>JRHI01000416.1_pt1 | contig 46321 bp, 41 predicted proteins | sample 215371 | NCBI WGS metagenome assembly JRHI01 (sample SAMN02929681, study PRJNA255918) | sediment metagenome | biome: cave system; feature: Ice Cave; material: Sediment; isolation source: sediment from deep within a dark volcanic ice cave with no known source of... ... | reverse complement strand
CAACCAGGTGATGTCCAACCTGCGCTCGCGGCTGACCGAGCTGCACGAGCAGATTTGCAGCTGGCCGGGGCTGGTCGCCGACCGCCGGCCCGAACTGGTGGACGACTGCTTGACCCTGGTTGGGCTGCTCGAACCCGGCGCCCGGGTGGTCGACGTCGGCTCCGGGGGCGGTCTGCCCGGCCTGCCCCTGGCCGTGGTCCGGCCCGACCTCCAGATCACGCTGATCGAAGCCAGGGCTCGCAAGACCGCCTTTTTGGTACAGGCGGCGGCCCGCCTGGGCCTCGCCAACGTGGCCGTATTGGGGATGCGGGCCGAGACCGCCGGGCGATCGCCCGAGCACCGCGAGGCCTATGACGTGGCGGTGGCCCGGGCCCTCGCCCCGATGCCGGTCCTGGCCGAACTCTGCCTGCCCCTGGTGCGGGTGGGAGGCCGGCTGCTAGCGATGAAGGCCTCGGCGCCGGCCCAGCTCGACATCGAGCTGGTGGCGGCCGGGGCGGCCATCGACAGCTTGGGCGGGGGCCGGGCGGAGGTGGTGGCGACCCCGTCCTCGGCCAGGCGCCACGGTGTGGTGGTGATCGTCCCCAAAGTCACGCCGACCCCCGCCGGGTATCCCCGCCGGCCCGGAGTACCGGGCCGGCGGCCGCTCTCCGCCGGTGGAGGGCCGGCGCGGTGACCGGTGCCCGGCCTGGCCGATTGGGGACGCTAGCAACCCTTAATGCTGACCTCGTCTCCCGCATGCGGTGGATTGACCGGTCGCGAACCGCCCGGCAGAATATTCCCAGTCCGCCATTCGTGCGACAGCAGATCTTCGAGGGCGCATCACCATCCGGCTTCGAAGAGTGGCGGAAGGGGGGAGGAATGGTACAGAGGGGCGGCCGTAAGGCGCGCCCCTTTGTATCTCCGGCGGCTCCTGCAGAGCCGGGGGGCGCCCGGCGCCTGGAGTAACATCGAGGCATGGCCGCCACCACCGCCGTGGTCTCTGACGACCGGCTGGTGATCGCTGGAACCGCCCTGCGTTCGCGCCTCTTCGTGGGCACCGGCAAGTACCGGACCGACGCGGAGATGCTGGCCGCACTGGAGGCTTCGGGAACCGAACTGGTCACCGTGGCTTTGCGCCGGATCGACCTCGACTCCCCCGAGCGGAAGACGATTCTCGACGTCGTCGACTGGAAGCGCTACCGGATCCTGCCCAACACCGCCGGCTGCGCCACCGCCGACGAGGCGGTGCGGGTCGCGCGCCTGGCCCGGTCGATGGGCCTGTCGGATTGGATCAAGCTGGAGGTCATCCCGGATCCGCGGCACCTCCTTCCCGATCCCCTGGAGACGGTCAGGGCGGCCGAGATCCTGGTCGCGGAGGGCTTCAAGGTGCTGCCCTACATCAATACCGATCCGGTGCTGGCCGCCCGCCTGGAGGCGATCGGCTGCGTCACCGTGATGCCGCTGGCTTCGCCGATCGGCTCCGGCCAGGGCATCCGCACCGCGGACGCCATCCGCATCATCGTCGAGCAGGCTTCGGTGCCGGTGGTGGTGGATGCCGGCATCGGCAGCCCCGCCGATGCCGCCGCGGCGATGGAACTGGGCGCCGCGGCGGTTCTGATCAACACCGCCATCGCCGGAGCGCGGGATCCGGCCATGATGGCGGCGGGCATGCGGCTGGCGGTCGAGGCAGGTCGCCGCGGATACCTGGCCGGCCGAATCCCGATTCGCGAGCCGCAGCCCAGTTCGCCGGTCACCGGGATCGTCCGATAACCGGTTTCCTGGACCGCCGCCCGGTGCTGATGGCGGTGGTGAGCGGACTCGAAGCCGCCCTCGCCGCCGCCGCCCGGGGCGCGACCGTGATCCGATTGCGCGCGCCGGGCACCCCGATCCGGGAACAGGAGCGGATCGCCGATGAGATCCGCGCCACCACCCGGCTGCCGCTGGTGGTCACCGATCGGGCCGATCTCGCCCTGGCCGTGGGCGCCGCTGGCGTCCATTTGACCGAAGCCGGCCTGGCGGTGGTCGAGGCCCGCCGGCTGGTCGCAGACCGGCTGCTGATCGGACGCTCTGTCCACAACGCAGGCAGTGCGCTCGCGGCGGCCGCGGCGGGGGCCGACTACGTACTGTTCGGGCCGGTGTTCGCGACCCCCACCCATCCCGACCGGCAGGCAGCCGGGCTGGTGGCGTTGCGGCAGGTCTGTGAAGCCTGCCCTTCCCCGGTGCTGGCGATCGGGGGAGTCGACCGGGCTGGAATCGCCGATTGCCTGGCGGCGGGCGCCGCCGGGGTGGCCGCCATCCGGATGTTCAACCCCGGTCCGGCCGGATAATCGATCCATGCGGGTCACGATCAACGGCCGGGAGGTGGAGCTGGCCGGCCCGACCCCCCTGCTTGCCTATCTGGAATCGATCGGGGTCGACTGGCGGGCGGTGGCGGTGGAACTCAACCAGGAGGTGATCGAACGGGCCGCCTACCCATCCATCACGATTCAGGCCGGTGATCGCCTGGAGGTGGTGCGTATGGTCGGTGGTGGCCGCGATCGGTTCCGGCCCGGAGCCAGCCCGGTGCCCGTGGCCGGGCCCCTGATCTGGCATCTCGCCCCCCGGGCCGCCTGGCCTGGCGGCGACCACCCGCGGGTCGCTCCGACCGCCGAAGGCTTCGTCCATCTCTCGACGTCCGAGCAGTTGCTGGACACCGCCAACCGCTTCTACCCGGGCCACCGCGACCTCTTGGCGCTGGGCGTCGATCCCCACCGACTGGGCCCGGAGCTGAGGTGGGAGCCGGCCGCCGGCGACCTTCGGCCGGGAGTCTTCCCCCACCTTTACCGGGCGCTGACGGCGGCCGATGTGGTGGTCGTGTTCCCGGTGCGGCCGGATGCGGACGGCGTCTTCCGCCGCCAGCCCGGGCCGGCTACATCCGGCCCCTGATCGCGGATTCCGCCACCTCTCGCTCACTCCACGGCTGGTTCTCCCCACCGATCCGCTGGACCGTCTCGTGGCCTTTGCCGGCGAGCAGCACGGTGTCACCCGGAAGCGCCCAGGCCACCGCCCGTTCGATCGCCGCCGCCCGGTCGAGCTCCACCTCGTAGTCCCGGCCGCGCACCCGGTCCTTCACTCCCGCCAGCACGGTGGCGGCGAGTTCGGCCGGGTCCCGGTCGAGCGGGTCGTCGGTGGTGACGATGAAGCGATCGGCGAGGGCGGCCGCCGCCGCCCCCATGCCGGCCGGATCGTGGTCGCTTCGCGCGGTGGCGCCAAAGACAGCGATCAGCCGACCCCGGGTGCGGGCGCGCAACTCGCGGAGGACGGCTTCCAGCGCGCTGGCGGCATGGGCGTAGTCGATCACCACCTCGAACGGCTGGCCGAGGTCGACCCGCTCCATCCGGCCGGGCACGCCAGGAAAGCTCGCCAGGCCCGCCGCCAGCGCGGCCGGCGCCGCCCCCAGCGCGAGACCGACCCCCACCGCGGCCAGCGCGTTCGACACGTTGAACCGTCCCGGCATGGCCAGTTCGGCCGGGTACGCGCCCCCGGGAAGGAGGATCTGGAAGCGGGTCAGCTGGCCGTTTTGACTCAGGTTCCGGGCCCCGATCTCAGCCGGATGGTCGAGACCATACCCGATGGTCCGGGCGATACCGCCCGCCTCCATCAACCGCCGGCAGCCGGGGTCGTCGGCGTTCAGTACTGCGGCCTTGGCGATGCCCTTGGGGGCCGACGCCGCGGCGAGCGCGATCAGCCCGGCTTTGGCCGCGTGATAGCCGGCCACGGTGCCGTGATAGTCGAGGTGGTCCGAGCCGAGATTGGTGATCACCGCGACGTCGAACTCGCACCCGGCCACGCGGCGCTGGTCGAGGGCGATCGAGCTCACCTCCAGCACCGCCGCCCGGCTGCCAGCCGCCACCGCCGCCGCCAGCCATTCCTGGATGTCGACCGGGTCGGTGGTAGTCAGACCGGTACGATTCGCCTCCCGGCGGCGACCATCGGAGACCGCCACCGTGCTCATCTCGGCGGCCGGGATCCCGGCCGCCCGGAGCAGGTGACCGGCGAGATGGGTGACCGAGGTCTTGCCGTCGGTCCCGGTGACTCCGGCCAGCCACAGGCGCCGAGCCGGGCGTCCCCGGAGGACGGCCGCCGCCTCACCCAGCGCGGCTCGCCCGTCGGCGACCAGGAGCCCGGCCGGAGCCGAGCCGAGCGCCGCCGGATCGCTGACCGCCACCGCGGCTCCGGCCGCCGCCGCCGCCGCACAGAACGCGTGTCCGTCGACGCGAAGGCCGCGCACGGCTACGAAGAGCGTCCCGGGACCCGCCTGCCGCGAGTCCTGGGTCACCCGCTCGACCTGGAAGCCGCCGCCTCTTAGCAGCCGGGCGCCAGGAACCTCCCGAGCCAGTTCGGCAAGCCTCATCTCCAACTGAGAATAGGTCTTGCATGTGGGCGCGTCTGAGGGCGGCGGCGGGTGGCCGGACCCTGGTCATGGGGATCGTCAACGTCACCCCCGATTCGTTCAGCGGTGATGGCCGGATCGATCCGGAGGCGGCGATCGATCACGGGTTGCGGCTGGTGGCGGAAGGGGCCGACATCCTCGATGTGGGCGGCGAGTCGACCCGCCCCGGTCACCGGCCGGTGGCGGCCGGCGAGGAGATCCGGCGGATCCTACCGGTGGTGACCGCGCTGGTCCGTGAGAGCGGGGTGCCGGTATCGATCGACACCTGGAAGCCGGAGGTGGCGCTGGTCGCCCTGGAGGCGGGCGCGAGGATCGTGAACGACATCTGGGGCCTGCGCCGCTCGCCCCAGCTGGCCCGCCTCGCCGCTGGCCGCCAGGCCGCCGTGATCCTCATGCACAACTCCGAGGTCTGGCTCCCGGAAAGCCTGACCGGGGAGCCGCTCTTCCACCGGGTGCGGACCGACCTCACCGAGTCGGTGGCGGTGGCGCTGGCGGCCGGGCTGCCCGCTGAGTCGATCGCGATCGATCCCGGGATCGGGTTCGCCAAGGGCCCGCTCCAGGGCCTGGAGCTGATGCGACGCTCAGCGGAGCTGAAGGCGACCGGTCACCCGGTGGTCACCGGAGTGTCCCGCAAGGGATGGCTGGGCCGGCTCTTCGGCCACCCGCCCGAGCAACGCCTGGAGGGCACCGCGGCGGTCGCGGCGGTGCATGCCTTCCTTGGCGTGGATGTGGTCAGGGTTCACGATGTCGCCGCCATCCGCAAAGTGGTCGAGGTGGCCTCCGCGCTGGGCGGCCACCGGCCCGCCGGACCGACCCCATGATCTACCTGGGCCTCGGATCCAACCTGGGCGATCGAGCCTCCAATCTGGCTGAGGCCAGGCGCCAGCTGCGCCGGCACGGCCTGACCATCGTCCACGAAGGACAGGTGATCGAGACGGAGCCGTATGGGGTGCTCGACCAGCCGCCCTTCCTCAACCAGGTGATCGAAGTCGGCGGCGCCGCGATCGAGCCGGTCCACCTGCTCCACGTCTGCAAGTCGGTGGAGGCGGAGATCGGGCGCCGTCCGGCCCGGCGCTGGGGCCCGAGGYTGATCGACCTCGACATCCTCCTGATCGGCGACCTGGTGCTGAGCAGCCCCTCACTCGCCGTACCCCACCCGGACCTGCTCAATCGCGAATTCGTGATGGCGCCTCTGGTCGCGCTCGCCCCCGGGCTGGTGCACCCGGGCACCGGCCGCCGGCTGGCCGAGCACCTGGCCGAGCTCCGCCTCAGGGGCGGGCGTTGGTGAAGCGGTATCCGACTCCCGGCACCGACAGGATCAGCCTGGGTCGTGAGGGATGGGTTTCCAGCTTGCGGCGCAGGTTGCGAATGTGCACGTCGATGACGCGCGTTTCAAGCGGATAGTCGAACCCCCAGATCGCGTTCAGGATGCGCTCACGGCTCAGTGCCCGGCCGGCATTGGTGGCCAGCAGCGCGAGCAGATCGAACTCGGTATGGGTGAGCCTGACCGGCTCTCCGCTCCGGTGGACGGTTCGCTCGTCGACGTCGATCACCAGTTCGCGGAATTCCAGCCGCCGGTGCCGGCTGGCGGCGGGGTCGCTGCGATGCCGCCGGATGCAGGCCGACACCCTGGCCACCAGTTCGTGGGGCCGGATCGGCTTGACCAGGTAGTCGTCCGCGCCGCAGGCGAGGGCGGCGACCACATCGGCCTCCGCGTCGCTCGTCCCCAGCATCAGGACGGGCACCGTGGAGCCCCGCTTGCGGAGTTCGACGCAGACCTTGACCCCGGACAGATCGACCAGGTCGACCTCCATCACGATCGCATTGGGCTCAACCGTCTCCAGGAAGCGCAGCGCCTCGAGCCCGCCATCCACCTCGACCACGTCGTAGTTCTCCGCCTCACAGGCGCCGCGGACCACGTCTCGCGTGATGGAATCACCGTCGACGACCAGAATCGTCTCGCCCCGGTGGCCTGACTCGCCGTCAAGCGCTACAAAGGCATCGACGCGCGCACGGATAGGCACGGCCAACAACCCTCCTGGTTACACCCCCTCCACATCCTCCCCACCGTGCCACGGTTCCGGAGCCACGCCGATCAGGCAGGTTCCAGCCGAATTGCTACAGGCCACTATACAACCCGCGTGTAATCAGATAACCGGACTTTACAATTCGTTGATTCACACCAGGTCGGGCCTCCGGGCGGCCGCCAGCCAAGCCCTGGAGAGCCGCCGGCGGGCGCCGTCGACGAGGCGGATCAGCGCCTCTCCGCGCCGGTCGAGCACCAGCTGCCACTGGCCCGGATACGATTCCAACCCGCCCCCGAAACCGCTCTTGAACTGCCAGAGCCCGGCCAGCGGATGGTCCGGAGCCGGCCCGGGCGAGATCCCCCAGAGGTCGTATTCACGGCAGCCGAGGGCGACGCCGATCTGCATCGCCCGCCAGTGGAGCAAATGATTGGGCATCAACTGGCGATGCTCGCCGGTGGACCCGCCGAACAGGTAGTAAAGCCTGGTGTGATGCCGGGCCACCAGGATCGCGGCGAGCGCCAGTCCCTGGTGCCGGGCGACCAGCACCCGGGCCCAGGGCAGTCGTTCCAGGACCAGCCGGTAGTAGTTCTCGCCAGGCAGGTTGATCCCCTGCCGGCCAGCGGTGGCCCGCACCTGCCGGGCCAGTTCGGCGGCGGCGTCGCCCTCCTCCACGAGCACCCCGGAGCGAAGCCCGAGCCGGATGTTGTAGCGCGTCTTCGGCCTGGCCGCCGCCAGCATTTCCGGCTCCGGGCCGAGCCGCACGATCCACGTGTGCTCAGGCTGGCGGGGCGGCACGTGGATCTCGGTGAAGCCGATCCGTTCCAGGTGCCCGGCCAACTCGGGCGGCGCTTGCGGCTCCACCCTGAGGACGCTGGCGCCACGCCGGCGGGACCACTCGACCAGGGCCTCGACCGCCGCCGGGCCGGCTGGCAGCGGCCCCCTGGCCACGCTGACCAGACGCAGCCTGCCGTACCCTCGGATCAGGGCCTGGAAGCAGACCGATCCCAGATCCACCCGCTCCACCCGCCAGCCGGCGGCGGCCTGCACCTCGCCCCAGCCGTGGCTTTGCAGCAACGGCACCGGATCGGCCAGCTCTTCGAGCCGCCGATCCCAGTCGAGGGTGGCCACCTCGGTCAGCCGGCCCCGAGATGGGCGGCATCGTTGACCCGGGTCACCACCCAGCGGGTGGGTGCCCCTGGTGCCCCCACCCGGTCCAGGGTGGTGACCGCGGTGTTGTCGATCCGGAACGAGAAGAGCGGGATCGCCCGAGCGGCCAGCACCTCGGAGAGCAGGGCCTGGATCACGCCGCCATGACTGACCACCAGCACTTCGCCCTCGCGATGGCGTCCCACCAACTCCTCCCACACCGCCTGGACGCGGTCACGAAAGGCCTGGGTCCCCTCCCCCCCGGGGACGATGTCCCAATCTGGACGCCGAGCCCACCTCCGCATGTGCTCCGGATACCGCTCGATCACCTCGGCACGCGTCATTCCCTCCCAGTCGCCGAGATGAATCTCTCGCCAGCGAGCATCCACCGTGGGGCGGAACCCGCTGGTTTCCGCGATCACCATCGCGGTCTGGTGGGCACGACGAAGGTCACTGCAATAGACACCCTGCCAAATGTGACCGGCCAGCCTGGCCGCGATCCGGGCCGCCTGCTGCCAGCCGGCTTCGGAAAGGGGCGGATCGAGCTGCCCCTGAAAGCGTCCGATCCGGTTCCAGGTGGATTCSCCATGACGCACCAGGTAAACGCGCAGGCCRGGCACCCGTTCGGCCRAGGTCTCCGAGTTTCCCTGCTCGGCCATACCTACGCTCACCCCGGGAGTTCGTCGATCGAGGGCGGAGTCATCGTGGCGATCGGTCTCCATCCTCATACCTTGCAGTCCACGAGCATCCCCATCCAGCACGATCCGGGCACCGAAATCTGTCTAATCCCGAACCCAAGCTATCTATACTACGTTGAGACTGGTGCGACCCGGTCGTAGCAGCAACGCAGTTGGGTCAGCGCCTGAGGAGGTAGACTTTGCAGGCTTCCGGAACACTTTCGGATCAGAATCTGCGCGGCCTTTTGAAGGAAGCGCAAAGCGAACGCGTGACCGGAAAACTCGTCGTGTCCAGCGGCAGTTCCTCAGGCACCATTTACTTCCTGTTCGGGCATCTTTTCCACGCTGTCGACGATCGCGGCCGCACCGGCGAGCAGGTGGTGATCTCGATGCTGGACTGGAATCAGGGTACCTTCGAGTTCGACCCCAAGGCCAAGCTGCCCGCTGACGAGACGGTCCGCACCTCGATCGACGAGATCCTCAGCGCGCCGCCCGGACCCACCGGCCCGATCGCCGCCGCCGCCGCCGCTCCGCCTCCGGTCACCTCGCCGGTGTCGGGACCACCGATGCCCCCCTCGCCGCCATTGGCGCCCCCCGCCGGGACGCCGCCAGCGGCCGCCCCGGTCGGCCCACCGCCGGTCAACTCGCAGGCGTCGCCCGCTTCACCGGTGGCACCGCCCTCGGCGCCGGCCCCCGCCTCCCCGAGCGCCGGCCCGCCCACCTACGCGCCTCCAGCGCCGGCGGCCCCGGCCGCTTCCGTAGCCCCCGCCGCAGCCCCCGCCGCGGCTCCAACCACCTTCAACCAGGCCGCCGCGGCCCCGGCCCCTGCCTTTGCCACCGAACGCGCACCCGAAGCGGCGACGGAGACCGCGATCGCCCACCCAGCGCGCCGGGCTGGCAGCTCCCAGGGCGTGCTCGCCCGGCCCACCCCGCCTTCGGGCACGGAACCGATCCCGGTTCCTGACGGCGAGGTGCTCTACGACTCCCTCAAGACCTCGTTCATCGACTTCGGGCGGCTCTTGACCACTTTGGAGGCGCACCGGCACACCGGCTACGTGCGCTTGATCACTCCGACCTCAGCCGGCCTGATCCTCCACCGCGACGGCGTGATGCTCGAGTGCGTACTCGACCGGGGCAGTGGGATCACTTTGGGCTACGAAGCCCTCCGCGGCTTTCGAGACGAGGTGGTGCCCGGCCACGGAGTGATCGATGTGATCGCCCTCGACGGCGAGATCGTCGACGGCCTGCACCTTCTGGCGGTCGCCAAGCCGATTTACCAGAACATGTACGCCAGCTGGGTCAATATGCCCCAGTTGCTGGCCAACCTCAACCGGCGCCGGATCAGCGGTAGCATCACCGTCCGGTCGGGCGTGACCGGGGTGATCCTGCTCCGCAACGGAGATGTGGTCGGCTCCTACACCACCCACAACCGCGAGATCCTGTCTACTCCGGACATGGTGCTCAGCCTGTGCGAGAATCCCGACGCCGAGATCGAAGTGCGATCTCCCAACGAGGCTATCAATCCGCCTTTGGAGATCGCCAGTATCGGCGCCACCACCGCCGGCCAGGCCCAGGCCGCACTCTCGAGTCCGCCGGTGTCGGGCCCGCGGCCGGTGGCCGGCGGCCCCGCCGCCGGGGTTTCGCCGGCCGCCCCCAGCCGTCCCGAGATTCAGCCGGTTCCCGCCTACGTCCCCCCCGCGCCCGCTCCTCTGTCCCCGACCGCGACTTCGGCTCCGGCCGTTCCCGCTCCCCCGCTGGCTCCGGTCCAGGCCGCCCCCCTGGCTCCGATCGCCCCCACCACGGCTCCGGTCAACCCTACCGCTCCGCGCCCGGTATCCGTCTCCGCGGCTGGCTCCGACCTGCCCGACCCGGCCGCCACCGAGCCGGCTTCCGCCACACCCGTGCAGCCAGCACCCCGAGCGGCCGCCTCCGGCCCCGACTGGGAGAAGGTGGTCGCCGAGCTCCAGGCCACGGTCAACGACGCGCTGGGCAACCGGGCTCGCAAAGTGAAGGAGCTGCTGGATAGCGCCGAGCGCTCCCGAGCCGGTCTGGAAGCCGCGATCAACCAGATCCCGAGCATCACGCTGCTGTTCGTCGACACCGCCCGGCTCGAGGCTCTCAGCCAGCAGCTGAAGGACCAGCTGAACGCTTACAGGTAGGTGGGCGACCAGGCCGGCCGTCGTGCTGGCGGCGGCCATGGTCGGGCTGATCGGGCTGGCCGGCTGTGCCACCAGCCCGCCTCAGATCATCGCCATCTCCCCGTCCCGCGGCGCCCGATCAGTGGCCACCGACCAGCCGATCACCGTGCGCTTCGACCGACCGATGAATCGGGATTCAGTGGCCAGGCGGTTCCACGTCGAGCCATCGGTGATGGGCCGGATCGAGTGGGCCTCTGACCGCGAGTTGCGCTTCGTCCACGACCGCCTCCGGACCGGCTCCCGGTACACGGTCGTGCTCGACGCCGGCTACCAGGACCTGGAAGGCCGGCCGGCGGACAGGCACCGCTGGTCCTTCGACACCGAGCCCAGTCCGCAGCTTCGCGAGACCAGTCCGAGCCCGGGCGAGACCGGCTGGGATCCCGGTGCCCGGCTCCGACTGGTGTTCTCGGCGGCGATGGATCGGGATTCGGTGGCGGCGGCCCTGTCGCTGACCCCGCCCGCGCCCCTGACCATCACCTCCGATCCCGGCGACGCCCGGATCGTCTACGTCTACCCCAACGTCCTCCTCGAACCTAACCGTCAGTACCAACTCGCCGTCACATCCGACGCTCGCGACGGGCACGGAAACCGGCTCCAGCCGGGTGCCTACCTCGAGTTCGAGACTGGACCGACCCGGCCCGCCCACGGGATCGTGGCTTTCATCGCCTCCAGCGGGGCCACCCCTGGCTCCACCGGCAGCGCCGGCTCGGTCTGGATGGTGGGCCCCGACCGGGTGCCCAAGCTGGTGGCCTATGGGCCCGCGATCCGGACTTCGTGGGAGAGCGACAGCGCCGGTCTGCTGGTGGAAAGGCCGGATCGCACCTGGTTCGAGCGTCGCCTGTCTGGAGAGCGGCGCGAACTGGGCATTTCTGGGGACGCCATCGCCCCCCTGACCGGGGGCGGCTACCTGGTCCGGGACGGGCCCGATCTGTGGTTGCGGCAGCCTGACGCGGCCACCCCGGTCCGGCTCGCCTCCGAGGTGGCCGAGGTCGCCTTCTCACCTGGTGGCCGCCGGGTCGCCTACACTCGGGTGGGCGCCGGCAACGAGGTGTGGGTGCTCGACACCGGACTCCGGGCCCGGTACCGGTTGATGATTGCCGACGGCCGGGTCCGGACCCTGGCCTGGTCCGCCGACGGTGGCCGGCTGCTCGAGATCAACGAAGACCTGGACCGCACCGGCACCGAACTTTGGGTGAAGGACCTGACTGGTGGCGACCAGCTCCACCTGGTGGCCTCGGGGCATCTGGGCGCGGCGGCGTGGATGCCCGACTCCCAGCAGGTGATCTTCTCGCGCACCGAGGTGACCGACGGCAAGCTAGCCGACCACCTCTATCGAGCCGTGGTCTTCCCCGCCCAACAGCGCGAACTGGTGACCGCCACCGGGTCGCTGTTCGAGCCGGTGGCATCCCCCGACGGGCACCAGATCGCCTTCGTAGCGTCCGACGGCCAGGTCTGGACGGTCAACGCCGATGGCAGCTCACCGAGCCGCTTGACCGCTTTTACGAACCCCGACGCCGCCTACAAGTGCGCCGGGCTGGTCTGGAGCCCGGCATAGGTGAGCATCTCCGAACTGCGCGGGCGTACCGCGGCGAAAGCTTGAAGCAAGCGGCCAGCGGCATCGTCCCAACCGTGTATCGCCGCCGCCCGCCGGCCCTGATCACCCATCCGGCAAGCCGCCTCCGGGTGCTCGAGGACCTGGCGCATGGCGTCCGCGTATGCACCCGGATCCTGGCGGGGTACGGTGATGCCGCACCCCCAACTCCGGGCCAGCTCGGCGACGCCGGCCGCACCCGACACCACCAGTGGGCAGCCGCAGGCCATCGCCTCCAGGGCCACCAGTCCGAACGATTCGCTGTATGAAGGCAGCACCAGCAGTTGGGCGCCAGCGTAGTGCCCGACCAGGCGCGGTCGGGGCACCGCCCCCAGGAAGTCGACCCGCGACTCCAGGCCCAGTTCCTCCACGATCCGCTCGAGCCGATCGCGCTCGGAACTCACCGAGTCGAGGCCGTCGCCTCCGATCACCCGGAACCTCAGGTCGGGGTTGGGGCCGGCCAGCTCGGCAAAGGCGCGCAGGGCGATCTCTACTCCCTTGAGCCGCTCGAGTCGACCGACGAACAGCACATACGGCGGATCCACCGGACGCCGGGCCGGCGCTCCTTCGAAGAACTCGACCCCAGGCGGCACCACCACGATCCGGCCGGGATCGGCGCCGTAGCCACGGACCAGCTCGTCGCGCTCCTGGGCGGTCGAGGCGACCAGCAGATCGGCGCATTCGGTGATGTCTCGCTCGACCCGAACCCGCATCTCGCTCTCTGGCACCGCCCCTGGGGCCAGGGTGCGGTTCTTGACCAGGGCGAGTGTATGCGCGGTGTGCGCCCACGGGGTACCGGTGAGCTGCCTCAAGGTGCAGGCCGCGGCTCCGGAGAGCCAGTAGTGGGAGTGCAGCAGGTCGTAGTCCAGGCCATGTTCGCGGGCGAAGCGGTGAACCTGTACGGCGAAGGAGCCGGCATACCGGAGAAGGGCTGCCTTGGGCACCTCGTCGGCCGGTCCCACAGGTAGATGGACGACCTGGAAGCGGGGTCCAAGACTCTCGACTCCGGGCGGGTTCTCCACCGTGGCCCGGGTGAAGACGTCGCTGGCGATGCCCCTCGCGGCCAGGGCTTCGCCGAGCTGGCGCACGTATACGTTGAGGCCGCCGTTGGCGCTGTGGCCGAGGGCGGCGGTGGGTGATGTGTGAAGGCTCAGGACGGCGATCCGCCGGAGCCGGCTGGCACCCTGATCAACCACGGAAGGACGGCCTCCCGTCGAGCCACCGTCTGAGGGAGCAGATCAGCCCCGACGCAGAGACCGAGGATACGGACACCATGTCGAGAATGCTAACCACGGGGACGGCGCCCGCTATTCCTCRACCAGGCCGCGCCCCNACCACCCGKGTTCGAAGCCGGTCAAAGGAGGAACGGTATCATGGGCAGTGATCATGAGAGCCAACCTGCCCCGCCTGATCGCGGTCCCGCTGTCCGTCGTGACCCTGATGACCGCGCTCGTGAGTTTCGGTGCCGCCTCCCTTTCGGTGGCCTCGGCGGCCGACGCGACCACCCTCAGCCCGGACGCGGCGGACGCGCAGATCAAATCGCTTGACTGGCAAGGGCAGCCTCCCGGCGACCGTACCAAAGGGGCCCAGGTGTACGCCGCCAACTGCACCACCTGCCATGGAGCCAGCCTTGAGGGCGGGATCGGCGCGCGGCTGAACCCCCTCTACAGCGGGCGCGAAAACCTCCAGCCGGCGTTCATCATGAACGTCCTCATCAACGGGAGGAAGGGCAACATCGGCAACATGCCGGCCCGCGGCGGCAACGACAAGCTGACCGACCAGGACCTGCGGGACGTGACCGCTTACATCATTTTCGAGAACCTGACTGGTAAACCGCCGCTCTCGGAAACCGACCTGGCGAGGCGGAACGTGCTGTTCGTGACCCTGGGGGTGATCGGTATGGTGCTGGTCGCCCTCGGCCTCTCCAAATACAACATGCGGTGGATCGCCCGGCGAGCCCGGCGACGCTCGGCCTGAGGCCGCAGACGCGGTCTGAGTGAAACCCGAGCCCGCCCTCGGAGACCGGGGAGGCCGGCTCTCCCGCCGCCGCCCGACCTGGTGAGCGACGGCAGCCCACGCGGCCGGCGCCGGATCCTGATCCTCTTCTCCGACACCGGCGGCGGTCATCGGGCATCCGCCCGGGCCATCGAGTCTGCGCTGCTCGCTCTGGACGGAGAGATCCAGGTACGTCACCTCGACCCTCTGCTGGCGGAGGGCCCGCGGCTGGTCAGGCGGGCGGCTTCGCTCTACTCGCCGATCATCCGGCACTCGCGTCACTCATGGGGAGTGATCTACCATGTCGGCAATTTCCGGCCGGCCTATGCCGCGATCCGCAGCACCTTGACCGGTACCGTGCGCAGGGTTATCCAGCAGGCGATCGTCGACTTCGATCCCGACCTGGTGATCTCCGTCCATCCCCTGCTCAACCATGCCGCCCACGGTGCTATCCGCCGGGTCGCCCGGTCGCGGCCGGCGGGATCCCGCCGCCGGCCGTTGCTCATGGTCACGGTGACCGACCTGCTCCGCTTCCACCGAGGCTGGGCAGAGCCTCGGGCCGACCTGATCGTGGTGCCCACCGAAGCGGCCTTCAGGCTCTGTGTCGAGCTGGGCGTCAGCTCCGACCGGCTCCAACTCCACGGTCTTCCGGTGGACCTGAGCTTCCGGCCAGCGGCAGAAGGCGAGCCAGCCGCGCTCAGACGCCGGTTGGGCCTCGAAGAGGACCGCTTCACGGTGCTGATCACCGGTGGCGGGGAGGGCTCGGGCAAGCTCTACGATCAGGTCCGCGCACTGGAGGGTGTCAGCCGGCCGATTCAGCTGATCGTCGTCTGCGGACGCAACCGGGCCGCCCAGCAGCGGCTCCAGAAAGCCCGCCTCAGGGTTCAGGCGCGGGTTTTCGGTTTCGTCAACAACATGGCCGATCTGATGAGGGCGAGTGATCTGGTGATCACCAAGGCGGGGCCGGGCGCGATCGCGGAAACGCTGGCCTGCTCCCTGCCCATGATCATCACCAGCTACCTTCCCGGTCAGGAGAGTCCCAACGTGGCGTTCGTCACCAGTAGCGGCTTCGGTCTGTATGCGCCTCGTCTCGACCAGTTGCGGCAGGCGGTCGAGAGCCTGGCCGCTCCCCCCCGCGCCGAACTGGCCCGAATGACCGCGGTGGCCCGGAAGATGTCTCGTCCGGACGCTTCGATCAAAATCGCCCGAGCCGCCCTCGACTTGCTCGGCGCCCCTGCCCCCCGGGAGACCGGAGCCTCCGTCTGACTCGCCTCACAGACCTTGCGGGCAGGCCAGTCGGTATCCGCAGTTACGACACCGCGCCGCCGCCGGCGCCGGCTCGAAGCGCCCGGCGCCAATCGCCGCCGCCACTTCCGAGAGGATGCCGGCCGCCCGCTCGAGCAGATCCCGGGAGGCGACCAGATCGACGTGGGTGGCGTCCCGTAGATACTCCAGGCGCAGGACCGGGTCGGGACCGTACCGATCCTGGACCGCCAGCGCGTACATGGCGAGCTGAAGATCCCGCCTGAGGTCGGCCGGCCGCAGGGGGCGGCCGTTCTTGTAATCGGTGATCAGCGCCAGACCCGGGCCGGCGGCGTCGATCCGATCGATGTATCCGACCAGGCCGACGCCACCGATCTCCACCTCGAAACGGCTTTCCACCTCGACCGGCCGGCCGAACCCTCCTGGCCGCGATGCCAGCCAGGTTTCCAGGCGGCGAGCTGTCACAGCCCGATAAGCTGCCTCCTCGCCATCCACAGCCGGTCTCAACCGGTTCTCAGTCTCGACCGCCGCCCGCAGGTGATCGAGCCCGAGATCGTCCTCGCCAGCGATCGCCAGCTCCCCCAGGCGGCGCAGCACGCGGTGCGCGAAGTCACCCGCTCTCGCCTCCGGCGAAGGTTCGGTTCGGATCCCCCCGAGGTATCTGAAGGCATACTGGCGTGGGCATTCGCGGTACACGCTGGCCCCGGTGTAGCTCAGCCGCAGCCGGTCCGGGGGCGCGGTGGGGATCAGAGCCGGTGGCGGTGCCGCCACCGGCTCCGGCGGCACTTCCGGGCCGGCGGCCGGCCCCACCTCCTGGTGTACAGCCACCGCCTCCCCGGCCCGCGCCTCGATCTCGGCCAGAAAGCGCGACCTCCGCCAGCGGAAGCCACCCTCATAGTGATCCGCCCAGCTCAGGAAAAGCCACCGGCGAGCCCGGGTCATCGCCACGTAGAGGAGCCGCCGCTCCTCGTCCAGATGGGGGTCGGCCGGCTCCTCCGGGCGGGCCGACTGCGCCAGGCTCTCCACGTCGGCCCAAGCTTCAAGCGGATCCCGCCGGCGGTCGGGTTGAGGCAGCCGCCGTTCGACCAGGCAGGGCACGAACACCGCATCGAATTCGAGCCCTTTCGCCTGATGGATGGTTAGCACCTGGATCCGGTCCGGCGCCGGCAGCGGCCGAATCGCCAGTTCCGCGTCCGGTGATTCCATGGCCTGCTCGAGCAGGTCGAGCAACTCGCCGAGGCTGCCGCCCTGGTGCTCTTGATGGATCTCGACCAGCTCCTGGAAGCGCGTCACGCAGTCGGCCAGCGCGGCTGGGTCGGAGCCACCTTCCCGGACACACCACTCAAGGTGCCGGGTCTTCTCCATCAGCGTGAAGAGAAGATCGTCCAGAGAGCGCGCCTGAATCGAGTCACGGGCTTGGGTGGCTGCTTCCACGTAAATCCGCAGCCCGGGCTCGGCGGCCAGCACGGCTTCCATAGAGGCGCCCTCCGGAGGCGCCGCCAACAAGGGCAGGAGGGCCAGCGCGGCCGGTTCCGGCAGCCGGCGCATCGCCAGCCGGGCCCCGGCCAGCACGTCTTCGGGATCGTGGACCAGGCGCAGCAGGGCGATCAGATCCCGCACTTCGGGCGCCGACAACAGAGACCGGCGCTCCCATACCTGGTAGGGCAGGTGACGGCGCTCCAATTGGGCGGCGATGCCGGCCGCGAACGCTTGGGCCCGGACCAGGATCCCGATCCGGCCGGCGGCCACTCCCCGGCCGAGCAGCCGGGCGGCCTGGCGGGCGATCTCAGCCGCCTCCTGATCCCCGGTGGCGCACCTCAAGATCCGCACCGGGGCGCCCGGCGGTCGGCGCGCCGCCAGCACCTTGGGCAGCCGTCCGGGAGCGCTCTCGATCAGTCCCCGAGCCGCCGCCACGATCCGGCCGGAGCAGCGTTGGTTGAGCCCAAGGGTGAGCGTCGCCGAGCCCGGATGCCGTTCCSCGAACCTCTCCATGGCGCGCGGAGAGGCGCCCCGGAAGCGGTAGATGGCCTGGTCATCGTCCCCTACCACCAAAAGGTTCCCGGCGGGCCTGGCTAACAGCGCAGACAGCTCCTCCTGGGCGACGTTGGTGTCCTGGTACTCGTCCACCATCACCCATCGAAAGGGGCTTGGCGCGCCCGCGCGCAGCGCCGCCACCGTCTCCACCACCAGATCGTCGAAGTCGAGAAGGCCGGCGGCTCGAGCTCGTCCCCGCTCGGCGATCAACAGGTCGATGGCGCTCACGGTGATCATCAGCCGCCCCGACTCTTCAGGAGCGGTGCCGGGGGCCAGGGCCCGGGCGGCCAGGCCGGCTCGCGCCCCTTCCACGTCGATCAACTCCTGGCGAAGGCGGCCATGAAGACGTTGCAACCACGCCGCCAGCTGATCGACGCGATCGATCAATGGGTATGCCAGGGGCAGCAGGTCGATCGCCAGCCGGCGGTATCTGGCCCAGGCCTCCGGCGCCGAGAGCAGCTTGAAGTCGCGCGGCAGCCCGGCCAGACCCGCCCTCTCCCTCAGCCAGCTCAGGCAGAAGGCGTGGAAGGTGAGCACGTTCACGGTCGCGCCCAGCCGGCCTCGGCGGGCCAGATCCGCGAGCACACGCTCACGCATCTCGGCGGCTGCCCGCTCGGTGAATGTCATCACCAGGATCTCCGCGGGGGGGACGCCCGACTCGACCAGGCGGATGAATCGGCGGCAGATCACCGCCGTCTTCCCGGTGCCGGCGGCGGCCACCACTCTCACCGGCCCGGAGCCGGCGGCGGCCGCCGCTTCCTGCTCGGTGGTCAGGCCAGTAGCCGGATCGCGGTTGAGGTCGATCACCGGGTGCGCGGCGCCGGTCACCGCCAGGTGCCACCTCTCACCCGGAGATCGGAGATCCCCAGCTCGGGCAGGCGGCGGCCGAGATCGGCTGCCAGCGGGAGCCGTCCAGCCCGGATCCGGTGGATCAGCACCGAGCTCCGGGTATGGATGGTGAGCACCCCCCCCTCCAGAGTGACCCCTTCCACATAACCGGTACAGTCGATCTCCAGGGCCTGGGAGAGTGCGCCCAGGATCCGTCGGGTGCCATCGCCGTCATCCCGCCGATCCTTCAGCATCCGGGCCAGGATGTCGCCCACCTTGATGAATTCCATGTCAGATGATCCTCCCGGAGATCACGGTGCGGACGCTGGCCCGTTCGGTCAGCCAGCCTGGCAGTCGGGCGCCATCCGCCGATGTGACCACTACCTGTCGCATCCGGGCGACCACGCTCAACAGCGCCTCCAGGCGCTCGGAGTCGAGCTCAGAAAGCACGTCGTCGAGCAGCACCACCGGCTCTTCCCCCAGCCTCCGGCTCATCAACATCGCCTCGGCCAGCTTGATGCTGACCACCGCCGAGCGCTGCTGGGCCTGGGAGGCGCGGGCGCGGGCATCATGACCCTGGAGGCGAATCGCGATGTCGTCGCGGTGTGGTCCGATCGCGGTCGACCCGCGAGCCAGGTCGGTGGCCCGGCCGGAAGCCAGGATCCCGGCCAGATCGGAATCCGGGTCGGCCGACGGCTCGTACTTCAGATCCAGCTCCTCATCGGCGCGGATCAGGCGGTGACGCTCCCGGGCGATCCCCGCCAGTTCGTCCACCGCCTGGCGTCGGGCCCGGATGATGGGAGCCCCATGGCGGGCCATCTGTTCCTCCCAGGCGGCGAGTTCGGCGGCGGGCGCCTCCTGGATGGTGACTCTCTTCAAGAGCCGGTTACGCTGCTCCAGCGCCCGACCGTATCTGACCAGGTTCTCCGCGTAACCTCTTTCCACCTGGACCAGTAGCCGGTTGAGCAGCCGGCGCCGCGCTTCCGGACCCGCCTTGACCAGGTCGAGATCATCCGGCCAGAAGAGCACCGAGGGAAACTCGCCGGGAAGCTGGCTGGCGGCCCGGCGGGCGCCGTTGACCAGGATCAGCTTACGGGTGCCGGCGGCGCCGAGCCGGATCGTGATTTCGACGTCCTGGAGACGGGAGGACTCGGCGAACTCCGCCCTGGCTTTGGCCTCGGTCCCGGCCGGCCCGACCAGGTCGGCTTCGCGAGCGGTCCGGGGCGAACTCGAAAGTGAAAGCAGAGAGATCGCCTCCAGCAAGTTGGTCTTCCCCTGGGCGTTCTGTCCGAAGAAGCAGTTCAGCCCGGCCGAGAATTCGACTCTGGCCTCGGCATAGTTGCGGTAGTTGAGCAGGCTGAGCCGGTGGAGGCGCACGCTCGAATCTACATCGCCACCCGGACCGGCATGATGATGTAGGTGAATTCGTCCGAGCCCGACCCCTTGACGGTGCCCGGGCTCAGCGACCCCTCGAACGTCATCGTCACCTTCTCGGTGTGCAGCGCCTGGAGCGCGTCCATCAGGTAGCGGGAGTTGAAAGCGATCTGGATCTCGCTGCCCTCCACCTCGGCGTCGATCTCCACCCGGCTGTCGCCGACCTCGTTGGTGGAAGCGCTAAGACTCACGCTTCCGGGCGCCGCATGCACCTTGACCACGTTGGCCGTGTCCCGCGCGAAGAGCGACACCGTGCGCACGCAGCGGATCAACTCGACGGTGTCGAAGGTTACGGTGGTGGCGGCGGTTTTGGGCAGCACGTGGGTGTAGTTGGGGTAGGTGCCTTCGATCAGCCGAGCGTTGACCTCGGCCCCGGGGATCGTGAAGAAGACCTGGTTCCCGGCGCTGGTGACATGCACCTCCAACTCTCCGGTATGTCCCTTGAAGACCCGGCCTAGCTCTCCCAGGGCCCGCGCCGGTACTACCAGCCGCATGCCGCTGGCGACCTTTTCCCCCAGAGCCAGCCGCCGGATGGCGAGCCGATGACCATCGGTAGCGACCAGGTTGGCGGCCTCGGCACCGATTTCCAGGAGCAGGCCGGTCAGGATCGGGCGGGCTTCATCGGCGGAAGCGGCGATCGCCGCCTGCTCGACCGCGGAGATCATCTCGTCCACTGGCACCACGAAGACCTGCCCGTTATCGGGCTGGGGCAGCGGCGGGAACTCGTCCGCATCGATGCACTTGATCCGGGTGTCGAACCGGGCACATCGGAGCCTGAGCACCTGTTCCTTCGGCTCCAGTTCTACCTCCAGCTCCGACTCCGGCAGCGAACTCACGAAGTCGGTGAGCAGCTTGGCGGGGGCCGCGATCGCTCCCTCCTCGAGCACGTCGGCGTCCACCGTGCGGCTGATCCCCACGTCGGTGTTGGTGGCTGAAAGTTGAACCCCGCGGCCGGTGGTCCGGATCAGGACGGTGCTCAGGATGGGCAGCGCGGACCGTGTCGAGATCGCCCTGGATACCACCTGGAGCCCATTGGCGAGGTTGGTCGGAGAGCAGATGAACTTCACGGCGCGAATCCTTTCCACAAGCGGCGGCTGGACACGAAGATTACTGACAATTCTGAATTCTCGGAGCAATCGTCATCAGGCCTGTGTACACGGTGGACAGGTTCAGCGGCCATCTGGTTGCACGCCTGCCATAGAGTGCACAGGCCGGGTGGATAACTGTAGCCGATCTCCGTGTTTGTCCACAGGTGACGGGATCCCCACAGCCAGCCGCCCTTCTCCCACAGGGGGCTGTGCACGCCTGCAAAGCCTCAGACATCTCCGTAGAGACGCTCGCGAATCTCGCGGATATCGTCCGCCAACCGGGGATCCTCCTTGATCTCGTTGGCGATCTTCTCGATCGAGTGGAGCGCGGTGGTGTGGTCGCGTCCGCCGAAGGCCTGGCCGATCTGGGGCAGAGAGGAGGGGGTCTCCTCGCGGATGATGAACATCGCCACCTGGCGGGGCAGCACGAACTGCTTGTCGCGGCGCTTGCCCTTGATGTCATCGACCGAGATTCCGTAGTACGCGCAGACCGCCTCCTGGATGAAAGGGATGGTCAGCTTCCGCTTGGTGGCGGTGGGAATGAGGTCATGCAGGAGTTGGGTGGCTTCGTCGACCCCCAGTTCGCGGCCGCGAACCCGGGTGTGAGCGATCAGGCGGTTGAGAGCCCCCTCCAGTTCTCTGATGTTGTTCTTGATCTGGTGGGCGACCATCGAGAGCACCTCTTCCGGGATCCGGGCCGGCTGGGTGGCTACCTTCGATTTGAGGATGGCAAGCCGGGTCTCGAAGTCGGGTGGCTGGATGTCGGCCATCAGGCCCCACTCGAAACGGGAGCGGAGTCGGTCTTCCAGGCTCGAGATGTCCTTCGGGGCGCGGTCGGAGGAAATGACCACCTGCTTGTTGATCGAGTAAAGCGCGTTGAAGGTGTGGAAGAACTCCTCGGTGGTCCGCTCCTTGCCGGCCAGGAACTGGATGTCGTCGATCAGTAGCAGGTCGACGGTGCGGTACTTGTTGCGGAACTCCTCCATCTGACGATGCTCGATGGCCTCGATGGTTTCGTTCGTGAACTGCTCCGAGGTCAGGTAGGTGACCCGCTTTTCGGGATAGCGGAGCAGCAACTCCTGGCCGATGGCGTGCATCAGGTGGGTCTTGCCCAGACCCACCCCGCCATAAAGGAAAAGGGGGTTGTAGCCTTCGCCCGGAGCCTCCGCCACCGCCACCGCGGCGGCATGGGCCAGTTGCGAGTTGTTACCGACCACGAAGTTGCTGAAGCGGAAGCGGGGATTGAGTTCGGCTCCCGAACCCTCGCGAAAGGGAGCCACCGGCCGCCTGGGAAGGATCGCCACCGACGGGGCATCTGAGCTGAGACCGGCACTATTCGGGCGCGGGGAGTCCTCCTCGCCGGGAGTGACCACGAAGCGTACCCGGGCCTCGCGGCCGGTGACCTCTTGGAGAGCCTCGGTAACCAGGCTTGCGTAGCGCTGGGCCAGCCAGTCGCAAGCGAGCTTGTTGGGAGCTCCGATGGTGTAGCTGCCCTCCTGCTGGGAGAGCAGCACGGTCCGTGCCACCCAGGCGTCGAAGTTGGGCTTGGCCGTCTGATCCCGGAGTTCGTCCTGGACACGGGACCAGATCACCTCCAGATCCTCAATCACTTCCACCACTTCGACCTCATAATCTTCTCCCGTCAGCTCACACTCTCACCTTGCAGCGGCATCGGAACGGCCACGTTCAAGCCGTGCAACGCCTGTGGAAAAACCGGCTCGGCCGGGGTCAGGAAAGGCTGGTGCCGGTCCGGGCGCCTCCTGCTCCGTGAGTTGGGCGAGGCATCGAATATCCACCGCCTCCACAGCCTGTCCACAGCCATGGAAGCCGGACCTGTGCCTGAAGTTGGGGATAATGGGTGTAGATCGGGCTCCGGCTGTTAGGTTCCTGTGGATATCCGATCGGCTGGAGCCTCCTCCTTCCGGTGTGCCTCGGAAAAAGGGATAGGCTCAACCACTCCTCCAAACCGGCTCACGCGCGGATGCACGTGGCCGCCGCACCTGTGGAAACCCTGTTCAACCGCGCAGCGCTGGAGAGCGTTGTCGATGACCGCTGCTTGACCCGTCCGCCCTGGCGACCAAATCCCTTCCTGCTCCGGCTGGACTGGTCGCCCCCGCCGACCCTTCTGGGCACCTCCTCGCCACCTACGGGCCACCTTCTGGTCAGAAGGTGGCCCTGTGCTGGCAACCCAGGCCGGAGCGAGATCCGCCGTCCCGAAATACCGAAGCACAGTGTCGGGGAAGCCGAGGTTCTGTCGGCCCAGGCAATGTAGCACAGGAGTCGCCGAAAAGGAATCCAGTTGGCTACAAGTTGAACGCGCTCAGTCTGGCTACGGGGAAATGGCTCGACGGGCCGGCTACCGTCGCTTGGAACCCGGGTCGTGCCCGGGACCGGGTGGGATATTCTGGAGATTCGGGTCGCCGCGCGGCGGCGGCTGGTGGCGCCGGGTACGGATCGGCCCGGGGCGGGCTCAGTCCCCCTTCAGCCTGGCCGCCGATCCCGCCGATCCCGCCGATCCCGCCGATCCCGCCGATCAAGGAGACATAGAGATCAAAAGAACGTACCAGCCCAAGAAGCGATACCGCCGCCGCGTGCACGGCTTTCTCGGCCGTATGGACTCGCCGGGGGGCGCCCGGGTGATCCGGGCCCGGCGCCGCAAGGGACGCCACAGTCTCAGTCCGCGTTAGCCGGCGACGCCGGCCACCAGCCCATGCTGCGCAGGTCTACCCGGCTGATCCGGCGAGCTGACTTCGCCCGGGCCATGGCCGGACGGCGGATTTTCGGCAGCCCCAGGGTGGTCGCATTCGCCTGCGTCTCCGGCCACCCGGTAGGGAATCCGGCCGAGCCTGGATCTGTCCGGGTGGGGGTGGCGGCCGCGCGCCGGGTGCGGGGCGCCGTCCTCAAGAACCGCGTGCGCCGCCGCCTGCGGGCAGCGGCGCACAGAGCTCTCCAGCAAGGAGGTGATCTCGGCCGGCGGTTCGACCTGGTTCTGGTCGGCACCTCCGGCGCTGTGCGCGCTCCCTTTTCCGAAATCGTGGACGACGTGCGCACGGCTTTCCGCCGGGCAGCCACCTCGGGTGGGTTGCAGGCCACCTCGGATTGGGAACAATCCAGCCGATGACGAGGATCGCTCTGCTGCTGATCCGGGGCTACCAGTTGAGCCTGGGCCCCGCCCTGACCGCGGCTCTGGGACCGAGTTGCAGGTTCGAGCCGAGCTGTTCCAAGTACACTTATGAAGCGGTCGCCCGATACGGGTGGCGAAGAGGTGGCTGGATCGGCCTCAAGCGTCTTCTCCGCTGCAACCCCTTGTCCCGAGGCGGCTTCGACCCGGTCCCATGAGCAAAGACGCACGCACCCGGCAGCCTGAGGGTGGAAATCCAGACATGATCCGACTCGCCATCGACAACAGTGCCGGCCGGGGAGCCAGCGGCTCCCGGCGGAGCAAGGGCGCGCGTCTCGACGCGGGCCCGGGGGTGTCACCGAAATCGGCGACCTGATCAACTCGCTCCGCCACCTGTTCGACATATTCGAACCCATCCACGCGCTCTGGTGGGCCATCTTCGGTCAGTCGCTGAGCTGGGCGCTGACGACCATGTACACCTTCTTGAGCGGTGTCCCGCCGATCTCCTGGATCGGCTCTTATGGAGTCGCCATCGTGCTGCTCACGATCGGCGTCAAGCTCGTGCTCTCCCCTCTCTATCAATGGCAGCTGATGAACAGCAAGCGCAGCCTCGCCGAGCAGCGCAAGGTAGCGCCTGAGATCGCGGAGATTCGAAAGAAGTACAAGAGCGATCCCCAAAAGCAGCAGCAGGAGATCATGGCCCTCTATCGCGAGCATGGCGTGAACCCGTTCCGCCAGGTCGCCGGCTGCCTGCCCAGCCTGGTCCAGTTGCCGATCCTGACCGCGCTGTACTGGATCTTCCTGGGCGCCGCCCAGCAGCATTTGTACCCGATCTCGCACTTTCTCTTCATTCCCGACCTCAACGAAAAGCCGAGCGACACCCACCTGTTCGGATTGCCGATTCCCGACCTGCCCTACCTGGTGATCCCTCTGCTGGTGGCGGCCACCCAGTATGTGACGGCCAAGATGATCCAGCAGCCGCCGAATCCGGGAGCCAGCGAGCAGGAGGCCCAGGCCCAGCAGATGGCCCAGACCATGAGCACGGTGATGCCGCTGATGATCGGCTACTTCGCGATCGTGACCCCGGCCGGTCTCGGTCTCTACTGGCTGGTCTCGAACTGCATCGCCATCATCCAGCAATACATCGTCAATGGGTGGGGCCAGTTCCGGCTGCCGTTCGCAAAGGCGCCGGTCCGGCTTGCGCCTGGCCGAACCCCTCAGAAGAACACCGGCCACGCGGCCGCCGCGGCCACCCGGAAGCCAGCAAAAGGAAGGAAGTAAGGAGCTATGAAGACCGCCCTGGGTACCGGCAAGACCATCGAGGAGGCGGTTGACGCCGCCCTGCTCCAGATCGGCGCGAGCCGGAGAAACGTCGACGTGAAGATCCTCAGCGAGACGGCGGAGGAAACCCGGGTCCAGGTTACGGTCATCGATCCGGAATCAACCGGAGGTTTTGTCCGCAGCGCCCCGTCCGAGGCTCCGGTCACGGCCGAGGAGGCGGAGCGCCAGGAGGTCGCGCGCAAGCTGGTCGACGACCTGATCTCGAAGCTGGGGATCAAGGCCCAGACCGCGGCCCACAAGGCGGGTGAATCCTACGTGGTCGACATCACCGGTCGCGACCTTGGGCTCCTGATCGGTTGGAGAGGAGAGACCCTGAAGGCGATCCAGACCGTCACCAACCTGCTCGCCAGCCAGCGCCAGGGCCAGGGTCGGATCGTGGTCGACGTGGAGCGCTACCGGCAGCGCCGGGAGAACACCGTCCGGGAGATCGCCTATCGGGCCGCCCGCCAGGTAAAGATGACCGGCGACCCGATCACGCTCGACCCGATGCAGGCGTTCGAGCGAAAGGCCATCCACGAGGCGTTGCAGGCTGATCCCGAGGTGACCACGGTGAGTGTCGGGGAGGAACCCGATCGGCGCGTGGTAGTGGAGCCCGTCCGGGCCCCGGCGGAGTAGGTCCGGGTGCAGGCGGGCGCCCGCCCGGCTCCCGGCCAGCCGGGCTCCGGTACCGGCTCGTTCGAGATCGACTATCGGCTCACCGAACTGGACGGCGGCACCCGAGTGATCACCGCCCCGATGCCCGGCCGGTTGTCGGCGGCGGTAGTCCTGATGTTCGGGGTGGGGTCTCGGCACGAGGCGCCCAGGGTTGGCGGGGTCAGTCACTTCGTCGAGCACATGATGTTCAAGGGCACCCGGCGCCGCCCGAACACCAAGCTGATCTCGGAGGCGGTGGAAGGGGTGGGTGGCGTGCTCAATGCTTATACCGACAAAGAGGTCACCGCCTACTGGACCCGGGTTCCGGCCGATCGAGTGGAGCTGGGGATCGACGTGTTGACCGACATGGTCGGCGGTTCGTTGCTGGATCCGGCCGAGGTCGACCGCGAGCGCGGCGTGATCCTGGAAGAGCTGAAGATGCACAACGACCAGCCTTGCGACTTCGCGTTCAGCATGTTCGAGCGGGCGATCTGGCCTGGGCACGAACTGGGCCGGGAGATCATCGGCACCGAAACCGCGCTCAAGGCCATGAGCCGGGAGGACCTGGTCGAACACATCCGCGAGCACTACCGCACCCACAACCTGGTGGTGTCGGTCAGCGGAGGTATCGAGGCGGACGAGGTGCTGAGCGCGCTGGACCGGCGGCTGGAGCTGCCCAGGCGGAGGCGGAGGGTCGACCCGCGGCCGGCTCCGCCGGAGCTCTCGAAGCCCGGGCTGGCGGTGCATCGCCGGAAGACCGAGCAGGCCCATGTCTATCTCGGCTTCCGGGCACTTTCCTACCTGGATCCGGACCGGTACGTGCTGGATGTCCTGAACACCATCCTCGGTGAGGGGATGAGTTCGCGGCTTTTCCTGGAGATCCGCGAGCGGCGGGGACTGGCCTATGACGTTCACAGCTTCACCAGCCGGCATGTTGACGCCGGCTATTTGGCGGTCTACCTGGGAGTGGATCCGGGTAAAGCCCCGCTCGCGGTGGCCACGGTGATGCAGGAGCTGCGAGCGCTGACCGAGCGGCCGGTTCCGGCCGAGGAATTGAGCAAGACCAAGGAATACCTGAAAGGACGGCTCAAGCTGGGCCTGGAGGGCACCAACTCACTGGCCAGCTGGTTGGCTCAGCAGGAGTTGCTGATGGGCCGCGTCCGGGCGGTGTCCGAGGTGGTCACGGAGATCGACCGGGTCACCGCGGAGGACGTCCGGCGGGTTGCTCGGCGGGTGCTGGGCTCGGTCCCGCAGCTGACCGTGGTCGGGCCCTATGCTTCGGACGCCAAATTCCGGGGCGTGCTCGACTGATCGGCGGCGCGTCCGTCACCGGTCCAGGGTGGGCTGGCTCAGGATCAGGCCGAATCGATTGAAGGGCAGGATCCTCAGATAGGCCTTCGACTGGATCTCGGCGCGCGGCACCGGGCCGAAGCTGCGCGAATCGAGTGACACGTTGCGGTTGTCCCCCATCAGGAAGAATTCTCCCGGGGGGATGACGTCGGACTGGCCTGGGGGAGGCCAGTTGGCATTGTTGGTCCAGGCCTGGTCCCGTCGCAGATAGGGCTCGTGGAGGACGTGGCTGTTGATGTAGACCACCCCGTCCCGGATGTCCAGGCGTTCCCCGGGCAGCCCGACCACCCGTTTGATCAGGTCCTGGGGTACGCCTCGGGGGTCGACCAGCACCACGATGTCGCCCCGTTCCGGGGCATGCAGATGGTAGTCGACCTTGGAGGAGATCAGGTAGTCGTCTTCCTGGAGGGTGAGCAGCATCGAAGGTCCGTAGACGTGCACGGTCTGGATGGTCAGGTTGATGACGAAATACAGGGCGAGCGCGATCACCGCGATCTCGAGCAGTTCGCGCAGCAGGGAGCCGCCGCCAGTGGTGGTAGCGGCGGGGGTGGTCTCGTCGTTCATGCGGGCACGGATCCTTCGTGGGTGGCCCGGCGGTCGGCGGTTGATCGGCGGCCGGCGGGTGGCGGATGTAAAACGTGGAACAAATCGCGCCTCAGGTATCGCCCGAGAGCAAGGAGACCAGGCGCTCGAACTCGGAGGCGCTGTTGAATCTGATGGTCATCGAGCCGCGCTGGGCGGTGCCCCGGATGCGCACCGGCACGCCGAGGCGAGCCGAGACCTGTCCGGCCACGTCGGCGAGCCCGGGCTGGGTACGGTGCCGGCGCGGCGGGCCGCTGGCCCGGTAGTCCTTGACCCACTGCTCGGTCTGGCGGACCGAGAGCCGGCGGGCGATCACCACCTTCAGACCCTGCTCCTGCGCGGCGAAGTCGGGCAGGCCGGCGAGGGCCCGGGCGTGGCCGGCCGAGATGGCTTCGGAGGCGGTGGCGGCCTGGACCGCGGGCGCCGCCTGGAGGAGGCGAAGCGCCTGGCTGACCGCCACCCTGTGCTTGCCGACCTCGGCCGCGATCTGCTCGTGGGTGAGACCGAACTCGCGCGACAGCCGCTGGTAGCCGGCGGCTTCTTCGATCGGGTTGAGGTCGTTCCGCTGGAGGTTCTCGATCAGCCCGAGCACCAGACGCTCGGGGCCCTCGACGATGTCGCGGATCACCGCCGGGATCTTGCGCAGCCCGGCCAGCCGGGCCGCCCGCCAGCGACGTTCGCCCGCGATCAGGTCGTACCCGTCGGTGGAGCGGCTGACCACCACCGGCTGGAGCAGCCCATGCTGGCGGATGGAGCCGGCCAGTTCCTCGAGCTGGGCCTGGTCGAAGCTCCTCCGGACCTGCCCGGCGCCGGGCCGGACCAGGTCGACGTCGATCATCTCCGGAGTCGCCGCCGGGCCGGCGCCGGGCACGGGGATCAGCGAGTCGAGCCCTCGGCCCAGACCTCGGCGGGGCGTGCTCACCGCTTCAGCACCTCGGTCGCGAGCTGGCGGTAGGCCACGCTGCCCCGACACCGAGGGTCGTAGACGGTGACCGGGAGGCCGTGGCTGGGAGCTTCGCTGATGCGCACGTTGCGGGGGATCATCGTGCTGTAGACGAGTTCGGGGTAGCGCCGCCGGACCTCCTCGACCACCTGCCAGTTGAGCGTGGTGCGGGCGTCGAGCTGGGTGAGCAGGATGCCTCCGATCCGGAGCTCGGGGTTGAGCCCGGCCCGCACCCGCTGGCAGGTGTACACCACGTGGGACAGGCCCTCCAGCGCGAAGTACTCGCACTGGATCGGCACCAGGAGCTCGGTGGCCGCGACCAGCGCGTTGAGGGTCAGCAGTCCGAGCGATGGCGGACAGTCGATGATCACCAGCCCGAAGCCGCCGGCCAGCTCGGCCAGGGCCTGGCGCAGGAGTCCCTCACGGCCCTCGACCACGGCCAGTTCGATCTCCGCCCCGGCCAAATCCAGCTGAGAAGGCACCAGATAGAGACCGGGCACCATGGTGGCGACCGCGACCTCGTCGATCGAGGCCTCGCCGGTGAGCAGGTGATACACGCTGAGTCGGGGGGCGCGAGAATCCAGCCCGAGGCCACTGGTGGAGTTGGCCTGAGGGTCGAGGTCGATGACGATGGCGGCGTGACCCGCCTCGGCCAGGGCAGCGCCGAGATTGATGGCGGTGGTCGTCTTGCCCACGCCGCCCTTCTGGTTCATCACGGCGATGATCCGCTGGCGCACGCCCGAAGCCGTGGCCGCCACTGCCTGGTCGAGCTCCGGGGCGACCGCAGTCACACTACGATTCTAGGGCTGCGCCCGGGCCGCCCAGCCGAATCTCCTGGTTCCTGGCTCCCGATCCCCACCCCGTCCGCCCGGCGATTCTGGCCCGTCGGCCCTCTCTCGGACCGATCCGACTCATCTCCGGCCCGGGCTGCCCGAGGGGGGGCCGGAACCGGCGGATCTCCGTTCCGGGCCGGGCCGCCACCCACCGGAGATCAACCGCCAGCCGAGCAGTCCTACCAGCAGCAGCTCCACCCCGATCAGCGCTGGGGCCAGCCGGGCCAGTTCGATGCCGCCGGTCAGACCGATAGTGGCGTTGTACGCGGCGTGGCAGATCATCCCGGTGGTGGTGTTCAGATGCTTGCGGACCAGGCCCAGGCAGGCACCCAGCACGAATACGGTCACTACCGCGTAGGTGAGCCCGTACTGGGTGTGCACGCTCGCGAACAGGACGGAAGTCCAGACGATGCCGAAGCGGGGCTGGATCGCGCCCCGGAACAAAGTCTCCTCGGCGATTCCGGCTCCCAGCGCGATCGTAGCCAGACCGGCCGGACCCGCCAGCCCCGAGAAAAGGTGCTGGTTGGCCTGGTTGAGGCGGTCGGCGACCCCCGGCTGCAGGCGACTGCCGAGCTGATCCATGCCGAGGCTGAAGGCCACGAAGAGTCCGGCCAGCAACAAAGCGAAGACCACCTGCCAGAGCTCCGAACTGACGATGCCCAGCCGGGCGGCGGCCTGGGCCGGTGAGCGGCGGACGAACAGCCCCACCCCGGCCAGCGCGACCAGCAGGATGGGCAGTTGCTGAGAGAGCAGCGAGGGCACAGTGAGCGGAGCCGACTGGGCGACCGCGCTGAGCACATCGGTGTTCAACTGGGTGGCCGCCTGCACTCCCACCAGGTAGAGGCTGAGGCCGAGGGCGGTGGCATGGACCACGTTGTCCGGGTCGATCGGGACCAGCTTCGCCGCGGCTCGCCGGAACCGCCAGTCGAGCGAAGCCAGCAACATGACCGCGCTGATCGCCAGGCCGAGGCCGAGCCCGGGCTGGCGGCGCAGTCCCGTCAGCGGCACCGGCAGCCCGACCAGGGCGGCGACCAGCAAAGTGAAGACGGCCAGACCGGCCAGRRCGGCGAAGGTCMCCAGCCGCGCCCAGCGCATGGTCAAGCCCAGGTTGGCGGTCACCGTCACCGTCACCAGGAGCAGGCCCAGGACGAGGTTGGCCAGATCCGTGCCCGACATGCTGTTCCTGACGATAGGGACTTGGCGGGCGATTCGTGGCGGGGAACCGCAAGCGCGGCCGGAGGGGGAGCCGGCCGGCGACACCGGCCGGCTCGAGGTTCGGGCACCTAGAATCGATTGGTGACATCGGGTGAACCCGAGGGCGCCGAACTGATCCGCCTGCTGGAGGCGGCCGGCCGCGACGACGCGCCCAGCCTCGACGCACTCGTCCACAGGTTCCGGTTTCTGGTCGAAACCGAGGTGGACGGGCGGCCGGGCTCGGCGCTGGATCGGGCCGACCTGGTCCAGGAAGGGATGATCGGGCTCTTGACCGCGATCCGGACCTTCATCCAGTCGGAGGAGCCCGACTTCGAGAAGATGGCCCGCGGCCTGATCGCGCAGCGGCTGGACGCCGCTACCGGCGAGGAGGAGGCCGCCGCCGAAGCCTCCCGGCGGATGGTCGAGGACGCCACCCGGCTGGAGGCGGTCCAGGTCAGCCTGGCCGCCGAGTTGCGACGGGAGCCGACCCCATCCGAGGTGGCCGCCAAGCTGGGCTGGAGCCTGCTCCGGACCGTGGTGGTGATGGACGCCGTGGAACTTGCCCGTGATCTCCACGATCGGGAGATCGACCTCTATGCCGATCCGGCCGAGGCCGAGCGGGACTTCACCGGGCCAGAATGGCGGCCGGGCGGCTCCGGCCGGCCGCGGGGAGGCAACCCGATCTGATGAGTTCGGCCCCGGCCCGGACCCCGCTCCACTCCAGTCACCTCGCCGCCGGCGGGCGGATGGTCGACTTCGCGGGCTGGGAGATGCCGCTCAGCTACACGTCGGTCAGAGCCGAGCAGCGTGCCGTCCGCGAGGCGGCAGGCCTCTTCGACGTGAGTCACATGGGCCGGTTCGAGGTGCGAGGCGGAGCCTCGACCGAATACCTGCAGCAGCTGCTCACCAACGATCTCTCGCGGGTGGCGCCGGGAAGGGCCCAGTACAACCTCATGTGCCGGCCCGATGGCGGGGTGATCGACGATCTGGTCGTATACCGGACCGCCGATACCAGCTGGCTGGTGGTGGTCAATGCCTCTAACCGGGCCAAGGACATGGCCTGGCTGAGCGACCGGCTCCGCCCCGGGGTCGAGCTGATCGATCGCAGCGACGAGCTAGCCCTGATCGCCCTCCAGGGGCCCCGGGCGCGCGACCTGCTCCCTGTCGAGGGCCTCGACCTGGGCCGTCTAGCCTACTTCGCGGTCGCCCCGGCCCGGGTGGCCGGCGAGAGCGCGCTGGTCTCGCGCACCGGCTATACGGGTGAGGACGGCTTCGAGCTGTTCGTCCCGGCGGCAGCCGCCGCCGGGGTGTGGGCTGCGCTGATCGAAGCCGGCGCGGTGCCCTGCGGGCTGGCCTGCCGAGATGTATGCCGGCTGGAGGCCGGGCTCAGGTTGTACGGGAGCGACATGGACGAGACCGTCAACCCGTACGAGGCCGGCCTCGGGTGGGTGGTCAAGCTCGCCAAGGGCGACTTCTGCGGCCGGGAGGCGCTGGCCGCGGTCCGGGCGGCCGGTCCGGCCCGCCGCACCATCGGGATTCGGGGGGAAGGTCGGGTCATCCCCCGTCCGCACACGCCGCTGCTGGGTCCGGAGGGCCAGGTCGGCACGGTAAACAGCGGTACCTACTCGTTCTGGCTGGAGGCCGGAATCGGCATGGCTCTGGTCGCCGCCGGCCTCGATCCCCACGCCCAGCTGGCGGTCGAGCAGCGGGACCGGCCGGGCCCGGTGCGGGTGGCTGAACTACCCTTCTACAAGGGGACCGCCGGGCGGGTCTGACCGCCCGGGAGCGCTTATCACCATCCCGCGCAGAGGAGGCACAGTGAGCGACAGGCTGTACACCGAGACCCATGAATGGCTCACCGTCGACGGGGATGTGGCCACCGTGGGCATCACCGACTTCGCTCAGGCCCAGCTGGGCGATGTGGTCTTCATGGAGTTGCCGCCGGTCGGGCGCCGGCTCACCGCCGGTTCCACCCTGGGCTCGATCGAGTCGGTCAAGGCGGCGTCCGACCTCTACAGCCCGGTCGACGGCGAGGTGATCGAGGTCAACCAGGAGCTCTCCGCCGCCCCTCAGCGGGTCAATGAGGATCCGTACGGCGAGGGCTGGATGCTGAAGATCAAGCTGGACGGCCCCTTGCCCGCGGGTCTGCTCGATCAGGCCGCATACGACAGGCTGACGGCGAGCGGCCACTGATGCCGTACCTGGTCCATTCCGAGGCCGACCGGCGGCGCATGCTGGACCGGATCGGAGCCGGCTCGATGGAAGACCTGCTGGCCCCGGTCCCGGCCGGGGTCCGGATCGACGGCCTCGACCTGCCTCCTGGCCTGAGCGAGCTGGAGGCGATGTCCGAGATCCAGGGTTTGGCGGCGGCCAACCGCACCTTCCCGGCGCGGCTCACGTTTCGAGGTGGCGGGGTCTACCGGCGCTTCATCCCAACCGCGGTGGCGGCGGTCACCGGCAAGCCCGAGTTCTACACCGCCTATACCCCCTACCAGCCGGAGGCCAGCCAGGGCTGGTTGCAGGCGATCTTCGAATTCCAGACTCTGATCGCCGAGCTGACCGCGATGGACGTGGCCAACGCCTCGCTGTACGACGGTGCCACCGCGGTGGCGGAGGCGGCCATGATGGCGGCGGTCCACACCGGGCGTAGCCGGGTGGTGGTCGCCGGATACCTCCATCCCGAATACCTCGAGGTGCTGCGTTGCTACGCCGACGGCCGCGGGATCGAGGTCACCCGGTTCGGTGCGGCTGGAGGGACCGTCGCCGTGGAGGAGGTGGCGGCGGCCCTGGGTCCCGATGTGGCCGCCCTGGTGGTGCAGCAGCCCAACTTCCTCGGCCTGGTCGAGGACACCGCCGGGCTGGCGGTGGCGGTGCACTCGGTAGGCGGGCTGCTGATCGCCTGCGTCGATCCGGTCAGCCTGGCGATCCTGGCCCCGCCGGGTGAGCAGGGAGCCGACATCGCGGTCGGCGAGGGGCAGCAGCTGGGGCTCCCCCCCTCCTTCGGCGGACCCCATGTCGGGTTCATGGCCTGTCGTGAGGCCCTGGTTCGGCGGCTGCCGGGCCGGCTGGTGGGAGAGGCGTACGACAGCCTCGGCCGCCGGGGCTTCGTGCTCACCCTCACCGCCCGTGAGCAGCACATCCGGCGCGAGAAGGCGACCAGCAACATCTGCACCAACCATGCCCTGTGCGCGCTGGCCGCCACCGTCTACCTGACCTATATGGGCGACGAGGGTCTCCGCCAGGTGGCAGAGGTATCGTTCCGGCGCGCGCACCATCTGGCCGAGGCTCTGGAACGGGCGGCCGGCTGGGTCCCGGCCTTTCCCGGGGCTCAGTACCTGAACGAGTTCCCTCTGGTGGTCGGCGACGCCCCGGAGGCGGAACAGGCGCTGCTCGCCGCCGGCCTGCTCGGCGGGCTTCCGGTCGAGCGCTGGTACCCCGAGCTACGGGGGGTGATGACCTTCACCTGCACCGAGGTCAACGATTCCGGAGCAATCGACCAACTGGTCGGAGCGGCCGCCGCCGCCCGGGTGGCGGGGGTGCGCTGAGATGACCGAGGCCCTGTCGATGGAGAAGAGCCGGCCTGACTACCCCGGCCCTCGGCTGCCCGAGGCGGGAGTGCCCGGGCCGGGTCCAGCGGAGGCGCTGCCGGCGGGGGCGCTCCGCCGCCGGCCCCTGCGCCTGCCCAGCCTCAGCGAGCCCGAGGTGATGCGCCACTTCAGCCGGCTGGCCTCGATGAACTACTCGATCAGCGAGAACTTCTACCCGCTGGGCAGCTGCACGATGAAGTACAACCCGGTCGCCAACGAGGCGGCGGCCGCCCTGCCAGGCTTCGCCGACCTGCACCCGTACCAGCCCGAAGAGACCGTCCAGGGCGCCCTGGAGCTGATGTGGCGGCTGGAGCGTGCCCTCGGCCAGGTGGTGGGTGTGGACCGGGTCTGCCTGCAGCCGGCGGCCGGCGCCCATGGCGAATGGACCGCGCTTCGAATGATCCAGGCCTACCATCGCTCCCAGGGTGACGAACGCACCGAGGTGCTGGTGCCGGACTCGGCCCATGGCACCAACCCGGCCAGCGCCGCGCTTTGCGGCTTCAAGGTGGTCGAGGTTCGTACCCGGGCCGATGGCCGCACCGATCTCGACCATCTCCGGGCCCGGCTGTCGGGGCGGACCGCGGCCCTGATGCTGACCAACCCCAACACTGTCGGCCTGTTCGAGACGGACATCCAGGAGATCGCGGAACTGGTTCACGGGGCGGGGGCGAAGCTCTATTACGACGGCGCCAATCTGAATGCACTGATGGGGATCGCCAGGCCGGGAGACATGGGGTTCGACGCCGTGCACATGAACCTCCACAAGACCTTCACCACCCCCCACGGCGGCGGCGGTCCAGGTTCGGGGCCGGTGGGGGTCAAACACGACCTGGTGCCCTTTTTGCCCCGCCCCACGGTGGAGCGGGAGGGTGACCGCTACCGGCTCGACTTCGATCGGCCCCAGAGCATCGGCCGGGTGCGCAGCTTCTATGGCAACTTCGGGATGCTGGTGCGGGCGCTGACCTACATCGTGGCCATGGGGGGCGATGGGCTCACCCAGGCCTCGCGGGATGCGGTGCTGGCCGCCAACTACCTGCGGGCCCGGGTCGGCGAGGTACTCGAGGTGCCGCACGAAGGCCCTTGCATGCACGAGTTCGTGGCCAGCGCCCGGCAACTGCACCAGGAGTGCGGGATCCGCGCCCTGGACCTGGCCAAGGGTCTGCTCCAGCGCGGATTCTACGCACCCACCATCTACTTCCCGCTGATCGTGCCGGAGGCGGTGATGGTGGAGCCTACGGAGACCGAGAGCGTCGACACTCTCGATGCCTTCGTCTCCGCGCTGGCTGACGTGGTCGAACTGGGCCGGCGGGATCCGGCCGCCCTGCACGCCCAGCCCACCAACCTGCCGGTGGGCCGGCTCGACGAGGTGGCGGCGGCCAGGAACCCCAGGCTGAGGTACCGGTCCGAGGCCGGCTGACAGTGGTTGGTCGGGACCGCCGCTCCGGAGCCGGCCGGCGGGTCTCGACTCGGGTCGCCGCGCTGGCTTGCGGGCTGGCCGTATTGCTGGTGGCGGACGGTGGGGCGGTGCGAAGCGCGGGCGCCCGGCCGGGCGCTCGACAGGCTTTGGCCTCGCCGCCACCGGTGCCGGCGGTGGCCGCCACCCCCGAACCCTCCGAGCCGATGGGCCAGGCTGGCCAGAGGGCGGCCTCCCGTTTGCGGGCTGCGCCCGACGGCCGGCCTCCCCAGTTCGTGGTGATCTCGTTCGACGGCGCTGGCACCCCCGACCTCTGGGAGCACTGGCGCCGGGTCGGAGCCGCTGGCGATGCCCGGTTCACCTTCTTCCTGTCCGGCGTCTATCTGCTTGCCCCGGCCGGCGCCGGCGCCTACCAGCCGCCCCGACATCCCCGGGGTAGCTCAGCGATCGGATTCAACCCGCTCGCGGAGCGCGGCGGAACGCCGGCCGCGGTGTCGCGCCTGATCGAGCAGCTGGCTGCTGGCCACCTCGAGGGTCACGAGATCGCCAGCCATCTCAACGGCCACTTCTGCGCTCCCGACCCCGGTCGCACCGGGGCCTGGAACCGGGCTGACTGGAACCAGGAACTGGACCAGTTCGCGGCCCTGGTCGACGGGGTCACGGCCAACAATCATCTGCCGGCCTCGGCTGGGCTGCCCTTCACCTCGGCCTGGGTCAGCGGAGTGCGCACCCCGTGCCTGGAGGGCGATCCCCGTCTCTTCTATCCCGTGCTGGCCGCCCACGGCTACCGGTACGACGCCAGTCAGAACGCCATTCAGGGCACCTGGCCGAGCCGGCAGGATGGAATCTGGAGCATGCCGCTGCACAGCATCCCGTTGGTGGGAACCCGGCTCAGCGTGCTCTCGATGGACTACAACTTCTATGCCAACCAGAGCGCCGCCAGCGAGGCGACGCCAGCGCGGTGGAACCGGATCGAGGCGCAGACCCTGGCCAGTCTCGACGCCTATTTCGACGCCGCCTACCGGGGCAGCCGGGCCCCGATCAGCATCGGCTGGCACTTCGAGCACTGGAACGGTGACGCGTACAACCGGGCGCTCGAGGCGTTCATCGTGGCTCATTGCCGGCTGCGCGAGGTGGCCTGCGTCACCTATCGCACGCTGACCGGGTGGCTCGATTCTCTGAGCCCTGAAGAACTGGCCCGTTACCGGGCCGGCGAGTTCCCGCAGGCCGGCCACCAGTGAGCTTCGCCGGAGCCAACTGACGCAATCGTCGGGCGACCGGCCCGGATCCTGGCGCAAACCTTTGTGGAGCCCGATTCGAATTGCGTTTGGACCGGGGGGATATCCCCCCGGTCTGGTAAAATCAAGATATCCAGAAGCGTGTTTCGGCGGCTGTGGGAGGCGGGATGTCCGGTCCCACCAGGCTGCGGCTCCACCCAGGCGTTTCACCCGCCACGCCACCTTCCATGAGGAATCGAACATGCCGACGGCCATGCCGCAACCGGGGCCAGCGAGCCAGACACCAGGCAGAGACGATTTGAACGACATCTTCCTCGACGAGGCAACCCATCCCGAACCGCCGGGCGGGCGGGATGAGGCCGCCTCCGCCACCGCGCCGCCGCGCGCCAAGAAATACGGAGCCGCCCAGATCCAGGTGCTGGAGGGCCTGGAGCCGGTGCGTCGGCGTCCCGGCATGTACATCGGCAGCACCGATCCCCGTGGCCTGCACCACCTGGTCTGGGAGCTGGTCGACAACGCCGTCGACGAGGCGCTGGCCGGGTACTGCGACAAAGTGGTGGTCACCCTCCACGCGGATGGCAGCGTTTCCGTGAGCGACAACGGCCGGGGCATCCCGGTCGACCTCCATCCGACCGAGGGGAGGTCGGCGCTGGAGGTGGTGCTCACCGTTCTTCATGCCGGCGGTAAGTTCGGGGGCGGCGGCTACAAGGTATCGGGCGGACTCCATGGGGTGGGCGCTTCGGTGGTCAATGCCCTCAGCGAGCGACTGGTGGCCAGGGTCTTCCGGGACGGCGGCGAGTTCGTGCAGGAGTACAGCCGGGGGGAGCCGCTGGCCCCGGTGACCGAAGTCGGCCCCTCGGCCGGTCGCACCGGCACCCTGGTGCGCTTCTGGCCCGATCCGCAGATCTTCCCCGACCGCCGCTTCGACCGCACGGTGATCGTCAACCGGCTGCGGGAGATGGCCTTCCTCAACAAGCGCCTGACCATGAAGGTGGTCGACGAGGCCGACCGTTTCGAGTACACCTTCTACTTCGAGGGCGGGATCGCCTCTTTCGTCAAGCATCTCAATCGAGGCAAGCTACCGGTTAATTCGACGCCGGTCTACATCGACCGCGAGATCGAGGGCAGTCAGATCGAGATCGCCCTCCAGTACAACCAGACGTTCGTCGAGAACGTGCTGTCGTTCGCCAACAACATCCACACCATGGAGGGGGGCAGCCACCTCACCGGCTTTCGGGCGGCGCTCACCAACGTCCTCAATCGGTATGCCCGCAAGGCCGGGATTTTGCGCGAACAGGACTCCAACCTGAGTGGCGAGGACGTGCGCGAGGGGCTCACCGCGGTGGTCAGCGTCAAGTTGCTGGAGCCTCAGTTCGAGGGCCAGACCAAGACCAAGTTGGGGAACGCCGAAATCCAGGGCCATGTTTCGGTGGCGCTCACCGAGGGCCTCACCCAGTATTTGGAAGAGAACCCGGCCGAGGCCCGCCGGATCATCGAGAAGTCGCTCACCGCCGCCCGGGCCCGGGAGGCGGCCCGCAAGGCCCGCGACCTGGTTCAGCGGAAGAGTCTGCTGGAGAGCACGACCCTGCCGGGCAAGCTCGCCGACTGCTCGGAGCGCGATCCCGCGCGCTGCGAGCTGTTCATCGTCGAGGGCGATTCGGCGGGTGGCACCGCCAAATCGGGGCGCGACCGCCGCTTCCAGGCCATCCTGCCTCTGCGCGGCAAGATCCTGAACGTCGAGAAGGCGCGGATCGACCGGGTGCTGGGATCTGAGGAGATCCGCAACCTGATCACGGCGCTCGGCACCGGCATCGGCGAGCGGTTCGACATCAGCCGCCTGCGTTACCACCGCATCATCACCATGAGCGACGCCGATGTCGACGGCAGCCACATCCGAACCCTGCTGCTGACTTTCTTCTTCCGTTACTTCCCGGATCTGATCGAGCGGGGCCACCTCTACATGGCCCAGCCTCCCCTCTACAAGTTGACCAAGGGCAAGCGTGAGACCTATGTGTTCAGCGACCAGGAACGCGACGCCGAGATCCGGCGGCTGGGCGGCCGGGTCGAGGTCAATCGGTTCAAAGGTCTCGGCGAGATGAACGCCGAGCAACTCTGGGAGACGACCATGAACCCGGCCACCCGCACCATGCTGCGGGTCACGGTGGATGACGCGACCGCCGTGTCGGAGACCTTCGAGAAGCTGATGGGACCGGACGTCGAGCCCCGCAAGCGGTACATCCAGGCCCACGCCAAGAGCGTGCGCAACCTCGATATCTGAGCCGGAAGCGAACCGGATGCGGATCCTGGTCGACGGCGCCGGTGGCGATCACGCCCCGGCCGCGGTGATCGAGGGCGCTCGGCAGGCGATGCTCGAGTACGGCGGCCAGTTCCCGGGCGGGCTGAGGGTGGGTGTGGTCGGAACCGAGGCCATGCGCGCCGATGTCGAGTCGGCTGGAGGCCTGGAGCACGTGGCCGCCGCTCAGGTGATCGGCATGGACGAGCATCCCGCCCGGGCGGCCAGGGCCAAGCGCGACTCGACCATGCACGTGGCCGCCCAGGCCTGCCGCGAGGGCGCCGCCGACGCCTGGGTGTCGGCCGGCAATTCGGGCGCGGTGCTGGCCGTGGCCCTGTTAGTGCAGGGCCGGCTCCGAGGAGTCGAGCGGCCGGCTTTGGGCACCGTGCTGCCCACCGCTCGAGRCCGCGCTTACCTGATCGATGCCGGCGCCAACGTCGACTGCCGCTCGACCTGGCTGGCCCAGTTCGCGCAGATGGGCACCGTGTACTCGAAGAGACTGCTGGGGGTGGAGTGCCCGCGGGTGGGTCTGCTCAGCAATGGGGAGGAGGAGGAGAAGGGGAACATGCTGGTGCAGCAGGCCCACCGCCGGCTCCGCGAACTGCCCGGGCTCGACTTCGCCGGCAACGTGGAGCCCAAGGAGGTGCTGCGTGGCGGCGTCGACGTCGTGGTGGCCGACGGATTCTGCGGCAATCTCGTGATCAAAACCGCCGAGGCCACCGCCGAACTGCTCTTCGGGTTGATGCGACAGGAGATCCCTACCACCTGGGGGGGCCGCCTGGGTGGGCTGCTGATCCGGCCTCGGGTGGCCGCCCTCCGCGGCCGGCTGGACTGGCGGGAGTAYGGAGGGGCGCCGCTGCTGGGCATCGACGGAGTGGCGGTGGTGGCCCACGGCCGCTCTGACGCGGTGGCGGTCAAGAACGCTATCCGGGTGGCCGCGGAAGCGGTGCACAATCGACTGGTGGACCACATCCGAGTGGTCATCCCGGCGCCGCCTGCGGGCGCCGGGGCGCGGCCGCCGGCGGATCAGAGCGAGAGGGTACCCGAATGACCGCAGCACAGTCGCGCCGGGTCGTGGTGACCGGCATGGGCACCATCAATCCAATCGGCAGCTCGCTGGACGAGTACTGGGACAGTTTGATCGAAGGGCGATCCGGGGCCTCGATGATCGAGGGCTTCGACACCTCGCGGCTGACCACCAAGTTCGCCTGCCAGATCAAGGACTTCGATCCGCACCGTTACATGGACCGGAAGGTGGTCCAGCGCACCGCCCGTTTCACGCAGATGGCGGTGGCGGCGGCCGGGATGGCGATCGCGGACTCCGGACTCGACCTGGCCTCGATCGACAGCTTCCGGGCCGGGGTCGCCCTGGGCACCGGGATCGGCGGTTTTCCCGAGATCGAGCAGGGCGCGATGGCGATGGGTAGCGGCGGCAGGATCAATCCACTTTTCGCGACCATCATCATTCCCAACATGCCCGCCGCCCAGGTGGCCATGAGCTTCGGCCTCCGCGGCCCCAATACCACCGTCACCACCGCCTGCGCGGCCTCCACCCAGTCGATCGGTGACGCTTTCAAGATGGTGCAGCGCGGCCAGGCGGAGATCATGGTTGCCGGCGGCACCGAGGCCAGTCTGTGCGCGCTCGGCATGTTCTCCTTCAATGCGATCCGGGCCTTGAGCACCCGCAATGACGACCCGGAGCGAGCCAGCCGGCCCTTCGATCGCGACCGCGACGGCTTCGTGCCGGGGGAGGGCGCGGCCTGCCTGATCCTGGAAGAGCTCGAGCACGCACGGGCACGCGGCGCCCGGATCTATGGCGAGGTGGCCGGGGTCGGCCTCACCAACGACGCCTTCCACCAGGTCGCCCCTGACGAAACCGGAGCCGGGCCGGCCCAGGCGATGCGGTTGGCGCTGGCGGACGCCGGGGTGGCTCCCGAGCAGGTCGACTACATCAATGCCCACGGCACCTCGACCCCGCTCAACGACGCCTCCGAAACCCGCGCCATCAAGGCCGTCTTCGGCGCCCACGCCTACCGGCTGGCGATCAGCAGCACCAAGTCGATGATCGGGCACCTGCTGGGCGCGGCCGGGGCGGTCGAAGCGGTGGCGACCCTCTTGATGATCAACCGGGGACGGGTGCATCCCACCATCAACCACACCAATCCCGACCCCGAGTGCGACCTCGACTACGTGCCCAACCATCCCCGCGACCTCCACATCGACGTGGCGATATCCAACAGCTTCGGCTTCGGCGGCCAGAACGCCTCGATCGTCCTCCGGCGATTCGAAGGCCGGTAGGCGCGGCTGGATGCCCACCCATCACGACAGGACGAGAGAGAACCGATGACGGACGAGCAGCAGAACCAGGACGGCGGCGGCGGGAACATCGGCACCGTGCTGCTCAAGAGCCTCCAGGAGGAGATGCAGACCTCCTACATGGAGTACGCCATGTCCGTCATCATCAGCCGGGCCCTGCCCGACGTGAGGGACGGGCTGAAGCCGGTGCAGCGGCGGATCCTGTACGCGATGCAGGGCGCCGGGGCGACCGCCGCCTCCCGCTACCGCAAGAGCGCGGCCTTCGTCGGTGACGTGCTCAAGCTCTACCACCCGCACGGCGACTCTCCGGTCTACGAGGCCATGGTGCGGATGGCTCAACCCTGGTCGCTGCGGTACCCGCTGATCGATGGTCAGGGCAACTTCGGCAGCATCGACGGCGACCCGCCCGCCGCCATGCGGTACACCGAGGCCAGGCTGGCCGCGATCACCGCCGAGATGATGGCCGACATCGAGAAGAACACGGTCGACATGCGCCCGAACTATGACGGCCAGGAAGAAGAGCCGGTGGTGCTGCCGGCCCGGATCCCGAACCTCCTGATCAACGGCGCGACCGGGATCGCGGTGGGCATGACCACCAACATCCCGCCCCACAACCTCCGCGAGGTGTGCGCGGGCATCATCCACCTGGTCGATCATCCCGAGGCCACCTCCGAGGAGCTGATGCAGTTCATCAAGGGGCCCGACTTCCCCACCGGAGGGATCATCAAGGGCGTCAATGGCATCCGCTCGGCTTACGCCACCGGATACGGCAAGGTCATCGTCCGGGCCCGGTACCGCTTCGAGGAGTCGGCCACCGGCCGGGAGCGCATCATCATCGACGAGTTACCCTTTGCGGTCAACAAGGCCAATCTCGTCGCCAAGATCGCCGAACTGGTGCAGGACCGCAAGATCGAGGGCCTGGCCGATCTCCGCGACGAATCCGACCGCAGCGGCATGCGGATCGTGCTCGAGCTGAAGCGGGAAGCCCGGCCGGCGACGGTGCTCAACAACCTGTACAAGCACACCGCTCTGCAGCAAACCTTCGGCGTCATCATGCTGGCGATCGTCGACGGCCGGCCCCAGATTCTCGGCCTCAAGCAGATGCTGCAGGCCTTCATCGACCACCGGCGTCGCGTCATCGTGCGCCGCACCGAGTTCGACCTGAAGAAAGCCCGGGAGCGCGCCCACGTCCTGGAGGGGCTGCGGATCGCGCTCGAGCACCTGGACGAGGTGATCGCCACCATCCGGGCCGCCCAGGACCCGGACACCGCCTCGCGCCAGCTCCAGTCTCGCTTCGGTCTCAGCGAGATTCAGGCCCGGGCCATCCTCGACCTCCGGCTCCAGCGCCTGACCCAGCTCGAGCGGCACCGGATCGACGAGGAGTACGCCGAGGTGATGGCTCAGATCGCCCACCTGGAAGCGATCCTGGCCAGCGACCAGAAGGTGCTCGACCTGATCAAGGAGGAGACCGCCGAGATCGCCCGGAAGTACGGCGACGAGCGGCGCACCGAGCTCAGCCCCGAGGAGGCCCGGGAGCTCACCGCCGAAGACCTGGTGCCTCGTCAAGAAGTGGTGGTCACCCTCACCCGCCGCGGCTACGTGAAGATGCAGCCGAGCCGCACCTTCCGGGTCCAGCGCCGGGGCGGGGTCGGCCTCAAAGGAGCCCGGCCCCAGGCCGGGGCGGAGGTGCCAGGCGGCCAGCGTGAGGACGATTACGCAGAGCACCTGCTGATCACCCATACCCACGCTTCGATGTTCTTCTTCACCCAGCGTGGCCGGGTCTTCCAGTTACGGGTTCACGAGTTGCCCGAGCGCGATCGCAACGCCAGGGGCCTGCCCATCAACAACCTGATCGAGCTGGACGCGGGCGAGCGGGTCACCTCCGTATTCGTGCGTCCGGAGAGCGAGGCGGCCGCCCGCTACATGCTGATGGTGACCCGCCTGGGCCAGATCAAGAAGACCGCCATGAGCGAGTACGCCAACGTGCGCCGCAACGGCCTGATCGCGATCAACCTCCAGGGCGACGACCAGTTGCTCTGGGTCGCTCCCACCACCGGCCGCGACGAGGTGCTCCTGGCCAGCGCCTCGGGGAAGGCGATCCGCTTTTCGGAGACGGAGGTCAGGCCGACCGGCCGCGACACCCAGGGAGTGATCGGCATGCGCCTGGCCGGTGGCGACACGGTGGCGGGCATGGCCATCGTCGAGCCGGGGGCCGACCTGCTGGTCCTCTCCGAGAAAGGATTCGGCAAGCGCACGCCGCTGGACGAATATCCGGTCCACCATCGGGGCGGCCAGGGCGTGTACACCCTCAAGGTCACCGAACGCACCGGGCGGCTGGCCTGCATGCGGGTAACCTCCCGCCCCGAGGAGGAGATCCTGATCATCACCGCCCAGGGCATGGTGATGCGCACCGAAGTCGGGGCGATCCCGCGCTACGGCCGCCAGACCCAGGGCGTGATCGTGATGCGCGTGCAGCCGGGAGACTCGATTTCGGCGCTGGCTCCGGTCGGAGTTACCGAAGGCGCCGGCCCGGCTTCGGTGACCGCCGCCGGCGGTGACGGCGAGGCTTCCGATCAGTCGGCCGGCGGTGACGGCGAGGGTGCCGACCCGGATGGATCTGGAGGGTAAACTCGGCCTCACCCTGCTGATCGACGCCCTGATCATTTTCGGGGTGATCGGGAGGCTGGCTGCCGTCCAGATCGGGCAACTCYTGASGGTGGCGGCCGGCTTGAGAGAGCTGCTGGCGGCGGAGCAGGAGCTGATCCGGGGCGAGGTGGCGGAGCTGGCGCGGCAGCAGGCGAGGCTGGAGCGGAACCTGGCCCCGGTGCGGCGGGTGCTGCGATTCGGCGCCGCGCTCCTCTACCGCCTCTGAAATGACGCRGGCCCGSCAGCAGCTCGTCTTCGCGGGGCTCGCGGTGGCCACCGCGGTGGCGTGGCTGTACCTGCTCCGGGGCTACTTCGGAGCGGTGGTGCTGGCCGCCGTGCTCGCCTTCCTGCTCCTTCCTCTGGTCGACCGCCTGGCCGCTGGCCGGGTGCCGAGGTGGCTGGCCATCCTGGCCGTCTACGCCGGCCTCGGGCTGCTGGTGGCGGCCCTGGCCGGGATGGTGGTGCCAGGGGTCGGCGAGGAGGTCGGCCGGCTGCTCCAGCAGGCGCCGGCCCTGGGTCGGGCGGCTCGGACTCAGCTCGACCGGCTCCAGGGCCATCCAGCCCTGATCGCCGGCATCGAGGTCGATCTCGGCGCGCTCGCCGCGTCGGCCGAGGCCGAGTTGCGTGGCCTCGCCGCCCAGCAGATCACCAATGCCGTCAACCTGGGACTGCAGGCGATCGGCACCGTCCTCCAGTTGACCCTGCTCCTGGTGGTGGCTTTTCTGCTTCTGGTCGACGCCCACCGGCTCGCCGCCTTCATCAGGACCCTGGTCCCGCTCGCCTACCGGAGTGACTTCGACTCCGTTCTGGGCGCGATCCGGCGCATGCTGCGCGCCTACATCCTCGGCCAGCTGGCGGTGGCGGCGGCGATCGGTGTGCTGACCTGGGCCGCCACCACCCTGATCGGTCTTCCCTATGGCGGAGCGCTCGGCATCATCGCCGGGATCGCGGCGCTGATCCCGTACCTGGGTCCGGTGCTGGGGGCGGTGCCGATCGTGGTGGTCGGACTGGCGGCGAGCCCGGCCCAGGCGGTGATCGCCTTCACGGCCTACGCGGTGGTCTCGACCCTGGCCCTCAACATCGCCCTACCCAAAGTGCTGGGCGACGCGGTGCGTCTGCCCTTCCTGGTGGTGGTGCTGGCCTTCCTCGCCGGGTTCGAATGGGGAGGCGTGCTGGGCATGTTCCTGGCGGTACCGTTCGCGGCCACCCTACGTATCCTGTACGACCACATCCATCCCCGTATCTATTCAACGAACGGACATTCTGTGGACTCTGGGGACACATCCGAGTGAGAGTGGATTGTCGGTAAAACTGGACGCGCAGCACGTGGATAATTATGGTTATCCATGAATAGTGCAAAGGTGCCGTCGATAGTAGGGATGAGTTTGTGAGCGCCGATAGTACGAGTCAGAGCAGCAAGGGACGAGTCCTGGTGATCGACGCCCAGGTGGTGGCCCGAGTCGCCGCCAAGGCGATGATCGCGGAGAGCGACACCCTCGAACACGTCGGCGAGGCCCGCAACGGCCAGGAGGCCCTGCCTTTGATCGCCAAGACCGATCCCAGCATCGTGCTGATGGGCATCGACGGGGCCACCCCCGACGCGGTCGAGTCGGTCAAGCTGGTCCGCGAGAAGTTCCCCAATCTGCCGATCCTGGCCTGGTCCACCACCGCCGAGAGCGACGACCTGTTATCGATGGTCAAGGCCGGCTGCTCCGGGTATGTGCTCAAGGACTTCACCGGTAGCGAACTGCAGCGGGCGATCCAGGCGGCCCTGCGGGGAGAGCCGGTCTACCCTCGCAAGATGCTGCCCTCGGTGCTCCAGCGGGCGGCGCAGCAGCAGCCGCCCAAGCAGCGCATCGACGGCCTCAAGCTCACCGACCGCGAGATGCAGATCCTGCGCCTGGTCTCAGCCGGGCTGAGCGCGAAGAGCATCGCCAAGCAACTCGACGTCGCCACCTCGACGGTCGACACCCATACCCGAAGCCTCTACCGGAAGATGGGCGTGTCGAGCCGGGCGGAGGCGGTGATCATGGCTCTCCGCAGCGGGCTGGTAGAGCTGGCCGACATCTGACCGGCCGCCGCCCGGCGCCGCTCCAGGGGTTTCTCGAACCGGCTTCCCGCGCCACGCGGGGAGGCGG
>JRHI01000414.1_pt1 | contig 46448 bp, 44 predicted proteins | sample 215371 | NCBI WGS metagenome assembly JRHI01 (sample SAMN02929681, study PRJNA255918) | sediment metagenome | biome: cave system; feature: Ice Cave; material: Sediment; isolation source: sediment from deep within a dark volcanic ice cave with no known source of... ... | reverse complement strand
TAAGTAAACGGTATTGCGGTTAGCCCGGTCCTGCGCCTCGCGGTCGACGAGCAGGCCGAGCCTCTCCTCGAAGGTGAGCGCCTGGTGGTCGGGGTTGTCCAGTTGGTCGATCAGAGCCCGCGCCATGCCGGTGAGGCTGAGCGCGTGCAGCTTGTCCACGGTCGGGTTGATGAGCATCGGGACCTCCTGGTCACTGGTAGTAGGCGGCGCCGCGCACGTGGTCGTGCTGGCGAGATGGCGTGATCACCGGCGGCGGGGACAGCGGCTGGCGGTCCAGGCCGCTGCGCAAGATCGACTCGACGCTGCGGTAGCTGTAGGCGCGGAGCGCGACGGCACGGGTGCATGCCGCCTCGAGGCGGTCGTCTCCGAAACGCTTGCCCAGGCGCATCACCCCCAAGCAGGAGCGGAAGCCCTGCTCAGGGTGTGGCCGCGAACGCATGATCTCGTCCACCAACACCGCGGTCTGCGCACCGGCGGTCTCCGCCCAGTGCAGGATCCGGCTCGGGGTCCACTCCAGATGGCGCCGGTGCGACTCGGGCATGTGCTCGGGGAGGGTGGTGTACCCGCCCCGCCGGAAGCCGCGTCGATGGCTGGCGACCCTGTGTCCGCGGAGGAAGACCTCCACTGTCGACGCCGTCAGTCGCACCACGGTTCGCTGCCGCACCAGCTGATACGGAACGCTGTAGTAGTGGTGGTCGACGGCGACGTGGTAGTCGATGTTCACCGTCGCCTTCCTCCACGTCGCGAACTCGTATGGGCGGTCCGGCAGCGGCCGCATCGCTGGTCGCTCGAGCTCCTCGAAGAGGCTTCGCCGGCATCCCTCGAGCTTCTGGAAGGGCCGCTCGTTCAGCCACCGGAGGCGTTCGCGGATCGCCAGGTTGGCCTCGGCGATCGAGAAGAACGTGTGGTGGCGCAGGCTCGCCAGGATCCAACGCTCGGCGACCAGAACTCCGGCTTCGACCTTCGCCTTGTCCCGAGGCTTCCGGCTCCGAGCCGGGATGACCGCCGCTCCATAATGAGCGGCCATCTCCCGATACGTCGGGTTGATCTCCGGCTCGTAGCGGTGCGCCGTGGTGACACCACTGCCCAGATTGTCGGGGACGAAGATCTCGGGAACCGAGCCGAAGAACTCCAGCGCGTGGACGTTGGCCGAGATCCAGTGCGGCAGCTTCTGCGACGGCAGCGCCTCGGCGTACGTGTAGCTGCTCGCCCCCAGCACGGCGACGAACAGCTGCGCCGGCGTCGCCACCCCGGTGGTCGGATCGGTGATCGGGAGCGTCGACCCGGCAAAGTCGATGAACATCTTCTCGCCCGCCCGATGCTCCTGCCGGAGCACCACGTCGAGCCGCGCTGCCCACTGTCGGTAGTGGTGCACGAACTGGGTGTACTGGTAGCCGTCCGGGGACCGCTCCTTGTGCTCCATCCACAGGAGCTGGAGGGTGACGCCCTTCATCCGCAGCTCGCGATGCACGTCGGCCCACGTCGGGGTCGGCCGCCGGCTGGCGGGAGGCACCTCGGCTCGGCGGTACAGCAGCCCCTCCAGGGCCCGGTCGTCCATCCCGTCAGGCAGCGGCCAGCTCACACCGGCGGCCTCGGCCCGAGCCAGGCACTCGACCAGCGTCGTCCGCGGCAACCCGGTCGCCGCCGACACCTGATGCCGGCTCCGCCCCTCCCCGTACGTCAGTCGGAGAACGTCTCGGATCTTGCGCATGGCGGATCGGGGTCGGGGCACGGGCATCACTCCTCGGACGTCTGCTGCGACTGTCCGAGCGAGGGTGCCCAGCCCTCCTCACCTCACGCCGCCCCCGACCCCCCAGCCCTCGCAGGGGGGGTCGCTTTCAGCCGAAACGGGGGGTCGCTTTCATCCGAAACAGGGGGTCGGATTCAACCGAAACGGGGGGTCGGTTTCGTCCGAAATCCGCAGCATCTCCCGGCACCACGGCTGACGGTTGCTGACGGCCATCTGTTCGGGCGGCGAAACATCTGAGCCTGTTTCTCCGTTGTACCCCCACGGCCCGAGCGTCGGCGCCGGTCGGTGACGCACCGAACGGATCAGGCACGTCAGAACATAACAACGCTCCACTCGGATACTCTGATACCGCATGGAACTTCTGCGCATCGCCGGTGGACGGCCCCTCGAGGGCAAGGTTCCCACCTCGGGCAGCAAGAACGCCACGCTTCCGGTGATGGCGGCGGCGCTGCTCACCGACGAGCCCGTCGATCTGGTCAACGTCCCCGACATCGAGGACATCGAGACCATGGGCGCGATGCTCCGCCACCTCGGCGTCGAGGTCGAGCGCCCCGCTCCCGCGCACTGGCGCCTCCGCGCCGGCACGGTGACCGGCTCCACCGTCGCCGCCAACCTCAGCCGCCGGCTCCGCGGCTCCTTCCTGCTCCTCGGCGCCCTGGTGGCGCGCACCGGCGAGGCGGTCATCGCCCGTCCCGGCGGCGACGACATCGGCATGCGCCGGGTCGAGCAGCACCTCGAGGGGCTGCGCGCGATGGGCGCGGTGGTCTCCGAGGAGGGCGACACCTACGTCGCCCGCGCGAAGCGGCTGCACGGCGCCCGCATCGACCTCGACATGCCCACGGTGACCGGCACCGAGAACCTGATGATGGCCGCCTCGCTCGCCGACGGCATCACCGTCATCAGCAACGCCGCCCGCGAGCCCCACGTCGTCGACCTGGCCCGCTGCCTGGTCGGCATGGGCGCCCGGATCAGCGGCGCCGGCACCGAGCTCATCGTCATCGAGGGCCAGGGCGGTCTCCTCCACGGCACCCGTCACAGCGTCACCACCGACTACATCGAGGCGGGGACCTACATGGTCGCCGCCGCCGCCACCGGTGGCGACGTCGTCGTCGAGCGGATGCGGCCCAGCGACGTCCGCTGGCTGATCGGCAAGCTCCGCGCCGCCGGCTGCGAGGTCGTCGAGGGCTCGAGCCACGTGCGCGTCCGCCGCCAGGGGCCGCTGCTCCCGGTCGACGTCACCACCTGGCCGCACCCCGGCTTCGCCACCGACCTGCAGTCGCAGTTCGTCGCGCTGATGACCCAGGCGGAGGGCACGAGCATCGTGAGCGAGGCGGTGTTCGAGAACCGCTTCCGCCACGTCGCCGAGCTGCGCAAGCTGGGCGCCCAGGTGGCCGTCGACGGCCGCAGCGCGGTGGTCACCGGGCCGGCGCCGCTCCGTGGCGGCTGCGTCCGCGTCCCCGACATCCGCAGCGGCGCCGCCCTGGTGATCGCCGGCCTCTGCGCCGACGGGATCACCGAGCTCGACGCCGTCTACCACCTCGACCGCGGATACGAGCGCCTCGAGGCGAAGCTCCAGGCCCTCGGCGCCGAGATCCGTCGGGTCGCCGTTGGCCCCGCCGGCCTCGAGGTCCGCGACCTCAGCGGCTGTATCGGCGACTGATCTCGGGCCGGTCTGCGACGCCTGCGCTCTGGTGAGTACCCTCGACAGGGGGAAATGCCGTCATCGAGGACGGTGATGACGGCCTGGCGAACCCCCCTACCATTGGGCGACAGCGCCCAGAGGACTCGAGTGCTCGGCAAGAAGGTCGGCATCGACCTGGGGACGACGGCGGTGCGCCTGCACCTCAAGGGCGAGGGCATCACATTCGATGAGCCCGCGATGGTCGCCACCTCGGTCGGCGACGACCGGGTGATCGCCTACGGCACCGCGGCGCTGGGCGCGGTGGGCCGCAGCGGAGCGCGGCTGCGCAGCCCGCTGCGGGAGGGCACGGTGGTCGACACCGTGGCGCTGGACGCGCTGCTGAGCCATGTCATCACCCGCGCGGTCGGCCGCCAGCGCATCTTCCGTCCCGACGTGATGGTGGCGGTGGTGCCGGGGATGAGCGGGGGTGACCGCCGCACCGTGATGGAGATCGCCGCACGGGCGGGGGCGCGCACCGTCTACCTCATCGAGTCGCCGCTCGCCGCCGCGATCGGCGCCGGGCTGTCGGTCAGCAGCCGCATCGGCCACCTCGTCGCCGACGTCGGCGGCGGCACCACCGACATCGCCGTGGTCGCCCTCGACGGCATCGTGTCGCGGCTCTCCGTGCCCGGCGGCGGCCAGGCACTCACCCGCGCCATCGCCGAGCACCTGAGCGTGCTCCACGGTGTCGCCGTCGACCTCGGCGCCGCCGAGGAGGCGAAGCGCGAGATCGGCTCCGCGACCGCCCTGGTCGAGGAGCGGACCCTGCGCCTGGTGGTGGCGGGAGCCGCCGGCCCCGGCGAGATCGTGGTCTCCTCGACCGAGGTGAAGGAGGCGATGGCGGCGCCGCTCGGCGGCCTGGTGGCGGCGGTGCACGAGGTGCTCGCGGACTGCCCCGAGCCGCTGGTCACCGACATCCGCACCCGCACCGGGCTGGTGCTCACCGGCGGCGGTGCCCGGCTGCGCGGCCTCGACCGCTACCTCGCGTCCGCCACCGGTCTTCGCGTCGAGGTCGCCGCCGATCCCCAGGGCTGCGTCGCCCGCGGCGCCGGCACCGCCCTGGAGAGCCTCGACCTGGTCCGCCGGAACTTCCTCTACCTCCGCTGAGGGACCATTCGGAGCCGGCCGGGTGTGTACGGTTCTCAGCAATTCGGAGCCGGGATCCCGCGTCCCTGGCGCGACGAAGGGACGGAGCCTACACGGGTAACTCGATCCCCGCGAGCACGTCGTCGACGCGGATGCGGCGCATCAGGGGACCGGGGTCGCGGCCGGAGGCGGGCTCGGAGATGCCCTGCACCACCCGGCTGCCGGGGCCGTAGGGGCCGCGGGCGGCGCCGTCGGTGGGGCCGTAGAGGCCGATCGCGGGTGTGCCGACGGCAGCGGCGAGGTGGAGGAGGGGTGACTCGCCGCTGATCAGCAGGTCGCAGCGCTCGATCACCGCCGCCGCCTCGTCGAGCGCGAGGGCGGCGCAGAGGTCGAGGACCGGGGCTTCGACGTCGTCGAGCATGCGGTCGGCGGCGGCGCGGTCGGCCTCGGTGCCGAGCACCACCACGCCGGCGCCGTGGCGGGCGCCGAGCTGATTCGCGAGGTGGGCGAAGCGCTCCGGGTCCCAGGCGAGCGCCCAGGCGGGGGTGCCGGGGATGGGGTCGGCGAAGCCGGCGCCGGGGGCGACGGCGATGAGCAGGCGGCCGTCCTCGAAGCCGCTGCCGATCAGCCGCTCCTCGGCCCGGGTGCGCGCCGCCTGGCCGGGGTCGTACTCGGGGCGGTGGAGCCGGTCCTCGACGCCGAGAGCGCCGGCGAGGCGGAGGAAGGCCTCGGCGCGGTTCTCGTGCGCCGCCGCGGTCACCCGGGTGGTGAGCAGCACGGTGCCGGGGCCGCCGTCGAGGCCGGCGCGCCGGGCGATCCCCGAGGCGTAGGCGAGGGTGCGCTCGCGCAGCCGGTCGCTGCAGAGCAGCACCGCCTCGAGCCGGCGGGTGCGGAGCGCCAGCAGCGCGGTGAGCCACCGGTCGGGGCGCGGCGCCCCCGGCCCCAGGGCCGCCAGGGTGACGACCTCGTCGAGGCCGGGCAGCCCTCCCGCCACCTTCGTCACCGACGGCGGCGCCATCAGCACGATCGTCGAGCCGGGGTCGGCGACCCGCAGCGTCCCCAGCAGCGGCGCCGCCTGCAGGGTCTCGACCAGGCCCCCCGCGACCACGACCGCGATCCTCACGGCCGCACGGTAGCGCACACTGAGGTGGTCGCAGGGGAGACCGCGCCGCCGACCGTCCTGTCGGTCGGGAGACGCCGATGTCAGGCCGCCGCGACCGAGCATCCATATACTCGTCGGAACACGCCATGTACAGCGCTCTTGCCGGTCGCGACCTGCTCAGCATCACCGACCTCAGCCGCGCCGACATCGACGCGGTGCTCGAGGCGGGTGCCCGTGCCAAGGGTGGCGCACACCCGGGGCGGCCGCTGGAGGGGCGCTGCGTTGCGATGATCTTCCAGCGCCCCAGCAACCGCACCCGGTTGAGCTTCGAGGTCGCCATCCACCGGCTCGGCGGCCATCCCATCCCGATCTTCTCCCAGGAGATCCAGATGGGCGAGCGCGAGTCGGTCACCGACGTCAGCCGCATCCTCGACCGCTATCTCGACGGCATCGTCGCCCGCCTCACCTCCCACCGCGACCTGGTGCGCATGGCCGCCAACGCCCATGCGCCGGTGATCAGCGCGATGACCGACCGCGAGCATCCCTGCCAGGTTCTCGCCGACCTGCTGACCGTGCAGGAGGTCACCGGCGGCCTCGACGGCGTGTCGATCGCCTACGTCGGCGACGGCAACAACGTCTGCACCTCCTGGATCTACGCCGCCGCGATCTGCGGCATCGACTTCCGGATGGTCTGCCCCCCGGGCTACGAGCCTCCCCCCGTGGTGCTGGAGGCGGCCGCGGTGCTGCGCGGGGGCGACGACGGCTTCCTCCTCTCCCACGACCCCGGGCCGGTGCTCGATGGCGCCGCCATCGTCTACACCGACGTCTGGGCGAGCATGGGCCAGGAGGCTGAGCAGCAGCGCCGCCGTGAGGACTTCGCCCACCTCCAGGTCAACGACGCCCTGGTGGCGCGGGCCGCGCCGGGGGCGCGGGTGATGCACTGCCTCCCCGCTCACCGCGGCGAGGAGATCACCGACTCGGTGCTCGACGGCCCGCAGTCGATCGTGTTCGACCAGGCCGAGAACCGGATGTGGGTGCAGCAGGCGCTGCTCGCGCTGGTGTTCGCCGGTGCGGTCCCGTGAGCAACTTCCTCGACACCCTGCGCATCTTCCTGAGCAACGTGGGGTGGCGCGACGTCATCGACGTGCTGATCGTCGGCGTCATCCTCTACCAGCTGCTCAAGCTGGTGCGCGGCACCCAGGCGGCGCAGCTGCTCGTCGGCCTGGTGGTTCTGCTGGTCGTCGACCTCATCGCCACCGCCCTGAACCTGCGGCTGCTGAAGTACGTGTTCGCCAGCGGCGGCCAGGCGATCCTCATCGCCGCGGTCGTCCTCTTCCAGCCGGAGCTGCGCCGCGCCCTCGACCAGGTGGGCCGGCTCGCGCCGGTGCGCGCGATCCTGCCCCACCAGGGGGGCGCGGGGGTCATCCGGCTGGTCGACGAGGTGATCCGCGCCGCCGGCTCGCTGAGCGAGCGGCGCACCGGCGGCCTGATCGTCTTCGAGCGGGGCACCGGCCTCGAGAACGTCGCCGCCACCGGGGTGCGGATCAACGGCGAGACCACCGCGGAGATGCTGGCCACCCTCTTCTTCCCGAACTCCCCGCTCCACGACGGCGCGGTGATCATCCGCGACGAGCGGATCGTGGCGGCGGGCTGCGTCCTGCCCCTCGCCGATACCATCCCGGGGGTGGGACGCATGGGCACCCGCCACCGCGCCGCGCTCGGCCTCACCCTGCAGAGCGATGCGGTCGTGTTGATCATCAGTGAGGAGACCGGGCTGATCAGCGTCGCCCACGAGGCCAAGGTGTACCGCGGCCTCGACCAGGTCAAGCTGCGCGACATGCTCATCACCCTGCTCGGTGGCGTGCCCGGCCAGAGCCGGATGCCGATCCCGCGGCCCTTCCTCCGCAGCTCCGGGGTGAGGGCGACGCGGCGATGAGGTCGCTCCGGAACCTCCCGATGCTGCGCGACCGCCAGCTGCCGCCGTGGCTGGGGCGCAACCTGCGGGTGAAGATGCTCGCGATGCTGCTGGCGCTGGCCTCGTGGGTCGTGGTGGTGTACGCCGCCAACCCGCCGGACTCGCGCCAGATCCTCGTCCACGTCCAGCAGGACTCGCAGCAGCTGCCCGGCCACTACGTCCTCGCCCGTCCCATCAACGACATCACCGTGCGCATCAACGGCACCCGGGAGCACGTCGACGCGTTCCAGGCCTCGAGCATCCACGCCACCCCGAACTTCGACGCCATCCGCAGGACCGGCACCCAGCAGCTCCCCCTGACCGTGATCAACACCGATCCCAACGTCGACATCAGCGAGGTGCCCGGCAGCGTCACCGCCGACGTCGACCTGACCGGCACGACGACGGTTCCCGTGCTCGTCCGTCCCAGCCGCACCCAGGTGGGGTACGTCATCGTCTCGGCGACGGCGGAGCCGGCCCGGGTCTCGCTGGTCGGGCCCCAGCGCGAGCTCGGCGTCGCCCAGGCGGTGGTCGACGTCAACCTCGGCACCCGCACCAACACCCTGGTGCAGGACGGCCTGCCGGTCATCGTCGTCGACCCGCACGCCGGCAACCGGCCGCTCAGCGACGTGAGCGTCAAAGAGGGGACGGTGCGGGTGAAGGTGGTGATCACGCCCGTCGACGGACAGGCGGTGTCCACCGTGCTCCCGGCCTTCAGCGGTGCGGTGGCCCCGGGTCACATGGTGAGCGCGGTCACCGTCGACCCCCAGACGGTGCTCCTCTCCGGCCCCGAGAACCTGCTCAACGGGGCCCATCTCACCACCGCGCCGATCGCGCTGACCGGTCTGACCTCCGACCGAATCTTCTCGGTGACCCTCCAGGTGCCCGACGGGCTCAAGACCGACGTGGCCACCGTCAACGTGCACGTCTTCATCACCGCCCTCCCGGAGGCGGTGATCACGCCCACCCCGTCGACCCCGGCAGCGTCGGCCACACCCAGATCGACCAGCCCGGGCACGCCGGCCCCGGCCTGCACCCAGGCGCCGCTGGGGACCCCCTGCCCGAGCCCCCGTCCGACGTAACCTCGTCACAGCCCTCCCCGTTCGCGCTGGTGCGTATGTGCGGAATCATCGGCTACACCGGACCGCGTCCCGCCGTCGAGGTGCTCGTCGAGAGCCTTCGCCGGCTGGAGTACCGGGGCTACGACTCCGCGGGCATCGCCGTCCTCGACCCCGACCGCCCCCACTCCACCGTGGTGAAGAGCGAGCGCAAGGTGGAGGCGCTGGCCCGCCGGCTCGCGGAGAACGGCGAGATCGCGGGACGGGTGGGCATCGGCCACACCCGCTGGGCCACCCACGGCCGTCCCACCGAGGTGAACGCCCATCCCCACCGCGACTGCACCGGGGGGATCCACCTCATCCACAACGGCATCATCGAGAACTTCCGCGAGCTGCGCGCCGAGCTGGTGGCGCGGGGCCACGAGTTCCTCAGCGACACCGACACCGAGGTGGTGCCACATCTCATCGAGGAGTTCTACCGGGGCGACCTCGCCGCCGCGGTGCGCGCCGCGCTGCGCCGGGTCCAGGGCGCCTACGCGCTGGTGGTCTTCTCCGCCGACGAGCCCGACCTGATCGTGGGGGCGCGGCTCAACGCCCCGCTCGTGGTCGGCCTCGGCGCCGGCGAGACCTTCATCAGCAGCGACATCACCGCGCTGATCCCCTACACCAAGCGGATCCTGCTGCTCGGCGAGGGCGAGGTGGTCACCGCCCGTCCCGGTGGGGTGGAGGTGTGCAGCCTCGACGGCACCGCGGTCGAGGCCCGGGTGATCACCGTCGACTGGGACGCCGAGCAGGCGCAGAAGGGCGGCTATCCGCACTTCATGCTCAAGGAGATCCACGAGCAGCCGGCGGCGCTGCGCGCGGCGCTCCGCGACCGGATCAGCGAGACCGGCCTGGTCACCCTCCCCGAGCTGGGCATCCCCGAGGAGCGGCTCGCCGCCTTCGACGCCGTCACCGTGGTCGCCTGCGGCACCGCCTGGATCGCGGGCATGGTCGCCAAGTACGCGATCGAGCGCCTCGCCCGCATCCGCTGCGACGTCGAGCCCGCCAGCGAGTTCCGCTACCGCGACCCGCTGGTCGACGAGCGCACCCTGGTGGTGGCGATCAGCCAGTCGGGCGAGACCGCCGACACCCTGGCGGCGGTTCGTGAGGCGCAGCGCCGCGGCGCAACGGTGGTGGGGGTCACCAACGTGGTCGGCAGCGCGCTGGCGCTCGAGGCCGATGGGGTGATCCACATGCAGGCGGGCCCGGAGATCGGGGTGGCCGCCACCAAGACCTTCGTCGCCCAGATGGCCTGCGGCATCCTCCTCGCCCTCCACCTCGCCGACAGCCGAGGCACCCTCGACGTCGACGGTCACCGGCGGATCGCCGAGGACCTGCTGGCGATGCCCGATCTGCTCGCCCGGACGCTGGCGGTGGAACCGCAGATCGTCCACATGGCGGGGAAGTACGCCCACGCGCGCAACGCGATGTACATCGGCCGGGGCATCAACTTCCCGGTGGCGCTGGAGGGGGCGCTGAAGCTCAAGGAGGTCTCCTATGTCCACGCCGAGGGCTATGCGGCGGGCGAGCTGAAGCACGGACCGATCGCCCTGCTCGACCCCGAGGTGCCGGTGGTGGCGATCGCCACCAGGGCGCGGACCCTGGCCAAGACGGTGAGCAACATCGAGGAGGTGCGCACTCGCGAGGCGCCGGTGATCGCCCTGGTCACCGAGGGCGAGAACCCCTTCGACGGCGACCTCGCCCGCGACGTCATCGAGGTGCCCGCCTGCGAGGAGCTGCTCTCCCCGCTGGTCAACGTGCTCCCCCTCCAGCTGCTCGCGTACCACATCGCCGTGCTGCGCGGCTGCGACGTCGACCAGCCGCGGAACCTGGCCAAGTCGGTCACCGTGGAGTAGTGGGGGCCGCCGGAGTGCTCGCCCCCGCCACGCCACCCGCGGTCGGCATCGATGTCGCCTCGGTGGCCCGCCTCCGCGCCGCGGTCGAGCGCAATCCGGGGCTCGCCCGGCGTGCGTACACCGCGGCGGAGATCACCGACTGCGAGCGCTCGCCGCGGCGCTGGGCGTCGCGCTGGGCGGCGAAGGAGGCGGTTCGCAAGCTGGCCGGCTCGGGAGGGTTGGGGCCGGCCCGCTCGCCGCTCCCCGCCTTCCGCGACGTCGAGGTCGCCTACGACGACCACGGCGCTCCTCGCATCCGGCTCCTCGAGGGGGTGCCGCCGGCGGTGTCGATCAGCCACGAGGGCGACCTGGTGGTGGCCGTGGCGGTGGGCGCCCCCGGCTGTCCCGACCCCCTCGACCAGCCGCCCTCGCTGCCCCCGCCGGAGGGGCTGGTGCTGCCGCCGCGGTCGCCCGACGCCCACAAGGGCGACTTCGGCACCGTCGCGGTGCTCGCCGGCGCCCACGGCTTCAGCGGCGCCGCCTACCTGGCGGGGATGGGCGCGGCTCGCGGCGGCGCCGGCCGGATCCGCCTCTGCGTGCCCCAGAGCCTGTTCCCGATCGTGGCGGTGAAGTGCACCGAGGTGATGGCCCACGGCCTCCCCGACGGCGGCTCCGGCACGGTGGGGGAGGACTCGGTGGCGGTGCTCGAGCGCGACCACCTGCCCGCCGCCGACGTGCTCGTCGCCGGCTGCGGCCTGGGCCAGGCGCCCCGCACCGTCACCGCGGTGGCGGCGCTGCTGGAGCGGCTACCCTGCCCGACCGTGGTCGACGCCGACGGGCTGAACATCGCGGCGCTGCGGCGGGTCGACTGGCGGCACTCCGGGCAGCCGCTGGTGCTCACCCCCCATCCCGCGGAGATGGGCCGCCTGCTCGGGACCTCGGCCGCCGAGGTCCAGGCCGACCGGATCGGCGTCGCCCTGGCCTACGCCGCCGCGCACGGCGTGGTGGTGGTGCTCAAGGGCGCCGAGACGGTGATCGCCGGGCCCGACGGGCGTCTGGCGGTCGACGGCCACCGGGTCGTCGCCCTCGCCAGCGGGGGCACCGGCGACGTGCTCGCCGGGCTGATCGGGGCGATGCTCGCCGGCGGCCTGGAACCCTTCGACGCCGCCCGCGCGGGGGTCACGGTCCACGCCGAGGCGGGGGCCGCCGTCGAGGCCACCCGGGGCCGGGCGGGGGCGCTGGCCGGCGACGTCGTCGAGGCCCTCCCCGCCGCCCAGGAGCGGCTGCGCCGGGCGCTGGCAACCGCGGCCGGAGCCGGCGGGACGTGATCGCCGACCGCTTCGACCTCTGCGGCGACCTCGCCGCCTGGCCGAGCCCGATCGAGGGCCGCCCGGTGAAGTGGGCGGAGATCGACGCCGGCGCGCTCGCCGCCAACGCCGCGGCGCTCGCCGCCCACGTCGGCCCCGAGGTCGCCGTCATGGCGATGGTCAAGGCCAACGGCTACGGCCACGGCGCGGTGCTCGCCGCCCGCTGCATGGTCGCCGGGGGGGCGCGCTGGCTGGGGGTGTCGTCGCCCGAGGAGGCGCTGCAGCTGCGCGGCGCCGGCATCGAGGCGCCGATGCTGATCGTCGGCTGGAGCCCGCCCTCATCGCACCGCGCGCTGATCGCCGCCGCGGTGGACATCACCGTCTACGACCTCGCCGAGGTCGAGGCCCTCAGCGTCCGCGCCCGGGCCACAGGCCGCCCCGCCCGCGTCCACCTCAAGGTCGACAGCGGGATGAGCCGCCTCGGCACCCCCCTCGACGCCGTCCACGACCTGCTCCGCGCCATCCGGGCCGCCGCCCCGCACCTCCGCCTCGCCGGGGTCTTCACCCACTTCGCCGACGCCGACGGCGCGGACCCCGCCTTCACCCTCGACCAGCACGGACGCTTCCTGCCGGTGATCGAGGCCGCCCGCGACGTCGATCCCGGCGTCATCGTCCACTGCTCGAACAGCGCCGCCACGCTGCGCTTCCCCGAGATGCACCACGACCTGGTGCGGCCGGGCATCGCCCTCTACGGCTATGCGCCGCCGGAGACCGCGGGGCTGGTGCCGCTGCGCCCGGCGCTGACCTTCGCCGCCTGCATCACCCAGGTGAAGACGGTGCGCGCCGGCGAGACGGTCGGCTACGGCCGCACCTGGACCGCGACCCGCGACACCCGGCTGGCGACGGTCGCCGCGGGCTACGCGGACGGCGTCCACCGCTCCCAGTCGAACCGCGGCTGCGTGCTGGTGGCGGGGGTGCGCTGCCCGATCGTCGGCCGGGTGAGCATGGACATGGTCAGCGTCGACGTGTCCGCCGTCGACGGCGCCGGGCCCGGAGACGAGGCGATCGTCATCGGTGGCCGGCAGTCCGCCCATCTCGGGGCCGACGAGGTGGGCGATGCGGGCGGTACGGTTGCCTACGAGGTGCTCTGCGCCGTCTCGGCGCGGGTACCGCGGATCCTTGTGTGAGGTCGATGACCGCCGTTCCACCCGAAGTGAGCCTCGTCGGCGCCGCCGCCGAGACGAGGCCGGCCCCGGCCTGGCCGGAGGGGATCCCGGAGCCGCCGCGCCCGGGCGGCGAGACCGGCACCCTCGGCGGCTACGCCGCCTGGCTGTCGGGCGCCGCCGAGGCGCTGCGCCGCCGGGTCGAGGCCAACGGCGCCGAGCTCGAACGGCTCGCCGCCGAGTGGAACCACGTGATCCGCAACCTCCAGCGGCTCCGGCCCGAGGAGATCAGCGCCGTGGTCGAGGCCCAGGCGCAGGTCCGCGAGGTGATCGCCGCCGACCGCGCGCTTCATCAGCTGATCGAGCTGCAACGCCGCGAGGTGGCCGGCTGGGCGGAGGCCCTCGGCGGCCCCCGCACCGACGCCGAGCTGGTGGGCCGGCTGCTCGACGGCGCCACCGCCGAGCGCGCCCAGGTCACCACCGAGATGTTCGAGGTCACCGCCGAGGCGATCACCGGCGTGGTGCTCGACCTCGAGGTGGTGCGCCGCGAGGCGCTGCGCGAGCCGGAGCGAGCCGCGGTCGGGCTCTTCGAGGTGGGCCGGCGCCTCACCGGTGTCGCCGAGGACCTCCGCGAGCGGGCCCGCGCCGCCGACCTCCGGCCGGCGCCGGGCGAGTCGCTCCCCGCCGCGCTGCGCCGCTGCGCCCAGGCGCTGGGCACGCGGCTGCGCGCGACGGTGGTGTGGCGCGGCTCCGAGACCCTGGGCGCGGCCGCCGCCGCCGCCGTCGCGCCGGTGGTCGAGGAGTGCCTCCGCCACCTCGCCGCCACCCCGGGGACCGAGGCCGAGGTGGTGGTGACGGTGAGCGACGGGGGCGGGGTGCTGCTGCGCATCACCACCCCGGGTGGCGGCCTGCTCCGCGGCGGGGACGAGCGCTGGCTGGAGCGCTCGCATGCCCGCGCCGCGCTCGCCGGCGGGCGCCTGCTCTGCGGCCCCGGTGGCGAAGGCTCGGTGATGGAGCTGCATCTGTAGTCCGGCCCGGCTCCTGCGGTCGTTGTAGGCTGGCCTGACCATGCCGCCGCCACCGGTCACCTCGACGCAGGACGGCGGCGACGCGGGCGCCAGCTCCATCGGGCGTGCCATCGGGGTGCTCGGCGACCGGTGGACGCTGCTCATCCTCCGCGACGCCTTCCTGCGGTGCACCCGGCGCTTCGGCGTCTGGCGCGACTCGCTCGGCATCTCCGATCCCGTGCTCGCCCGGCGGCTCCGCGACCTGGTCGGCGCCGGCATCCTCCGCCGCGTCCCCTACAGCACCGCACCGGAGCGGCACGAGTACCTGCTCACCGAGGCCGGCGTCGAGCTCTGGTCGCTGCTGGTCGCGATCTGGGGGTGGGAGCGGCGCTGGGGGAGCGGCGGAGCGGCGACCCCGCCCGAGCTCGTCCACGACCGCTGCGGGAGCCCGGTGCGGCCACGGCTCGCCTGCGCGGCCTGCGGCGCCACGGTCAGCGCCCACGACACCGCGGCGGAGCGGGCTCCGGGCGTCGCCGTCGAGTGCAACGCGCCGCCGCGGCCGTGGCGGCGTTCCCATGACGGCGCCACGCGCCCCGGCCCGGCGCCGCCCTTCGCCGAGACGATGGCGCTGCTCGGCGACCGCTGGATCACGGTGATGCTCGCCGCCGCCTTCCTGCGCACCCGCCGCTTCGGCGAGTTCCAGCGCGACCTCGGGGTGCCGCCGACGCTGCTGACCCAGCGGCTGCGCATCCTGGTGGAGCTGGGGGTGCTGCGCCGGGCGCCCTCGGAGGTGCGGGCCGGCGTCCACGAGTACCGCCTCACCGAGAAGGGCCTCGCCTTCTTCCCGGTGATGATGCTGGTGGCCCGGTGGGCGAACCGCTGGATGCCGACCCCGGCGGGGCCGCCGGTGCGGGTCAGCCATCCCGCCTGCGGTGCGGCGCTCGAGCCGGTGCTCCGCTGCGACGCCTGTGGCGAGGCGCTGCAGCTGCGGGAGGTGCACGTCGCCGGCGCCGCTGCGGTGCCGCGGTTGGAGCGAGCCGACGGCGTATCATCGGCCTGACCCCTGGGGGAGCGGATGCTGAGAGGCCGCCACGTGGCGGCGACCCCGAGGACCGGGCCGGTAATGCGGCCCGGCAACGGGATCCGGCCTGGACGGTGTCCGCCCGCCGAGGCACATGCGCATGTCCGTCATCCCCGAGCACACCACCGTCCGCACCGCCGCCGCCGAGCGACTCGCGCGGGTGCGCCTGTACGTGATCACCGCCGCCGCGGACCCGCCGGAGCGGGTGCTGGCGACGGTGCGGGCCGCCTGCGACGCCGGCGCCGAGGTGGTGCAGCTGCGCCGCAAGGGCGAGGAGGCGCGCCTCACCCTGCGCCTCGCCGAGCGTTGCCGGGAGATCGCCGCCCCCGGTGGCGCCACCCTCCTGGTGGTCAACGACCGGCTCGACATCGCGATGGCCGCGGGCGCCGACGGCGTCCACCTCGGCCAGGACGACCTGCCTGTGGCCGCCGCCCGCCGGCTCTGGCCGGACGGGCTGGTGGGGCGCTCCACCCACTCGCTCGGCCAGGCGCTGGCCGCCGAGGCCGAGGGCGCCGACTACGTCGGCGTCGGGCCGGTGTGGGCGACCCCCACCAAGCCCGGGCGCCCCGCCGTCGGCCTCGAGCTGGTGGGCGCGGTCGCCGCCGCCGGGCTGCGGATCCCCTGGGTGGCGATCGGCGGGGTCGACGCCGCCACCGTCGCCGCGGTGCTGGCCGCGGGGGCGCGCTCGGTGGCGGTGGTGCGCGCGGTGAGCGCGGCCGCCGACCCCACCGCCGCCGCTCGCGACCTCCACGCCTCGGTGTGCTCGGTGGTGGCCGCGTGAGCGTCCCCATCACCCTCAACGGCGACCCCGCCGAGGTCGACCCGGGCAGCACCCTCGCCGCGCTCCTCGAACGGCTCGGGATCGAGCCCCGCCGGGTGGTGGTCGAGCACAACCGCCGGGTGCTGCGTGCCGGCGACCACGAGACCGCGCTGCTGGCCGCCGGCGACGAGGTCGAGATCGTCCAGCTCGTCGGCGGCGGCTGAGCCGTGTCGCCGCTCCACACAGGGGGAAGACTCACGATCCAGGTGCTGATGGCCTGGGGGAGGCCCCCTCACCATTGGGCGCGTCAGCGCCCAGAGCCCAAGGAGGTGCCGACATGGCCGTGACCACTCCCGCCGCCGACCGTCTGGAGATCGGCGGCGCCGTCCTCGAGAACCGCCTCATCCACGGCACCGGCCGCTTCCCCTCCGACGCGGTGCTGCGCGAGTGCCTGGAGGCGGCGCGGCCGCAGATGATCACCCTCGCCATCCGCCGGCTCGCCCTCGACGGCGGCGGGCGCAACGAGCTCGAGGACGTCGACCTCAGCGGCTACACCCTGCTCCCCAACACCGCCGGCGCGACCACCGTCGCCCAGGCCGTGCGCCTCGCCCACCTGGCCCGGGCGGCCAGCCTCAGCGACCTCATCAAGGTGGAGGTGATCGGCGACGAGCGCACCCTGCTCCCCGATCCGATCGGCACCCTCGAGGCCACCCGCGTGCTCGTGGAGGACGGCTTCACCGTGCTGCCCTACTGCAGCGACGACGTGGTGCTGGCGCTCCGCCTCGAGGAGGCCGGAGCCGCCGCGGTGATGCCCGGCGCGGCCCCGATCGGCACCACTCTCGGCATCCAGAACCCGCTGAACCTGAAGCTGATCATCGAGCGGGTCGCGGTGCCGGTGGTGGTCGACGCCGGGCTGGGCGTGCCCAGCGAGGCGGCCCGCTGCCTCGAGTGGGGCGCCGCCGCGGTCCTGGTGAACACCGCCATCGCCCGCGCTCAGAACCCCCCGGAGATGGCTCGCGCCTTCGCCGAGGCGGTCGCCGCCGGCCGCCGCGCCCACCTCGCCGGCCGCGCCTCGATCAGCCTGGAGGCGGTGGCCTCGAGCCCGCGCCCGGGCACGGTCGGGCCCTGACCGCCGCGCTGCGGGAGCGCCGCTTCGACGAGCCGGGGACGACCCTCGCCGAGGTGGGGGAGGAGGGGGTGCTCGCCCGCCTCACCGGCGCCCCCGGCCTCGGCGAGGGGGTGCTGGTCGGCCCCGGTGACGACGCCGCAGTGTGGCGGCCGCCGGCCGGGATGGCGGTGGTGGTCAGCCAGGACGCGCTCGTCGAGGGCGAGGACTTCCGCCGCGACTGGATCACCCCGCACCGGCTCGGCCGCCGCTGCCTCGAGGTGGCGCTCAGCGACCTCGCCGCCATGGGGGCGGTGCCGGCGTGGTGCACCGCCACCGTCTGCGCCCCCGCCGCCACCGTCGTCGACGACGTGCTCGCCCTCGCCCTCGGGCTGCGCGAGGCCGGGGCGGAGCATGGCTGCAGTCTGGTCGGCGGCGACCTCAGCGGCATCCGGGGGCCGCTGGTGGTCGACGTCTGCGTCGGCGGCTGGGTCGAGCCCGGCCGCGTCCTCCGCCGCGACGCCGGCCGCGCCGGCGACCGGCTCGCGGTGACCGGCAGCCTGGGCGGCGCCGCCGCCGGGCTGCGGGTGCTCCGGCACGGCAGCCCCGCAGGCGCGGCCGGCGAGCTGGTGCGGGGGTGGCTCGACGCCCAGCTGAGTCCCCGAGCCCGGGTCGCCGAGGGACGGCGTCTGGCGGAGCTCGGGGTGCGCTGCGCGGGCGACCTCAGCGACGGGCTGCTCGTCGACGCCGGCCGCACCGCCGCCGCCAGCTGCTGCCGGGCCGAGATCGTCGCCGAGGCGCTGCCCCTCGCCCCCGGCCTCGCCGAGGCCTTCCCCGAGGACTGGCGCGAGCTCGCCCTCGGCGGCGGCGAGGACTTCGAGCTGCTGGTCGCCGCCCCGGCCGAGGTGCTCGCCCGGGCGATCGCCGGATGGCCCACCGGGCTGGCGCCGCTCACCGAGGTCGGGGTGCTCCGCGAGGGCTCCGGTGTCGGCCTCGTCGAGGGGGGCGCGCCGCGGACGCCGCCGCCGGTACAGTCCCGCCACTTCTCATGAGCCAGCCGCCCCGCCCATTCCCCGACTGGCCACGGCGGGTCACCGACGGCGACGCCGGGACCGAGGCGCTCGGCGCCGGCCTCGCTGCGGCGCTGCGGCCGGGCGACCTGATCGCCCTCCACGGCGACCTCGGCGCCGGCAAGACCCGGCTGGTGCGCGGTCTCGCCGCCGGCCTCGGGGTGCCCCCCGAGGCGGTGCGGAGCCCCACGTTCGTGCTCCACCACGTCTACCGCGGCGGCCGGATCACCCTCCACCACATCGACCTCTACCGCCTCGGCGAGGGCGCGGACCTCCGCGGCCTCGACCTCGAGTGGCTGCTCGACGGGGGCGCCGTCGCCATCGAGTGGGCGGAGCTCGGCGACCTCTCCGGGCTCGAGCCGGTGCACCTCACCCTCGAGGAGCGGGGGGCACAGCGGCGGGAGATCGCCATCGACCCCGCCGCCCCGGCGCGCCTGCTCGAGGCCTTCGCCGCGGCCGCCCCGAGCGTGCCCGGGTGAGGGTGCTGGCGATCGACAGCGCGGCGCGCGGCCGCCTGGTGGTGGCGGTCGCGGATGCCGGCGGCGCCCTCCTCGAGGGCCGGGTGGAGGCGGGCACGGCGCTCGACGCCGCCCTGCCGGCGCTGCTCCGGGAGCTGCTCCGTCCCGCCCCCGACGCCGTGGTCGCGGTCACCGGGCCGGGGTCGTACACCGGCCTGCGCGCCGGGATGGCGGCGGCGCTCGGGGTCGCCCAGGCACTGGGGCTTCCGCTCCACGGGGTCGGCGCCCTCCAGGTCGTGGCCTTCGCCGCCCCGCCCTGGGCCGGCGAGGTGGTCGCCGTCGCCGCCGCCGGTCGGGGCGGGGTGCACCTCGCCCGGCACCGCCGCGAGGGTGGCGGCTGGGAGCCGGCGGAGCCGGCGCGGCGGGAGGCGATCGCGGACGTCCGGCTTCCGGAGGGGACGGTGGCGGTCACCCTCGACGATCCACACCCGCTCGGGGCGCGGCCCGGCGACCCGCTCCGGGCACTCGCCGCCGCCGCCGCGCGGGCGCTCACCACCCCGCCGCTGGCCGCCGCCGGACTGCGCGCGGACTACGTCGATCCGTGGGGTCCTGCGGAGGTACGCCGGGTATAGTGGCTGCCAGGGTCAGTCGCAGATCAGCGAGCAGATGCAGGTCATTCCCGGTCTGGTCATCGAGCGCATGCGCGAGGAGGACATCGCGCAGGTGCAGGCGATCGAGCGCGAGATCTTCCTCACGCCCTGGCCGAAGAACGCCTATCACCGCGAGCTCTCGCAGAACCGCCAGGCCTCCTACATCGTGCTCCGCCGGGAGGGCGACATCGTCGGCTACGGCGGCCTCTGGAAGGTCGGCGACGAGGCCCACGTCACCACCATCGGGGTGCGCGCCCGCGACCAGCACCACGGCCTCGGCCGGGCGCTCTTCGCCGCCCTGGTGCAGCGCGCCTACGTGCTCGGGGCGCGCTGGATCACCCTCGAGGTGAGGAACAGCAACGACCACGCCATCCGCCTCTACGAGGCCTTCGGCTTCAAGGTCATCGGCCGCCGCCGGGGCTACTACACCGACAACGGCGAGGACGCGATCATCATGTGGAGCGACAGCATCCACGCTCCCGCGTTCAAGCGGAACTTCGTGACCATGCTGGGGAGCGTCGACGTCTCCGGGCTGAGCGGCACCCCCCTGCCCGACTACCCCCAGGGCTGACCGGCCTGAACCTGCTCGCCGTCGAGACCAGCTGCGACGAGACCGCGGCCGCGATCCTCCGCGACGGCCGCGAGATCGTCTCGTCGGTGATCGCCTCGCAGGTCGCCCTCCACGCCCCCCACGGCGGCGTTGTGCCCGAGCTCGCCGCCCGCGCCCACCTCGAGGCGATCGGTCCCACCGTCGACGAGGCGCTCGCCGCGCTGCCGGGGGGATGGGACGACGTCGACGCGATCGGCGTCACCCGGGGGCCGGGGCTGGTCGGCTGCCTGGTGGTCGGCGCCTCCTGGGCCCAGGCGGCGGGGCTGGCGCGGGGGCTGCCGGTGGCCGGGGTCTCGCACCTCGCCGGCCACGTCTACAGCGCGTGGCTCGCGGAGCCGGACTTCGAGCCTCCCTACCTCGCGCTGGTGGCCAGCGGCGGGCACACCGAGTGCGTGCTCCTCCGCGACCACGGCGAGGCGGTGCGGCTCGCCCGCACCCGGGACGACGCCGTCGGCGAGGCCTTCGACAAGGTGGCGCGGCTGCTCGGGCTTCCCTATCCCGGCGGTCCCGCGGTGGAGCGGGCCGCGCGAGGCGGCGACCCCGCCMGCTTCCCCCTTCCCCGCACCCGGCTGGAGGGCGCCTTCTCGTACAGCGGGCTGAAGACGGCGGTGCGCTACGCGGTGCGCGACCTCGGCGCGGGCGGGCTCACCGACCGGGGCACCCCCGCCGACCCTGCGGTGGTCGCCGCCCTCGCCGCCTCCTTCCAGGCGGCCGCGGTCGACCAGCTCGTCGACGGCCTCGAGGCGGCGGTCGAGCGCACCGGCGCCGATCGGGTGACGGTGGTCGGCGGGGTGGCCGCGAACATGGCGCTGCGCGGCGCGGTGAGCCGGCGGCTCGGCGGCCTGCGCATCGTGGTGCCGCCGCTCTCGCTCTGCGGCGACAACGCGGCGATGATCGGCGCCGCCGGCTGGCACCGCCTCCAGCGGCTCGGCGACGAGACCGGCTTCGGCGTCGACCCCGGCCTCGACGAGTACGCCTGAGCCCTCGGCCGGGGAATCTGCTGCTGGACGTCTCTGCTCCGTTTAGGCTAGCCTAAGCCCCCACTTGACTTAGGCTGGCCTAAAGGTCAGGTTTCCGAGGGTGAGGGAACCCGCCCCGGGCGGGAGCGAGGAGGTTGTCCGGCATGAACTTCGCCGCCACCGCGGGCCTCGGCGCCGTCGCGGGGTTCACCATCTTCATCGGCCTGCCGATCGCCCGCAGCCGGCCCACGGTGGGCCGCCTGGCGGTGCTGAACGCCGCCTCGGTCGGCGTCCTCCTCTTCCTGTTCTTCGACATCATCAAGAACGCCACCGGGCAGATCGACGGCGCGCTCGCCCAGAACCGAGCCATGGGCATCGGCTACGGGTTCCTGCTCGCGACCGGGCTGGCGGTGGGGATGCTGAGCCTGGTCGCCTTCGAGCGGCTGCGGAAGCGGAAGCCGGCCGTCCCGCTGCCCAGCGGGCCGGGGGCGATGGCCGCCGCGGCGGTGGGCACCGGCGCCCGGGCACGGCGTGAGCCGCTGGCGCCGGCGGTGCGCGTCGCCCTCTTCATCGCCGTCGGCATCGGCCTGCACAACTTCTCCGAGGGGCTGGCGATCGGCCAGGCCGCCCATGCCGGCAGCTACCAGCAGAACCTGCTCTGGGTGCTGGTGATCGGCTTCGGCCTCCACAACATCACCGAGGGCTTCGGCATCACCGGCCCGATCGCGAGCATGCGGCCATCCTGGCGGCTCCTCGGGATGCTCGGCCTGATCGGCGGCGCCCCCACCCTGGTGGGCACGATGCTCGGCTACCAGTTCACCAGCGTCGCCCTCTCGGTGCTCTTCCTGGCGCTGGCCGCGGGCGCGATCGTCTACGTGATCGGCGAGCTGCAGCACGCCGGCCGCAAGCTCGGCAGTCACGACCTCGCCATGGTCGGGCTGCTGGTGGGCTTCCTGCTCGCCTACGGGACCGATCGCCTGCTCTCCGTCGTGGGGAGCTGACGAGCCGGGGTCACGGGATCCCGAGGATGCCCCGGAGGTGCTGGAGGACGACGATCTCCCACATGTAGACGGCGCCCAGGCAGCCGGCGAAGCTCGCCAGCAGGCTGATCGCCGTCACCCGGAGGTAGGAGACCTTCCTCACCCGAGGCTCCGCCGTGAAGAGCGGCCGCCACTGCGCGCCGTCCCAGGCCCAGCGGCCATCGGGGGACATGCTCGGCTCGTTCGACGGACCCAGGTCCTGGAGCTGGAGGACGGACATCGTGGCCATCTCCGCGCACAGGTATTCGGGAGGCCGGGCGGGAGGTGCGCACCCCCGGCTCCGAGCGGCGACCGGTCGCCGGACACGATCGCGCGGCTGCCGCTGATGGAGAGAACGTGAGATCGGTCCCGGTCCTGCGCGGCGGGTGGGCGCGGCTTGCCCCACTGGCACTCCCTCCGGTAGAGTGTTAGCAGTCTCTGCTGACGAGTGCTAAGTGCTGTCCGGAGGAGGTCAGGAACCTGTGGCCGTGAATCTTCGTCCCCTCGCCGACCGTGTCGTCGTCAAGCCCCTCGAGCGCGAGGAGGTCACCAAGAGCGGCATCGTGCTGCCGGACACCGCCAAGGAGAAGCCCCAGGAGGGCACCGTGGAGGCTGTCGGCACCGGGCGCTACAACGAGCATGCGGGCAAGCGCGTCGAGCTCGACGTGAAGGTCGGCGACCGCGTGATCTACGCCAAGTACGCCGGGAGCGAGGTGAAGATCGAGGAGGTCGACTACCTGATCCTCTCCGAGAAGGACATCCTCGCCATCGTCGCGAACGGCAAGAAGAACTAGGACGCCTGCTGGCGGTGCGGCCCGGGGCGACCCGGGGGCCGCGCCGCCCGGCGTCATCCCCCCCTCGCTGAGGTTAGACAGGCATGGCCTTCGAGACGCCCAAGCGGCTCATCTACCAGGACGAGGCGCGTGACGCCCTGCGTCGGGGCGCGGCCGCGCTCGCCCAGACCGTGTCCATCACCCTCGGACCGGCCGGCCGCAACGTGCTTCTCGACAAGAAGTTCGGGGCGCCCACCGTCACCAACGACGGCGTGACCATCGCCCGCGACATCGAGCTCGGCGACCCCTACGCGAACATGGGCGCGCAGCTGGTCAAGGAGGTCGCGGTCAGGACCAACGACCTCGCCGGCGACGGGACCACCACGGCCACGGTGCTGGCCTCGGTGATGATCAACGAGGGGCTGCGCAACCTCGCCGCCGGCGCCGAGCCGATGGCGATGCGCAAGGGCATCAACCGCGCCGTCGAGGCCGCCATCGACCACGTCAAGAAGCACTCCATCCCGGTGAGCGGCCGCGAGGACGTCCGCCGGGTCGCCTCGATCAGCGCCTCCGACGAGAAGATCGGCGGCCTCGTCGCCGACGCCTTCGACAAGATCGGGACCTCCGGTGTCACCACCGTCGAGGAAGGCCACGGGATGGAGACCGAGGTCGAGGTGGTCGAGGGCATGCAGTTCGACCGCGGCTACATCTCCCCCCACTTCGTCACCGACCAGCAGGCGATGGAGGCCGCTCTCGACGAGCCCTTCATCCTGATCACCGACCGCAAGGTCAAGACCGTCGCCGAGCTCCTCCCGGTGCTCGAGCGGGTGGTCCAGACCCGCCGGCCGCTGCTGATCATCGGCGAGGACATCGAGGGGGAGGCGCTCGCCACCCTGATCGTCAACAAGCTCCGCGGCACCATGATCACCGTCGCGGTCAAGGCGCCCGGGTTCGGCGACCGCCGCAAGCAGCTGCTCGAGGACCTCGCCGTCCTCACCGGTGCCACCGTGGTCACCGAGGACCGCGGCTTCAAGCTCGAGAAGACCACCATCGAGATGCTCGGCCGCAGCCGCCGCGTGGTGGTGACCAAGGACACCACCACGGTGATCGAGGGCGCCGGCGACCCCGCCGCGATCGAGGCGCGCGTCGCCGAGATCAAGGCGCAGATCGAGGAGACCGACTCGCAGTGGGACCGCGAGAAGCTCGAGGAGCGGGTCGCCCGGCTCAGCGGCGGGGTCGCCGTGATCCGCGTCGGCGCGGCCACCGAGGTCGAGCTGAAGGAGCGCAAGTCGCGCGTCGAGGACGCGCTCGCGGCCACCCGGGCGGCCATCGAGGAGGGCATCGTCGTCGGCGGCGGCGTCGCCCTGCTCCGCGCCGACGAGGCGGTCTCCGCGCTCGAGGCCGAGGGCGACGAGCTCACCGGCATCCGCATCGTCCGCGCCGCCCTCACCGCGCCACTGCGCGTGATCGCCGACAACGCCGGCCTCGAGGGCGCGGTGGTGGTCTTCAAGGTGGCGGAGCTGCCCGGCAACCAGGGCTTCGACGCCAGGACCCTGCAGTACACCGACCTCGTCGAGCGGGGCATCGTCGACCCCACCAAGGTGGTGCGCAGCTGCCTGCTCAACGCCGCCTCCATCGCCATCATGGTGCTGACCACCGAGGTGCTCATCGCCGACGCGCCGATCCCCGAGCCGTCCCTCGAGATGCCCGGTGGCGGCGAGGGTCACAGCCCCAGCCCGGTCGAGGACTACGGCATGGGCGGGATGGGTGGTGGCATGGGCGGCATGGAGGACATGGACTACTAGCTGGGCTCGGGGCGGCCGTACGGTACGGCCGCCCCGCCCTGCGGGTGGTCCTCGCTGCGCTACCGTGGCGCCGTGACCGTCTCCACCGTGCCGACCGACCTTCTTGACGGGCTCAACGAGGCGCAGCGCCGCGCCGTCGAGGCGCCCGACGGCCCGCTGCTGATCTTCGCCGGCGCGGGCAGTGGCAAGACCCGGGTGCTCACCTGCCGCATCGCCCACCTGGTGGCGACGGGCCGGGCGAGGCCGTCCGAGATCCTCGCCGTCACCTTCACCAACAAGGCGGCGCGGGAGATGCGGACGCGCATCGAGGAGCTGGTCGGCGAGAGCGCGTCGGGGATGTGGCTCGGCACCTTCCACGCCCTCGGCGCCCGCCTGCTCCGCCGCGACGGCGAGAGCATCGGCGTTCCTGCCAGCTTCGTCATCTACGACGAGGCCGACCGGGTGGTGGCGTTGCGGCGCGCCTCCGAGGCCGCCGGAGTCGACGTCAAGCGCTATCCCCCGAGCCAGATCGGCCATGCCATCAGCGCCGCCAAGAACGAGCTGATGGACGCCGCCGCCTACGCCGGCTCTCCCGACGCCCGCGGCTACCTCGGCGCCCAGGTGGCGAAGGTCTACACCGCCTACGAGCGCGACATGCACGCCGCCGGCGCCCTCGACTTCGACGACCTGCTGCTCCGCGCGGTCCAGCTGCTCCGCGACGTCGAGCCGCTCCGCGAGCACTACAACGAGCGCTTCAAGCACGTCCTCGTCGACGAGTACCAGGACACCAACCACGCCCAGTACGTGATGGTCGCCCTGCTCACCGAGACCCGCCGCAACCTCACGGTCGTGGGCGACGACGACCAGTGCCTCCTCGAGGGCACCCTGGTCACCATGGCCGACGGCAGCCGGCGGCCGATCGAGGACGTGCGGGTGGGAGACGCCGTCCGCTCCTGCTACGGCAGCGGCGACTTCCGCCCCGCCACGGTGGTGCGCACCGCCCGGCGCGAGGCCGCGACCGGTGTGCGGATCACCACCCGAGCCGGTCGCACCCTGGTCAGCACCCCCGAGCACACCCACCTCGCGGGGTCCCCGACCACGTGCGTTCGCGGGGAGCGCCGGCTGAACGGCGTGTCAGGAGCGGCCACGGCGACCAGGGAGGCGCTCGAGGCGCTGGGGCTTCCCCTGCTGCCCGCCGCCGCGGTGCACCCGGGGATGGCCGTGTTCGACGGGGAGGGCGGCTACGACGCCGTCGAGACCGTCGAGCCGGTCGGGCTCGAGGTACCGGTGCACGACCTCGACATCGAGCCCACCCACAACTTCGTCGCCAACGGCATCGTCACCCACAACTCGATCTACGGATGGCGCGGGGCCGACGTGCGCAACATCCTCGAGTTCGAGCGCGACCATCCCGACGCCACCGTGGTCACCCTCGACCAGAACTATCGCTCCACCCAGGGCATCCTCGACGCCGCCCACGCGGTGATCCGCAACAACCCCGACCGCGCGCCGAAGAAGCTCTGGACCGAAGCGGGGGCGGGCGAGAAGGTGCAGCTGATCTCCGTCTACGACGAGCAGGAGGAGGCGCAGACGATCTGTGCGGAGATCGACCGCCTGGTGGCCCGGGAGGGGGTCTCGCTCTCCGACTGCGCGGTGCTGTACCGCACCAACGCCCAGTCCCGCGCGCTCGAGGATGCGATGCTCCGCCGCGGCACCCCCTACCGGCTCGTCGGCGGGGTGCGCTTCTACGAACGGCGCGAGATCAAGGACGTGCTCGCCTACCTGCGGCTGATCTCCAACCCGCGCGACGCGGTGTCCTTCGGCCGCATCGTCAACGTGCCCCGCCGGAAGATCGGCGACAAGACCGTCGCCGAGGTGGAGAGACTGGCCCGGCGGCGGGGGGTGACCCCCTTCGAGGCGGTGGCCTCGCTCCAGGACGCCGAGGGCATCGGGGCCGCGGCGACGGCGGCGCTCGAGGGCTTCCGCCGGCTGATCGAGGGCCTGCGCGCGGCGGCGACCGCCCTGCCCCTGCCCCAGCTGCTCGAGCGGGTGCTCACCGAGTCCGGCTACCGCGACTTCCTCCGTGACGGCACCCCCGAGGGGGAGGAGCGCTGGGCCAACGTGACCGAGCTGGCCGGGCTCGCCGCCGAGCATGCCGAGCTCGCCCCGCCCGAGGGGCTGACCCGCTTCCTCGAGCAGGTGGCCCTGGTCGCCGACGTCGACAGCCTCGACGCCTCGGCCACCGGGGTGACCCTGATCACCCTCCACCAGGTCAAGGGGCTGGAGTTCCCGGTGGTGTTCATCGCCGGGATGGAGGAGGGCCTGCTGCCCCACATCCGCGCCCTCGAGGAGGGCGAGAGCGGCATCGCCGAGGAGCGCCGCCTCACCTACGTGGGCATCACGCGGGCGCAGCGCCGCCTCTACCTGCTCCACGCCTTCCGGCGGCACCTCTACGGCAGCCCGCAGATGGCCGCCGCCTCCCGCTTCCTCGACGAGCTGCCCAAGGAGCTGCTCGAGATGCCCCGGCGCCCCGGCGCCGCGGCGCCCACCGCCCCCCGCACGCCGGGCGCTGTGCGCGCCGCCGTCCACGCCCACGCGGTGCGGCCCAACCCGGTGGAGATCGCGCCGCAGCGCTTCGGCGAGGGCATGCGGGTGGGCCACGCCCGCTACGGGCGGGGCATCATCCTCAAGAGCACCATGACCCGCGCCGGCGAGGAGGTGGTCATCCGCTTCGGCGCCGGTGTCAAGATCTTCGCCGTGGCGGACGCCGCGCTGGAGGTGCTGGAGGGCTGATGGCCGCGTCGATCACCTGGTCGGAGGGGGACACCCCGCGGGCCATCGAGGCCAGCGATGCTGATCGCCCAGGTCTTCACCGTGCTCGCGGTGGGGGCCGCCCGCCGCGCCCGGGTCCGGTCCGAGCGCGCCGCCTCCTCCTGGATCGCCTGGCACGACATCTGCGTCTACGGCCACGAGGTCGACACCATCGCCCTCGAGGAGATCCCCTGGGACGGCGAGCCCGAGGACAAGCGTGCGTTCCTGCTCCGCGCCCTCGACAGCCTCGACGGGGGCTGGTGGGCGGGGCTCTTCGAGGTGCGCCCCAAGGTGCCGAGGGTCCAGGACCTGCTCGACCGGGTCCGCACCGCGGTCCTCGCCTTCGACGCCGCCACCCCCTCTGCGGAGAGCGTGGAGGCGGAGATCGCGCGCAGGTACGGGCGCTGCCTGCTCCACGTGGTGCCGCTGCACCGCTACGGCTGCATCGTCTGCAACCACGACGAGCTCTACGGGGCGCTGAGCTGGCAGCAGTGCAAGCTCGCCGGGCGGCTGCTCTCCGCCACCGACCCGGCGGAGCGCGCCGAGGCGGCCCGCCTGCTCGCCGCCGAGGCCGCGGGGGAACCCTCGCGGGTCACCCTCTGCGCCCTCGCCCACGTCCACTCGCTTGCGGTCGAGCGCGAGCCCGCGGGACTGCTGCGCACCTACCTGCTCTCGACCATCGGGGTGTGCGCCCGTCAGGTCGGGGACGCGCTCCAGCTCCGCCATGTCGCCCCACTCGCCGCGCTGCTGTCGGTGCTCGACGGTTGGGACGCCGCCCAGGCGCACTCCATCCTCGACTCGGTGGAGCGGGAGGAACCGGCCGCCTCGCTCGGCGACGCCTGACCCCGCGCAGCATGGCCTCCGACGGCGCCCGCGCCCGCCACGACGAGCTGGTCCGCCTCGTCGAGCACCACGCCCACCGCTACCACGTCCTCGACGCGCCCGAGATCGAGGACGCCGAGTACGACGCGCTCTTCCGCGAGCTCCAGAGCCTGGAGGAGCTCCACCCCGACCTGCAGACGCCGGACTCGCCGACCCAGCGGGTGGGCGCCGCCCCGGTCGAGGCGTTCACCAAGGTCGCCCACCGCACCCCCATGCTCTCCCTCTCCAATGCCTTCGGGACCGACGAGGTGGAGGAGTTCGTCCGCCGCGTCGAGCGGCTGGCCGGAGACGTCGGCGCCTACGTCTGCGAGCTGAAGATCGACGGGCTGGCGGTCTCGCTCACCTATCGCGACGGCCAGCTGGTGCGCGGCGCCACCCGCGGCAACGGCCTCCAGGGCGAGGACGTCACCGCCCAGCTCCGCACCGTGCGCTCCATCCCCACCCGGCTGCGCGCCGGCGTCGGCGGGGTGCCGCCGGAGATCGAGGTGCGCGGCGAGGTGTTCCTCCCCAAGAGCGCCTTCGCCCGCCTCAACGAGGGGCTCGACGAGCAGGGGAAGCCGCGCTACGCCAACCCCCGCAACGCCGCCGCCGGGTCGGTCCGCCAGCTCGACCCGCGGATCACCGCGCGGCGGGGGCTGCGCGGCTTCATGTACGCGATCGACCCGCCCGGCGCGGCGTCCACCCAGGCCGAGGTGCTCGACGCCCTCGACCGGCTCGGGCTGCCCACCAACCCGCACCGGCGTGTGGTCGGCGACGTCGAGGGCATCGTCGGCTACGTCGAGGAGTGGCGGGAGCGGCGGCACGACCTCGACTACGACACCGACGGGGTGGTCATCAAGGTGGCCTCGCTGGAGCTGCAGAGCGAGCTCGGTGCGGTGGCCCGCTCGCCCCGCTGGGCCACCGCCTACAAGTTCCCCCCGGAGGAGGTGGAGACCACCGTCCTCGACATCATCGTCTCGGTGGGGCGGACCGGCGCGGCCACCCCGGTCGCGGTGCTCGACCCGGTGCTGGTGGCGGGCACCACGGTGCGCCGCGCCACCCTCCACAACGAGGACGAGGTGGCGCGCAAGGACGTGCGCATCGGTGACGCGGTGCTCCTCCACAAGGCGGGCGACGTCATCCCCGAGGTGGTGCGCCCGCTGCTGGAGCGCCGGCCGGAGGGCTCCCAGCCGTGGGAGATGCCCGACCGCTGCCCGGCCTGCGACGCCGAGCTGGAGCGCGAGGAGGGCGAGGTGGTGCGCCGCTGCCTCAACCCGCTCTGCCCGGCGCAGCGGCGCGAGCGGCTCCGCCACTTCGCCTCGCGCGCCTGCATGAACATCGAGGGCCTCGGCGAGGCGATCATCGACCAGCTCGTCGACGGCGGCCACCTCGCCGACGCCGCCGACCTCTTCCGCCTCGACAGGGCGACCCTGCTCACCCTCGACGGCTTCGCCGACCGCTCCGCCGACAACCTCCTCCGCGCCATCGACGCACGGCGGCGGGTGCCGCTGGGCCGGCTGGTCAACGCGCTCGGCATCCGCCACGTCGGCGAGCACACCGCCCTCACCCTGGCGGTGCACTTCGGCACCCTGGAGGCGCTGAGCGCGGCCGGCGAGGAGGAGCTGCTCGCGGTCGAGGGCATCGGCCCGGTGGTGGCGCGCAGCGTGGCCGGGTGGTTCGCCTCGGAGCCCGGGCGGGAGCTGGTGCGCCGGCTCGGCGAGGTGGGGGTGGAGGCGGAGCGCTCCGAGGCCTCGTTCGGGCCGTGGACCGGGCAGACCTGGGTGCTGACCGGCACCCTCGACCGGCTCACCCGTCCCGAGGCCGAGACGCGGATCCGCGCCCTCGGCGGCACCCCCGGATCGAGCGTGAGCCGCAAGACCCACGCCCTGGTCACCGGAACATCCCCCGGGAGCAAGCTCGAGAAGGCGCAGCGCCTCGGGGTGCGGGTGCTCGACGAGGCCCAGTTCCTGGCCGAGCTCGAGGCCGCCGAGGGCTAGCGCGCACGGTGGGTACAGTGGGGTCATGGCCACCGCCGCGGGACGCGCCGCCCGCCTCCTCGACAACGCCGAGCTGCTCCGCCAGCGGCTGAAGGAGGCGCCCGAGGGGCCCGGCGTCTACCTGATGCGCGACCTCGAGGCCCGGGTGGTCTACGTCGGCAAGGCGGCCAACCTGCGCAACCGGCTGCGCTCCTACTTCAGCGGCGTCGAATCCCACCCGCTGCGCACCCGCCAGCTGGTGGACCGCATCTTCGACTTCGAGGTGGTCCACTGCACCACCGAGCGCGAGGCGCTGCTGCTCGAGAACGAGTTCATCAAGCGCTACCGCCCGCGCTTCAACATTCGGCTCAAGGATGACAAGAACTACCTCTACCTGAAGATCCCCCGGCCCGGTGCCCCCGACGCCCTCGCCCCGGGGACGGCGCGTGAGGGGGCGCGGGCGCCGCGTGGCGACGCCGAGTCGGCGGCGCGGGCGGCGATGTTCCCCCGCCCGTACTACACCCGCCGCATGGCCCGCGACGGCGCCCGCTACTTCGGCCCGTACACCAGCGCCCAGTCGCTGCGCACCACGGTGAAGTCGCTGCGCACCATCTTCCCCTTCCGCACCTGCGGCGACGAGGTCTTCCGCCGCGGCCGGGTGTGCCTCGACTACCACATCAGCCGCTGCAGCGGCCCCTGCGCGGGGAACATCGACGCCGCGGGCTACGCCGAGCTGCTCGACGAGGTGGAGCTCTTCATGGAGGGCCGCTCCGAGGTGCTCACCGCCCAGCTCAAGGGGCAGATGAAGGGGGCTGCCGAGCGCCTCGACTACGAGGGGGCGGCGCGCGCCCGCGACCGGCTCCGGGCCATCGACCGGATCCGCGAGCGCCAGCGCATGGTGCGCGGCGCGCGCGACGACCGCGACGTGGTGGGCGCGGCGCTGGAGGGCAACCGGGGCATGGTCACGGTGCTGTCGGTGCGCGAGGGCAAGGTGGCGACGATGGAGAACCACGCCCTCGAGGGGGTGGCCGGGCTCAGCGCCGCCGACGCTCTGGAGAGCTTCATCGGCCAGTACTACGGCGACGCCTCGAGTCTGCCGCGAACCATCGTCGTGGCCGGTCGGCTGCCCGGGCACGCCCTCCTCCAGGAGTTCCTCAGCGAGCAGCGAGGCGGTCCCGTCGAGGTGCGGGTGCCCCAGCGCGGCGCCGCCCGCGAGCTCGTCGACCAGGCCACCCAGACGGCGGCGACGGCGTTGCGCCAGGCCCGGATCGAGGCCGACTTCGACGCCGACCGCACCGAGGGCCTGCTCGCCGACCTCCAGGCGCGCCTCGACCTCCCCGAGCTGCCCCGGCGGATCGAGTGCTACGACATCAGCAACACCATGGGCACCAACTCGGTCGGGTCGATGGTGGTGTTCGAGGAGGGCCGCCCCCGGCCCGCCCACTACCGGCACTTCGGCATCAGGACGGTGGAGGGCGCCAACGACTTCGCGTCGATCGAGGAGACGCTGCGCCGACGCATCGGCCGCCACCTCGGCCAGGCCGCGGACGCCGATGACGTCCCCGTCGACGACCCGGCGGGGAGCAACGGCGGCGGCCGGGTGGCCGAGCCGGTGGTGGAGGAGGGAGTGTCGGTCGCCGACGCCCCCGAGAACGGCGAGCGTCCCCGCCGGCCGCGGCGGCGCCCCGTCTCCACCGCCGACGACAGCTTCGGCGCCCTCCCCGACCTGATCCTCATCGACGGGGGCAAGGGTCAGCTCGCCGCCGCCCACGCGGTGCTGGTGGCGAACGGGCTCGGCCACGTCCCCATCGCCGGCCTCGCCAAGCGCAATGAGGAGCTCTTCCTCCCCGGCCGCGCCGACCCGGTGGTGCTGCCCGCCGACAGCCCCACCCTGTTCCTGGTGCAGCGGGTGCGCGACGAGGCCCACCGCTTCGCGATCACCCGCCACCGTGCCCGCCGGGGCAAGGAGGCGCTGCGTTCCCGGCTCGACATCGTCAGCGGCCTCGGGCCGGCGCGCCGCCGCGCCCTGCTCCGCCAGTTCGGCAGCATCGAGGGCATCCGCGACGCCAGCGTGGACGAGATCGCCGCGGTGCCGGGGATGCCCCGCTCGGTGGCGATGCGCATCAAGGAGCTGATCTGAGCATGGCGGAGATCGAGGAGCGGCGGGCGCCGGTCTGGATCCTCACCGGGATGAGCGGTGCGGGGAAGGCCACCGCCCTCGCCGCCCTGGAGCGGCTGGGGGCGCGCTGCATCGACAACCTGCCGGTGGAGCTGGCCGGGGCGCTGCGCGGTGGCGAGGGCCCGGTGGTGGCGGTGATGGACGCCCGCCAGGGCGAGGCGCTGCTCGGGTTCGTCCCCGCCCCGGGGGTGCGGGTGCTGTTCCTCGACGCCCGCGACGAGGTGCTGGTGCGCCGCCTCGCCGACAGCACCCGCCCCCATCCCTGCGCCCGGGCGGGCACCGGCCCGGCGGCGGTGGCCGCGGAGCGGCGGCTGCTGGAGGCGATGCGGGCGGCCGCCGACGTGGTCGTCGACAGCACCGCGCTCGACGCCGCCGGGCTCGGCCGCCGGGTCGTGGAGGCGATCGCCCCCGAGGGCGGCGACCCCGCCGGCTTCGCCGTGACCCTCTCCTCCTTCGGCTTCAAGTACGGCCCCCAGCTCGAGGCCGACTGGGTGGTGGACGCGCGGATGCTCCGCAACCCGTTCTGGGACCCGGAGCTGCGCCCGCTCACCGGTCTCGACCCGGCGGTGCGCGCCCACGTCCTCGACCACCCTCCCGGGGCCGAGTTCGTCGACCGGCTGGAGCAGCTGCTGCGCTGGACGATGGCGGCGATGGCCGAGCGCGGGCGCACCCGCCTCCACGTCGCCGTCGGCTGCACCGGGGGGCGGCACCGCTCGGTGGCCGTCGCCTCCGAGCTCGCCGGGCGGCTGCGCGGCGAGGCGGTGACGGTGGCGCTCCGCCACCGCGACGTCGAGCGCCCCGATCCCCGGTGAGGCGCCGCTGAGTGGCACCACGCCGCCTCTCCTTCACCGCCGAGGTGGTGGCCGAGCTCGCCCCCCACGTCCCCCCGCTGCCCTGCTGCCGCGCCGCCCTGGTGGTGGGGATGGCCTGGGCCGGCGAGCCCGGCCTGCCCGGGGGCGGCTCGGAGCTGGTGACCACCCGGCCGGTGGCCGCGCGCGCCGCCCTCGGCTCGCTCCGCGCCGACCGGCTCCAGGCCCACGTCGAGCGGCGGCGTACCGCCCGGCGGCTGCGCTACCGGGTGCAGGTCGAGGGTGACCCGCCGCCGGCCCTCGACAGCACCGAGCGGCTCTCGTCGGGGATGTGCTGCGCCCGGGCCCTGCTCCGGGGCGCGTTCATGGCGGGGGGCGCGGTCAGCCATCCGGAGCGGCCCGCCCACCTGGAGATCCTCTGCCGCTCGGCGGACGCGGCCACCGGCCTCGGCGCCGCCTTCCGGCGGCTGGGGGTCGAGCCGTCGCTGGTGGAGCGGCGGGGGCGCTGGCTGGTGACGGTCCGCGCCGGCGAGGCGGTGGGCGCGGCGCTCAGCGTCATCGGCGCCCAGGGCGGCCGGCTCCGCTACGAGGAGGGCCGCGTGGTCCGCGAGCTGCGCGCCGGGGTCAACCGCCGCATCAACGGCGAGACCGCCAACCTGAGGCGCACCGCCGATGCCGCGGTGCGGCAGGTGGAGGCGGCGCTGCGCCTCCGCGCCGACCCCGCCGTCTGGGAGGGGCTGCCCCAGGGCGTTCGCGAGGCCGCCGAGCTGCGCCTGCGCCACCCCCAGGACAACCTGGAGCGGATCGCGGCGCTCGCCGGGGTGAGCCGCTCGGCGATGGCGGGCCGGCTCCACCGGCTCACCGAGTCGGCGCGGCCGCTCTGAGGATTTCCTCACCGCAACCCCACCGGTGGGGGAGGCGTCGCGCGGGGGGTTGGGTGTTAGGCTCACGACGCCCTCGTACTACAGACTCGTCATCAGCGCGCTGGGGGGAGAAAGGGAGACAGTTGTGGGAGTGAAGATCGGGATCAACGGCTTCGGGCGGATCGGACGCAATGTCTATCGCGCCCTCCAGGAGCGCGGCGGCGACCTCGAGGTGGTGGCCGTCAACGACATCACCGACCCGAGGACGCTGGCCCATCTCCTCAAGCACGACACCATCCTCGGCGCCTACCCGGGCACCGTCGCCGTGGACGGCGACCACCTGGTGGTCGACGGCCGGCGCCTCCGGGTGCTCGCCGACCGCAACCCCGCCAACCTGCCCTGGGGCGACCTCGGGGTGGAGATCGTCATCGAGTCCACCGGCTTCTTCACCGACGCCAAGAAGGCGCAGGCCCACATCGACGCCGGCGCCCGCAAGGTGGTGATCTCGGCGCCGGCGAGCAACGAGGACATCACCATCTGCATGGGCGTCAACGACGCCGCATACGACCCCGGCCAGCACCACATCGTGTCGAACGCGTCCTGCACCACCAACTGCCTCGCGCCGGTCGCCAAGGTGCTCCAGGAGAGCTTCGGCATCGAGACCGGTCTGATGACCACGGTTCACGCCTACACCAACGACCAGCAGATCCTCGACGCGCCCCACAAGGACCTGCGCCGGGCGCGGGCCGCGGCCCAGGCGATCATCCCCACCACCACCGGCGCCGCCAAGGCGGTGGCGCTGGTGCTGCCCGAGCTGAAGGGCAAGTTCCACGGCATGGCGCTGCGCGTCCCCGTGTCCGACGTGAGCCTCGTCGACCTCACCGTGACCCTGAGCAGGGCGGCCGGTGCCGAGGCGGTGAACGAGGCGATGATCGCGGCGGCGAACGGGCCGATGGAGGGGATCCTCGCGGTGACCGACGAGGAGCTGGTGTCGGCCGACTTCCTCCACAACAGCAACTCGTCGATCGTCGACCTGCTCTCGACCATGGGCATCGGCGACCGCACCGTCAAGGTGCTCGCCTGGTACGACAACGAGTGGGGCTACTCCTGCCGCGTCGTCGACCTCTGCAACCACATGGCCGCGCGCCTGTGAGGCGCCGGGGAGGGTCGCGGTGAGCACCGCGGCCACGGTGGCCAAGAAGGGCATCGACGACATCGAGGTCGGCGGCCGGCGGGTGCTGCTGCGCGTCGACTTCAACGTGCCGATGGAGGGCGACCGGATCGTCGACGACCGGCGCATCCGGGCGGCGCTGCCGAGCATCGAGTCGCTGCGCGAGCGCGGCGGCCGGGTGGTGGTGGTCACCCACTTCGGCCGGCCCAAGGGGAGGGTCGACGAGGCGCTGCGGGTGGCGCCGCTGGCGAAGCGGCTCGGCGAGCTGCTCGGCATCACCGTCCCGGTGGCCGCCGACAGCGGGGGAGAGGCGTCGCGCGCGCTGGTCGACTCGCTCTGCCCCGGCGACGTCTGCATGATCGAGAACATCCGCTTCGACCCCGACGAGGAGAGGAACGGAGACCGGCTGGTCGCCCGCCTCGCCGGGCTCGCCGACCTCTACGTCAACGACGCCTTCGGCGCCGCGCATCGCGCCCACGCGTCCACCGAGGGCGTCGCCCACCGCCTCCCCGCGGTGGCCGGGCGGCTGATGCAGCGCGAGCTGGAGATGCTCGGCAGCGTGCTCGGCTCGCCCCAGCGGCCGCTGGTCGCCATCGTGGGAGGGGCGAAGATCTCGTCCAAACTCGGGGTGGTGCGCAGCCTGCTCTCCCGGGTCGACATCCTCTGGGTGGGCGGGGCGATGGCCTGCACCTTCTACCGGGCGCTCGGCGAGGAGACCGGCACCTCGCTGGTCGAGCCCGACCAGGTCGAGACCGCGCTGTCGCTCCTCGAGGAGTCGCGCAAGGGCGGCGCCGACCTCCGGCTGCCGGTGGACATGGTGGTCGTCGCCGAGCCGAAGCCGGGTGCGGCCACCGAGGCGGTGGCGTGGAAGGCGATCCCCGCCGACCGGATGGCGGTCGACGTCGGTCCTGACACGGTGCGGCAGATGGCCGAGAGCTGCGCCGGCGCCGGCACCATCGTCTGGAACGGTCCGCTGGGGATCTACGAGATCGACGACTTCGCCCGCGGCACCCGCGCGGTGGCCGAGGCGGTCGCGTCCAGCGCGGCGATCAGCATCATCGGCGGGGGCGACCTCGCCGCCGCCCTCGACACCCTCGGGGTCGCCGACCGGATCACCCACGTCAGCACCGGTGGTGGCGCCACCCTCGAGTTCCTCGAGGGCCGCACCCTCCCGGGCGTCGCCGCCCTCCTCGACCGCGACTCGTGAGCGGGATCGAACGCCGTCCAATGGTGGCGGGCAACTGGAAGATGAACACGACCGTGCCCGAGGGCGTCGACCTGGCCCGCGCCGTCGTCGCCCTCGACCGTCCCGCCGAGGTGGAGGTTGCGGTGCTGCCGCCCTTCACCCACCTCTGGCCGGTCTGCGCCGAGCTCCGCGGGACCGGCGTCCTGCTCGGCGCCCAGAACTCCTTCTGGGAGGACGCCGGCGCCTACACCGGTGAGATCTCGCCGGCGGCCCTGGCCGGCTGGTGCGACCTCGTGCTGGTCGGCCACTCGGAGCGGCGCCACATCATGGGCGAGACCGACGAGCAGGTGGCGCGCAAGCTCCGCCGTGCCCTCACCCATCCGCTGCGGGTCATCCTCGCGGTCGGCGAGACCCTCGAGCAGCGCGACGCAGGGACCACGCTGGAGGTCATCCACCGCCAGCTCGACGCCGCCCTGATTGGACTCGACCACGAGGCGCTCGAGCGCATCGTGGTCGCCTACGAGCCGGTCTGGGCGATCGGCACCGGCCGCACCGCCACTCCCGCGCAGGCCCAGGAGATCTGTGCCGCGATCCGCACCCACGTCGCCGGCATCGTCTCGACCGAGGCGGCGGCGGTGCTGCTGGTCCTCTACGGCGGCAGCTGCACCCCCGACAACGCCGCCGCGCTGTTCGCCGAGCCCGACATCGACGGTGGCCTCATCGGCGGCGCCAGCCTGAAGCCGCAGGCCTTCGGCGCCATCGTCGCCGCGGCCGTCGCCACCGTGAACGCTACAGTGGACGGGTGACCGCCGGACCCTGTGTCCTCGTCGTCTGCGACGGCTGGGGAGAGAATCCCGACAGCTTCGGGAACGCCATCGCCGCGGCCCAGACCCCCCGGGTCGACGCCCTGCGCGAGCGCTGGGCCTGGACCACGGTTGCGGCGAGCGGCCTCGCCGTCGGCCTGCCCGACGGGCAGCAGGGCAACAGCGAGGTCGGTCATCTCACCATCGGCGCCGGCCGGGTGCTCTTCCAGAGCCTGCCGCGGGTGACCCTCGACATCGAGCAGGGCGGATTCTTCGACAACCCGGCGCTGGTCGCGGCGGTGGATCGCGCCCGCGAGCGCCACGCCGGCCTCCACGTGATGGGCCTGGTCTCCCCGGGCGGCGTCCACAGCCATCTCGACCACGGGCTCGCGGTGGTCGAGCTGGCCCGCCGGCGGGGTCTCGACCGGGTGTACGTCCACGCCTTCCTCGATGGTCGCGACGAGCCGCCCTCGAGCGCCGCCGGCTTCGTGCGCACCTTCGAGGAGGGGCTGGCCCGGATCGGCGCCGGACGGGTGGTCACGGTGAGCGGCCGCTACTACGCGATGGACCGCGACAAGCGCTGGGAGCGCACCGCGCGCGCCTACGAGGTGATCGCCGGCGCCGGCGACGGCACCGCGGAGAGTGCCGTCGGGTACATCGAGGCGCGTTACGCCGCCGGTGTCACCGACGAGTTCGTCGAGCCGGTCTCGATCGTGCCCCCGGGGTTCGAGCGGGTGCGCATCGAGGACGGAGATTCGGTCATCTTCTTCAATTTCCGGCCGGACCGCGCGCGTCAGCTCACCCACGCGCTGGTCGACGCCGACTTCGACGGGTTCGCCCGCTCGCGACGCGTCGCCGACCTGCAGATGGCCGCCTTCTCGGAGTACGAGAGCGGCCTGCCGGTTGCGGTCGCCTATCCCACCGAGGACGTGCGCGAGACCCTCGGCGAGGTGGTCAGCGCCCACGGGATGCGCCAGTTCCACGTCGCCGAGACCGAGAAGTACGCGCACGTCACCTACTTCATCAACGGCGGCCGCGAGGAGCCGTTCTCCGGTGAGGACCGGAAGCTGGTGCCCTCGCCGAAGGTGGCGACGTACGACACCACCCCGGCGATGAGCGCCGAGGCGGTGACCGAGGTGGTCCTCGACCGCATCCGCGCCGGCGGGGACGCCCTCATCGTGGTCAACTACGCCAACCCCGACATGGTCGGCCACACCGGCGACCTCGCCGCCACCGTCACCGCGGTGGAGGTGGTGGATCGGTGCCTGGGGAGCATCGCCGACGCCGTCCTCGCCGCCGGCGGGTCGATGCTGATCACCGCCGACCACGGCAACGCCGAGCACAAGATCGACCCGCGCGACGGCTCGCCGCTGACCGCGCACACCACCAGCCCGGTGCCCGTGATCCTCTGCGGCGACGGCGCCACCCGGCTGCGACCGGGTGGCGGGCTCGCCGACGTGGCTCCCACGGTGCTGGGCGTGCTCGGGCTGCCGGTGCCCGTGGCGATGACGGGGCGTGACCTCCGCGACACCGCCACCGACCTGTAACCCCGCCGTCCGCAAGATGCGGGCGCGGCGGTCGTTCCCCCATACGGGTTCGTCCCACTCGCAGCTGGGTGTTGTTCTCTGGGGGTCGGTCTCGTGGCTGCAGGTCGCGGTCATCGTGGTGTGCTGCTGCGCGCAGCGGCGGGGGTGGTCACCGCCCTCGCCCTGGTCGGCGCGGCGCGACCCTTCGTCGCGCTGAGCGCGCCCGCCGGCTCGGTGCCCTCCTTCAGCGTCGACACCGTGTCGAAGGGCGCAGAGGTCACCTGGACCACCATCGACCCGCTCACCACCCCGATCGAGGCGGCGGTGGTGCAGGACGGCTCGGCGAAGTGCTTCGGCGGGAGCAACCATGGCAACCACTGCTTCGAGCACATCAGCTCGATGGTGGACCGCCACCACGCCGCCGCCGGTTTCACCGCCAACTACAACAACGGGGACGACATCCTCGGCCTGGCGGTGGTCGACCATCACGCCTGGGCGCCCGCCGACCCGCACACCACCTCGCTGTGCGTCGGCGACGCCATCACCGGGGCGACCCGGCCGACGGTGACCATCATGAAGGACGCCGACGCCACCCGCTGCCGCACCGCGGTCTCCGGCGAGCGGGTGGTGGCCGACCGCCAGGTGAGCATCGAGGGGATGGCCGACGACGGCCGCAAGGGCGCCTTCTGGTGGAGCGTCGAGCACAACTCGGCGGTGCAGCGCACCGTCGTCGGGCTCAAGCAGGACGGCACCCTCCTGGTCGCGGTGGTGTCCGCCAGGAAGAGCAGGGATCGCAACGGGATGACCCTGCCGCAGACGGCGCGCTGGCTGATCGACCACGGCGTGGTCAACGCCATCGCCCTCGACGGCGGCCACCAGGCCGAGGCGTACGTCGACGGACAGGGCTCGATCGTCCCGCTGCAGGCTGGCGAGCCGGGGGTGCAGGTCAGCCTGCTCCTCGGCCACACCGTCCCGGTGGCGGCGGCGCCGCCGGCGCCCGCGCCCCCGGCGCCGGCCCCCGCGCCGGTGATCGCGGTGCCGTCGCTGCCCGCCCCGGCTCCCCCACCCGTCCCGCACCCCGCCGCCGTGCCGCGTGGCCCGGTCCCGGGCACCGGCGTGCTCGGCAGCGCGGTGCTGCCCCGGCTGCCCGAGAGCGGCGCGCTCCCCATGCCCGGCCGGGCCGGCGGGGCGTCCGCGGCGGGGGGCGGACTCGGTGGCGTCGCCGGACCCGCGACCTCGGGGTCCGGCGGCGGCACCACGCCGTCGGGAGGGCCCGGCGCCTGGTAGCGACCTGCCCGAGCGCTCACCGCGAGCGCTCCCAGTCGGAGCGCATCGCGTCGAGCAGGGCGCCGGCCACCGGGACCGAGTCGAGCCCGATGTCGAGCTCGTGGTTGTGCGCGAAGCCGCCGGCGGTCCAGTTGGCGGAGCCGAAGAGCACCCGACGGGCGTCGGCGACCGCCGCTTTGGCGTGGAGCTTCTCGCCCGAGCCGCGGTAGAGCCGCACCTCGACACCGGCGGCGCGGAGCAGCTCGGCGGACGCGTCGCTGGGCCGCTGCTCCGGGTCGAGCAACAGGCGCACCCGCACCCCGCGGGCGTGCGCCCGCTCCAGCGCATGCACCACGGCGGTGTCGGTCAGGACGAAGAGCTCGAGGTCGAGGGTGGCCCGCGCCCCGTCGACGAGCTCGAGGGCGAGCGGGTGGATGCCGGTGTCGGGGAGGGTGGTGGCGACCACCACCGCGGGATCGACGGCCTCGGCGGGCACGGTGACGGCCCGTCCGGTGGTGGCCAGGTCACGGAGGAAGACCCGCTCGAGGTTGTGCGCGGCGGGACCCCGCACCAGGGCGTCGAAGTCGTGGTTGCGGTCCGACGAGCGCCCCCAGTTGATCCCCCCGACCACCGCGGCGTCGCCGCCGTCGACCACCAGGAGCTTGACGTGGTCGATCATCCGCCGGCGCACCGGGTACAGCGACACCGCAACTCCCGCGGCGCGGAGATGGGCGGCGGCGGCCTCGCTCGCCGGCACCGACGGGTCGGTGATGAGGGTGACGTCGAGCCCACGCCGGTGGGCGTCGACGAGGTCGGCGGCGAGGTCGGCGCGGCCGAGCTCGTAGACCTCGACGTCGACGCGGTGGCGGGCGCCCTCGATCAGCTCCCGGATCACCGGGAAGGCGACGACGCCCCGGGCCATCACGCTGACGGTGTCGCCGCCCACCACGGCGGGCGGCGCCGGGGCGGTCGGATCGGCGGCGACGGTCGTTGCGGGTGCGTCCCGGGCGAGCCCGGGGGCGCAGCCGCAGACGCCGGCGAGGAGCACGAGGAGGGCGGGGCGGGGGAGGCGGAGGCGGTGGAGGAGGGCCATGGCGCGCGAGCATACTACTGTAAAGTATGTGTGTCAACGCATGACCACAGTTGCGAATACCGGAGTGGGCCCGCGTCGCGGCTATACTTCCCCGGCGCGTCCCGTGGAGGTTCGGTTGGGTGAAGACAGCTCTTTCAGTTCTCCAGGTCATCCTGGCCGTCCTCGTCATGCTTGGCGTCTTGCTCCAGACTCCGAAGGCGAGTGGTCTGGGCGGGACGATCGGCGGCAGTGGGGATATCGGTGGCGGTTACCGTCGCCGTCGCGGCCTGGAGCGCCAGCTCCTCCGGGTGACGGCGATCCTGATCGGCCTGTTCGTGGTCCTGTCGGCGATCAACACGTACGTCGGGTCTCACTGAGTCGGGGACGGCGCCGCGCCGTCCAGCTCGCCATCGTCGCCGGGGTCGCCGTGGTCGCCGCCGGCGGCACCATCGCGGCCTCGACCTCGGCGTTCCGACCGGCGGCGCCGGCCGACTACCGCGAGGCGGTGGTCGCCCCCCACCGGCCGCTCATCCTCGACCCCCTGTTCGGCCGCGACGACTCCGCCGTCCGCGACGTCGGGCACCTCCTCTATCGCTCGCTGCTGCGGCTCGGCCTCGACAGCCGGCCCACCGGCGACCTCGCCGCCACCTGGACGGTGAGCACCGACGGCCACACCTACGCCTTCACCCTCCCCGCCGACCGGCGCTGGTCGGACGGCAGCGCGCTCACCGCTCGCGACGTCGCCGCCACGGTGTCGCTGGTGCAGTCGTCCGACTTCCCCGACTCCCAGCTCGCCGACGCGTGGAAGGACGTCGCCGTCACCGTCGACTCCCCCACCTCGGTCACGATGCGGCTGCGGCGCCCCCGCGGCTCCTTCGCGGTCGCGGTCGCCGAGCTCCCCATCCTCCCCACCGCGGCGATCGCGCAGCCGGCGGCGCAGCTCGCCCGGACCGCGACCCGGCCGCTGCCGACATCGGGACCGTACCGGGTGTCCAGCTCGGACGCCGCCACGGTGCGGCTGGTCGTCAATCCCCACGCCCAGCGCGCCCCACCGATGCGCACCGTCGAGCTGCGCCTGGTGCCGAGCTTCGAGGAGGCGCTGCGCCTCTACGCCGCCGGGCAGAGCGACTCCCTGCTCGCCACCACCGCGGGCCAGCGCGCCGAGGCCGCCGCGGTGCCGGGGAGCCGCGTCCACGACATGCTCGGATTCGGCACCGTGCAGCTGCTGTTCAACACCGCCGGCCCGGCGGCGGGTCTCGACCAGCCCGCGGTGCGGCATGCGATCGCGTCCGCCGTCGACCGCCGCGAGCTGGTCGCCGCGGCGCTCCCCGGTGCGGGCGTGCCCCAGCCCGATCCCATCCCCCTGGGGGTGCGCTGGGTGCCGCATCCGGCGGTGCCCCCGCCCGACCCCGCGCTGGCGGCGCGGACCCTCGACGCGGCGGGGTGGACCCTGCCCGGTCCGGGCGCGGTGCGCACCCGTCAGAGCGGCCGCCTCAGCGAGCGCCTCATGGTCTCCGACGAGGAGCCGCTCCCCGCTGTCGCCCGCCAGCTCGCCCGCCAGCTGCGCGGCATCGGCGTCCAGGTGGAGGTGGACCTGGTGCGGCCGGCGCACTTCTACGAGTTGCTCACCAGCCCGGCCAAGCAGTACGACATGGCGCTCGCCCACGTCGACAACGGTCCCGACCCGGATGTGAGCTCGCAGTGGCGCTCCGACGAGGTGCCACCCAAGGGCCTCAACGTCACCGGCCTGAAGCCCGACTTCGTCTTCGACCGGGCGCTCGACCGACTCGCCCAGGAGACCGATCCCAAGCTGCGCCGCGCCGCCGTCGAGGAGGTCGACCGCGACCTCGCCGCCAGCGCCCCTGCGGTCTTCCTGTACGCCCCACTGGTCAGCGTGGCCACGACCGAGAGCCTCGACCTGGCCCTCCCCGCGTCCGGCTCCAGCGCCCAGCGTTACGACCTGGTCGCCGCCTGGCGACGGCTCACCCGATGACGGCGGCAGCCCTGTCGCAGTGAGGCGGGGATCGGGTAGCATCGGGAGCCGCCGCGCCGAGGTGGTGGAACTGGTAGACACGCAGCGTTCAGGGCGCTGTGCTCGTAAGGGCGTAAGGGTTCGATTCCCTTCCTCGGCACCAGATCATGATATTGCAGCTATCATGATCGAGATCGAGACTCTGGGCCGACGTCGGCCGCTGTCGACCCGGTGTGGGACCCGAATGGCGTCGAAATGGGGTCAGAGTGCGATGGCTTACGCCCCTGGATGCTCAGGGTTCGCGGCCTGGGTCTTGAAGTGGGGCGATGTCCAGCCGGTAGCCACGGGCCCGCACGGTCTGGATGAGCTGCGGCCGCCCGCGGCGGTACAGCTCCAGCTTCCCCCGCAGCCGCGAGACCGCAACCTGCAGTGCATTGCCGTGGTCGCCGTCAGCCCACATCCCGCGACCCAGCTCGTCGCGGGTCAGGATCTGCCCGGCGTGAGCGACGAAGATGTTGAGGAGCCGCCATTCCGTCGGCGTCAACACCAGGGCGCGGCCGCCGATCTCCACGGTCAGGGAGGCGGGGTCGGCGGTGACATCGCCCAAGCGGAACGGACTGAACCGTTCCGGTGACGGCTCGGCGTTCCTGTGCGAAGAAGGTGGCTCGGCCATGGGTGCCCCACACGCTGTGGGCGGGTCCGGCCTCGCGGCGGCGGGGAGGTCGAATGGTAGACGATCGTGCAGGTCGAACCATGACCGCAGTGTCAGGCGATTGAGCGTCCCAAAATGGGACAGCCGCCACCGGGCAGAGGAGCCAGAATTTGCCGCATGCTCGAAATCGAAACGGCCCTGTTCATCGTGTTCCTGGTGGTTGTCTTCGGCGTCATGATCGGAATCGGCTGGTATGGGACCACCGGGGGGCGCGGCACCTACTGATCCGACCGGCGGGCGGCCTGGCGGTGGACCGCCGGGGCACGTCGACTGACCGTGATGTCATGCTTTTCCGTAGGCGTGCGTTCTATGGATGGGCGCTTCACGGCGGCTCCGAGACCCTCCGGTCGGGGGGCGGGTCAGGCGGTCCTGGCCCGTCCCCATCGGCGGCACCTGCGAGAATGGCCGCCCGATGGGACTCTCGCCGCCCGATCGAGATGCACTGCTCGGCCGAGTGGCGGTCGTGGCGGGCGCGACCCGACGAGCGGGGCGTGGCATCGCGACCGCCCTGGGAGAGGCGGGTGCGACCAGCTGAGTCGCCTGGCCGACAGGCCATGGCGCGACCACGGCCACATCGACGTGCTCGTCAACGACATCCGGGGCGCGGCGGTGCCGAAGGGCGGTCCGGCCGAGGGGAACACCCCGATCTGGGAGCACGATGTCAGCAAGGGTCTCCGCGTCCTCCGCTCGCCGTCGACACCCATCTGGTCGCCGTGAACCGGCTGGCCTTCTCCCACGGCACGAACTGGCGCCGCACGGAGCGACAGCGGTCGCGATCACGCCGGGATGGCTGCGCTCCGAGATGATGCTCGACAGCTTCGGCGTCTCCGAGGCCGGCTGGCGCGACGCTCTCGATCCGGCGAGGGCCCCGGTGCTCCGGGTGGCGCCCGCCGGCTTCGCGCTGTCCGAGTCGCCCCGATACGGCGGCTCCCAGCCGGACATCTGGCGTGCCCTCGTGGAGAGATCGACGTGACGGATCCGGCCGGGTCGGTGCAGGTGCTGGCCTTCGACATCTTCGGGACCACGGTCGACTGGCGCACCGGGGTCGCGGAGCAGGTCGCCGAGATCGCGGCGGAGCGGGGCGTCGCCCTCGACGGCGGAGCGCTGGCCGACGCCTGGCGGGAGCGGAATCTGCCCTCGATGGCGCGGGTGCGCACCGGCGAGCGGCCGTGGACCGTCCTCGACACCCTCCACCGCGAGTCCCTGGACGAGCTCCTCGAGCTCTTCGGCGTCGCGGATGGGTTCGACGAGCCGTCACGCCGGCGGCTGGTCCGGACCTGGCACCGGCTCCCCGCCTGGGAGGACGCCGCCGAGGGCCTCCGCCGCCTGCGACGGCGCTACACCGTCGTCGCCCTGTCGAACGGCGGGTTCGCCCTGCTGGTCCGGCTGATCAGAGCGGCGGGCCTCGACTTCGACGCCGTTCTGTCGGCGGAGAACGCGCGCACCTACAAGCCCGATCCCCGGGTGTACCGGATGGCCGCGGAGCTGCTCGACGTCGCGCCGGGCGAGGTGCTGATGGTTGCGGCGCACCGGTGGGACCTCGACGGGGCGCGGAGTGCCGGCCTGCGGACCGCATTCGTCGAGCGCCCCGCCGAGAAGGGCCCCCAGGGGGTCGCCGACCGAGCCGCGGACACCGTCAGCGACGTCACCGTCACCAGCTTCGTCGACCTCGCCGAGGTCCTCGTCGCCTGAACCAGGCTGCCGGCCGGGCCGGCGTCTGGACGCGTTCGCGTCAGCGCGCCCCCGGCTGGTGTGCTGTACTGCCCGGCAGCGTCACGGCAGCCACGAGATGGGGGCGGGCGAAGGGATGAGGACCGCGTTCAACTGGGAGCGGGCCGGTGGCCCCATGGGGATCGCCTTCGGCGGCTTCGTCGCCACCGCCGTCATCGCCACGGTCGGCGGAGCGGCGCAGAGCGCGGCCGCCTACAAGCTGGTCGACATCGACGGCGCCGGCGTCGCGATCCGCGCGCTGAACGACCTCGCCTCCACCCTGTTCGCCAGCGTCGGTGCCCCGCTCGCCATCCTCATCGGCGCCGCGTCGCTGGCGGCAGCTCTCTCCGGGGACCTGCCGAGGTGGCTGGTCGCCGGCGGCGCCGTCGCGGCGGTGCTGGAGGTGGCCACCCTGGGCGCGGTGTTCGTTCCCGTCCTCGGTCTGCTCGCCCCGCTGCTGCTCGTCGCGTGGTCGCTGGCCGCGGGTGTCGTCCTGTCGCTGCGAGGCGCCGCGCTCTTCCCCGGGACCGCTAGGGCACCAGGGTGAGGGCGGCGCGGGCGCCCGCCGGCATGTCGTCGCGCAGCCGGTAGAAGGCCCAGATCCCCTGCTTGTGGCTGGAGACGAAGCCTGCGTCGCGCAGCTTCGCCAGGTGGTGGCTCACGGTCGGCTGGCCGAGGTCGAAGGCGGCGGTGAAGTCGCACACGCAGATCGGCTCGGACGCTGCCTTGAGGAGGTGGAGCATCTGCACGCGGGTGGGGTCGGCGAGCGCCCGGTGGATCGCCGCCAGCTCGTCGAGGACGTCATCGGGGAGGAGCGGGGCGAGGGGGACGCAGCACCCCTTGACGCGGGGCGGTGCCGGGGCGGGGGCGGAGCGTGTCGTGGCCATCACCCCCAGTTTACCCATTGACAGATCTCGATGGGGACCCCTATGCTCTACTCATCGATCAACTTCGATGAGGTGGCTCCCGGTGTCCCGTGTGCAACTGGCTCTCAACGTGACCGACCTCGAGGCCGCGGTCGCGTTCTACTCCAGGCTCTTCGCCACCGAGCCCGCCAAGCGGCGCCCGGGCTATGCCAACTTCGCCATCGCCGATCCCCCGCTTAAGCTGATCCTCTTCCAGGGCGACGGCAAGGGCGGGACGATCAACCATCTCGGGGTCGAGGTCGAGACCACCGCGGAGGTCGCCGCGGCCCAGCGCCGCCTCGCCGGCGAGGGGCTGGCGACCGCAACCGAGAACCAGGTGACCTGCTGCTTCGCGCTCCAGGACAAGGTGTG
>JRHI01000413.1_pt1 | contig 46740 bp, 36 predicted proteins | sample 215371 | NCBI WGS metagenome assembly JRHI01 (sample SAMN02929681, study PRJNA255918) | sediment metagenome | biome: cave system; feature: Ice Cave; material: Sediment; isolation source: sediment from deep within a dark volcanic ice cave with no known source of... ... | reverse complement strand
ATGAAATTCCGCTTCCCCATCGTCATCATCGATGAAGATTTCCGCTCGGAGAACACTTCGGGGCTGGGCATACGCGCCCTCGCAGCGGCGATCGAGAAGGAAGGCATGGAAATCCTCGGCGTGACCAGCTACGGCGACCTGTCGCAGTTCGCCCAGCAGCAATCGCGCGCGTCGGCGTTCATTCTGTCGATCGATGACGAGGAATTCACGCCCGGACCCGAGCTCGATCCTGCGGTGGTGAATCTGCGCGCGTTCATCGAAGAGATACGCTTCCGCAACGCCGAGATACCGATATATCTCTACGGCGAGACTCGGACCTCGCGCCACCTTCCCAACGACGTGCTGCGCGAGCTGCATGGGTTCATCCACATGTTCGAGGACACGCCGGAATTCGTGGCGCGGCATATCATCCGCGAGGCGAAGTCCTACCTCGACTCACTCTCGCCGCCGTTTTTCCGCGCCCTGGTGCACTACGCGCAGGACGGATCCTATTCCTGGCATTGCCCGGGACACTCCGGCGGTGTCGCGTTTCTCAAGAGCCCCGTTGGGCAGATGTTCCACCAGTTCTTCGGCGAGAACATGCTGCGCGCCGACGTCTGCAACGCGGTCGACGAGCTGGGCCAGCTGCTCGATCATACCGGTCCGGTGGCTGCATCGGAGAGAAACGCGGCGCGCATCTTTAACGCCGACCACTGTTTTTTCGTCACCAACGGCACGTCGACGTCGAATAAGATGGTCTGGCACGCCAACGTCGCGCCGGACGATATCGTCGTCGTCGACCGCAACTGCCACGTCTCGATCCTGCACGCAATCACTATGACCGGCGCGATCCCCGTATTCCTCACCCCGAAGCGCAATCATCTGGGCATCATTGGACCGATCGCGCTCGACGAATTCAAACCGGAGAACATACGCAAGAAGATAGAAGCCAACCCCTTCGCCCGCGCCGCCAAGAACAAGAAGCCGCGCATTCTCACCATCACCCAGAGCACCTACGACGGCATCGCCTATAACGTCGAAATGCTCAAGCAGACGCTCGGCGACAGCATCGATACGCTTCACTTCGACGAGGCTTGGCTGCCGCACGCGGCGTTCCACGAGTTCTACAAGGACATGCACGCCATCGGCAAGGACCGGCCGCGCAGCAAGGAAGCGATCATTTTCGCGACGCACTCGACGCACAAGCTGCTGGCCGGGATATCTCAGGCTTCGCAGATCATCGTCCAGGAATCCGAGACCCGCAAGCTCGACCGCCACATCTTCAACGAGGCATACCTGATGCACACCTCGACCTCGCCGCAGTACGCGATCATCGCTTCGTGCGATGTAGCGGCGGCGATGATGGAGGCTCCGGGAGGAACGGCGCTGGTCGAGGAGTCGATCATGGAGGCGCTCGACTTCCGGCGCGCGATGCGCAAGGTCGACGATGAATGGGGCAAGGATTGGTGGTTCAAGGTCTGGGGCCCCGAAAAGCTCGCCGCCGAAGGCATCGGCAAGCGCGATGACTGGATGCTCAAAGCCAACGAAAAATGGCACGGTTTCGGCGAGCTCGCATCGGGCTTTAACATCCTCGACCCGATAAAAGCGACGGTGATCACGCCCGGGCTGGACGTCTCCGGCAAGTTCGCCAAGACCGGCATACCGGCGTCGATCGTGACCAAGTACCTGGCCGAGCACGGCGTCATCGTCGAAAAAACGGGCCTCTATTCTTTTTTCATCATGTTTACCATCGGCATTACCAAGGGCCGCTGGAACACACTGGTCAGCGCTCTGCAGCAGTTCAAGGACGATTACGACAAGAACCAGCCGCTGTGGAAAATCCTGCCCGAGTTCTGCGCGCAGCAGCCTAAATACGAGCGCGTGGGCCTGCGCGAGCTCTGCCAGCAGATTCACGACATGTACAAGGCGCACGACGTGGCACGGGTGACGACCGAGATGTATTTGTCGGACATGCAGCCGTCGATGAAGCCATCGGACGCGTTCGCCTGCATGGCGCATCGGGAGATCGACCGCGTCGAGATCGACCAGCTCGAAGGCCGCGTGACCAGCGTGCTGCTGACGCCTTATCCGCCCGGTATTCCGCTGCTGATTCCAGGCGAGCGCTTCAACCGCACCATCGTCCAGTTCCTGCAGTTCGCGCGCAACTTCAACCAGCAATTTCCGGGATTCGACACCGATATCCACGGCCTGGTCGAGACCAGCGACGCCGGCAAGCTTCGCTATTACGTCGACTGCGTGCGGCCGAAGTAGCGGCGCGAGCCACCCGGCGCGGGGCCCCGCGCGAAGCGTGGGGATCGACGGGGAATTGCGAGTCGACGCTCGCGGCTCACACCCGACGCATCTCATTCACGAGCGGGTTGAGGAGGCCGTGTACCTGATTCAGCTCCCGCCCACTTCGGCGGATGACTTGGCCTTGCTTGCGGCCGCCATCAAGCCCTCGTACTTGAGCAGGAGCTGCTCCCGCGTCTCGACCTGGTCGGGATTCACGGGTATGCAGTCCACGGGGCACACCTCAACGCATTGAGGCACGTCGAAGTGGCCGACGCACTCGGTGCACTTCGAAGGATCGATGACGTATATCTCGATCCCCTGCGCGATTGCCCCGTTCGGGCATTCGGGCTCGCAGACGTCGCAGTTGATGCATTCGTCGGTGATCATCAGCGCCATGATTCGCGCTACCTTTTTGCTTCATCCGCGTCGATTTCCGCGACCTTGGCCTTGAGCCTAGCCGCGACGGCGGGATGCACGAACTTGCTGACGTCGCCGCCGAAGCGCGCGATCTCGCGAACGATCGTCGACGACATGAAGAGATACTTCTCGGCTGGCGTAAGGAACAGCGTTTCGACCTCGGGATACAAGTTCCGGTTCATGCCGGCCATCTGGAATTCGTATTCGAAGTCGGATACCGCGCGCAGCCCCCGGACGATCACAGTGGCGCCGATCGAGTGCACGAAGTCCATGAGCAGTCCGGAAAAGCCAGCCACTTCGACGTTGCGATGTTCGGCGAGGACTTCACGCGCCATGGCGATGCGCTCGGCGGCCGCGAACATCGGCCTTTTGCTTTCGCTGTCGGCGATGCCGATCACCACGCGCTCGAACAGCTTCGCCGCTCGCCGCACCAGATCCTCGTGGCCACGGGTGAAGGGATCGAACGTTCCGGGATAGACGACGGTGAGCATCGGTTGAGACTTAAGCCGAGCGCGCCTCATTGGCGCGGCGCAGCAAATGATAGTGTACCCGTCCCGCCTTGTCGCCTCGCCAAACCTCCAGACCGCCCGGTGCGTCGATGGTCGCAGGCGCCTCGACGTACAGCATTCCCCCCGTCGCGAGCCGCTCCGCGGCGGCCCGCAGCAGCGCGTCCCAGTTGGCGTTGCCAAACGGCGGGTCGAGAAAGATCACATCGAACGCCCGCTTCTCGCGCGCAAGGAAACTCCGCGCGTCCGAACAATGCGTCTCGAGCCCAGTCGCGCCCAGTGCCGCTCCGGTGGCAACGAGGCTGCGCACGATTCCGGCGTGATGGTCGACGGCGACGCCAAGGGTGGCGCCCCTCGACAATGCCTCGAAGGTCAGCGCACCGCTGCCGGCAAACAGATCGAGCGACTTCGCTCCCGCCAAGTCCTGTCCCAACCAGTTGAACAGCGTCTCGCGAACCCGATCGGGTGTCGGCCTTATGCCGGGAACGGAAGAGAAGCCCATGCGGCGCCCGCGCCAGCGACCGCCGATGATGCGAAGCTGATGCGCCTTGGGCGAGCTGCGGGGAGGCATGCTGGGCGGAAAGGTAGAATTATAGCTTTCCATTTTGCGACCCTATGTTCGATCTGTTCAAACGCGACGCCGAACCCGACCGACGCCCCTGGGGCGAGCGACTGAAGGCGGGCCTGGTCCTTTCGCGTGAGCGCCTCAACCGTCCGCTTAGCGAGCTGTTCGGGCGCAGGACGCTTTCTGGCGAAACCCTCGAAGAGCTCGAAACCGCGCTGCTCGAAGCCGATGTCGGCGTTTCCGCGACGGCGCATCTGCTTGCCCAGCTCGCGGACCGAGCCAAGCGCGCAGATGGCGATGCCGATGGGCGCACCCTGCTCAAGGCCGTCCTCACCGAGCTTCTTCTCCCGCTCGAGCGACCCCTGATCGTCGGCCCCGAGCGGCCCTTTGTGGTTATGATCGCCGGCGTCAACGGCACCGGCAAGACGACTTCCATAGGCAAGCTCGCCAAGTATCTGCAGGGGCAGGGCTATTCGGTAATGCTTGCCGCCGGCGACACTTATCGCGCGGCAGCGCGTGAACAGCTCGAAATCTGGGGCGAGCGCAACGGCGTCCCGGTCATTGCACAGCAAGGCGGCGACCCCGCCGCTGTCATGTTCGACGCGATCGCCGCCGCGCGAGCTCGCGGCATCGACGTGGTCCTTGCCGATACCGCTGGCCGCCTGCCGACGCAGCTGCACTTGATGGAGGAGTTGAAGAAGATTCGGCGCGTGCTGGCGAAGGCGCAGCCGGGCGCCCCGCACGAAACGCTGCTGGTGCTCGACGCCAACACCGGCCAGAACGCCCTGACCCAAGTCGCGGCCTTTGATGCGGCGCTCGATTTGACCGGGCTGGTCTTGACCAAGCTCGACGGGACCGCAAAGGGAGGAGTGGTCGCCGCCATCGCCAAGACCCATCCCATCCCGATCAAGCTGATCGGCATCGGGGAAGGCGTCGATGACCTCCGCGCTTTTCGCGCTGCCGAGTTTGTCGACGCTCTCGTCGGGTGACTGCGGCACTCGCCGCAGTCCGCGTCCCTTAGCCCGCTTCTCGGAAGCGTCTCTCCGACGTCGCCTTGCGCGGACGTGCTTGGCGCGAATGCGAGCACCCACTACTGTGAGGGCGGGCCGGGGAACTTCCGCGCTCTTTGGCACTCCTATACGTCGAGTGCTAAAATTCAAGCGCTCCAAAGGAGATTATCGAGATGTCTGCTGCTAACGCCTTGGCATTCCCGACCCCGGCATCCCTGGGGAGCCTCGATCATTATATCCAGGCGGTGAACCGGTTCCCGCTCCTTTCGCAAGCGCAGGAAGTCGAGCTTGGACGCCGGCTGCAGCGTGACGACGACTTGAACGCCGCTCGCCAGCTGGTGTTGTCCCATCTGCGTTTGGTGGTGGCCATCAGCCGCAATTACCTTGGCTACGGACTGCCGCAGGCGGACTTGATCCAGGAAGGGAACATCGGCTTGATGAAGGCGGTGCGGCGCTTCGATCCGGAGCGCGGCGTGCGCTTGGTCTCGTTCGCGCTGCATTGGATCAAGGCAGAGATCCACGAACACATACTGCGCAACTGGCGGCTGGTCAAGATTGCCACCACCAAGGCGCAGCGCAAGCTGTTTTTCAACCTGCGCAGCATGAAAACGGGAAGCCATGCGCTCACTCGCGCCGAGGCGCGCGGGATTGCGCAGGCCTTGAACGTCAAGCCGGAAGAAGTGCTGGAGATGGAGACGCGGTTAACGGGCCAGGAAGTAGCGCTGGACCCGCCGGCAGGAGACGAAGGCGAGACCATGACGCCGATAGCATACCTGACCGACACCGAGGCTGAGCCGGCGCAGATTCTCGAGCGGGCGGAGACGTCGCGGAATCGCAGCGACGGACTGAAAAGCGCGCTGGCGCAGCTCGACGATCGCAGCCGCGACATCATCGAGGCGCGATGGTTGCGGGAAGACGACGACGCAGCGACGCTGCAGACGCTCGCCGACAGGTACGGCGTGTCCGCGGAACGCATCCGTCAGATCGAGAGCAAAGCAATCAAGACCATGCGCGGACAAATGGACGCGCTGCAATAAGGTTTGAGGCCGCAGCGGCTATAGCATTTGCGCGGCATACCCTAGCCACACGTTGAAGCGCCCGAATCCGGGCGCTTTTCTTTTTACAGCTCTATCTGCGTGCCGAGCTCAACGACGCGGTTGGTGGGAACGTTGAAAAATTCGCTCGCCTTGGTTGCGTTCTTGGACATCGAAACAAACAATCGCTCGCGCCAGAGCGCCATGCCCGGGGCGACCGTTGCGATCAACGTCTCGCGCGAGACAAAAAACGAAGTGTCCATCATGTCGAACGTATAGCCGCGGCGACCGCACTCCTCAAGAAGCGCCTGAATGTCCGGATCTTCCTTGAATCCAAAAAATGCCTCGAACTGCTGGAAGTCGCACCCGAGCTCTTCGATCTGCAGCCGCTCGAGCGGCGAGACTTGGGGAATGTCGCGCGTGGTCATCGTCAACAACACCACGCGCTCGTGAAGCACCTTGTTGTGCTTGAGGTTGTGCAGCAGCGCGTGCGGCACCCGGCCCGGCATGTTGGTCAGGAACACCGCCGTGCCCGGGACGCGAACGGGTGGGTGCGACTCAATGCTGTTGATGAACACATCCAGCGGCATCGTTTCTTTCGACAGGCGCTCGTGCAGTATCGAACGTCCCCGCTGCCAAGTTGTAAGGAGCGTGAAGACGATGCCGCCCATGACAATCGGGAACCAGCCGCCGTCGGGAATCTTGAGCGCGTTCGAGGCTAGAAACGTTGCGTCTATCGTTACCAGCGGAACGACGATGACGAGCGCGGCCAGGCGGTTCCAATGCCACAACCTCGTCATGACGAAGAAGATCAGCATCGAATCGATCGCCATCGCCAGCGTCACGGCGATGCCGTACGCGGCCGCGAGGTTACTGGAGCTCCGAAAGCCGGCGACCAGCAGCATCACCGCGCACAGCAACGTCCAATTGATGAACGGTACGTAGATCTGGCCGATTTCGCGCTCGGACGTGTGCATGATGGTCAGCCGTGGGCAATATCCCATCTGTATCGCCTGCCGCGTCAGGGAAAAAGCGCCCGAGATGACCGCCTGCGACGCGATGACCGTGGCGCAGGTCGCGAGAACGACCATCGGAAGCAGCGCCCACGCCGGGGCGAGCAGATAGAACGGGTTCTTGATCGCCTCGGGGTCGTGAATGATCAGAGCGCCCTGCCCGAAATAATTGAGCACCAGCGCCGGCAATACGAAAAAGAGCCAGGCGCGCCGGATGGGCGTCACGCCGAAGTGCCCCATGTCCGCGTAAAGCGCTTCGGTGCCGGTAACCGCCAGCACCACCGCGCCCAGCGCTAGGAACGCGGCAATCGGGCTGCCGACAAGAAATCCAATAGCGTATGCAGGATTGATCGCCGCGAGCACGCCCGGCTCGGTAACGATCTCGATTGCTCCCAGCATCGCGATCGTAACGAACCACAGACACATCACCGGTCCGAAGAAAACGCCGACCCTTGCCGTGCCGTGACGCTGGATCGAGAATAATCCGATCAGTATGACGAGCGTGAGCGGCACGACATAAGGTGTCAGCACCGGCGCGGTGATCTCGAGTCCTTCGACCGCGGAGAGCACCGAGATCGCCGGCGTGATCATGCCGTCGCCGTAGAACATCGCGGCGCCGAAAATACCGAGTCCGACCACCCACCACCGCATGTGGCTGTTTTCGAGACCCCGCGAAGCCAGCGCGGTCAGCGCCATGATGCCGCCCTCTCCGCGATTGTCGGCGCGCATGATCAGCGTCACGTACTTGAGCGTGACAACGATCATGATCGCCCAGAACACCACCGACAAGATGCCGAGGACATTGTTCGGGGTCAGCGGCAAGCCGTGGGGACCGGTGAAACACGCGCGAAGGGTGTACAGAGGGCTGGTGCCGATGTCACCGAAGACGATGCCGATCGCTCCGATGACCAGCGGTGCGAGGGGCTTTCGGACCAGCGGCGCCAAATCCGGCGCGACCGCGCCGGGTGAGTTCAGCATGCTCCCTCGTCTGAGCGCCTCGAAAAACGGATATTGAGCTGCTTGAGCTTGCGGTAGAGATGCGTCCGCTCGAGACCCGCGCGCTCGGCAACGCGGCTCATATTGCTTTGCTCCTTACCCAGCAAATGCTCGAAGTAGATTCTTTCGAAAGCCTCGCGCGCCTCGCGCAGAGGTAATTCGAAAAAACGCGCGGTAACTTCGGGTGAGATCGCCGAAGCCGGGGCCAGCGCAGTCTCGCCAAGCAGGCGGCGCACGTGCTCGGCGGTAATCTCGCTTTCGACGGTGAGCGCTAGATTGGCCATGACGTTGTGCAGATGGTCGAGATTTCCCGGCCAATACGCGGCCGAAAGCGCCGATACCGCAGCCGAGTGCAATTTGCCAACCGTTCGCTGACTCGCCGTAATGTCGCGCCAGAACCGGTCGATGAGCGCGGGAAGATCCTCGCGCCTTTGCCGCAGCGGCGGAAGCATGACCGCCCCGACCGAAAGACTTGCGAGCAGCCCGGCATCGAAGCGCCCTTCCGCGGCGAGATTGCCCAGCTGCTCGCTGCTGGTACAAACCAGAACCGTGTTGTGCTTTTCAATCCTGGGCAGCAGAAATGCGAGGCCTTTCTGCTCGGCCTTGGTGTAGCCGCCGATCTCCGCGCAATACAGCGTGCCGTCGCGCGCTTCCTCGAGAAGCGGCAGCGGATTCGTCGCCAGACGACCGCCGTTGACGAGCGTGACAAACGGCGTATCGGGCGTGTGCATAGCCCGCGCCACGATCTCGTGTCCCGCTCCGGGCTCGCCCACGACCAGCACCGGCCGGTTGGCGCGCAACAGCTGTTCGATCGCGCGCTCGACTTCAATCACCGGCGCGCTGGTGCCAAGAGCCGTGAGAGACACACGACGCGGCGCCTGCCCGGCGGCGGCCTTGAGCGCCCGCGTCACCGTCGACAAGAGCTTTTGCAAACCAACCGGCTTTTCCAAAAAGTCGAACGCGCCGATCCTGGTCGCTTCAACCGCCGTTTCTATGGTTCCATGACCGGACATGATGACCACCGGCATCGTCAACTGCCCGTTGGCCGCCCATTCGCGCAGCAGCGTCACGCCGTCGGTGTCGGGCATCCAGATGTCGAGCAAGACGAGGGACGGCTGCGCTCGCGCGCGATAGGTGCGGGCCTGGCCGGCATTTTCTGCCACGCTGACCTGGTAGCCTTCGTCCCGCAAAATTTCGGACAGCAAGTCGCGGATGCCGACTTCGTCATCGACGATCAGGATTTCGTTCGGCTGCGCTATCAATTCGTGTTTCCTTCAAGCGGGAAATAGAGCGTCACCAGCGCCCCATTTAGCGGACGGTTCTCGACGGTGACGCGGCCGTGATGCTCTTCAACGATCTTCCTGACAATGGCAAGGCCAAGCCCCGTGCCTTTGGCTTTGGTTGTTACGTAAGGTTCGAACGCCCGGCGAATCATGTCTCCCGGAAATCCGCTGCCGCGATCGCCTATCGAGAGCGCAAGCTCGCTGCCGCGGATCTCGACCGCGATATCGTACGCGGGAGTAACGGAGTCTGCCTGAGCATCGATTGCGTTCTGCAGCAAATTATGAAATACCTGACGCAATCGCGTCGGCTCACCCTGAATGACGGGATTGTCGTCGACAAGCTTGAGCGAAACATGGGGCCGCAGATTTTCGTACAAGCCGAGCACATCGAGTAACAGCGCGTTGATGTCGACCGGTTGCATTCGCCCAGGCCGAGGCTGCCGGGCGTAGATGGCGAAATCGTCAACCATGTGCTTCATCGCTGCCACCTGCGCCACGATCGTCTGCGTCCCCCGCGAGAGCGTCTCCTCGTCGGACGCATCCAGCTTGCCGCTGAGCTTGACGGCGAGGCGCTCGGCGGAAAGCTGGATCGGCGTCAGTGGGTTCTTGATTTCGTGAGCTAGGCGTCTCGCGACCTCCGCCCACGCGGCGTCGCGCTGCGCGTCGGCGAGCTCGGTCACATCGTCGAACACCACGACGCGCCCCGGTGCGGGCTCGCCCGGAAGCCCGGAGCCGCGCATCAGCAGCACACGTGTGTGATTTGACACCGCAAGTTGGGCCTGACGTTGCCACTGTCCGTCGCGACCGGTGCGAAAGCCTTCGGCGATAAGGTTCGCAAACGCGTCGAGAGCCGGCAAGCGCCGGCCCCAATCGGCCAGCGGAACGTCGATCAGGTCCGTCAGCGGCTGCTGCAGAATCACAGCGGCGCTTGGATTCGCCGTTCGTAACCGGAACGCATTGTCGAATGCCAACACTCCCGCCGAAAGGTTGGCCAGGATACTTTCGAGATAAGCTCTCGTCGTTTCGACGGCGCGGTGGCTCTCCTCGCCTTTTTGTTTCGCTTCGGCAAGCTGCGCCGTCATGGTGTTGAACGATTCCGTCAGCACGCCCAGCTCATCGCGACTTTGGACCGGATGACGGCGGCTGAAGTCACCCTGTGCGACCGCCCTGGTCCCTTCGGCGAGCAGCCCCAGCGGCAGACTGAACTGCTCCGAGAGCACGACGGCGAGGCCAAGCGCCGAGAACAGCGCCAGCAGCAGCGTCAGCGTAAGCGTCATGGCATACAAACGTTTCAGCGCGCCGCGGGAATATGAAATTTCCTGGTAATCGCGATATCCGGCCTGAACCTTCTTCGCATCCTCCTGCAGTTGCTTCGGCACTTGCTCGACCACCTGCAATACTCGCAACGACCCGTTCGGGTCCGAGCTGTTTACCGGCACCACCACCCGGAGAAGCACCTGGTCAGGGGTCTCCTCGATGGCGGCAAACGTCTTCTGCACGCGAGCGCGTAGCAAGGCCTGCGGCGGCGGGGGCTCCGGCGTGGCCATCGATCCCGAAATGCCGCCGACGGCGAGAACGCCACCCGTGGACGAGAACAGTGCGGCCTCGTAGATGCCCGCTTGCTCGCTGGCGCGATTCAGATTCGCCACCAGTCCGCCGCGCTCGCTTTCCTCCAGCGTCAGCGCAAGCTGGGTGGCCTTGTTGGTTGTTTCCTTGAGAAGATATTCGAGCGCATTACGGCCAAGATTGAGCCCGCCTTCGAGTGCGCGATCGACGCGCACGTCGAACCACGACTCGATGCTTTTGCCGAGAAATTGTATCGACACGCCGTAAAGCAAAGCTCCCGGCAAAACGGCGACGAGCGCGAACAACAGCACCAGCCGGGCAGCCAGGCGCGAACCGAAGACACCTGCCTTGAGATTCTTGCGCAGCCGCCAGAGCTGATAGGCGACGAGCGCCATGAGCACCGCGACCAGCACGCCATTGAGGACCACCAGCAAGGTGTAGTTCCCCGCAAACAACGAAGTGTTGGCGCTGGCCGTGGCGAGCAGAAACAGGAAAACCGTGCCCAGAACGGCGCAGCCCAGGACGACGTAGCGGATAAGACGAGGCGCGAGCACGCTGCTCACGGGACAAAGCTCCAGCGATACCATTCCGACTGCAACGACCAGTCGCGCGACGCCAGCGCATTGATCTGGAATGGCTTGGGAAGCTGCGCGACGTCGAGACGCAAGCGCACGGCGGCGTCGTAGCGCGCGCCCTTGACCAACGCATCCTTGCGAACCACGGGCCGGGCGCCGACGCGCGACAGCAGGCGTTGCACTTCATCGAGAGACTCGAGTTGCTGGCCCAAAAGCCCCGTGGTCAGGCGGTATTGACGCGTCAACGGCGAATACGTCAATCGATATTGAACTGTCAGTTGCGCGACCTTCTCGTCGAGCCAGTACCAGCGCGGCCGTCCAAGCTCGAATTCCAGAACGAAATAGAGCGACACGCCATTCTGCAGCGCCTCTTCCAGTGTCGGATTGAAGGCGACGTCGAACTGTGCGGTGAGGACGTAGTCGTCGTCGTCAGGAACCAACTCGGCCGACTGCACACCGATCGTGTCGGCACGAACCGCCGCCACGATCGGCGGCAGCAGCGACAGCGCGACGCAAAGAAGGCCGAATACAAGACGGGACATTGGCGACATGCCGCGAGCGGCGTCGGGCCGCGCACAGGCTCTTTCGGAAGCAATCAGGTTTTCTGGAGGAGGGCGTAGAAAAACCCGTCGTGATTGTGCGCTGCGCCGGCCCCGGCTGGCAAGAGTTGTCCTCCGTCAGCACCGACTTCGGCGGAGAGCGCACATTGCGCTCGCGATGCGTCGCGGTGGTCCAGGACAAATGCGTCGATCTGACCCTTGTTCTCAGCGCCGAAGATCGAACACGTTGCGTAGAGCAGCTTGCCGTTTGACTTCAGACAGGGCCAGAGCGCATCCAGCAAACGCTTCTGCTGTGCGACGAATCCGTCGATATCGCTTTCGCGCCGCAGCCACTTGCCATCCGGATGCCGGCGTACGACGCCCGATGCGGTGCACGGGGCATCGAGCAGGATACGATCGAAGGCGACGCCGTCCCACCACGCACCGGTGTCGGCTGCGTCGGCGGCGTGCAGCTTTGCCGTCATGCGCAATCGCGAGAGATTGCCGGCTACCCGCTCGAGCCGCGACTTGTCATGGTCGAGTGCGACCAACTCGAGCTCGGCGAGCTCCGCGAGATGAGTCGTCTTGCCGCCGGGCGCGGCGCAAGCGTCGAGCACTCGCATACCGTCATGCGCATCCAGTAAGGGCGCGGCAAGCTGCGCTCCGGCGTCCTGCACCGAAAACCAACCTTCGGCATAGCCTGGCAGATCCTCGACCCGCCGCGGCTCGGCAACGATCACCCCGGACGGGCCGACCGGACTTGCGGCAATGCTCGCAAGCCTCAGCGCGTCGAGATACTCTTCGCGCGATGTTTCGCGGCAATTTACGCGCAGCGTCAGCGGCGGCCGGGCGTTGCCTGCATCGAGAATCTCCGGAGCGCTGGCCGCGTACTCCGCGAATATGCGATCGATCCACCACCGCTGATACGAATAGCGTCCTTCCGCATCGCTCGAGATCTCGTCGAGAAGGCTTTCGCGGCGGCGCAGAAAAGTGCGCAGAATAGCGTTGGTGAGGCCCTTTGCCGACGTGCGCTTCAGTTGACCCGTCGCCCGCACCGCACTGTCGACCACCGCATGAGCCGGCGCTGTGGTGTGCATCAGCTGATAGAGCGCCACCCACAGCAACGCTTCGATGCTCTGGTCGGCCAGAGGACGCTCCGCGAGCATTCGCACCGCTGTGCGTACCTGACCCAGGAAGCGAAGCGTGCCGTACGCGAGCTCGGTGGCGAGAGCGCGCTCTCCCGATTTCGATGCGCCGGCCTCTTCGAGCGCGGCGCTCAGCGCGACACCGGCGAGCACCCTGCGCACTGCCTTGGCCGCGATGCGTTGCGCCTGCTCCATCGCGGTGAGGCGAACCGCCTCTAGCGCACTAGCGCGAGCAGGCGGTGGATACGCTCCTCGGTCGGCGGATGCGTGCTGAAAAGTCCGGCGATGCCGCCGCCGTGCAGCGGATTGATGATCATCATTTGCGCAGTCGCCGGATGCGCTTCGGCTGTTTCCAGCGGCAGGCCCTTCGCATAGCGATCGATTTTCGCGAGCGCGTCGGCGAGAGCGCGCGGATCGCCGGAGATTTCCGAGCCTGTGCGATCGGCTTCGTATTCACGGCCGCGCGAGATCGCAAGCTGAATCAGCAGCGCCGCGATCGGCGCCAGGATCAGCACCAGGATTGCAAGTATCGGATTGCGATGGTCGTCGTCGCTGCGCCCGAAAAACATCCCGAAATGCGCCAGCGTCGAGATCGCGCCGGCGATCGACGCCGTAATGGTGGACGTCAATATGTCGCGGTTTCGCACGTGCGCGAGCTCGTGGGCCAGCACGCCGCGCAACTCGCGCGCGGTCAGCAGTTGCAGGATGCCGGTCGTTGCCGCCAGCGCCGCGTGTTCCGGGCTGCGTCCGGTCGCAAACGCGTTGGGCTGCGCTTCGTCGATCAAGTAGACACGCGGCATCGGCAATCCGGCGCGGCCGGCAAGGTCCTGGACGGTGGCATAAAGCTGGGGCGCCGATGTCGCGTCGACTTCGCGCGCGTTATACAGCTTGAGCACCATCGTGTCGGAGTACCAGTACGCCCAAAGATTGGTGGCCAGACCGAGCGCCAAAGCCAGCAGCATTCCCTGCGCTCCACCCAGCACCGCACCCACCATGCCGAACAAGGCCATGATGGCAGCCATCAACAAGCTCGTTTTGAACCAGTTGCCGAACATCGTCGCCTTTCTACCAGAGTTTGCGGGGGTAGGTTTCCTGTTCCATTAGATGGTAGCGGACGGGTAATGATTCAACGGCTCCCTTGCTTGCTCGGGCCGCTCTCGGCTTCTCCTTGCCCGCGCCTGGATGGTTCTCAATTGAGGGATGTGGTACCGACCAAGGTTCCCGTCTCGATCGGGTTGCCGGACAGGAAATCGGCTGCGTTGAGGCGTCTGCCGCCGGCACGCTGCAGTTCGTGCACCGCGAGCGCCCCTTCGCCGCAAGCTATCACCAAGGCTGTGCCGTCAGCCCGGACGACGGTGCCCGGCGAGCCGAAGTGGCCTGCTGCGGGCTCTGACGACCAGATCTTGATCGGCTTCTCGCCCAGAACGGTAAAAGCGCCGGGGACGGGATTGAGCGCCCTCACCTGGCGATCGATGGCGAGCGCAGAGGCCTGCCAATCGATGGCCGCGTCGTCGCGGGAGATCTTGCGGGCATAGCTCGCGCCGTCTTCCTGCTGCGGGAGCGCCTCGACGCGGCCGTCGCGCTGAAGCCGGATCAGCGTATCGACGATCGCTTCTCCGCCCACCGCCGCAAGCCTCTCGGTGAGGGTAGCCGCGCTGTCGCGTGGGCCGATGGACACCGCGCGCGCCGAGATAAGTGCGCCGGTGTCGAGCCCGGCGTCCATCTGCATGACGCTTACTCCCGTCTGGAGATCTCCCTCGAGCAAGGCGCGCTGGATCGGCGCCGCCCCCCGCCAGCGCGGCAAGAGCGAGGCATGAATGTTGATGCAGCCATGCCGTGGAGCCGCGAGGACCGGCTGCGGCAGGATCAAGCCATAAGCCGCAACCACCAGCACATCGAGCGCGGCGGCGGCTAGCTCTGCCTGGGCGGCTTGATCGTTGAGCGCGGCCGGCTGCAGCAGCGCCAAACCCCGTTCGAGCGCGAGCGACTTCACCGCGCTGGGCGTGAGCTTGAGCCCGCGCCCCCGCGGCCGGTCGGGCCGGGTCAAGACGGTCACAACACGGAATCCGGCGCCGAGGATCGCCGTCAACGCCGTTGCGGCAAACGGCGGCGTGCCGGCGAACCCGACTCGCAGAGCGGCTGCCAAGGGTGGGGACGAAGTTGGGACCGGAGCGGCTAAAGGTCGGGCGGAATCAGCCCGCGAGCCGCTGTTTTTTTCGGAGTCGTGCCGACAGGCGTGCGCGTTTCAGCGGCGACAGATAATCGACGAAGACCTTGCCGATCAGGTGATCCATCTCATGCTGGATGCACACCGCGAGCATGCCGTCTGTCGACAGCTCGAACATCTCTCCACGCTCGTTTTGTGCGCGAGCCGTGATTTTAGCCGCCCGCGTGACCTTGTCGTAGTATCCCGGCACCGAGAGGCAGCCCTCCTCGCACTCCGCCTCGCCCTCCGCCGCCACGATCACCGGGTTGATGAAAACCCGCAGGTCGTTGCGCGCTTCGCTGACGTCGATCACCAGCACCCGCTTGTGCACGTTGACCTGGGTCGCGGCCAGTCCCACGCCGGGCGCGCTGTACATGGTCTCGGCCAGGTCGGCGACGAGTTTGCGGATGTCGGCGGTGACCGCAGCGACCGGCGAGGCGATCTTTCTCAGCCGGGAATCGGGGTACTCAAGAATGTCCAGAACCATAAATGCTTGCAAAATGGATACTCGGGATGCAGAATCACCCCTAAACCCTTATTTTGCGGCGGTTTAGGACACTTGCAAGTCCACCGGACGCCGCCTTTTGGAGAGGCCTCATGCGCCTAAAGTCTATCATAGCGCCCCTGCTGTTTTCGGCCTGCGTGCTGCCGGTTCTGCTCTCGTCGTCGCCCGCGCGGGCACAGGATCTCCAGCTCCAGGACAACCCACCCGACCGCTACACGGTGCAAAAGGGCGACACGCTTTGGGGCATTTCCGGAAAGTTTCTGAAGCAGCCCTGGCGCTGGCCCGAAATCTGGAGCATGAACCGCGACCAGATCAGAAATCCGCACTTGATCTATCCCGGTGATGTTATCGCGCTGGACAAGCTCAACGGCGAATGGCGTCTTTCCCTCGCGCGCCGCGATGGCGGGCCCGTCGGCCCGCGACCCGATGTGCGGCTGTCGCCGTCTATACGCGTGGACAGCCTCGAGGGCGAGGCGATTCCGAGCATCCCGCCGGGCGACCTCGCTCCCTTCCTGTCGCTGCCGGTCGTTACCGACGGCGACGGCATTCCGGGCGGGGCCAAGATCATTGCCGCCCGCGACAATCGCGTCGTGCGTGGCATAGGCGATTATGTCTACGCGCTCAACGTCGACGAGAAGTCGGGCACGCAGTGGTACATCTATCGCCCGGGCAAGGAACTGCATTCTTTCGACAGCAACGAAACGCTGGGTTACGAAATGCGTTACCTCGGCACGGCCCGCGTCGATCGCTTCGGCGACGTCGGCGAAGTCACCCGAATGGAGATCACCGCTGCGCGCGAGGAGATTCTGCTCAACGATCTGCTCCTTCCGGCTCCCCGGGAAGAACTGGTCAATTATGTGCCTCACGCCCCGGACAAGGTCGTCGACGGCCGCATCATCTCCCTTGGAAGCAATGCCGCGGAAGCCGGCCGCGGATTCATCGTCACCCTCGACCGGGGAACGCGCGACGGTCTCGAGGTCGGCCACGTGCTGGCGATTTATCATCCCACGCCGGTCATTGCCGATCCGCGGCCTTACGAGGGTCCCGACATCCTTGCCCGGTTTTTCGACCGGACGCAGGTGATCGTGCCCCCGCAGCGCTATCTCAACATTCCTCCCGAGCGTTCAGGACTGGTCTTCGTGTTCCGGACGTTCGACAAAGTCGCCTATGCCCTGGTGCTGAACGCGGCCGAGCCGGTCGTCATCGGCGACCTGGTGCGCAAGCCCTAAATCCCAGCGCGTCGGAACGCGATCGATGGAGATCGACGCCCGCGTCGAGGCATGGGCGTCCCTGCAGCTTCTGCCGGGCGTGTCGGCCCGCGCGCTGGCTGGCTTGCTCAAAGCCCTTGGCGGACCCGAGGAGGTGCGCGGCGCCTCTCGCTCCAGTCTGGCCAAGCTCGTACCCTCCGAGGTCGCGGCGGCGATCGAACGAGGACCCGAACCGGCGCTCCTGGAACGAACGCTGTCCTGGATTGCCGAGCCGGGACACGCCCTCGTCGCGTGGGACGATGCTGACTATCCTCGCGCGCTGCTGACGATAAGCGACCCACCGCCGGCGTTCTACTACTGCGGCCGGCACGAGCTCCTCAACCGGCCATCGATTGCGATCGTCGGCAGCCGAAACGCGACGCCGCAGGGAATGGACAATGCAGGCTCGTTTGCGGCCGCGCTCTCCGGCGCAGGATTCACCATCGTCAGCGGACTCGCCCTGGGGATCGACACGGCGGCGCATCGAGGGGGCTTGAGCGCCGGCGGGAGCAGCCTCGCGGTGATCGGGACCGGCCCCGATCGGATCTATCCGGCGGCAAACCGCGATCTTGGCCATCGTCTTGCCGCCGAAGGCGGGCTGTTATCCGAGTTTCCCCTCGGCACTCCGCCCTTGCCCGCCAACTTTCCCCGCCGGAATCGACTCCTGAGCGGCCTCTCCCGAGGCGTTCTGGTCGTCGAGGCGACGCTCGCCAGCGGCTCGCTGATCACCGCGCGGTTTGCTGCCGAGCAGGGTCGCGAGGTATTCGCCATTCCGGGTTCGATTCATTCCCCGTTCTCCAAGGGCAGCCATCGCCTGATCAAGGAGGGTGCCAAGCTGGTCGAGACCGCGCAGGACGTTCTCGAGGAACTCGGCGGGGTGGCGCGGGCGGGAGCTGTCGCAGCGCAGACACCCGAACCGGACATTCAAGGCGACGCCGGAAGGGTGCTCGACGCGCTCGGGCACGATCCGGCCGGCGTCGATGCGCTGACCGCTCGCACCGGTCTTGCCGCCGGGGCGGTTTCCGTCGCGCTGGTGGAACTGGAACTCTCCGGTCGCATCACACCGCTTCCCGGCGGCGCATTCCAGCGCGTGCGTTAAGGCGAAGCGTCCCCATGTAGGGCTACGCCCGCCTTGTCCTCGGGGCGGTCCTTGCTATTATCTGCCCCTCCTTCGCGCACCGAACCCCTAACGACCCGATGGCCAAGAGCCTGATCATCGCCGAAAAGCCTTCCGTTGCCGCCGATATCGCGCGCGCTCTGGGCGGCTTTACGCGTCATGCCGACTACTTCGAAAGTGATCGGTACGTGCTGTCATCGGCGATCGGCCATCTGCTCGAAATCGGCATGCCCGAGGAGGAAGAGGTCAAGCGCGGCAAGTGGACGTTCGCGCACTTGCCGGCGATACCGTCGAAATTCGCGCTCAAGCCGATCGAAAAGGCGGAGTCCCGCCTGCGATTGCTGCTGAAGTTGCTGAAGCGCAGGGACGTGACGGCCCTCGTCAACGCGTGCGACGCGGGCCGCGAAGGCGAGTTGATCTTCCGCAATATCGCGCAGTACGCCAAGACCACGAAACCGATCAAGCGTCTGTGGTTGCAGTCGATGACTCAGGGCTCGATCCGGGACGCATTCGGCCACCTGCGCGAGGACGAGACGATGCGTCCGCTTGCCGACGCGGCAGTGTGCCGGTCTGAATCCGACTGGCTGGTCGGCATCAACGGCACCCGCGCCATGACCGCGTTCAATTCCAAGTCGGGCGGCTTCCAGTTGACGACGGTCGGCCGCGTTCAGACTCCGACACTCGCCATCCTGGTTGAGCGTGAGGAGAAGATCCGCGCATTTCGCGCCCGTGGCTATTGGGAAGTGCACGGGACGTTTCGCGCCGCGAGCGGCGAGTACGACGGCCGCTGGTTCGACGAGAGCTTCAAGAAATCCGACGACGATGCGGACGCCCGCGCCGAAAGACTCTGGGATGAAGCGGCGGCCAACGCCATCGTTGCCAAATGCGAAGGAGAGCCGGGGACCGTCACCGAGGAGACCAAGCCTTCGACGCAGCTGTCCCCGCTGCTCTACGACCTGACCAGCCTGCAGCGCGAAGCCAATGGCCGATTCGGCCTGTCTGCGCGCACCACCCTGTCGCTGGCGCAAGCGCTCTACGAGAAGCACAAGGTGCTTACCTACCCTCGCACCGACGCGCGCGCGCTGCCGGAAGATTATCTGGGCACGGTCAAGGACACGCTCGAATCGCTGCGCGAATCGAACGCTTACTCTGTCTTCGCCGGCCAAGTACTGAAGGCAAACTGGCTAAAGCCCAACAAACGGATCTTCGACAACAGCAAGATCTCGGATCACTTCGCGATCATTCCCACGCTGCAGCATCCGAAAAGCCTCAACGAGCTCGAGGCCAAGCTCTACGATCTGGTGGTCAAGCGTTTCCTTGCGGTGTTCTATCCGCCGGCGGAGTATCTGCTGACGACACGCATCACGCGCGTCGCCGGCGAGCCCTTCAAGACCGAGGGCAAGGTGCTGACGTCGCCGGGTTGGCTGACCGTGTATGGCAAGGAAGCGCAAGCCGACAGCGATCCGACGCTTGCCGCGGTAAGGCCGAACGAAAGGGTCGTGACCGAGAAAATCCGGATCGTAGCCAATCAGACCAAGCCTCCCGCGCGCTTTACCGAAGCGACGCTGCTGTCCGCGATGGAAGGCGCCGGAAAACTGATCGATGACGACGAGCTGCGGGAGGCGATGCGCGAAAAGGGCCTCGGGACACCGGCGACGCGCGCGCAGATCATCGAAGGACTTATCTTCGAGAAATACGTGCTGCGCGAGGGGCGCGAACTTCACCCCACGGCGAAAGCGTTCTCTCTGATGACGTTGTTACACGGTCTTGGCATCCCGGAGCTCTTTTCGCCGGAATTGACTGCGGAATGGGAATTCAAACTTTCGCAAATGGAGCACGGCAAGCTCAAGCGCGAGCAATTCATGCGCGAAATCGTCAAGATGACTCGGCACCTTGTCGGTCAGGCGAAGAATTACGAAAGCGACACCATCCCGGGGGACTTTGCGACCTTGAGCGTCCGCTGCCCAAAATGCGGCGGCGAGGTGCACGAAAACTACAAGAAGTTTCAGTGTCAGTCGTGCGATTTCGGGTTCTGGAAGATCGTTGCCGGCCGCCAGTTCGATGCTGCCGAGGCCGACGCGCTGCTCTCGACGCGCGAAGTGGGACCGCTGGAGGGCTTCCGAAGCAAGTTGGGCCGTCCGTTTGCGGCAAAGCTGAAGCTCAACGACACCCACGAAGTTCAATTCGACTTCGGCGACGGCTCGGGCGACGGCAGCGACGCCGTCGCGCCGGATTTCACCGGCCAGGAATCGCTCGGCCCGTGCCCGAAATGCGGCAATGCGGTTTTCGAGCTACCCGCCGCCTACGTCTGCGAAAAAGCGGTCGGCCCGGAGAAGACATGCGACTTCCGTTCCGGGCGGGTGATATTGCAGCGTCCCGTCGAGCGAGCGCAGATGCAAAAGCTGCTTGCGACCGGCAAGACGGATTTGATGCAATTCGTGTCCTCGCGAACGCGCCGCCCGTTTGCCGCGTTCCTGGTAAGGCAGGGCGACGGCAAGATCGGCTTCGAGTTTCAGGCCAAGGAGGGCGGCAAAGGGCGCGGGGGCCGCGGCGCGCGCACCGGCGGCGCGTTGCGGGTGCTCGGCGCTCATCCCAGGGACAAGCGACCGGTCGAGCTGCATGCGGGGCGCTACGGTCCTTATGTAAAACACGGCGCGGTCAATGCGACCTTGCCGGACAAGGAGGGGATGGACGCGCTGACTCTGGAGGACGCCGTCGCGCTGCTCGCCGCAAAGTCCGGCAAGTCCGCGGGCACGGGCCGCGGTGCCCGGTCAGGGAAGGTGACAAGCGCTGTGATACCGAAAGTGGCCACCACCAAGTCAAGGGTGGCCACGGCCAAGTCACCGAAGGCAATCAGGAAGAAAGTCGCCGGAAAACCAAAGGCAACGAAGCCGCTCGCGAAGACTGCGATCCGCAAGCGCGCCGTTTAGAGGCAAGCGACGCCACGCTAGAACGGCTGTCGCACCACCGCCTTGCTCTGTGTCGTGATGCCGTCGACGGTGTAGCTAAACGTCGCGTGGCTCGCGTCGGAGAACGAGAAGGTCACACTGCCGACCGTGTTGCCGACGAACTGCGCAACGTTGTAAGGCAGCCCAAATGGAGTGCCCGTCGTCGCGTAGATGGCCCCGGTGATGGTCGTGGCGCCAGTCCAGGTTCCGTTAGGCATGATGTAGAACACCGGCTTGCCGTCAAGCCCGTAGGTGTACCAGATCGCGACCAGCGTGTCGTAATGCTGGTTCAGCGTCAGGCCCCATCCGTCCTGCGAAGTCCCGCCCCACCACAAATCGCTGTAGTCGAAGTGCGTCGGCGTAACGACGGGTCCGAACGGTTGCCGTGTCATGGCAAATGCTCCGCTCTGCCCGGTCGTCAGCACGTAGCTAAGCGTCCCGTTGCTGCTATCCGAGAAGTGAAACGACAGCGTTCCGGCTGAAAGTCCCGTCGCGGGCGGCGAGTAGTTGTTGAAAGGTGCGCCGACGGTCGCGTACATCGCTCCTGAAAAAATCGTATGGCCCGGATTCCAGGTGCCGCCGGGCATCACAAACCAGCTTCCCTTGCCGTTGGCGTCATAGAGATACCAGGTCGCAAACAGGATGTCGTTGTGCTGGATGATGCTGATGCCGGTGCCGTTGTAGGTCTGTCCGAACCACCAGAGATCCGTGTAATTGACGCCTCCGGCAGCCACTTGCGCCGCCTGAACCGCGGCCTGCGCATTGACGATGCCCGCACCGCAAAGACTCGTTGTGCAGTTGGACGTGACGGGAAACGGCTTTGCCGATGAAGTAAGCAGCGTGCGCACCTGATCCGCGGTGAGATTCGGCGCCACTCCAAGCATCAGCGAGACGACACCGGCGCCAATCGGTGCGGAAAAACTCGTTCCGTTGAAAATCGCGGCAGAATCGCCGACCGGTGTGGTGGTGCCGCGGTCGATGAGCGTGTAGATTCCGTCAAACTGCGGATACTGTCCGCCGGGCGCGCTGATGGTCAGCGTAGCGCCGAAGTTGCTGTAGTTGGCGCGGTTTCCGGCCGAAGTGGTGGCTCCGACAGAAATGACTCCGCTACAATTCGCGGGGCTGTGATTGGCGACATCGGCGTGTTGGTTCCCCGCGGCAACCACGATCGCGCGTGTGACGCCATGCGCAAGCACTGCATTGAATACCGATTGTTCGGCCGCCTCGCAGGCGCTCATAGTGGAGTCGCCGAGACTCAGGTTGATCACCTGCGCCGGCGTGCTATTCGGTGGAACGCCCGGCACCGAAAGGCCGGCCGCCCACGCGACGCCGTCGAGAATGTCCGAAAACGTTCCGCCGCATTTGCCCAGCACGCGAATCGGGAGGATCTTCGCCCTCCAATCGATGCCGGCGGTCCAGGCATTATCGTTGCCGTTGGCGCCGATAATTGCGGAAACCGCCGTGCCGTGCCAACTGCTGTCTTCGACCGAACAATCCTGGCCACGTAGCGGACCATCGATGTCCGCCTGGGTTACCCAATCGCCAGGATCAGACGCGTCCGGATCGCGTCCGTCGCCATCGTTGGCATTGAAGGGGGCGGATATGAAGTCGTATCCCTGAACAAATCGACCCGCAAGCCCCGCGTGCGGCCGGTAACCGCTATCAACCACGGCAACCACGACATTGGGACTCCCGGTCGTAATGTCCCAGGCGGCAAAGGCGCTTATTCCAGCCGAGCCGTTGCCGAGATACGTCTGCCGGTCGATGTACTCGTCGTTGGGAACGAACGCCGGCTTAAGCCAGCGGTCCGCCTGCGCATACTCGACGTCCGCATGGGTCGCAAGCTCGGCGGCGATCGCCCGCGCCTCGGTCAACGGGACCGCGCGCTCGAGCGCCACGACGTGCGCCTTGATCGCCATCTGCCGCACGTAGGAAAGCGCCGTGCCTCGGTCGGCAGCAAGCAGCGCGAGACGGTTCTGCACCGGCAGTGCACGCGTCGCAGATACCTCGTCCTTGAACTTGACGATCAGCTGCCGCGTCATCGACTCCGATGCGGGCGCCGCAAACGGCGCCGCCGCCCACAGCGCGAGCGCGACACCCAAAAAGATCGGGTGCCAACGAAAAATCACTGACACCGGCTTGAACTAAACATCCAGGTTGCGCACGCCCAATGCATTGGTCTCGATGAACTCGCGGCGCGGCTCGACCTCCTCGCCCATCAAGGTGGTGAATATCTCGTCCGAGGCTATTCCATCGTCGATCTGAATCCGAAGGAGGCGCCGCGCCTTCGGGTCCATCGTGGTTTCCCAGAGCTGCTCCGGATTCATCTCGCCCAAGCCCTTATAGCGCTGGATCGAAACGGCGCCGCGTGCCTCGGCGAGCAGCCAATCCAGCGCCTCCTTGAAGGTGCGAGCCGCCGCGCTTTTTTCGCCGCGACGCACGGTCGCCCCGGCATGGATAAGACCTTGCAGTACCTCGCTGGCGGTCTTGATCTGTGCGTAATCGCCGCTGCCGAGGAAGTCGGCGTCGAGCCCTGTTGTGTGCGGCGTGCCATGTCGCGTTCGGACAATCACCAGCCGCTGCAGTTCCGCCTCGCCGTCGTAACGGGCCTGGACGCTGACCTCCGGGTCGGCGATTGCAGCCTGGAGCGCGGCGGCACTTTGCGCCGCGGCCACCGGGTCCCCCAGCTCGAGCTTCACGCCGGTCAGCAGCGCATGCAGGGCCGCCGGATCGATCAGTCGCGATACACGGTCGATCACCGCTTCCGCGAGGAGATACTGCCGCGCGACATTTTCGAACGCCTCGGTGGAAAGTGCCTGTTGGCCGACGCCGGGAACAAGCTCGGCGTTCTTCAACGCAACCTTGAGCAGATGCTGCTTCAGGTCGTGATCGTCCTTCAGATATGACTCTTCCTTACCCTGCTTGACCTTGTACAGGGGCGGTTGCGCGATGTAGATATGCCCGCGCTCGACCAGGTCCGTCATCTGGCGGTAGAAGAACGTCAGCAACAGGGTGCGGATATGCGAACCGTCGACGTCGGCGTCGGTCATGATGATGATGCGGTGATAACGCAGCTTGTCGATGTTGTATTCGTCCTTGCCGAAGCCCGTCCCCAGCGCGGTGATCAAGGTGACGATCTCCTGCGAGCTGATCAGCTTCTCAAATCTGGCGCGCTCGACATTGAGGATCTTGCCGCGCAGCGGAAGGATCGCCTGGAACTTTCGGTCGCGCCCCTGCTTGGCCGACCCGCCCGCGGAATCGCCCTCGACCAGGTAGATCTCGCATAAAGCCGGATCGCGCTCCTGACAATCGGCGAGCTTGCCCGGCAAGCCCATCCCATCGAGCACTCCCTTGCGGCGCGTGAGCTCGCGCGCCTTGCGCGCGGCCTCGCGGGCCCGCGCGGCCTCGACAATCTTGCCGCAGATGATGCGCGCGTCGGCTGGATTCTCGAGCAGAAATTCGTTGAGCTTGCTGCCCACTACATCCTGCACGATGGGCTGCACCTCGGAGGAGACGAGCTTGTCCTTGGTCTGCGATGAAAATTTCGGTTCCGGCACCTTGATCGACAAGACGCATGTGAGTCCCTCGCGCATGTCGTCACCGGTTGTCTCGACCTTGGCCTTCTTGGCGAGCTCCTCCTTCTCGATGTAGCTGTTCAGCGTACGAGTCATTGCCTGACGAAGACCGGTCAGGTGGGTTCCACCATCGCGCTGCGGAATGTTGTTGGTGAAGACCTGAACCGATTCGGCATACGAATCGTTCCACTGCATCGCGATGTCGACAATCACGCCGTCCTTCTCGCCGAGTGCGTGAAATATCTTCGAGTGCAGGACGCTCTTGCTGCGGTTCATGTACTCGACGAAGGCCTTGATGCCGCCCGAGAACGCAAAGTTCTCGCTCTTTCCGTCGCGCTGATCGACGAGCTCGATCTTGACGCCGTTGTTCAGAAAGGACAGTTCGCGGATCCGCCGGGCCAGAATCTCGTAGTGGAATTCGATATTGGCGAACGTCGTTTTCGCCGCCATGAAATGCACTTCGGTGCCGCGACGCTCGGTCGGGCCGGTCACCGCCAGCGGCGCAACCGGGACGCCGTCCCGGAATTCCATTTGATGTGCGAAGCCGTCCCGCCAAATCCGCAGCTTGAGCCATTCCGACAGCCCGTTGACCACGGAAACACCGACGCCGTGCAGCCCGCCGGAAACCTTGTAGGAATTCTGATCGAACTTGCCGCCTGCATGCAGCTCGGTCATGACGATCTCGGCCGCGGAACGCTTCAGCTCGTCGTCGTGCTTGATGTCCGTCGGAATTCCGCGCCCGTTGTCGACCACCGAGATCGAATTGTCGGCGTGTATGACTACCTTGATGTCGTCGCAATACCCCGCGAGCGCTTCGTCGATCGCGTTGTCCAGCACTTCGAACACCATGTGATGCAGCCCCGTGCCATCGGACGTGTCGCCGATGTACATGCCGGGCCGCTTGCGCACGGCCTCGAGGCCTTTGAGCACCTGGATGCTGTTGGAATCGTAGTCGCTGCCGTTGTCGATAGGCTTTGGATTCGGTTCAGTCATGCGCTAGTTTCACTTTCTTTATGGCATTCTAATGCGTCGACGCCGACTCGGAGTCGGCGCCACGGGCGGGGCTCACACGTGCATTTCGTCAGATGCGCATCGGCATCACGACGTACTTGTAATCACCGCGATCGGGCATTGTGATCAGCGCGCTGGAATTGGCGTCTCCGAACGCCAGGAGGACGCGTTCGGTCGCGAGGTTGTGCAGAACGTCCAGCAAATAAGTGATGTTGAATCCGATGTCGAGCGCTTCGCCTTTGTAATCGATCTCGAGCTCCTCTTCCGCTTCTTCCTGTTCGCTGTTGGTGCAGATAATCTTGAGCTGATCGGTGCCCAAAACAAGTCTGACGCCACGAAATTTTTCGTTCGAAAGGATGGCCGCGCGCTGCAGCGCCTGCAAGAGTTCGGTCCGCGAAAGATCGATCTGCTTCGAGTGCCCCGTCGGAATGACACGGTTATAGTCCGGAAACTTTCCGTCGACCACTTTGCTCACCAATTCGATGTTGGCGAAGCGAAACCGCACCTGATTTGCGAGCAGGTCGATGGTCAGCTCGTCGTCGCTTTCTTCGAGAAGCTTGCCGACCTCCAGCACGGTCTTGCGCGGAAGGATCACTTCCTGTCGTGTGTAGCTTCCGGGAACCGAAAGGCTGGCGTACGACAGCCGGTGGCCGTCTGTCGCAACTGTCTGCAGCGAGCCCTTGTCCACGACCAGCAACATTCCGTTGAGGTAATAGCGGATGTCCTGCTGCGCCATCGCGAATTCGGTAAGCTTAAGCAGACCGCGAAAATCGCGTTGCGGCAGCGTGATCGTCTGCTGTTGTTCCTGCGCAATGCTGATGCGCGGGTAATCGCCGGCCGGCAGGGTTTGCAGGTTAAAGCGCGAGCGATTCGCGCGCACGACCATCTTGCTCGCCGAGGTGTCGACATTCAACGTCGCATCGTCGGGAAGGGCCCTCAACAGATCCTGAAGCTTGCGTGCCGCGACCGTTACCGACTGGTCTTGTTTTCCCGCCAGCTCGCTGTGTGCGGTGATCTGCATTTCGAGATCGGTTGCGGTCATGAACAACCGTCCGTCTTTTTGCTCGACGAGGACGTTAGCGAGTATCGGCAAAGTATGCCGGCGCTCGACAATACCTGAAACAGCCTGCAATGGCTTCAGCAATGCGTCTCTTGGTATTTGCTTTAATTGCATTATCTCAACCTAAGAACAGCTAATAGGAGATTGCATGCAACCGGGACAAGTACGGAAATCCCAGCGTTGTCCGGCACTTGGGTCCAATGCCTCGCGCTGTACAAATCGTGTGTGGCCTGTTGACGATTTGGGGATAGAAACTGAGGTGCACGTTTGAGGCGGTTAATCAACAAATTATAAACTGTTTCGAGGTCGATTCATACAGTGTCGGGACTAGTTCCGAAGGACCTGCAGCAGGAAATTCACGTCATGACTCATTTCCGGCAGGGATTCCCGAAGCTTCGCGATTTGGCGGCAGGCATGGAGCACGGTCGTGTGGTCGCGACCGCCGAAATTGCTGCCGATTTCGGGAAGCGAAAGCTGGGTGAGTTCCTTGGCCAGCGCCATCGCGACCTGGCGCGGCCGGGCGATCGCGCGCGACCTCTTCTTTGAGTGCATGTCGGAGACCCGAATCTTGTAGTAGTCAGCAACGGTTTTCTGGATGTTCTCGATCGAAATCTGCCGGTTCTGCACCGCGAGCAAATCGCGCAAAGCATCCTTGGCGACGGTCAGGGAAATCTCCTGGCCGTGAAAGCTTGAGTAAGCGGTGACACGCTTCAGCGCGCCTTCGAGCTCGCGCACGTTGGAACGTATGTGCTTGGCGATGAAGAATGCGACTTGCTCGTCGAGCTTCATTCCTGTTTGCGCAGCCTTGGACAGAAGAATCGCCACCCGCATTTCGAGTTCGGGCGGCTCGAGCGCCACCGTGAGACCCCATCCGAAGCGAGAGATGAGCCGTTCTTCGATCCCGGCAATTTCCTTGGGATAGGTGTCGCAGGTGATCACCACCTGCTTGTGCGCCTCGATCAGCGTATTGAAGAGGTAGAAAAACTCCTCCTGAGTGCGGCTCTTGTTGCTGAAAAACTGGATGTCGTCGATGAGCAAAAGATCGAGCGAGCGGTAATAACGCTTGAACTCGTCGAACGCCTTGTGCTGATAGGCGCGAACGACGTCGGACACATACGTCTCGGCATGGATGTAGCGTATGCGCGCGCTTGGATTGTTTTCGAGAATGTGATTGCCGATGGCCTGGATCAGATGCGTTTTTCCGAGACCGACGCCGCCGTACACGAACAGCGGGTTGTACGAGGTCGGATGCTCGGCTACCTGAAGCCCGCCTGCGCGGGCGAGTTGATTGGCCTTGCCTGACACGAAGGTCTCGAAGGTGAATCCCGGATTGAGGCTCGCCTGCTCGCCACGGCGAGCTGCCACGGGCTTGGGTTCCGGAGCGCTCGTCGCAGTCGCGACGGCCGCCGGCGCGGGGCGATCCGCTGCATCGGCGACGACAAACGCGAGTCGCAACGGACGGCCGACCGCGACCGCCGCGAGCTCCTCGATGCGGCCCGCAAAGCGTTCCTTGACCCATTGCAGCACAAAACGGTTGGGCGCAATCAGGCGCAATCCTTCTCCGGCAAGCTCGAGCCGAAGCGGACGGATCCAGGTGTTGAACTGCTGTTGCGTCAACTCACGCTGAAACGACTCGAGGCAACTCTGCCAGAATGCGGGGGTCGACATGGATAGCTGCGGGGAGCCAAGCTGGAAAAAAGAGCGGGCACCGTGTGGGGCCCGTCGAAGCCATTGTACTCCGCTCGAACCCGAGTTATCCACAGCGCGCGAGCGATGATGATCCTTGACAGAGCGGTACGCAAAGCGCTCTAATGTAAGGCTTTTTCCATCGAAGGCGGCACCATGAAACGTACCTACCAACCCTCCGTCGTTCGCCGTAAGCGAACACACGGTTTCCGTGCCCGCATGAAGAGTATTGGCGGGCGCAAGGTTCTGCGCGCTCGCCGGGCGAAGGGCCGCGTGCGGCTCGCGGTCTGAACGCGGCGTCCGGCGCTGCCAACACCTCTCTGACCTCGCCCGCAGCGATAGGCTCGAACCAACGCCACCGACTCCGGGGCGCTGCGGCATTTGCCGGTTTGTTTCAGGCAGGTCGGCGTCTCAACGGGGCGCATCTCCAGCTGCTCGCGTCACCCGCGGAACGCGCGGTCGGCCGGGTCGGATTTGTCATCGGCAAAAAGCAGCTTGCCAGCGCGGTCGAGCGCAACTACCTGCGGCGGCTTCTTCGTGAAGCGGTGCGCCGGCGCAGGCCCTACTTGGACGCGTTCGATATCGTGCTTCGGTTGCGGATACCCTGTTCGCCGGCGACGCTGCCCGGGCTGTTGCGCGAAGCGTCCGAGCTCCTCGATACCCTGACGGATGCAAGCCGTTGATGAAAGCGCTGTTGCTGTCCCTGCTGCGGGCCTACCAATACGCACTCCGTCCATTGATGGGCGCGAGCTGCCGTTTTTTCCCGAGCTGCTCCGACTACGCTCGCGAGGCCGTCGAGCGCCACGGCGCGGCGAAGGGTGCGTGGCTGGCGGCCCGCCGCGTCGCTCGCTGTCATCCGTATCATCCGGGCGGGTACGACCCGGTTCCTTGAGCAAGACTCGAGAGCTTTCTTACTTCTGACTGGTTCATGGATACCCAACGTCTGATCCTGTTCGTCATTTTTTCTTTTTCGGCGCTGTTCCTCTGGGAGCGCTGGCAGTCCGAGCATCGGCCGCCGGTCCTGCCGTCGGCAACGCAGCAAGCTGCGCCATCGACTGGTTTGGATGCGCCCGTTCCTGGAGGCGCTGTCACGCCGCCAGTACCCGGCGCTGTTCCGCCGCCGCTACCCGGCGCGGTGCCGGGAGCCGCCGCCGCGAGCCCGCCGAGCGAGAAAGTCGTCGTCAAGACCGATCTGTTCACGGCCACGGTCGACACCCTCGGCGCGGTCCTGACCGAGATCGATCTCGCGGCGCACCGTGATACGTACGATGAGAGCAAGCCGTATGTGCTGCTGCAGAAAAACGCCGAGCGGACCTTTGTCGCGCAGACAGGATTGTTAGGCGAGGGACTTCCGAACCATCGAACCCTTTGGCAAGCGCTGCCCGGGCCACGCGAGCTGGCACCGGGCGTGAACGAGCTCGTGCTCAGGCTGCAGGCAACGGCCGCAAACGGCATCAAGGTCGAGCAGAAACTGACCTTTCATCGCGGCAGCTATGTCATCGACGTCGCGTACGACATAACCAACACTGCGGCCGCACCGATCGCGCCCTACGCCTATTTTCAGTTCACGCGCGACACCAAGGCGCCGGTGGTGCAGAGCTCGATGGCACCGTCCGCGTATACCGGGCCCGTGCTCTATAACGAGACCGACAAGTTCAAGAAGGTCGAATTTTCCGAACTCGACAAAATTGCTGCCGAACCGGGTCGCAAGCTCCCGTACACGAAAAACACCGACAACGGCTGGGTCGGCATGGTCGAGCATTATTTCGTCGCCGCGTGGCTGCCTCCGGACGTGCCGAAAACGGCGCGCGAGTTCTACGCCAAGAAGCTCGACAACGGGCTCTACGCCGACGGCGTCATCATTCAGGCCGCCCCGATCGCGCCCGGAGCGACCGGCGAGATCAGGGTCCCGCTCTACGCCGGCCCGCAGGAACAGGACACGCTGAAGAGCCTCGCGCCGGGACTCGATCTGGTCGTCGACTACGGCATCTTCACGGTACTTGCCGCGCCTTTGTTCTGGCTGTTGAAGTGGCTGAACGGCCTGGTGCACAACTGGGGCTGGGCGATCGTGTTGCTGACCATCATCATCAAGAGCGTGTTCTATCCGCTCAATCACGCCAGCGCGCGCTCGATGGCGAAGATGAAAGTGATCGCGCCCAAGCTCAAGGCCTTGCAGGCGCAATACGGCAGCGACAAGCAGCAGCTGCAGATGAAGATGATGGAAATGTACAAGACCGAGAAGATCAACCCGCTCGGCGGTTGCCTGCCCATTCTGGTCCAGATTCCGGTGTTCATCGCGCTGTACTGGGTGCTGCTCTCCGCGGTGGAGCTTCGCCACGCGCCATGGGTCGGCTGGATTCACGACCTTTCCGCACCCGATCCCTGGTTCGTGTTGCCGGTCATCTACGCGATCACTGCCTATCTGCAGGTGAAGCTGTCGCCGACGCCTATTCAGGACCCGGTGCAGGCCAAGGTGATGCAGATCATGCCGATCGCGTTCTCGGTGATGTTCATCTTTTTCCCGTCAGGCTTGGTGCTCTACTGGCTGATCAACAACTCGCTGCAGATTTTCCAGCAATGGCATATGAACCGCGTGCTGGAGCGGGAGTCCGCTGTCGCCGCCGCAAAAAGACGGTAATGAGGACGGTAATGAGGAAGGTCGTGAAGACGCTGGTGGGGACGCGACCGAGAGGCTGATGCTGTGAACCCAGCCGGCGGCCGCCTCGCGCCGCCTCATGCATGACGCTTCGCGTGTCCAAATCCGCTAACGCGGACGTCATTGCCGCGATCGCGACGCCGCCCGGGCGCGGCGGCATCGGCATCGTCCGGGTTTCGGGAGCGGACCTCACCCCAATCGTCCTGGGCATTGTCGGCCGCCCGCTGGCGCCTCGCGTGGCGACGAGCGCGGCCTTCCGCGGCGCACAGGGCGATACGCTCGATCAGGGCATCGCACTATTCTTCTCCGCGCCGGCGTCGTATACGGGCGAAAACGTTCTCGAGCTGCAAGGACACGGCGGCCCTGCCGTTCTGGCGCTGGTGCTGAAGCGCTGCCTCGATCTCGGTGCCCGCCTCGCCGAGCCCGGCGAATTCACCAAGCGCGCGTTTCTCAACGACAAGATCGACCTCGCTCAGGCCGAAGCGGTGGCCGATCTCATCAGCGCCACGACAGCCGCCGGCGTTCGCGCGGCAACACGCAGCCTGGTCGGCGAATTCTCGCGCGAGGTCCACGCGCTTCTCGATCGATTGGTGGAGTTGCGGGTGTTCATCGAAGCGACGCTCGATTTTCCGGAGGAAGACGTCGACTTCATCCGTGCTGCGGACATCGCCGGGAAAATCCAGCGCCTGCAGCAAATCCTCGATGGCCTGCTCGCGCGCTCCCGACCGGGACGGCTCTTGCTCGAGGGCCTCGAAGTCGTCTTGATCGGACAGCCCAATGTCGGCAAGTCGAGCCTGCTCAATCAGCTCGTCGGCGAGGATCGTGCGATCGTGACACCGGTTGCCGGCACGACGCGCGATGCGATTCGAAGCAGCATCGAGGTCGACGGCATTCCGCTGCACGTCATCGATACCGCGGGTCTGCGCGAGACGGGAGACGCCGTCGAGCAAGTCGGCATCGCGCGGGCGTGGGCGGAAATCGAGCGGGCCGATCTGGCGCTGCTTATCACCGACGCGCGAGCGCCGCAGCATGCGGGAGACACGGCTATCGTCGCCAGGCTTCATCCGACGCTGCCGCGAGTGGTCGTGCGCAATAAGATCGACCTCGCGGGAATAGAAGCCCGGCGCGACATCGTCGATGGTATCGTCGAGATCTGGCTGTCGGCGAAAACCGGCAGCGGAGTCGACCTCCTTCGCCAGGCGATTCTGGAAGTTGTCGGCGCGGAAGAGAACACGCACGATGCCTTTCTTGCGCGTGAGCGCCATTTGCGAGCGCTCGGTGCGGCTCGGGAACATCTTGCGCTCGCGGCAACGCACCTGCATCCTACGTCCGCTCCCGCGCTCGAGCTCTGCGCCGAAGAGCTGCGCCAGGCGCATGAGGCGCTCGGCGAGATCACCGGAGCGCACACCGCGGATCATCTCCTGGGCGCGATCTTCGGTCGTTTCTGCATCGGAAAATAATTAGTCGCCGGCCGCTGTCGTCGGGCCGCCCATGATGGGCCACCTGTCGACGATCTGCTCCCGAACGCTGCCGGCCAGCAACTTCCGGCGGTGGCACATGCGGTAGACTTCCCTCGAGTCAACCGCATCAACGAAAAACGCGCCCGATCTCGGAACGGGGGAGAAGAGCGTTGTCGATCTATGCGCTGAAGCCGAAATTCCAGGCGCTGCTGCGACCCTCGACCGCCGCGTTGGCGCGAAGAGGCGTGACGGCCAATCAAGTCACGGTTGCCGCGGCCATCGTATCGGTGGCCATCGGTGTGTTCATCGCGTATCGAGCGCCGGAAGGCTGGCCCTTTCTGCTGCTGCCGCTGTGGATGTTCCTGCGCATGGCGCTGAATGCGATCGACGGCATGCTCGCGCGCGAGTTCGGTCAAAAAAGCCGACTGGGCGTATATCTCAATGAGCTGACCGATGTCGTGTCCGATTCGGCCTTGTATCTGCCATTCGCATTCCTGCCGCCCTTTTCGCCGCTGTGGACCGGCATCGTGATCGTGCTGGCGGTGCTTTCCGAATTCGCCGGCGTCCTGGGACCTGCGGTTGGCGCGTCGCGCCGCTACGACGGGCCGATGGGCAAGAGCGATCGTGCGTTCGTGTTCGGTGCGCTCGGCCTTTGGGCCGGCCTTGGATACGTATTGCCGGAATTGCTCGCGTGGATCATGCCGCTGCTGGCGCTGCTGATAGCAGTCACCATCGTCAACCGTGTTCGCCGCGGATTACAGGAAGGTCACTGACATGAGGCGCGCGCCGACGTGCATCGGCCTTGACCGGCAACGCGACGCGATGATTGCGACGCCGGCGACGAAACCATGATGCTGGATACGCTCGGCGCTGGCGCCCTCTGTGGGTTTACCAGGGCGCTCACTGGTGCGCGCATTCTGTGGCTCGGCTGCGCACCCGACGCAACGCAGCGCGTTTATTTCGGCAACCACGGCAGTCACGGCGATTTTGCGCTGATCTGGGCGTGTCTGCCCCCTGACCTGCGCAAGCGAACGCGACCGGTCGCGGGCGCCGACTACTGGTGCAGCGGAGTGCTCCGGAAGTACGTCGCCGAACATCTGATCAACGCGGTGTTGATCGATCGCAATCCCGTGACCAGAACCCAGGACCCGATTCTTCAGATGGCCGCCGCGATCGAGGGCGGCGATTCGCTGATTGTATTTCCAGAAGGAACACGCAACACGACCGAAGCGACGTTGTTGCCGTTCAAGAGCGGGATCTATCATCTTGCGCACGCCTGCCCGGACGTGGAGTTCGTTCCGGTCTGGATCGAGAACTCGCGCCGGGTCATGCCCAAGGGACAGCTGCTGCCGGTGCCATTGCTCTGCACCTTGTCGGTGGGCGCGCCGATCAAGCTCGGAGCGGACGAGGATAAGGACGCATTCATCGAGCGAACTCGCGGCGCGCTGCTCGCGCTGATGCCCCCCGAACCATGACCATGCGCCAACAAACGATGGCGCTCTTCGCCGGCATCGGCGCGATCCTCGTTATAGCATCGCTCGTCGGCTACGCGCTCAAGATGTTCGTGGCCAAAGGTCAGCCGCACGCCGTGATCGACAACCTCAATGCGCGCATCAAGGCGTGGTGGGTGATGGTGCTGGTGATCAGCGGCGCATTCCTGTTCGGCAAGGACGGCGTGATCGTATTGTTCCTGTTCATATCCTTCGTCGCCCTGCGCGAGTTCATGACCCTGACTTACACCCGCAGTGGCGACCACAACGCGCTCGCCGCGAGCTTTTTCATCGTTCTGCCGGCGCAATATTTCTTCATCTACATCGAGTGGTATGGCCTGTATTCGATTTTCATTCCGGTTTACGCCTTCCTGATTCTGCCGATCCTGGAAGTGACCGCCGGCGATACCACGCGCTTTCTCGAGCGCGCGGCCAAGATGCAATGGGGCCTGATGGTCTGCGTATTCTGCATCTCGCACGTACCCGCGCTGCTCACGCTCGAGATTCCCGGCTATGGGGGCCGCAATATCCTGCTCATCGTGTTCCTGGTGCTGGTCGTGCAGTCGAGCGATGTGCTGCAATACGTCTGGGGCAAGCTTCTCGGCCGGCACAAGATCGCTCCCGACGTTTCGCCGTCGAAAACGCTCGAAGGTCTGGTCGGCGGTGTCTTGAGCGCAACCGCGCTCGGCGCCGCGCTATGGTGGATCACGCCGTTCACGGTGTGGCAGGCGGCGTTGATGGCGCTCGCCGTCAATGTGATGGGCTTCCTCGGCGGCCTGGTGATGTCGGCGATCAAACGCGATAGGGGCGTCAAGGATTGGGGCCACATGATCGAGGGACACGGCGGGATGCTCGATCGGCTCGACTCGGTGGTATTCGCCGCGCCGGTTTTCTTTCACGCGACGCGCCATTGGTGGACCTGATCGCTGCTCCCAGGCGCGACGCGGCCACGATCGAAAGTCGCTAAGCTGCCCAATCGAGAATAATCTTGCCGCTCTGACCCGAGAGCATGGTCGCAAACGCGGTTTCGAATTCTTCCGCGGCGTAGTGGTGGGTGATAATCGGCGATAGGTCGAGGCCGCTTTGGATCATCGCCACCATTTTGTACCAGGTCTCGAACATCTCGCGCCCGTAGACGCCCTTGATCTCGAGACCCTTGAAAATGATCTGGTTCCAGTCGATCGCCATGCGCGGTGGGGGAATGCCCAGCAATGCGACCTTGCCGCCGTGATTCATGTGCAGAAGCAGGCTCTCGAACGCCTGCGGCACACCGGACATTTCCATCCCGACGTCGAAGCCTTCGGTCATGCCCAGCTCGTCCATGACGTCGCGCAGCTTCTCGCGTTCGACATTGACCGCGCGAGTCGCGCCCATGCGCCGGGCGAGATCGAGCCGGTAGTCGTTGACATCGGTGATCACCACATACCGCGCTCCGACGTGGCGCGCGATCGCCGCCGCCATGATGCCGATCGGACCGGCGCCGGTGATCAAGACATCCTCGCCGACCAGATTGAACGACAGCGCCGTATGCGTGGCGTTGCCGAAGGGATCGAAGATCGACGCCAGATCATCGGAAATATCATCCGGAATCTTGAAGGCATTAAATGCCGGGATCACCAGATATTCGGCGAAGGCACCCTCGCGGTTGACCCCGACGCTGATCGTGTTTCGACACAGGTGGCGCCGTCCGGCGCGGCAATTGCGGCAGAAGCCGCAGGTGATGTGCCCTTCGCCGGAGACGCGATCGCCGATCTGGAATCCGCGAACTTCCTGTCCCATCTCGACAATCCGCCCGACGTATTCGTGGCCGACGTGCATTGGCACCGGAATCGTCTTTTGCGCCCACTCGTCCCACTTCCAGATGTGCACGTCGGTGCCGCAGATGGCGGTCTTGTGCACGCGAATAAGGACGTCGTTGTGCCCGACCTCGGGTCTGTTCACCTGGACCAGCTTCAACCCGGGCCCCGGTGTCACTTTGGCAAGCGCCTTCATCGTCTCGTCCATGGCAACGGGTCCGTTAGCGAATGGCGCCGAGCGCCTTGCCAACCTTGGCAAACGCGGTAATTGCACGATCGATCTGTGCCGGTGTGTGCGCGGCGCTCATTTGGGTTCGCAGCCGCGCCTTGCCCTTGGGTACGACGGGGTACGAAAAGCCGATCACGTAAACACCTTCTTTGAGGAGCGCGTCCGCGGCGCGTGTCGCGAGCTCGGCATCACCGAGCATGACCGGAATGATGGGGTGGTGACCCGGAACCAGATCGAAGCCCAGCCTGGTCAGCGCTTCGCGAAAGTGCTCGCCGTTTCGGTGCACGCGCTCTCTCATCATGCGACCTTCCTCGCTGCCCAGGAGCTCGAGCGTCTTGAGTGTGGCCGCGGCGATGCTCGGCGGAACGGCGTTGGAAAAAAGATAAGGACGCGAGCGCTGGCGCAGTAACTCGACGATTTCCTTACGTCCCGCAGTATAGCCTCCTGCCGCACCGCCGAGCGCTTTGCCCAGCGTGCCGGTGATAATGTCCACTCGAGCTTCGACACCGCAATATTCGGGCGTGCCGCGGCCACCGCCTCCGACGAATCCCACTGCGTGCGAGTCGTCGACCATCACCAGCGCTCCGTAGCGGTCCGCGAGTGCGCAAATCGAGCGCAGATCGGCGATGATGCCATCCATGGAAAAAACCCCGTCGGTGGCGATCAGCTTGAAACGCGCGCCCGCCGCGTCGACCTCCTGCAGCTTGGCCTCGAGATCGCGCATGTCGTTGTTGCGGTAGCGAAAACGTTTCGCCTTGCAAAGCCGGATGCCGTCGACGATGCTCGCGTGGTTTAATTCATCGCTGATAACCGCGTCTTCCTCGCCCAGCAGCGTCTCGAAGAGCCCGCCGTTGGCGTCAAAGCAGCTCGAATAGAGAATGCTGTCGTCGACCCTCAGGAAGTTGCTCAACGCCGCCTCGAGCTGCCTATGCACCGTTTGGGTTCCGCAGATGAAGCGCACCGAGGCCATGCCGAAGCCCCACTGCCCGAGCGCCTCTTGTGCGGCCTTCACCACGCGCGGATCATCGGCGAGCCCCAGATAATTGTTGGCGCAGAGATTGAGCACCCCGTCCGTGCCGTTGACTCGAATTTCCGGCGACTGCGGACTCTCGATGACGCGCTCGGTTTTATAGAAGCCGTCAGCGCGGATTCCATCGACGATTTGCCGCAAGTGAGACGAGTAAGCTTCATGCATGATCGCTGCCTGGTACCTTTGTATTCGGAGCATGTCCCGGCGCCGTGGTCGACACGCGATCTTCCGCTGATCGCACGGTGCCAGTCCGCAAGTGCCGATGGTAGCGCCGAACAAGGTGGTGTAGCGCTTGACAGGCCCTGCCGGCGAAAGTTTGCCGCGAAACGCGCATGACCGCGCTGCGCGATCTCGTTCCCGTGGCTGGCGGCCTCGCAGTGGCGCTTGCTGCGGCGCTTGCCTGCGTCGCCTTGCACACGCCTCTGCCGTGGATGCTGGGGCCGCTGGTCGCGGTGGCGGCCACGCGCGTGGCGGGCTGGCCGGTCGACGCCGTGCCCGGCGGACGGCAGGTCGGTCAATGGCTCATCGGCACCGCTCTGGGTTTGTATTTCTCTCCAATGGTCGCGCAGCGCGTCGGCGGGTTCGTGTGGCTGCTGATTCTCGGCGCGATATTTGCGATCGCACTGGGTTATTTTTGCGGCTACCTCCTGTCGATTCTCGGAGGGACAGATCGGACGACCGCGGTATTCGCGAGCGTACCCGGCGGCGCGGCGGAGATGGCGGTACTGGGTGAGCGCTTCGGCGCGCGGGTCGACCAGGTCGCGGCGGCGCAATCGTTCCGAATTCTGATCGTGGTGGTTACCATTCCGTCAGCGTTCGCGGCGCTGGGCTTGCACGGGGCCGACCCCTTTCTGGCCGCGAGCAGCGAAGTTCGCTGGGCCGCGCTGGCAGCGTTGTTGTCGGTGACCGCGGCCGCAGGCCTGCTCCTTGCGCGCTTGAACGTTCCCAACGCCTTCGTGCTGGGCGCGCTGGTGGTAACGATTCCGCTGACCATTGCCGGCGTAAGCACCTCGGCGATGCCACGGGAGTTGCTCAACGTCGCGCAATTGCTGCTGGGGTGCGCGCTGGGTTCGCGATTCAATCGCAGCTTTCTTGCGCGAGCGCCGCGTTTTATCGCCGCGGTCGTGGCGACGGTGGCGGTGGCGATCGGCATTTCCGTTCTGTTCGCACTGTTCATGGCGCGCCTCACCGGAATACATCCGGCGACCTTGATACTTGCGACCGCTCCCGGCGGGATCGCCGAGATGGCGATCACCGCCCAAGTGCTCGAACTGGGAGTGCCGATGGTCACGTCATTTCACGTCACGCGGGTGATGCTCTTGCTCACCTGCACCGGGCCGCTGTTCTCGTGGTTGCGCCAACGTCGGCGCCGGCGCCGAGATGCGGCGAAGGCGCGCGGCCCAGTGGCCTGACCGATTCGACGCCGAGGCACGCTTAACGCGCCCGTTCTTCGCGTGCTACAGTTGCTGCCCTTCTCACGATCGCCACCGGCCGTCGTTGGCGCGGCAGTGCGCGTAAATGCATCGATTTTCCGACGTTCCCCATGAATCACCCCGACCCTATTCCCGCGCTTGAGGCTTCCGCAGGTCCTGTCATCAACGCGCCGCCGTATGTCCGGCACCAGCGCCTTCTCGACTGGGTTCGCGATTTCGCGCGGCGCACTTCTCCCGCAAGCGTTGTCTGGTGCGACGGCTCGGAAGCCGAGTACCACCGCCTGTGTGCCGCCATGGTCAGCAGCGGCACGCTGCACCGGCTGAATGCGGGAAAGCGTCCGAACAGTTATCTCGCGCGATCGGATCCTTCGGACGTGGCGCGCGTCGAGGAGCGCACATTCATCTGCAGCAACCGCGAGGAGGACGCCGGGCCCACGAATAACTGGGTCGCGCCCGCCGAGATGCGCAAGACGCTCGAGCGGCTCTTCGAAGGGAGCATGCGCGGTCGGACGCTTTATGTGATTCCATTCTCGATGGGCCCGCTGGGCAGTCCGATTGCGCATATCGGCGTGGAATTGACCGACAGCCCGTACGTCGTCGCGAGCATGAGATTGATGACTCGCATGGGGCGTGCGGTCTATGACGTGCTCGGAAGCGACGGTGCATTCGTCCCATGCGTGCACTCGGTCGGGGCACCGCTCTCCGAGGGAGAAAAGGACGTCGCGTGGCCTTGCAATGCCAAGCACAAATACATCGTGCATTTTCCGGAGACGCGCGAGATCTGGAGCTATGGCTCGGGTTACGGCGGCAACGCGCTGCTGGGCAAGAAATGCTTTGCGCTGCGCATCGCCTCGGTGATGGGGCGCGACGAGGGATGGCTCGCCGAGCACATGCTGATTCTCGGTGTCACTTCGCCGGAAGGGCGCAAGACCTACGTCGCGGCTGCATTTCCGAGCGCCTGCGGCAAAACCAATTTTGCGATGCTCATTCCGCCGCAAGGCCTCGACGGCTGGAAGGTGACGACCGTCGGCGACGATATTGCATGGATCAAGCCGCATGCAGACGGGCATTTTCACGCCATCAATCCGGAAGCGGGATATTTCGGCGTCGCGCCCGGAACTTCGTACGAATCTAATCCTAACGCGATGGAGACACTCAAGCGCAACGTCATCTTCACCAACGTTGCGCTCACGGACGATGGCGACGTGTGGTGGGAGGGCATGACCCGCGAGCCCCCCGCGCATCTCATCGACTGGCGTGGAGAGTCGTGGACTCCGGCGCTAGCGCGCGAAAACGGGCGCAAAGCCGCGCACCCCAACGCCCGTTTCACCGTCTCGGCGAAACAGTGTCCGTCGCTCGATCCCGAATGGGATAACCCTGCTGGCGTGCCGATTTCCGCGTTCATCTTCGGCGCGAGGCGCAGCGACACCGTGCCGCTGGTGGTCGAGGCCGCGAATTGGGAGGACGGGGTGTACAAGGCGGCGACGATGGGGTCCGAGACCACTGCCGCAGCCGCGGGCAAGGTGGGCGAGGTTCGGCGCGATCCCTTCGCCATGCTGCCGTTTTGCGGGTATCACATCGGCGATTATTTCGCGCATTGGCTCGCGATGGCGAAGACGGTCAAACATCCGCCGCGAATATTCAACGTCAACTGGTTTCGCACCGACGAGAACGGAAAGTTTGCGTGGCCCGGCTTTGGTCAGAACATGCGCGTGCTCAAATGGATCGTCGAGCGTTGCCAGGGCAAGGCGCACGCGGTGCAGACTCGTCTCGGGCTGCAGCCGGAGTATGTCGATCTGGACTGGAGCGGGCTCGAGTTCGGACCGGAGCGTTTTGCGACGGTCATGCGCCTCGACGATGCGCGCTGGCAGCGCGAGCTCGCGGCGCACGACGAGCTTTTTGCGAAGCTTGGCTCTAAGCAACCGCAGGTGTTTGCAGCGCAACGCCGCAAGCTCGGCGCCCGATTCCCCGGTCAGCCGTCGTCGTCGTGACGTTGCCGGTTGCCACTGCTGTGGCCCGGCGACCGCAAGACGAGGAATAGGCGCGTTCACGCAGAAATGTGTCCCCCAGCCCGCTTGCGCCGGGCCCGCCTCCGAAAGCGCGTGAACTTGATCGCTTGTATTCAACGCGACGACGCGTTACCCTGAGATGTAAGCGATTTCTGTAATCGTTTGCAGGCGGGGCGTCCCTAGTGAAGAACATCGGTACACGCCGGCGGAAACCTCATAGCGCTCAAGCGAGGCTGACGGATGTTGCGCAAGCCGCCGCAGTGTCTACCGCGTCTGCCTGCCGGGCTCTGACACGGCCGGAGACCGTCAGCGACGGGCTGAGGGCGAGGGTATCCGAGGCGGCCACCATGCTTGGATATGTCCCCAATAGCGCGGCGCGAGCGCTGGTCAGCCGACGATCGGGATTAATAGGTGTCATTACGGGAGATTTCGACGAACCCGGTCTGGCGCCCGCACTCGCCGGTCTCGATGCGCGACTTACCGACGCCGGGTGGGCGCTGCTGTTGGGCGGTGGCCGAAAAGACCGAATGCCGCTTGATGAGGCTCGCGCGCTCGTGGGTCATGGCGTCGAGGGGCTGGCTTTTCTGGGGGTCGGCGTCCCGGCCGATCTCGGTGAGGTGCGCGGGATACAGCGTTTGCCTTGCGTGAGCGTGGATCGGACGGATGCAACCGGCTTCACAACCAGCGCTGGTCTCGACCTCGCCCGCGCGGGGAAGCTCATCGCCGACTATCTGGGGCAGCTCGGTCATCGCCGCTTGGCCGTCATCGCGGAGTCGCGCTCGGTCGTGGGCGCTCTCCTGGTCGATGCTCTCCGGCCCGACAAGCTTCCGGCCGGCTTCTCGCTGGAACTGCTGACGATGGACGACGAACCCCTCGCCGAAGGGCTATCGAAATGGTTTGCGGTGCCGAATCCCCCGACTGCGGTGATCTGCGACAGCGATGCCATCGCGCTAGCGGTGATGCATGCGTGTACGCGGCATGGCATCGATGTCCCTGGCCGGATGTCGATCATGGGTTTCGGTGATACGCCTTTGGCTCGTTGCGTGTCGCCGACGCTGACGAGCGTGCGTATCCCGGCGCGCGGCGCCGGCATCGCGGCTGCGGAATACCTGCTAGCTCGCTTGGCGGGCCGCGCTTCGGGCATCACTGAATTGCCCATCAAGCTGGTGGTGCGCGCGTCGACGGGTCCGCCGATGCTGTCGTAGATAAGGAGTCGCTATTTCGCGTTGTTCCACGTGAAACCTGCCGCGGCACCGTTCCACGTGGAACAAAACGCTCGGCCCTGTCTCTTTCGCGAAAGCGGGCTTTGGATTATCATGACAGGCGTGTGCGAATCTCAAATTATCGTTTAAAAACATGCTGTTTCCGGAAAGCTTCGACGTCATCGTGGTGGGCGGCGGCCACGCCGGCACCGAGGCTGCGCTTGCGGCCGCAAGGATGGGCAGGCGCACAGTGCTTCTTACCCATAGCATCGAGACCCTGGGCCAGATGTCGTGCAATCCCTCGATCGGCGGTATCGGCAAGGGGCACCTGGTCAAGGAGGTCGATGCGCTGGGCGGCGCCATGGCGCTGGCCACGGACATGACTGGGATCCAGTTCCGGATCCTCAATGCCAGCAAAGGACCCGCAGTCCGCGCGACTCGCGCCCAGGCAGACCGCGTCCTGTATCGCCAGGCGATTCGGTCCATGCTCGAGAACCAGCCCAATCTGACGCTGGTGCAGCAGCCGGTGGACGATGTCCTGGTCACCGCGGGAAGCGTCACCGGCGTGGTGACCCAAGGTGGCATGCGCTTCGACGCTCAGGCGGTGGTGCTGACCACCGGAACTTTTCTCTCCGGCCTGATCCATGTCGGACTCAATCATCATGAGGCGGGACGCGCCGGCGAGCCACCCTCGAACACCTTGGCCGCCCGCTTGCGCGAACTCGCGCTGCCCGTCGGCAGGCTGAAGACCGGGACGCCGCCGCGGCTTGACGGCCGGACGATCGACTTCGGTTCGCTGACGATTCAGCCCGGCGACGACCCGGCCCCGGTATTTTCGACACTCGGTTCGAGACAGATGCATCCGCGCCAGCTGCCTTGCTGGATTACGCACACCAACCTGCAAACCCACGAGATTATTCGCGGCGGCCTCGATCGATCGCCGATGTACACCGGTGTCATCGAAGGCGTGGGACCGCGCTATTGCCCGTCGATCGAAGACAAGGTCACTCGCTTTGCCGACCGGGTGAGCCACCAGGTGTTCCTGGAACCGGAGGGCCTGGAAACGCACGAAATCTATCCCAACGGTATTTCGACCAGCCTGCCGTTCGATGTGCAACTGGCCATGGTGCGCTCGATCAAGGGGCTGGAGCGTGCACACCTGGTGCGTCCGGGCTATGCCATCGAATACGATTTCTTCGATCCCAGGGCGCTTAAGGCCACCCTCGAGACCAAGGCGATACGCGGGCTCTTTTTCGCGGGACAGATCAACGGCACGACCGGCTACGAGGAAGCCGCCGCGCAGGGAATCCTCGCGGGTATCAACGCGGGCCGGCTCGCCATCGGCGAAGAAGGATGGTGTCCGCGCCGCGACCAGGCCTACCTGGGCGTGCTGGTCGACGACCTCATCACGCGTGGCGTCACCGAGCCCTACCGCATGTTTACCAGCCGCGCCGAGTACCGACTGCAGTTACGCGAGGACAATGCCGATCTGCGTCTGACCGAAGCCGGCCGCGCGCTCGGCGTCGTCGACGATCGGCGATGGGAGGCGTTTTGCCGCCACCGGGACGCGGTCGGCAAGGAATTGGAACGCGTCAAATCCTGCTGGGTCAATCCGAAGGTGGTGGGCAGCGCTGAAGCCGAACGCGTTCTCGGTCAGCCCTTGGACCGGGAGTACGCGCTGGTCGAGCTGTTGCGCAGGCCGGGAGTGAGTTATGCCGAGCTCATGAGCTTGGCGGGCGCGGGAAGCGCGGTAGTGGACGTTCGTGTCGCGGAGCAGGTCGAGATCGCAACGAAGTACGCCGGGTACATCGAGCGCCAGCACGACGAGATTGCGCGCAACGCGTCGCAGGAGGCGCAAGAGCTGCCTGGCGATCTTGATTACCGCACGGTACGCGGGCTGTCGTCCGAAGTTCAGCAAAAGCTCAACCAGCATCGCCCGGAGACGATCGGTCAGGCAAAACGCATCTCCGGCATCACTCCCGCTGCGATCACCTTGCTGCTCGTCCATCTCAAGCGCGGCTTTCGGCCGCAGACGCAAAACGCCCGAAGACTTTCAGCATGACGGCAGCGTTGGTCGCAGGGCTCTCCGCGCTCGAGCTGGACGCGGATATCGCGGCGCGGGCCAAGCTGTCGCAATACATCGCCTTGCTCGACAAATGGAACCGCACGCACAACCTGACCGCGATCCGCGATCCGGAGCAAATGGTCACCCACCATTTACTCGACTCGCTGGCGGTGCTCGAACATCTACCCAACGCAGTCAACTTGCGCGTGCTCGACATAGGCAGTGGCGGGGGGCTGCCGGGCATTCCGCTCGCGATCGCCCGTCAGGATTGGCGCGTCGTGCTGCTCGACAGCAACCACAAAAAAGCGGCGTTCCTGCGCCAGGCGGCGATTGAACTCGATCTCGCCAACGTCGAAGTTTGTGCCGTGCGCGTCGAGGACTACGTCGCCGAAGTCTTGTTCGACGTCGTCATCTCGCGTGCCTTTTCCGATCTGGCGACGTTCGCCACGGTCGCGCGACGACTGGTCGCGCGCGGAGGGCGGCTCGTCGCGATGAAGGGCCTCTATCCACACGAGGAGCTGCGTGAGCTGCCCCCGGACATAGTGGTCGCGGGTGTGCCCGCGGTGCGCGTTCCCGGTCTCGATGTGCAGCGGCATCTGGTAATCATGGAACCGCGCCGGCCGTGAGCAAGATCATCGCGGTTGCCAATCAGAAGGGCGGCGTCGGCAAGACGACGACCAGCGTCAATCTTGCAGCGAGCCTAGTGGCGATGAAACGTCGCGTGCTGCTGGTCGATCTCGATCCCCAAGGCAACGCCACCATGGGCGCCGGAATCGATAAGCGAGCGCTTACTTACACCGTGTATCAGGTGCTGCTGGGAGAGAAAAAGATTTCCGATGTCCGCGTGCGCTCTCCTTCGGGTGGCTTCGATCTGGTGCCTTCGAATCGCGAGCTTGCCGGCGCGGAGGTGGAGCTGGTCGACTTGCCGGAGCGCGAGATGAGGCTCAAGGGCGCGCTCGCGGAGGCGCTTTCGCAGATGCGCGCCGCCATATCGGTGGTCGTCGACGACTACGACTTCATCCTGCTCGACTGTCCGCCCTCGCTTTCGCTGTTGACCTTGAACGGCTTGTGCGCCGCCGACAGCGTCCTCATTCCGATGCAATGCGAGTACTACGCGCTCGAAGGACTTTCCGACCTGGTGCAAACCATACGCAAGGTGCGCGCGCACCTCAACCCGCGCCTTGAAATCGAGGGCTTGCTGCGTACCATGTACGACCCGCGCAACACGCTTGCGCTCAACGTGTCCGCGGATTTGCAAAAGCACTTCGGCGAAAAGCTCTATCGCACGGTGATCCCACGCAACATTCGACTCGCCGAAGCGCCCAGTCACGGTGTTCCCGCGCTGCAACTCGACAAGACTTCCAAAGGCGCACTGGCGTATCTCGCGCTGGCGGGAGAAATGCTGCGACGGGACGACAATGTGATCTCTTCCGCCGAGAGGGCACTGCATGGCTAAGTTGAAGGGACTCGGTCGCGGACTCGATGCGCTGCTTGCCGGTTCCGACGAAATCTCCGCTGGCGAATCGCTGCAGTCTCTTCCGCTTGGTCGCATCGGCGTCGGAAAGTATCAACCGCGCACGCGCATGGACGAGGATTCGCTTGCTGAGCTCGCCCTGTCGATCAAGGCACAGGGGGTCGTGCAGCCGATACTCGTGCGACCGGTCGACGGCGGCCGCTACGAAATCATCGCCGGCGAACGACGCTGGCGCGCCGCGCAGCGCGCGGGATTGAAGGAAGTGCCTGCGCTGGTGCGCAGCGTTCCGGATCAGGCCGCGCTTGCCCTGGCGCTGATTGAAAATATTCAGCGCGAGGACCTCAACCCGCTCGAGGAGGCGCAGGGAATCGCGCGCCTGATCAGCGAGTTTCGACTGACCCACGACGCTGCGGCGGCCGCGGTGGGCCGCTCGCGCAGTGCCGTGAGCAATTTGCTTCGCCTGACGCAGTTACCCAAGCAGGTGCAGGGATATCTGCTCGCGGGAAAGCTCGACATGGGCCACGCACGTGCGCTGCTGGGACTCTCCGGCGCGCAGCAGGTGGCAGCGGCGTCCAGGGTCGTCGCCGAGCAAATGTCGGTGCGCGACACCGAGCGGCTGGTGAAGAGCGTCTTGGCGCCGCCCGCGCGCCGCAAGGCGCGCGCCACAAATGCCGGCCGCGATGCGGATCTGGTGCGCCTTCAGGAGGAGCTTGCCGAGACGCTCGGCGCAAGAGTTCGCATCGACGCGGCGAAGAAAGGCACCGGCCGCCTGGTGATCGACTATTCGAGCCTGGAACAGCTCGACGGCATTCTCGCGCGGCTACGCCGCAAATGAACCAACGCGACCCATGAAACCGCGGCGGCGCCGAAGCGCCGCGAATACTCTGTTGCACCACGAATCACTGTGACGCCGCGAATCACTCCGGCGGCGAGCGCGGACCTTCAGCTCAGAAGCTTCAGCATGGGCTCCGCGCCCGACACCTCGAACTTGCCCGGCGCTTCGATCTTCAGCTCCTTGACCACCCCGTCCTCGACCAGCGCGGAAAAGCGCTGGCAGCGTACGCCCATCCCCCTGGCAGTCAGGTCGAGCTCCAGACCCAGCGCCTTGGTGTACGCGGCGCTGCCGTCGCCCATCATGCGCACCTTGCCCGCGGCGTTCAGATTCTTGGCCCACGCCCCCATCACGAATGCGTCGTTGACGGACAGGCAGAAAATCTCGTCGACACCCTTGGCTTTGAGCTCGTCGTAGTGTTTGATGTAGCTTGGCACGTGCTGCGCCGAGCAGGTCGGTGTGAAGGCGCCGGGCAATCCAAATATCACGACCTTTTTGCCTCTGGTAAGAGCGTCGACCGGGAACTGATTGGCGCCGATCTTGCAGGCCTCCGTCTCAACGTCGATATATTCGCTCAAGGTTCCGGGGGGCAGCCGGTCGCCTACTTTGATGGTCATATTCTTCTCCGGAGCAATGGCGCGAACGCGCCGTGGCATGACAACGACGAACGTCGATTGTAGCGGATAAATCCAGTTCTCCTCTCACCACCGACACGGAAGGCTTCACCCTCCATGGCCGCGCAAGGAGGTGCGCTGTGAGCAGCGAGCCAGGTCCCGTTCGCGAAGCGAA
>JRHI01000056.1_pt1 | contig 46810 bp, 50 predicted proteins | sample 215371 | NCBI WGS metagenome assembly JRHI01 (sample SAMN02929681, study PRJNA255918) | sediment metagenome | biome: cave system; feature: Ice Cave; material: Sediment; isolation source: sediment from deep within a dark volcanic ice cave with no known source of... ... | reverse complement strand
GRATGACCTGCATCGGCACCCTGGTCGAACGCTCGACCCGTTACGTCATGCTGTTCCGGTTACCTGACGGTCACACCGCCGAGGCCGTGCGCCTGGCGCTGGCCACCAAGATCCGGGCGTTGCCGACCGAGCTGCGTCGATCCCTCACCTGGGACCAGGGCAAGGAGATGGCCGAGCATGCCCGCTTCACCATCGACACCGGCGTGCAGGTCTACTTCTGCGATCCCAAGTCGCTCTGGCAGCGCGGCAGCAACGAGAACACCAACGGCCTCCTCCGTCAGTACTTGCCCAAAACGACGGACCTCTCGGTCATCACCCAAAGCCAGCTCAACACCATCGCCTGCTCACTCAACGGCCGGCCTCGACAAACGCTCGGATGGCGGTCACCATCAGAAGCGTTCAACGACGCCGTTGCGATGACCGCCTGAGCACGCACCGGATGTCGAGCGGTCGGGCCTGTGCCCGAACCGACGCTTGCATGGCCGGTCGACAACGGCACGTGAGCGCTCCGCTCATTGCACGACGGAACACCCGGATCACCAGTTATCTGTGGGCCAGCGGACTCTTTCGGCGCGTCGCCTTTCGGCTTCCGGTTCAGACCGTTGTGGTGGTGGTTGCGTGCCGACGGCGCCACGCCAACACAACCCGCCATAGCCGGCCGACGAGCACGGTCACGACGATCCAGATGGCCCAGGACAGGGGAGTCCACGCGCCTCCGACCGAGCTACCTTTGCCGTGGACGAAGGTATAGGTAACGGTGTCTTGCAGGTACCGGACACCGCTCCAGGTGAAGGTGCCGGTGGCGTGCGCGTTCGCCGCCGTGATGCCGTGGCCAAACGCCGAGGCTGCTTCGCCTAGGACCCAGGTGTACAGCAGCTGGGCGGTGCTTGCGAACGTCGCCGCAGCGACCCACGCGGGTCGCGGTCCGTCGCCGAATTCGGCGGACCGGTACTCGGCCGCCAACTGTCGGCTGTTACCGAGGCGGCTCAGTGCATCGGTGGCGCCAATGTCGCGCGCCGCGGTTTGCAGGTTCTCTCGAACCTCCCGACGTTTCGCGACGCGGGACTTGCGGGGCAGGTCATAAAGGCGTTGATCGAGCGCCCAGACGGCACGCTCGATACGCAGCCGGTCAAACAGGGTTACGGCGTGGGGCACTGTCAGGATCCTTTTATCGGCTCTGCGGGGACGGGGCGGTTCAACACCGAACCAACGACGTCGGTGAGGGACAACCAGTTGGCCGTCCCGACGGCGAGGGCCTCGTAGCCGACGCGGGTGGGTCGGTAGTACTTCCGGGCGGGGCCAGCGTTGGAGGAGAGCAGTCGAGCAGTGACCCGGCCCTCTCGCTCGAGTCGGGACAGGGCGGGGTAGACAGTTCCTTCGAGTACGTCGGCCAAGCCGATCCCGTGCAGCCGTTGCACCACTTCGTAGCCGTAGGACTCCCGTTCGGCCAGCAGTTGAAGGAGAAGCAATGACAAGACACCCTTGAGTAGCTGGGGGTCATGGGTGGAGGTCACACAGCTAGACTACGTCTGCTATTAGTCATTATCAAGTACTTGTCAACGCCAGTTACCGAGGGCCCATACTTCGGCTTGCTGCGCCGCCTGACGGTCCGCGGAGCGGGGCGGTTCAGGGGCGTGGCCGTGCCGGTTCGGCAATCTGCGCGCAAGGCTGCGCGCCCGGTATCGCCAAATCCGGTGCGTTGATACTGGAGGTCCGACTCGATCAGGAATGCCGGCTGTAGCTCGGGTCGCCCGACGTCCCCCGTTCGCGGACTCGACCGGGATCGAGCAGACCATGTGGCCCTCGGGTCCCTCGAATGTCGGAGACTCGGGTCCGCGGCTGGGGCAGGAGGGAGCAGAAAACGCCAGCCGGATAACCCGAGTCAGACCGAGCCCAAAGACCCACTCGACACCCTCACCCACCCGACCAACCAAGTGGTGGATGAGAAGCCATCCCAATCATCCCTGAAGCTATCTTGACCGGCCCAACCCGGCTACGCGGCCCCGTGGCTCACGTCGCCCACGTCGTCAAGCACGGCCCGCAGCTTGACGAGCAGCTCGGCATGCCGGCAGTCCGAGCGTTGGAGGCGCTGTAACTCCTCGAGGATCCGCCTCGCCTCCTCCCCGAGGGTCAGCCCAGGCCGATCTGACGGGGGTGACGTTGACGCCTCCACGTGTTGGTGTGAGATCCGTCGCTATTTGATCCGGCGCTGCAAAACCTTGGCGTGCAGGAAGGCGCGGGCCGTATCCCCGGGGAGGCCCGGCCTCATCCGGGCCCGGAACTTGCGTAGCGCCTTTTCCGACAACTGGAGCGACTTGCCCACCATCTGCCATTCGCCGTTGGAGAGTTTCCGCCGAGCCGAAAGATTCTCCATAGCAATAGACAGGCCGCGCAGCGAGGCGCTCGTGGTGGGTGAGGCACCAAAATTGCAGACCGAAACGTCTCCCCTGTGGATGTCGAACTCGACGATCTCACGGTGCGCGTAATCCTCGTCCCAGCCCTCGACGGGGAAAACCAGCCACCTTCGACCCGCTGGGTGCCGGGCGCCCTCGCCCCACGCCGCCGCCACAGCTCCCGACCCCGTTGACGTAATTCAACGCTGGACAAACGGCGGGATGAGCGCTAGATGGCTAGAGTTCCGGAGAGCAGGCGGATTTGGTGGCGTCGCGGGATGCGGAGTCGAGCTGAAGGGGGATGGCGCGGACTGCTCGCCAAACCATTGGTAGGGGCAACCACGTTGGAAAGGGGCGAATGATGAATGGATGGCGCCGAGCGGCGCTCACGGGAACCGCGCTTCTGGGTGTAGTTGGGCCAATGATCAGCGTCGCCGCTGCTCCGGCAGCGGGCGCGTCGAAAGCGAGCTTTACGACGGTGGCAAGTGGGTTCGACAACCCGCGCGGCATCGCGATCGGCCCGGGCGGTCGACTGTTTGTAGCCGAAGCCGGAATGGGCGGTCCTATCTGCATTCCAGGTGGACCCGGCGGCGGGAACCTTTGCCCAGGGCTGACGGGCGCGATCAGCGTCATCGCCAAGGGTGGTGCTCATCACCGGATCGCTTCTGGCCTGATATCGGTCTCCGACACGGGCGGGTTCTTCGCCACCGGGCCTGACGGATTGTCCCGGAATGACGCGGGCGGTCTGTATACGATCATCACCGGCTGCCCGCAGCAGGTGGCCCAGTTGCCGCCGGGCATCTTCCCTTCGTCCCTCGTGGAGAAGGCGAAAGACCAGGTGGGACAGGTCATCAAGTTGACCGGCGAAGGCGATTTTAAAACCGTCGCCGGAGTGGGGAAGGTTGACTGGAACTGGAGCCTTAAGCACACGAGCCTGGCGCCAGGTCAGTTCCCGGACTGCAATCCCTATGGCATCCTGGCCGGCGAGCATGACCAGTGGGTCGTTGATGCGGCCTCGAATACTCTCGACCATGTGACCTCCGACGGGGCCGTGGAGATTGTGGCCTTCTTCCCCAACCCGCCGGTTTCCGACGCAGTGCCAACGTGCCTTGCCTGGGGTCCGGACGGCGCCCTCTACGTCAGTCAGCTGACCGGTGGCGGCAATGCGCCCGGGGCTGCGAACGTGTATCGGGTTGACACCAGCAAGGAGCACCCCACGCCGACGGTATGGGCGAGCGGGTTGACCGCTGTCACCGGGTGTGGCTTTGCGGACGGGAAGTTCTACGCCACCGAGTTCTCAACCCTGGGACTTGATCACTCCGCTCCGGGTACGGGTGCTGTCGTGCAGGTGCCCGCCCACAGCACGACGCCGATCGTCGTGGCCAGCGGGTTGAGTTTCCCGAACGGCTTTGCCGCCACCGAGGACAGCATTTACGTGTCCAACTGGAGCATCGCCCCTGCCGTCATCCCTCCCGGCGCACCCCCCTTCAGCCCGGGCGAGGTCGTCCGGATCGGCATCGGGTAAAACGACAACTGACCGGCTGGTCCCCTTTCGGCGAGAAGGGGACCAGCTACGGCCGGGTTACGGCGGTGTCGCTGTACCCGCTCCGGCCGGCGGCGGCGGCTACGACACCGGGCTGGGTAATGCCGAGCCCGGAGGAGGCCAGGTAGCTGACGACGGCCTGCCAGTCCGAGTAGCAGTAGCGCTCGGAGTCGTTGGCCCAGTGCAGGTTCGGATCGGACGACGTGCAGTCCCACCGGTCTTTGTTGGTGGCGTACGTCGGGTTGGTGCCCGTCACCAGCACGTAGCTCTGTAGGGTGAAGACTTGGCCGGGCTGCAACGCCTGGAGTTGGGCAATGACGTTGGCCGGAGTCAGGTAGCGCTTGGGTGCGCCGGGCACGTTGGAACACGGAGTGCCGGACACGTTGCAAGATCCGCCATGTAGCCCGACCACCGACTGCTCGTAGGTCGGCGTGGCCAGCTGGGTCAACGTGGATAGCCCGCCGCCGTAGAATCGGGCGGTACCGAAACAGGGCTCCACGAAGTGGCTCTGGGCGTAGCTGTTGATGTTGGGCACATTGCCGGTGTTGTTGGGCCACAGGTACATGTCCGACGCGCCATGCAACCCGTGGGCGTCGATGACCTGAGCCGCCCCGCAGGTCTCGTCCCACATCTGCGACGGCGTCATCGCGCTCCATAACGACGCGTTGTTCGGGTAGGTGGAGCTGTGCGTGACGAAGGTCCAGCCCGCGGCCTGCAGGGCCTGAAGTTGCGCCCAGCTGGCCGCCTCGGATTGGCCGTTGTGGGGGCACCAGTTTGCGTTGTCCAGGGTCGGGCCGGTCTCGATGCTGCCCGTGGCAGCCAAGCCCAGGCTCTGCAGGTATGGCTCCACCACCGTGTCCAACCGGGCGATGTTGGTGTCATTGGGCAGGCACGGCGTGCCGTCGGCGGCGGTGACCTCGGAGCGGGAAAAGATCAGCTCCACGAATCGGGTGGCCCCCACCAACAGGCTGGCCGTGCCGGTTGCCGAGCCATCGTGGCCCGTCACGGTGTGGGTCCCGTTGGCGCTGGCGGTACAGCTGGCGCCCGTGCACGAGCCGTCCGGGGAGATGCCCAATGTGGTCGAGCCGGTGACGTCGCCCAGGTCGTGGCCGGCCGAGTCGAAGCCTTCCGCCTTGTAGGCCTGACTGCGGCCCGGTCCGATCGACGCCGACGCCGGTGACAGCACCAGATGGTCCAACGGCCCGGTCACCGTCAACGTAGCCGGGTTCGTGGTGGCCGTCCCCGATGTGTTCGTGAAGACCGCGTGGTATTGGCTGCCGCTCATACCGGTGGTGACATTGCTTACGGTCAGCGTCGACGACGTCGCCCCCGCGATATCGGCGAAGCCCGTGGTCCCCGCCGGTTGGCTCTGCCATTGCACGGTCGGCGCAGGCGAGCCCGACGCCGCCGCCGTGAACGTCGCGGTTGCGCCCGGGCTGACCAACGCGTTCGCGGGCTGGGTGATGACAACCGGCGCGTTGCTGGCATTCACCGTCAGCGTGGCCGCGTTGGTCGTGGCCGAACCAGCCCTGTTCGTGAACACGGCGCGGTACTGGCCACCGCTCATCCCCACGGTGACCCCGCTGATGGACAAGGTGGGCGACGTCGCCCCGGAAATATTGCTGAACCCAGAGCTTCCCGGGGCTTGCACCTGCCAGCGCACCGTCGGCGTCGGAGAGCCCGAAGCCGCCGCCGTGAACGTCGCCGTCTGGCCCACGTTGACCGTCGCGTTACTCGGCTGCACCGTGACAACCGGACGGCTACGCGCCGGCCTGGCCGGCAACTGCGAGACCGCCGCAGAGGCGGCGGTGAGACTGCTGGCGCTTACGGCCAGCGCCCCGACGATCACCGTAAACCGGCGACGACCACGTGCGATCGGCATGGCCCCTCCCAGCGATGGCCAAAATGGCCATCGGCCCGCGGCGATCACCCTAACGGTTCAAGTTGAGCCGTGCGTTAACCTTCTTACGTCCGAGCGAGTTGTCCGGAATGTTGGCGTCAGGCGGTCACCGGGGAGTCCAACAACCAGCTTCCGACCCGCCGGCGGTGCCAGGCGGCGTCGCCCCAGGCCGCCGCCAGTGCCCACGCCTTCTTCATCCACAAATGCAGATCGTGTTCCCACGTGTAGCCGATGGCGCCGTGCACCTGCAGCGCCGCTCGCGCGGCACGCGTGGCGGCATCGGATGCGTAGCCCTTGGCCATGGATACGTCCCGAGCTCGCACGGCCGACGCGCCGGAGGCCCCGCCCTGCCCAGCCATGGCGACCGTCCACGCCGCCCGGTAGACGACCGGCCGAGCGAACTCGATGCGCAGGAGGGCGTCGGCCAGCAGGTGCTTCACCGCTTGAAAGCTGCCGATGGGATGGCCGAACTGCTCGCGCTCTCGGGCGTAATCGGCGGCCAGCTCGACCAGGTGACTGGCCAGGCCAACCAGCTGAGCCGACACCGCCAAGACGCCCCTGTCGAAGGCGGCGGCCACCTCTCCTGGCGAGAGTCTAAGACGGGTGGCCTCCGATGGTGACCACGTGACCGAGGACAACCGCCGGCCGCCGTCCATCGATCGGTGCTCGGTCAGGACGACGTGGTTCGGCTCGAGCGCGTGTATCTCGTCTCCGTGCTGGAGCAGGAGGAGGCCGGAATCTCCCGCCGACGCGACGTAAGGGCCGGCATCTGGCAGTCCGACCGTGGCCAGCACCGCACCGGATGCCACGTCCGCGACCCGGTCGTCGTTGGCGGCCGCCAGCAGCGGAATGGCTACCGCCGCCGCCTCGACGACGGGCTCGGGCACCGCCGCCCGACCGCATTCCTCGACCAGCAGCACGAGGTCGACTTCAGTGAGACCCAATCCGCCGCGGTCGGTCGGGGCGAGTAGTCCGACCACGCCCATGTCGGCCAGGTGACGCCACCGCTCTACGGACGCCGCCACCCGACCACCGCTCAAGTCTCTTGCTTCCCACGCCGCCCGCACCGCGGCCGGCGGGCATTCCTTGGCGAGCAGGTCGCGCACCGCGGCCTGCAAGAGCTGCTGCTCGGCGGTGAAGGTGAATCGCACCTAGGACCCCCGGGGCAGGTTGAGCACGCGGTCGGCGATCACGTTGCGCTGGATCTCATTCGTACCTGCGTAGATGGGTCCGGACAGCGAGAAGAGGAAGCCGTCCAGCCACGGATTGCTCACCAACTCCGCGTCCGCGCCCAGGAGTCGCATGGCCGTCTCGTGCATTCGGACGTCCATCTCGGACCAGAAGATTTTGTTGAGGCTGGCCTCGGCGCCGATGGTGCCGCCCTCCAGAAGAGACGACACCGTCATGTAGGTATGGAGGCGATAGCCCTCGGCGTCCATCCACGCCTGAACCACCTCGTCCTCTAGCTCAGCATCGGGATGAGACCGGTACAGATCCACGAGACGATCGGCGGTGGTGGTGAAGCGGGCCGGGCTGCGCAAGCTGACGCCGCGCTCAAACCCGGCGGTGGCCATGGCCACCTGCCAGCCGCGATTCACGTCGCCCACGGTGTTGGTCGTAGGGACACGTACGTCGTCGAAGAACACCTCGGCGAAGCCAGTCTCCCCGTCCAGCTGGGCGATGGGCCGCACGGTGATGCCGGGCTGATCGAGAGGTACGAGGATGAAGGTCAGGCCCCGATGACGTTCCGCGGCCGGGTCGGTGCGAAAGATGCCAAACATCCAATCCGCGAACGCGCCCCGCGAACACCACGTCTTCTGCCCGTTCAGAATCCAGTCGCCACCGTCGTCGGACCGCTCGGCCTTCGAGCGGATACCGGCCAAGTCGCTTCCGGCATTGGGCTCGGACCAACCTTGGCACCAGATGTCTGCCCCCGCCGCCATCGGGGGAAGGAAGCGGGTCTTCTGTTCTGCGGTCCCCACATCCATGATGGTCGGACCGAGCAGGAAGATGCCGTTCTGGTTGACCCGGCCAGGCGCCTTGGCCCTCCAGTACTCCTCTTCGAAGATGAGCCACTTGATGTAGTCGGTGCCGCGGCCGCCGTACTCGAGCGGCCACGACACCGCCGACCAGCGGCCGGCAAAGAGCTCGCCTTCCCACGCCCGGTGCTGCTCGAATCCTTCGGCCGTGTCGAAGCTGGCCAGCGGCGTCGGCGGCACGTGGGCCTCCAGCCATGCCCTTGCCTCGGACCGGAACGCCTCCTCTTCGGGGGTGTAGGTCAGGTCCATGCCGGCGGGAGGCTACCCGAGTGGGCATACCTGATGCCCCGTTAGACTCCAACGATGGCGAAGACCAAAACGCGAGTGGCCGCCGTCGAGGGTTGGTTCACGCTCGATGAGCCGCCCCGCCTGCTGGCAAACCGCTGCATGCGCTGCGCAACGTTCGTGTTCCCACCGACCGCTGTCTTCTGCCCCAACCCTGCCTGCGACGGGGCCGAATTCGAGGCGGTCCCGCTCAGCGGCCGGGGTCGGGTGTGGTCGTACACCACCAACCGATACCAGCCCCCCCTCCCTACGTCTCCCCCGAGCCGTTCGCACCGTACGGGATCGCCGCGGTCGAGCTGTCCGATGAGAAGCTGGTCGTCCTGGGCCAGGTGGCCGACGACGCCGAGCTACGGATCGGCACCGAGGTCGAGGTGGTGCTCGACACCCTCTACGAGGACGACGACCACACGTATGTGGTGTGGAAGTGGGCTCCGGTATGACTGAGCCCATCGCCGTCCTCGGCGTCGGCATGCACCCTTGGGGGAAATGGGGTCGCAACTTCGTGGAGTACGGAGTGGCCGCCGCTCGCGATGCGCTGGCCGACGCCGGGTTGTCGTGGTCGGACATCCAATTCGTGTCGGGCGCGGACACCATTCGCAACGGCTACCCCGGCTTCATCGCCGGCGCCACCTTCGCCCAGGCGTTGGGTTGGTCCGGCACGCGAGTCGCCAGTTGTTACGCGGCGTGCGCCGCAGGCGCCCAGGCCATCAACACGGCGCGGGCGCACATCCTGGCCGGCATGTGCGACGTGGCCCTGGTGGTGGGAGCCGACACCACGCCCAAAGGGTTCTTTGCCCCGGTCGGCGGTGACCGCCCTGATGATCCGGACTGGCTGCGCTTCCGCCTGCTGGGAGCGACCAACCCCACTTACTTCGCCCTCTACGCGCGGCGCCGCATGGAGCTGTTCGGGGCGACCGAAGAGGACTTCGCCCAGGTCAAGGTCAAGAACTCCCGCCATGGAGCCTCCAACCCCAACGCCCGCTATCGCAAGGAGGTGTCGGTCGGCGAGGTACTGGCGTCCCCCTTGGTCGCCGATCCCCTGCGGCTTCTCGAGATCTGCGCCACCAGCGACGGAGGGGCGGCGGTGGTCCTGTCCAGCATGGACTTCGCCCGGCGGCACGCCGCCACCGCCGGTGAACCGGTGAAGGTCGTTGCCGTGTCGACCGTAACGCCGCGCTATCCGAACAGTGTCATAGAGATGCCGAACTTCGCCACCGATTCGGGTGCGGTCACGGCCAGCGTAGGACCGACGTTTCGGGATTCGATCGCGGCGGCGGCCTACGAGGAATCCGGGCTCGGACCCGAAGACCTCGATGTGGCGGAGGTGTACGACCTCTCCTCCGCTCTCGAGCTCGACTGGTACGAGAACATCGGGCTCTGCAAGCAGGGAGAAGCCGAACGTCTGCTCCGCGACGGCGACACCGCTCTCGGGGGCCGCGTTCCCGTCAACCCCAGCGGCGGGCTCTCGTGTTTCGGGGAAGCCATCCCCGCCCAGGCCATCGCCCAGGTCTGTGAACTGGTCTGGCAGCTGCGGGATCAGGCCTCTGGCCGCCAGGTCGAAGGGGCCCAGGTCGGCTTGACCATCAATCAGGGCCTCTTCGGTCACGGCTCGTCCGTCGTCGTCACTCGCTAGGAGATCGGTTGCCCGACGCATTCATCATCGACGCCGTGCGCACGCCTGCCGGTAAGCGGGGCGGCGGGCTGTCCAAGGTGCACCCGGCCGACCTGGGCGCGCACGTGATTAACGCGCTGCTGTCCCGGACCGACCTCGACCCGACGGCCGTGGAGGACGTGTTCTTCGGATGCGTCGATGCCATCGGTCCGCAAGCCGGTGACATCGCCCGTACCTGCTGGTTGGCGGCCGGCCTGCCCGAAGAGGTGCCCGGCACGACGATCGATCGCCAGTGCGGGTCATCACAGCAGGCCCTTCACTTCGCCGCCCAGGCGGTCATGAGCGGGACCAACGACGTGATCGTCGCCGGCGGCGTGCAGAACATGAGCATGATCCCGATCGCATCGGCGCTCACGGCGGCAGAGCCGCTCGGGTTCAGCGATCCGTTCTCGGGCTCGGAAGGATGGCGGGCTCGCTATGGTGACCAGGAGGTCAGCCAGTTTCGGGGCGCCGAGATGATCGCCGAGAAGTGGGACATCTCGCGGGGCGACATGGAGGCGTACGCGCTGGAAAGTCACCGACGCGCCATCGACGCTCATGATGAGGGACGATTCGAGCGGGAGATCGTTCCCATCGCGGGCGTGTCCCGTGACGAGGGTCCCCGCGAGACGTCGCTAGAGAAGATGGCCTCGCTACCGGCGCTGTCGGAGGGGGGACGCCTGACCGCGGCTGTGGCCAGCCAGATCTCTGACGCCGCGTCGGCGATGCTCGTGGCGTCGGAGGAAGCGGTGCGACTCCACGGTCTTCGGCCGCGGGCCCGCATCCACCATTTGTCGTGTCGAGGCGCCGATCCCATCTACATGCTGACCGCTCCCATCCCGGCGACCGCCTACGCCCTGCAGAAGACCGGCATGACGCTCGACGACATCGACCTGATCGAGATCAACGAGGCGTTCGCTTCTGTCGTGCTGGCCTGGCAACAGGAGACCGGCGCCGATCTGGCCCACGTCAACGTCAACGGCGGCGCCATCGCCCTCGGGCATCCCCTTGGCGCCACGGGCACCAAGCTGATGGCCACGCTGCTCTGCGAGTTGGAGCGCACCGGGGGCCGCTACGGCCTCCAGACCATGTGCGAAGGCGGCGGCCAGGCCAACGTGACCATCATCGAACGCCTCAGCTGAGCCGACGGCCGCAGGCCTCCGAGCCGACGGCGAGGTGTCAGACGATGTGGTCTCTATAGCGACCACATCCTGTGTCACCCGACTCGGCTCCAAACAATCTTTAGTGTATTCTATGTAGTCTCGTGGTATGCTGGAGGAGCTAGACCGACGCGTTGCCCAAGTGGCGGCCGCTCAGCACGGGGTTTTCACCCTGGCGCAAGCACACGAGGCCGGGGCGACGCGGGCGGCCATTCGCCACCGTGTCTCGCGTGGCCGGTGGTCTCGAATGACCTTCGGCGTATTCCGGATTGAAGGTGTGGCGGTGACGTGGCACTTGCGACTCTTCGCCGCCGTGGCCGGAGCCGGCGAAGGAACGGTCGCCTCGCATCACGCCGCCGCTCAGCTATACGGCGTGCCTGGATTCACGGGTAACTGGGTGGAGCTCACCGTGCCTCGGGGAGTGCGGCCGCCAGTTCGGCCGACCCGCTTCCATTGGTCCCGTCGGCTACCGCCGCATCACGTGAAGCGGCCGGCAGACGTCCCGGCGACGTCGGTCGCCCGCACTCTTGCCGACTTGGCCGGGGCCCTGAACCCGAAGGAGATCGAGCGGGCTCTGGACAACTGTTTGGCGAGGAAATTCGTAACCGTCCCGGCCATGTGGCGAATCCTTCACGATCTGGGCCCAAACGGACGGGCCGGATTTGCGATCATGAGAGAGCTGCTGCACGCCCGAGGCGATGGCTATGTGGCGCCGGCCAGTGAACTTGAGCGGCGTCTGCTCGACGTCGTGATCGCCGCCAAGCTGCCCATGCCCGAGCGGGAGGTCGATCTCGGCGATAGCGATGGTTGGATCGGGCGGGTCGAGTTCGTGTACCGCACTGCCAAGCTGCTGATTGATGTCGACGGTCGCCTATATCACACCGCGCTGCTCGACCGCCGGCACGACCGGGATCGGGACAACCGATTCATGGCCGACGGGTGGCGGGTTCTCCGGATCGACTACGAGATGCTCACCAACCGGCCAGGCAAGGTGGCCGCCCTCATCCGGCGCGCCCTGGATCATGGCCGAGGCCGAGTCGGGTGAGGGTCGCTCCCGCCTCGGCCATGATGCGATCGATCAGCTCTCCGCAGGAGGGCAGGTCTTCGATGAGTCCGACGACCTGACCGCTGGCCATCACGCCGAGGTCGGGGCGGCCATCGACCATCGCCGCCCGCAGCAACATCGGCGTGTTGGCGGCCATGATGACCTGGCTCCACGACAGCTCCTGCGAGCGCTTCATGGCGAGGCCCTCCCGCGCGATGGCCGACCATGGTGTGTCGGACAGTTTCTTGAACGCCATCGCGTTGGCGATGGCGCGCGGCAGGCTGGTCACCAGGCCCGTCCGCTCCAACTTCTCCACCAGCGGAGTCCTCAACACCCGATGCGGCACCCCATCCACCTGGGTGGTGACGACCGTGTCGGCGACGGACTTGGCCAGGTAGAACTGTTTGACGGCGTCCGGCACGCGGCTGTCGCTGGTGAGCAGGAAACGTGTCCCCATGGCGATCCCCGCCGCGCCGTAGGCCAGGGCCGCGACGAGGCCTCGCCCGTCGAAGAACCCTCCGGCGGCGATGACGGGGACGTCCACAGCGTCCACCACTTGCGGCAGCAGCAACGACGTCGGCACGGAGCCGGTATGGCCTCCACCTTCGCCCCCTTGGACGAGCACGGCGTCGACGCCCCAGGCCGCCACCTTCTCGGCGTGGCGGCGGGCGCCCACGGATGGGATGACGAGCACGCCGCCATCCTGCAGCTTGCCGATCAGGTCCTGGCGCGGGGCCATGGCGAACGAGGCGACTCGCACTCGTTCCCGGATCAGCAGATCTACCCGATCGCCTACGTCGGGCTGGTCGGCGCGCAGGTTGACACCGAAGGGGTGGGCGGTGTGGGCCTTGACCTTGGCTATGGCGTCGGCGAGTTCGGCGTACGAGAGAGTGGCAGCGGCGATGACCCCCAGCCCGCCCGCCTCGGATGTGGCCGACGCCAGCCCGGGGCCGGCCACCCATCCCATACCCGTCTGGACGATCGGATAGCGGATCCCAGTCAGCTCGCAGAGCGTTGTCTGCAACGCCGGGTGGGTCAACGGATCTCCGTGTTCCGCAGCCCGTCCGGGTCAAGCACGTCGCGCAGCAACCGCGACTCCTCGTCCGTCGGCGCTCGCGACTCGGGGACTCCCGCGTCCGGCAGAGCCAGCTCGAAACCCGTGGCCGCGATCACCTCGTCGACGGCGACCCCCGGATGCACGGAACGCAGGCGCATGTGCCGGTCCGGCGTCTCGAAATCCAGCACGCCGAGGTTCGTCACGACCCGGCGGATGTCATGGTGCTCGGCCACGAACTTGCCTGCCGCAGCGGCCCGGTCGTAGCCGAGGCCCGACACCATGTCGACCTTCTCGACGAAGACCCTCGGTGTGTGATTGGGGATCCAGTAGCTGGTGGCGTGGTTGGCCGTGTTCCCCGGCGCGCCCCGCACACCGAGCAGCATGACCTTGGGGTGGGCCCACGAGCCGATGCACGCAATGTTCTGGTTGCCGTAGCGGTCGATCTGGCTGGCTCCCATCATCACGTGCCGTCGTCCCGACCACAGCAGATCAAAGACGGATCGAAACGGGATCCACCCCTCAACGACGACGCCAGCGACGCCAGCGCCACTAGCGCCGGCCGCCGCACCACCCACAGGCAGATCGCCGGCGACGAAGTAGGCCTCGCCGTCCGACACGAGCAGATCGGGTTCGAAGCTGCCCCGGGCCAGGCGGGCGCCGAGCATCGGCATGGTGCCCATGCCGCTGGCAAAGATCTCGCCGTCGCCCCGCCACGCCTCGGCGCACGCCACCACACACACGTCTGCGCGGCCGACGCTCATCAGGCCCGACCCGAAGAACGCACCGACGAACGGACCGCGGCTTGGTATTCGTCCTCGCTCACCTCGAGGTAGCGGCGGGCGAACGCCGCCCAAGCATCAGGCTCGCCGGCCGCCTTCACGTAGTCCGTCTGGAACACCTCGTCTCGCCCATAGTCAGGAACACATGAGGTGAAGTGCGCGCCCCCAGGAGCCTTTACCACGCCGGTGACCAGCATCCGCGGCACCCGCAGGGTGTGAACTGAGCCCGACGCGACGAGGTCCGTAGTCGAAACCACCCGTTCGCACGACACATACGCCCGCGCCGCCGCACTGCAGAACAGATCGTCGAAATACAGATCGGGTCCGAGGAACTGGCCATTCCCCCGCGCATCTGCCTGATTCAGATGCACCAGCGCCACATCGAGCGGGAGCGCGGCCATGGCCACCAGATCCTCGCCGTCGTCGTAGGGCGACCGCACCGTGCGCAACCACGGATTGATGCTCATCACATCGGATCCCAGCCCGGCCCGGGTCGGCAAGAACGGAAGGCGCAGAGCCGCCGCGTACAGCCCCCACTGCAACATGCCTTCATCCAGCTCGACCAGCTCGGGGACGGTACCGGCCTGGCGGGCAGCGCGGAAGTGGGGCTCGAGAGGGATCGAGTCGAGAGAGACGAAGCCGTAGACGAGCTTGCGCACCTTGCCGGCCGCGCAGAGCAACCCGACGTCAGGGCCTCCGTACGACACGATGGTCAGATCCTTCAGGTCCGAACGCAGGATGGCCCGGACCAGCGACATGGGCTTGCGCCGCGACCCCCAGCCGCCGATACCGATGGTCATGCCGTCGGACAGGGATGCGATGACGTCGTCGTGGGTGAGACGCTTGTCGCGACCTTCGTTCATTGCGTGAACTCCGGACCGCGCTTGTCGACGAACGCCTGGCGAGCCTCGTCCGCCACGCCGGACAGATTCAGTTCGAAGGTGAAGCCTTGTTCGAAGCGGTAGCTGCGCTTCACGTCGACGGGATCGATGCCGTTGAGCGACTCCTTGGCCCGGCGGATGACGGTTGGGCTCTTCGACGCGATGGTCCTGGCCACCGCCAGCGCCGCATCTCGCAACTCCTTGCGCGGCACGACCTGCAGTACCGAACCGAAGTGGTGGAGCTCGGCTGCGGAGGCGACCGCGCTCGTGTACACCATGGCCCGCATCTTGTGCTGGGGAACGAGACGAGCCAGGTGGGTAGCGGCACCTAGGGCGCCGCGGTCCACCTCGGGCAGCCCAAAGGTGGCGTCGTCGGAGGCCACGATGATGTCGGAGTTGCCCACCAATCCGATCCCGCCTCCCAGGCAGTATCCGTGCACGGCGGCAATCACCGGCACGGCGCACTCGTACACCGCTGCGAAGGCGGCATAGCAACCCCGGTTGGCTCCGATCAGGGCCGTGAATCCCTCGGTCGCTTGCATCTCCTTGATATCGACGCCGGCGTTGAACCCCTTGCCCTCGGCCCGGAGCACGACCACCCGCACGGCGCTGTCCTCTCCGAGCGCACGAAGCACCGATGCCAGCTCGAACCACCCGGCGACCGTGAGCGCGTTCACCGGCGGATGCTCCATCACCACCTCGGCGATCCCGTCTGCGACAGTGTGCGAGATTCCCATGGGCTACTTTCTGATTGGGCGTCAGGTTTCGGCGTAAGAAACGTACCCGACGGGAGAGGCATGAACCCGCTCGACATGACCGGCAAGGTGGTGCTCGTCACCGGTGGTACTCGGGGGGCGGGGAAAGGGATCGCCGCCGCATTCGTGGTCGCGGGAGCATCGGTCGTCGTTTGCGGCCGGACGGAACCCGCCGAGGGAGGACAGACCACATTCGTCCAGTGCGATGTGCGCGATGCCGATCAGGTGGCCAGCCTGGTGGACGGCATCGTGTCGCGTTGGGGACGGTTGGACGTGGCCGTCAACAACGCCGGTGGCGCTCCTTACGCGGAGACGGCCACCGCCTCGCCGCGCTTCTCGACCGCGGTCATCACCCTCAACCTCCTCGCCCCGCTCTTTGTAGCCCAGCGGGCCAACATGGTCATGCAGGGCCAGGACGAGGGCGGATCGATCGTCAATATCAGCAGCATCAGCGGGTTACGCCCGGCGCCGGGGGTAGCCGCCTATTCCGCGGCAAAAGCCGGCCTGATCAATCTCACCCAAACGCTCGCCATGGAGTGGGCCCCCAAAGTCCGGGTGAACTGTGTCAGCGCCGGCATGATCCGCACCGAGCAGTCTCACCTCTTCTACGGAGACGAGGCAGGTATCGCGGCCGTCGGCGCCACGGTACCCATGGGCCGGCTGGCCGAACCGGACGACATTGCCGGTGTCTGCCTGTTCCTGGCCTCACCCCTTGCCCGCTATGTCAGTGGTGCCAACGTGGTCACCCACGGGGGCGGCGAGGTCCCGCCCTTCATCGATGTGGCGAACGTCGAACGCGGGTGATTACCAGCGCGAGACTCTGCCCGTGACTCTCGTACATCGCGTTCTCTCCCCCCATCCCATCGCCGACCTCGAGGAGTATTTGGCCCGCGGCGGGGGCAAGGGCATCGAGGTGGCCCTGTCCGTCGAACCCATCGCCCTCATCGAGGAGCTGGAGGCGTCCGGGCTGCGCGGCCGAGGCGGGGCCGGCTTCCCGACCGGGAAGAAATGGCGGACCGTGTGCGAGAACCACTCCGCCAGCGAGCCGAGCAGCGTGGTCGTCAACGGCGCCGAGGGCGAGCCGGGGACGTTCAAGGACCGGACCATCCTGCGGAACAACCCCTATCCGGTGCTGGAGGGGGCCCTCATCGCGGCCCGGGCGGTCGGGGCCGACCAGGTCTACTTCGGTCTCAAGCACTCCTTTCTCCCTGAGCTCGATCGGATCCGGCGCGCGATCAACGAGGCTAAGGCGTTCGGTTGGGCGGACGGCATCGAGCTCATCGTGTTCGAGGGCCCGCACGAATACCTCTACGGCGAAGAGACGGCGCTGCTGGAGACCATTGACGGTCGGTACCCGTTCCCGCGGATCGCGCCGCCGTTCCGGCGCGGCGTCCGCGAGGTGGTTGAGCACGACGACGACGTCGACACCGAGAGCAGCTTGTCGGCCCACGTGGACATGGCCGGGCCGGGCGGGGAGTCCGAAGCTCCGCCGACGCTCGTGGACAATGTCGAGACCCTCGCCAATGTGGCCCGCATCATTGCCCGCGGCGCAGACTGGTTCCGCACCGAGGGCACCCAGGATTCGCCGGGGACGATCATCTGCACCGTCACCGGCACGGTGCAGCGGGCGGGCGTGGGCGAGGTCATCATGGGCACGCCGCTCTCCGAAGTGATTGAAGCCATCGGAGGCGGGCCGCGGCCGGGCCACACCATCAAGGCGGTCATGGGCGGCGTGTCCAGCGCTCTTATCCCCGCGTCCCAGCTCGACACGCCGGTCTCCTACGAAGCCCTGGCGGCCATCGGCAGCGGGCTGGGATCGGCTGGGTTTATCGTCTTCGACGACACGATCGACCTCGTGGCCGTCGCCGCCGGAGCCTCCCGCTTCCTGGCCATCGAGTCTTGCGGCCAGTGCACGCCGTGCAAGCGCGACGGCCTGGCGCTGGCCGATCTGCTGGCCAAGCTGGCTCGTTCCGATACCAACGACCGCGACCTCTCCGTCATTCGCCAACTGGTCGACACCGTCGCGGATCGGGCTCGGTGCGCCCTCGCCACCCAGCAACAGGTCGTCGTGGGTAGCGTGCTCGAGCACTTTGGTAGCGAGGTGGAAGCCCATGCCAAGGGACGGCTTGACGCGGTGGAGCCGGTCCTGATCGCGGAGCTGCTCGACATCGAAGGTGACGAGGCCGTCTGGGACGAGCACCACCGGGACAAGCAGCCGGATTGGACCTATGACGAGGAGTACTCAGGCCAGTTCCCGGCCGACCGCCTCGACGAGCACCGCGCTCCCGAAGAAGCCCTCCCCGAGTAGCGGATCAGACGAGCCAGCGGCTGAGCGAATCGATCTCGATCGCAGGCGTCGCGCCGCCCTCCGACTCGATGGTGATGTGGATCGTCGTCTGGACTCCACCCGGAATCGGATCGGCGGCGGTCATGCAGGCCGACGCCCGCAGCCGGGCGCCGATCGCCGGCGGCGAGCCGAAGCGCACCCGGTCGGTGCCGTAGTTGATGCCGACCGACATCCCCGAGACCTCCAGGATCTGGGGCAAGAAGTGATTGGAGAGGGCGAGGATCAGGAACTCCTGCGCCCCCGGCCCCACCACGGAGTCGAACATCGCCATCCGCTCGCTGGTGAGTTCAAGCCAGTCGGATACACCCAGGTCGTCGCCAACCGCGCCCATCACCGCCTCGACGCCATCAAGCACGGTGACGGCCATGGACGCTACGGGTGCTGGCTAGAGACGGACACGACTTCGCCGGTCATATACGAGGAGTAGTCGCTGGCCAGGAACACGATCACGTTGGCCACCTCCCACGGCTCGGCGGCGCGACCGAACGGCTCCTTGCGGATGAGCTCCTCGAGCAGCTCGTCGCTGGTGACCTTGGAGAGGAACGGATGCATGGCCAGGCTCGGCGCGACCGCGTTGACCCGGACGCCGGCCGGCGCCGCCTCGATGGCCGCACACCGGGTGAGGGCCATCACGCCCGCCTTCGCCGCCGCGTAGTGGGCTTGGCCGGCCTGGGCTCGCCAGCCGATCACCGAGGCATTGTTGATGATTACGCCGCGGCCCCGGGGGAGCATGTGCCGAAGGGCGGCCCGCGTGCAGCGGAAGGTCCCGTTGAGCGTCACGTCGAGCACCGAGGTCCACTGCTCGTCGGTCATGTCCACCAACGCGGCGGTGCCACCGAGCCCGGCGTTGTTGATGAGCACGTCGATCCCGCCGAGCTCGGACACCGTCGCCTCGAACAGCCGGGCCACCTCGTCCTCGACGGTCACGTCGCACGGAACAGCTATCGGAATCAGTCCGGTGTCGGCGGCCAGAGTCTGCGCCGACTCGGCCAGCCTGCGCTCGTGGCGGTCGGACAACACGACGGCTGCCGCACCCTCCTCCGCGCAACGGCGGGCGGTGGCGTAGCCGATGCCCGTCCCGGCGGCGGCCGTCACAAGGACGCGTTTGCCCGTGAGCAACCCGTGCCCAGGGACGTACTCCACTATTGGTTCGGCTTGGCGCCCGATGCCGCCGCCGCCTTCATCGCCTCCAGCCGGTCGAGCATGGCCATCCGTTCCTGGCCCACCGTTGCTTCGATGCGGTCGGCGATCTCCTCCGGCGTCCAACGGCCGTCCTTGAACATGGCCCGAACCTCGTGAGGCTGGTTCCATACGGCGATCTTTCCTCCTACCGCGGTGTACACCTGCCCGGTGATGTGGCGGGCTCGGTCCCCGAGCAGAAAGACGACCATCGGAGCGACGTCCTCGGCGTCACCCATCTCGGCCAGCTCCATCGGCACGTTGGCGGACATTCGGGTGCGGGCCACCGGCGCTATGCAATTAGCGGTCACGCCGTAGCGGTGCAGGCCGACGGCCGCGCTGCGCACGAGCGACACGATCCCGCCCTTGGCCGACGAGTAGTTGGCTTGGGCCACACTCCCGGCGAAGGCGCCGGAGGTGAACCCGATGAGGGTGCCGGCTTCCTGCTTGCGCATGATGGCGGCGGCGTGGCGGAATACGGTGAAGGTGCCCTTCAGGTGGGTCTCGATCACCGGGTCCCACTCGTCCTCACTCATGTTGAACAACATCCGTTCCTTGAGGATGCCGGCGACGCAGACCACGCCGTCTATCCGGCCCCACTCATCGACGGCGGTCTGCACGATCCGTGATCCGCCGGCCATAGTGGTCACCGTGTCGGCCACCGCCACAGCGGTGCCGCCCGCGTCGGTGATCTCCTTCACCACCGCGTCGGCCACGTCGCTGGATGGATCCTCTCCGGCTATACCCACGCCGTAGTCGGCAACGACCACGTTGGCCCCGGCTTCGGCGCTAGCCATCGCCACCGCCCGCCCGATGCCTCGCCCCGCGCCTGTCACCGCGATTGACTTCCCTTGCAGGTATCCGGCCATAGGGCCTCTGGTTAGCATCCGCCCGTGGGGCGACACAAGGTGATCGTGATCGAGGACGGAGAAGCATCACCCCTTCCGCCGTGCCGCTCACTCACCTACCGCGCTCTGGACGGCGAGCAACCCACGGTGCACTGCCTCTGGTTCGATGAGGTGCCGGAACCGCACACGCTGCCCGGGCGGGCGTGGCTGGTTGAACCCCGGCCACAGTGGGACGACCGGGTCGCTCCCGGCATCACCCGCTTCTCGCTCCTGCGGCGCGCCGGGGACATCACGCCGGCCGAATTCGCCGGCCACTGGACGGAGGTGCACGCTCCCCTCGCTCGACGCCACCATCCAGCCCTGCGCCGGTACGTACAGAACATCGTCCTGCATCCGCTGGGTGACGCCGAACCGTACGACGGCATCGTCGAGCTCGGGTTCGCCAGCGTCAGTGACCTCGAAGAGCGCATGTATGACTCGGAGGCGGGTCGGGCGGCGGTGGCCGCCGATGTGCGCTCGTTCATCAACGTCTCGGCCGGATGGCAGGTGGTGACTCACGATCCCCTTCCCCTTGAAACATAGAACGCGTTCTTATATGTGGTTGTAGTGACTTCCGTTGTCGACCGGCGCAGCAACCGACTGGCCCGGGCCCTGCTGGCCGTGGGGGTGGCGCCCATGCACCACGTGGTCATCAGTTGTTGTGCGGAGCATGCCGGCGATGCGGAGGTAGCCCTCGCCGCGGTCCGCAAAGCGGCGCGCGGGCGGAGGCCATCGTTCCTAAACGGTTGGCGGAGCGGCTGGCCGCCCGCCAGCCGCGCCTGCTGCTGGCCGGCTGCGAGGGGGTCGCCGCCTGGCGGGCCAGCGGCGTGCCCTGCACGGTGATCGGAGACGACACGGGCGTCACCTGGTGGAAGATGCTCGAGGCCCGGCAGTCCGCCGAACCCCTGGCCCAGGCTTCTTAGCGCCCGGTCAGGCCGATCCGCGCAACTCGCTGCCGACGATCCACATAGCGAAGAATTGGGACCCGCCGCCGTAGGCGTGGCCGAGGGCGATGTGGGCGCCGTCGACCTGGTGGGCGCCGGCCTGGCCTCGTACCTGCAGAGCAGCTTCGGCAAACCGGATCATCCCTGACGCCCCGATGGGATTGGAGGAGAGCACGCCACCCGACGGGTTGATCGGCATGTCGCCCTCAAAGCTGGTCGCGCCCGAATCCACCATTTTCCAACCCTCGCCGTCGGGCGCGAATCCCAGGTTCTCCATCCACATGGCCTCGTACCAGCTGAACGGGACGTAGATCTCGGCCACGTCGATCTGGCGGTAGGGGTCGGTGATGCCCGCCTGGGCGTAAAGGTCAGCGGCGCAGTCCCGCCCCGCCTTCGGGTTCACCGCGTCGCGACCGGCGAACATGGTGGGCTCGCTGCGGATGGCGGCGCCGAGCACCCACGCCGGCGGCTTTGCCGCCCGGCGGCCGCCGGCCTCGTCGGTGAGGACCATGGCGCAGGCGCCGTCCGAGGACGGACAGGTCTCCAAGTAGCGGATCGGGTCCCAGAGCATCGGCGACTCGGCCACCTTCTCGAAGCTGATGTCCTCGATCTGAAGGTGGGCATAGGGGTTGCGTAGCGCGTTCAGCCGGTCCTTGACCCCGACCATGATCCCGATGTGATCGGGGGCATTGGCGCGACGGATGTACGCGCGGATGAGCGGGGCAAAGTAGCCGCCCGCCCCAGCCAGGGTGGGCGGGGCAAAGGGCAGGGGACGCGACAGCGCCCACATGGCGTCGGACTCGCTCTGCTTCTCGAACCCCACGGTGAGGACTCGCTGGTGCACGCCCGCCTGCACGAGGCTGGCGGCCACCAGCGCCGTGGAACCGCCCACGCTCCCGGCCGTGTGCACCCGGAGCATCGGCTTGCCGGCGCAGCCCAACGCGTCGGCCAGATAGAGCTCGGGCATCACCACGCCCTCGAACATGTCGGGCGCCTTGCCGATGACCACGGCGTCGATGTCTCGCCACGTCATCTCCGCGTCCTCGAGGGCCCGCAGCGCCGCCTCCCGCACCAGGCCGGCGATGGACACGTCGCCGCGGGTCGACTGGTACTTCGTCTGGCCCACGCCCACAACTGCGCAGGGTTCAGCCATCAGTTCCCTCTAACACGCAGACCAGATTCTGTTGAAGGGCCGGGCCCGAGGTGGCGTGGGCCACCGCCCGGCCGGCGCGGCCATCCATGATCCGGCTGGCCGCTTCTCCGATTCGGGTCAGGCCCGCGGCCATGACCACGTTGCCGGCCAGAGCACCACCGGATGGGTTGATGTCCGTCGTCCCGTCCAGGCCCAACGCCTCGGCGACGATGAGCTCCTGATGCGAAAACGGGGCGTGGAGCTCGGCCACGTCGACCGGCTTCTCGCCGACCCCGGCCCGGCGGCCGGCGTCTGCGGTGGAGACCGAGCGGGTGAGGTCACGTACGCCGAGCCCATGGGGCTCGATGCGATGATCGATGCCCCGGATCCACGCTGGCCGCTCGCAGACGCGGCGGGCCAGCTCACCGGTGGCCAGCACCACCGCCGCCGCGCCATCAGAGATCGGCGGGCAGTCGTGCCGGCGGAGCGGCGACGTGAAGTACGGCTCGGCCAGCAATGCCTCGGGATCCGCGTCGCCGGAGAGTTGCGCGTTGGGATTGGATTGGGCGTTGCGGCGGCTACGGGCGACCACCTCCGCCAGTTCCGACTCCTTATGCCCTTTCTCCAACCATGCCCTCGCCTGCAGGGCGGCGATGCTGATCGAGTCGGGCCAGAGGGGAGCCACGTAGTAGGGATCGAGTTGGAGAACCAGGATGTCGACGAGGGGCCCCAACGAGGATTTGCCGAACGCGTACACGAGGGCGGAGTCGAGGTCACCGTGCTGCAACCGCACCCACGCCTCGTACAACGCCCACGCCCCATCCATCTCCACGTGGGACTCCCGGATTGGCGGCCACGCGCCAACCGCATCGAGGCCGGAGACAAAGGAGAACGGCGCACCGGCCAGGTAGTCACAGCTCCCCGAGATGGTGAAGCCGATCTCCTTGCGGCCGACGCCGGACGCGGCGATGGCGTCGTGGACGACGGGCAAGAGGATCTCCACCTCGTTGCGGAATTCCTCCCGGCGCACGATCGGAGATTGGGCGAAGGCGACGACGGCGACGTCCCGCATCACACGTACTCCCGGTACGTGTCGAACGGGGCGTCCGGCTCGCCGGTCGGGCGGAAGTAGCGGATGCTCTCCAGCGTCGGCTTGCGCTCCTCGGGCTCGACCCACACCGGCTCTACCCGCATCCCCATGTAAACCTTGTCGGCGTCGACTTCCTGGATGAGGTGCATCAGCCCGATGTCGGCACCGTCGAGGAGAATCGTCGCCGACACGTACGGGATCTTGATCTTCTGGCCATAGAACGGGACGTTGACCACGCAAAAGGTGGTGACCGTGCCATGGCCGGAGACCTCCACCTCTTCGTCCGTCGCGACGCCGCAGGACGCGCAGGCCCCGCGGGGCGGCGTGTAGACCTTCAGGCACTGGGGACAGCGCTGGCCGAGAATGCGCCCCTGCTCAAGGCCGCGCAGGAACCGGGAACTGGCCTGGCCGGCGGTGTACCGGTATTCGAGGTGCACCGGCGCCCGGATGCTCAGGACGGGCTCGACCGGCTCTTCGGGCGCGTCGGGCTCGGTCACCGGCCGTCCTCCTCAGGCACGAAGCAGGCGATGTCCTGGATTTCTCCGACCCGTTCGTCGCGCCACTTCACGCTGACCCTCATGCCCGTCGCCATGCGGTCCTCGCTCCCTGCGTCGACGGCATGCAGCATGGCCGTGTCGGCGCCGTCCAGCCGGACGAGCGCCCAGGCGAACGGATGGTCGAAGGGATGCGTCGGGCGCGGCGCGGAGACCCAGGCCCAGGTGGTCACCAGGCCCGATTGACCGACTTCGACGAACTCGTCGAGCGACTCGCCCGTTTCGGGGTCGTACTCGGCCGGGGGCACGAGCACCTGGCCGTTGCGCATCCGGATGCCCTCGATCCGACCCGAGCGCAGCCCCGTCATGAACCGGCCGATGACCGGCCCCAGGGTGCGGGTATACGGGTACTCGAGGATGTTCGGCGCCTCCAGCGCCGGACTCGGTTCGGCCATGCCGGCAATCAGAACACGTTCTCATTCTGACCGCAACCGCGAGTACGCTCCCTGCTCATGCCATCCCTCGGATTCTGGAGTCTGGCCCAAGAAGACCCTGCTCACCTGGCCCTGGTCGATCCGGAGGGACGAGAGGTCAGCGCCGGCGAACTGTTGGCGTCCACCAACCAGCTCGTGAACGGGCTGCGCCAGCTCGGCCTGGAGATGGGTGACGCCATCGCCATCGTGCTGCCCAACGGCGTGGAGTTCTTCGAGCTGTACCTGGCCGCCCTCCAGGCCGGCTGGTACCTGATCCCGATCAACCACCACCTGGTGGCGCCGGAGATCGCGTACATCCTCCAGGACTGCGAGGCCAAGGCCCTCGTCGCCCACACCCGGTTCGCCGACGCCTGCCTGGCGGCGGCTGACGAAGTCGGTCTCCCCGCCGAGGGACGCCTCTCGGTCGGTCCGGTTGATGGCTTCCGTTCGTACGATGAGCTTAAGCAGGGGCAGCCTTCGGCGTTGCCGTCCGATCGCACCACTGGCGCGGTGATGAATTACACGTCGGGAACGACCGGACGGCCGAAGGGAGTACGCCGCTCGCTGCTTGGCGTCGAGCCGGAAGCCGCCGCCCTCGGGTTCGGCGGCATCCTGCTGCTGTTCGGGATCCAGCCCCAGGACGACAATGTGCACCTGGTCGGCTCGCCGCTCTATCACACAGCCGTCATCACCTTCTCGGGGGCGGCGATCCACCTCGGTCACACCATCGTGGTGATGGACAAGTGGACGCCCGAGGGTTGTCTCGAGAGGATCGAGACGTACCGGGTGACGACCAGCCACATGGTTCCCACCCAGTTCCACCGCATGCTGGCGATGCCCGAAGACATCAGGCACAAGTACGACCTCTCGTCGCTGCGCCACATGATCCACGCCGCCGCCCCGTGCCCGGTCGATGTCAAGCGAGCCATGATCGACTGGTGGGGCCCGGTGATCGACGAGTACTACGCCGCCAGCGAGGGCGGGGGGACGATCGTCTTCCCCGACGAGTGGCTAAAGAAGCCGGGGACGGTCGGCAAGCCCTGGCCCATCTCGGAGATCGGCATCTTCGACGACGACGCCAAACGGCTCGAGGCCAACCAGATCGGCACCGTGTACATGGCGATGGGCGCGGGGGACTTCGAGTACTACAAGGACAAAGAGAAGACACAGAAAAACCGCATCGGGAAGTTCTTCACCGTCGGCGACATCGGTTACCTCGACGACGACGGCTACTTGTTCCTGTGCGATCGCAAGTCGGACATGATCATCTCGGGCGGGGCCAACATCTACCCGGCCGAGATCGAGAGTGTCCTCCTCGGCCATCCCAAGGTCGGCGATGCAGCCGTCTTCGGCATTCCCCACGAGGACTGGGGCGAGGAGGTCAAGGCGGTGATCGAACCCGCCGACGGCGTGCCCGGCGACCCGGCACTGGCGGCCGACATCCTCGCCTTCTGCGCCGGCAAGCTGGCCAAGTTCAAGACGCCGAAGTCGGTCGACTTCATTGCCGAGATGCCCCGGGACCCCAACGGGAAGCTGTACAAACGCAAGCTCCGCGACCCGTACTGGGAAGGCCGGGAGCGGGCCATTTAGGATGCCCAAACTCCCCGAGGACCCACGGGACATCTGGGTCACGGCCGTCCCGCCCGAGGACTCCGCCCGGGCCCACAAGCATCGGCTGGTTCGTCACGTCAAGCGCGCGGCCGAGAACGTCGCCCTGCTCGACCTGGCTGGCTGCCCCCTCGACACGCTGGCCGCGCTGGCCGAGCGCACCGGTGACCTGGCCGACGATCTGGGCGTGCTGCCGTCCCTGCGGGCCAAGGGGGGTCCGGCCCTGGCCGGCGGCGATGACGCCGCCCTTATGGAACGCAGCGGCATCAGTGGCCGTAGCAACCCCATCGCCCCGCCGATGGCGATGTGGGCCGACGGGGAGTTGACCCGCGGCCGGGCTTTCTACACCGCCGTGTACGAAGGCCCACCCGGCTGCCTCCACGGCGGGTTCGTGGCCGCCGCCTTCGACGATCTGCTTGGCTACGCCCAGATCGCGTCGGGTATGGCCGGGTACACGGGCACGCTCACCGTCCGGATGCTCAAGCCCACGCCTCTGTACCAAAACATCGACTACGACGCGGCCGTGGATCGGGTGGAGGGTCGCAAGATCTTCGTGACCGGACGATCCTGGTGCGGCCCGGATCTGCTGGCCGAGTGCGAGATCGTCTTCATCCAGCCGAGACTCGGCTCTCCGATGGAAGGCCCGTTCACACCCGCTTGAAGTTCGGCTGGCGTTTCTCGCCGAAGGCGCGGGCGCCCTCCTTGGCGTCCTCGGTGGCGAAGATGGGCCAGCCCAGCTCCAGCTCCCGCGCCAGACCGTCCACCTCGGACATCCCCTCGGTCTCGCGCACGGAGCGCTTGATGGCCTCTACGGCCAGAGGTCCGTTGGCACAGATGACCTCGGCGATCTCGAGCGCCGTGGCCAGGGCCTGTCCATCCGGCACCACCCGTCCGATCAGCCCGATCGCCTTGGCTTCCGTGGCACTCACCTCGCGGGCCGTCAGCAGGAGATCCATGGCGACGGTAAAGGGGATCTGCCGGCGCAGCCGCACGGTTGAGCCGCCGAGCGGGAACAGCCCTCTTCGGGCCTCGAACACGCCGAACTTGGCGCCCTCCCCCGCCACCCGGATGTCCGTTCCCTGGAGAATCTCGGTGCCACCGGCCACGGCGTAGCCCTCGACGGCGGCGATCAACGGCTTCTTCGGCTGGTAGTGACGGAGCAGCGCCTTCCAGTGGAGGTCAGGATCGGCGGCGAAGCGGTCCGCGTACGGATCCTCGGCCGGGCTGCCGCCGCTGAACGCCTTCAGGTCCATCCCGGTACAGAAGTCCCCGCCGGCGCCGGTCAGGACGGCACAACGCACGTCGTCGTCCTCGTCGGTCTGCACCCACGCGTCGACGAGCCCGACCAGCATGGCTCGGGACAGCGCGTTCTTGGCCTCCGGGCGGTTCATGGTCACGACCAGGGTCTGGCCGGCTCGCTCTACCGTGAGATTCTCCGTCCCAGCCACTCCCCGGCTCTCCTTGTTCGCAGAAGTCAGAACGTGTTCTACTACGGATCGTGGAGTTCAACCTCGCCGACCTGTTCGAAAACGCCGTCGATGCCTTCGGCGAGCGGGAGTACCTGGTCGCCGCCGGGAAGCGACGCACGTACGCCGAGATGGAGGCCAGGGCCAACCGGCTGGCCCATCACCTGACGGGCGCCGGGGTCAAGGCCGGAGACCATGTCGGCATCTACGCCTACAACTCGGTCGAGTGGGTCGAGGCGGCGTGGGCCATCTTCAAGATCCGGGCCGTGTGGGTGAACATCAACTACCGCTACGTGGAGGACGAGCTGGCCTACCTGTTCGGCAATGCGGATCTGGTCGCCCTCATCTACCAGCAGGAGTTTGCCGACCGGGTGGCGGGCGTGCGACCCAGCCTCCCCATGCTCCGCCATCTGATCGTGATCGCCGACGGCTCCGCCACCGCCGTACCTGGATCGGTTGACTACGAGGCCGCCCTCGCCGCCGAATCGGGGGAGCGGGACTTCGGCCCGCGCTCCCCGGACGATCGGTACATCCTCTATACCGGCGGCACCACGGGTATGCCAAAGGGCGTGGTGTGGCGCCATGAGGATGTGTTCTTTGCTCTCGGCGGCGGGATCGATGCCCTTACGGGCGAGCGCGTCACCCGCCCGGAGCGGATGGTCGAGAAGGCCAAGGAGGGCTTCAACGTCACCTCCCTCCCCATCGCTCCCCTGATGCACGGGGCCACCCAATGGTGCGTCATGGCCCAGAGTTTCACGGCCAACAAAGTCGTGCTCCTCCCCAAGTTCGATCCGCACCAGGTCTGGCAACTTGTCGAGCAGGAGAAGGTGAACCTCATCATGATTACGGGCGACGCCATGGCCCGCCCCTTGATCGAGGCTCTCGATGACCCGGGCCGGAGTTACGACACGTCATCAGTGTTCGCCTTGAGCAGCAGCGCCGCCATCTTCTCGCCTTCAGTCAAAGAGGACTACTTCCGCCGCTTCCCGAACCTGATGATCACCGACGCCATCGGCGCCTCCGAAAGTGGCAACAACGGCCTGGTCCGGCTCGAAGCGGGCAAGACCGCCATGAAGGGCGGCCCGACCGTCACCGCCCAACCCGGAACGGTCGTGCTCGATGAGCATTTGAAACCGCTACCGCCGGGCACGGGCGAGGTGGGCCGGCTGGCCCGCAGCGGCGACATACCGGTCGGCTATTACAAGGACCCGGTGAAGTCAGCCGAGACGTTCGTCGTCGGTGCTGACGGCGTCCGGTACTCGATGCCCGGCGACTTTGCCCTCGTCGAAGAGGACGGCTCCGTGACCCTGCTGGGCCGGGGTTCGGTGTCGATCAATTCGGGGGGCGAGAAAATCTTCCCCGAGGAGGTGGAAGCGGCCGCCAAGTCCCATCCTCAGGTCTGGGATGCCGTCGTGGTGGGCGTGCAGGATGAGCGATGGGGGCAGCGGGTGGCCGCCGTGATCCAGTTACGTCCGGGCGCCGAGGTCAGCCTCGAAGATCTGCAGGAGCACTGCCGGTCAAAGATCGCTGGCTACAAGATCCCGCGCCAGCTCCACATCGTCGACAGCATCGTTCGATCGCCCAGCGGCAAACCCGACTACCGGTGGGCGTCCGCCGTGGCCAAACAGGAGGCGTAATGCAAACCCGAATCTGTGAGATGTTCGGCATTGATCTGCCCATCTTCGCGTTCAGCCACTGTCGCGACGTGGTGGCGGCCGTGTCCAAGGCGGGCGGGATGGGCGTGCTCGGCGCGCTGGCCTTCTCGCCCGAGCAGCTTCAGATCGAGCTGAACTGGATCGACGAGCATGTCGGCGGTCACCCCTACGGCGTCGACGTGGTAATGCCCGCATCCTACGCCGGCGCCGGCGAGATGGACCCTGACCATCTGGCCGAGAATCTGGCCCGCATGATCCCCGCTGAGCACCGCCAGTTCGTGGAGACGGTGTTGGCGGAGCATCACGTCCCGGCGCTCACCGATGACGACGAACGGCCGGTCGGATTGCTGGGCTGGACCCACGAAGGCGCCAGACCCCAGGTCGATATCGCCCTCTCCCATCCCATCAAGCTGCTGGTCAATGCCCTCGGCCCGCCTCCCCGCGACATCGTGGACCTGGCCCATAGTCACGGGGTCAAGGTGGCCGCCCTCGTCGGCAGTGTGCAGCAGGCTCAGCGCCAGGTGAATCAGGGCGTTGACATCGTCGTGGCCCAGGGTTATGAAGCCGGTGGCCACACCGGCGAGGTCGGCAGCATGGTGCTCATCCCGGAAGTGGTGGACGCCGTGGCGCCCGTGCCGGTTCTGGCCGCCGGCGGTATCGGCAGCGGAAGGCAGATGGCCGCGGCCATGGCCCTCGGCGCCGACGGGGTATGGACCGGTTCCATCTGGCTCACCGTGCAGGAGAGCGACATGTCGCCGCTCGTCATGGAAAAGCTGCTGGCGGCCAGTTCACGCGACACGGTGCGGTCACGCTGCCTGTCCGGCAAGCCCGCCCGCCAGCTGCGTACCGATTGGACCGATGCGTGGGAGCGGCCGGACTGCCCGGGCACCCTGCCCATGCCGCTGCAGTACATGCTCACCGCCGATGCGCAGCGCCGCATCGCCAAGTACCAGGCCAAAGAGCTGGTCGGCATGCCCGTGGGCCAGATCGTGGGCAGCATGCGCCAGGTCCGGCCCACCAAGGACGTCATCTTCGATCTGGTGGAGGACTTCGTGGAGGCCAGCGAGAAGCTGCACGGCCTCCTTCAGGCCGACTAACGCTGGTCTACGGCCAACCGGCGCCGCGCACATCGACCTCGACCGCCTCGATGCGGGCATCGCGACGAGCCATCGCTTCGCGCGGGTCATGGGTCGATGAGGTACATACGTACAGCGTGCGCCGATCGGCACCGCCGAGGGCGCAGGCGATGGCCTCGTGCGCACCGGTCACCACCCGGTCCAGTACCTCGCCACCGGCCGCCACCCGGATGACCTCGTGACTGATGGGTGATGCGACCCAGACGGCGCCCTCCGCGTCGAGCGCAATGCCATCCGGGGCGGCGCCGTCGAGGGCGGCGAACAGCCGGCGATCGACGAGCGAGCCGTCATCGGCGATGGTGAAGGCCGTCAGCTTGGCGGCGAAGGTCTCGGCCACGATCAGCGTCTTGCCGTCGGGCGTGATCACCGACCCATTGGGGAAAAGGACGTCGTCGGCCACCGTTCGCGCTGTGCCATCCGGTTCGACGAGGACCAGCACGGTCGTGGCCGGTGGCGCACCGCCCGCCAAGTCAAAGCCTTGATTGCCCACGTAGGCCCGACCGAGACCGTCGACCACCATGTCGTTGGCGTACCAGGTGGCCAGGTGGCTGATGTCGGCGTGCGTGGTCTGGGTCCCATCGGGCGCCACTCGCACCAAGCGTTTGTCGACGGCGGACACCGCCAGCAGGGTGTCGTCCGGGAGCCAGCCAAGGCCGGACGGATAGCCAGGCACGGTCGCCACCGTCGTCAGCGCGCCATCGGGCTCCATTCGCACGATGGTCGGTCCGTACACATCGGAGAACCACAGGCTGCCGTCATGCCAGCGCGGCCCTTCCGTGAAGGTGAATCCGCTAGCCAGGATCGTCAGTTTGCTCACGCGGTCACGGTGCCGGGTCAGTCCACGGCTCGCCGGTGGAGGCGCCGCACTCGGCGGCGAGCGCGACTTGCGCGCGCTCACGTGCTCGGGTATCACGCACGGCCGCGCGCGCACTCTCGGCGCGCGCCGCGGTGCGGCAGCTAGAGGCGCTCGAGAATGGTGGCGGTCGCCAGGGCGCCACCGCAGCACATGGACACGAGGGCCAGCGAAGCATCGCGGCGCTCGAGCTCGTGCAGGGCGGTCGTGATCAGGCGGCTGCCGGTAGCGCCGACGGGGTGTCCCAGCGCGATGGCCCCGCCGTTGACGTTGACCTTGTCCATGTCGGGTTCGTGGACTTGGGCCCACGAGAGCACCACAGACGCGAACGCTTCGTTCACTTCGAAGATATCGATGTCCGCCATCGTCATGCCCGCCTTGTCCAACACCTTGCGGGTGGCGTCGACCGGGCCGTCCAGGTGGTAGTACGGCTCGGAGCCGACGAGGACCTGGGCCACAATTCTGGCCCGCGGTCGCAGTCCATCACCCTTGGCCCTGACCTCGGACATCCACAGCACGGCCGACGCGCCATCGGATATCTGCGAGCTGTTCCCGGCGGTGTGGATCCCGTCTGCCATCACCGGCTTCAGCTTGGCCAGGCCCTCGGCCGTGCTGTCCCTCGGCCCTCCGTCCCTCGACACGACCTGACGCTCGCCGGTAGGGCCATCGGCGCCGATCATCGGCGCCTCGACGGGCACGATCTCGCGCTCGAACCGCCCCTCGGCGATCGCCCGCATCGCCTTCTGCTGGGAAGCCAGGCCGAGGCCATCGACGTCGGCGCGGGTGATGCCCCGCCGCTGGGCGATCCGCTCGGCGGCGCCGAACTGGTCCGGCATATCCCAGGGAAAGTTTTCGGGACGTGAGGAGCCGGGGCCGTTGCGCACGTTCATGCCCAGACCGACGCGGCTCATCACTTCCACACCGCAGGCGATACCGATGTCTATGGCCCCGGCGGCGATGAGGTTCGAAACGAAGTGGTTGGCCTGCTGCGACGATCCGCATTGGCAGTCGACCGTGGTCGCGGCCACCTCGTACGGCATGCCCGCGCTGAGCCACGCGTTGCGGGTGACATTGGATGCCTGCTCTCCTGCCTGGGTGACGCACCCCCCGACGATCTGTTCCACCGACGATGGGTCGATGCCCGCCCGTTTGACAACCTCGATCTGGGGGATGGAGAGCATCTCGGCGGCGTGCAGCCCGGAAAGCTGCCCGTTGCGTTTGCCAATCGGCGTCCGGACGGCCTCAACGATGACAGGAAGACCCATGGCCACCATCGTAGAACGTGTTCTCATCCGGTATCCAATGGGGAGTCTGGGCGAACTGGTCGCCAGTTCGTCTTGGGTCGGCTACAGCCCCATGAAACTGCCGCCGTCGCACACGATCGTCTGCCCGGTCACATAGCCGGCGTCATCTGAGGCCAGAAAGACGGCGACCGTGCCGATGTCCTGCTCCGCTCGCCCCACCCGTCCGAGCGGGGTACGAGCGGTCAATCGCTCCTTCAACACCGGATCGTGGGCGAAGGCGGCGGTGAGCGACGGGGTCTCTGCCACCGGCGCGATGCAATTGACGGTGATCCCGAGGCCTCCCCACTCTCGAGCCAGGCTCTTGGCCAGCGCCCGCTGGGCCCCCTTCACCGGCGAGTAGACGGGAAGGTTGGCGCTGCCCTCGATGCCAGAAGGCGAGGTCAACAGGATGAGCCGGCCCCGAGTGCCGGCTACTCGCAGATGGGGGAAGGCCAGTTGCGCGCTGTAGAAGGAGCCCCACACGGCGGTGCGGGAGTAGTTCCGCCAGAGCTTGTCGTCGACGTCCTCGAGTCGGTGAGGCAGGCTTCCCCGGAACGCGTTGTGCACCATGATCTCCAGCCCACCGAACATGGAGACTGCGGACGCCACTGCCTCCGCAACTGACGCGCGCTTGGTCACGTCGGTCTCGATGCATACGGCTGACCCGCCCTCGGTCCGGATGGCTTTGGCCACGGGCTCGCCGGTCAATGTCCGCCGGGCGGCGATTACGACGTTGGCGCCCTCGGCCGCCAAGGCGCGGGCGATGCCCTCGCCGACACCCTGGCCGGCGCCCGTCACCATCGCCGTCCTTCCCGCCAAGCGAGCGGTCACGGGGACATCCACACGCCGCCATCGGCGCAGATGGTCGCTCCGGTCACGAACCGCATGCCCGCGCCGACCAGCGCCACCAGGACCGGGCCAAGGTCGCCCTGCGGATCACCCGGTCCGCCCATCGCCGCGGGCGCCAGCGACAGACCTTCGCTGCGATAGCCGCCCGGAGCCAACACCAACTCTGGCGCTGGGGCCAGACAGTTGACGTTCACGCCGTAGCGGCCCCACTGACGGGCGGCGGACTTGGCCAGGAGCCGCTGGCCCTCGACCAGCGCGCACCACGGCGCCAACCCGGGCGCGCCGGACATCGACAAGGTCGGCGTCACCAGCACGATGCTTCCCCCACCACCGCCAGACTGGAAGGCGCGCCGGGCGGACTGACAGCACCAGATAGTGGCGGCCATACCCTTTTCCCAGATGGCATCGAATCGTTCGTCATCGACCTCTTCGATCGGCCGCGGGTCGAGGGCCACCGGATCCACGGCGGTATGGACCACCGCCGACGGGCTTCCCAGCGCCTCGGTCAAAGAGGAGAAGGCGGCGGCGACCGAGTCGCGCGTGCTCAGATCGGTGATGGCACCGACGGTCGCTCCCGCCGCCGCCAATGCCGCGGTCAAGCCGCCGCCGAGCGAGGTGTCGGTTCCCGTCATGAAAACGACCTGGCCGTCGAGCTCCTGCATCGGGGCAGTCTGGCAGGCGTAACATGCGGCGTGCCCAGCCGACCAAAAGACGCAATGGCGAAGTTCCTCGGCGGCGTGCATCGCAATGTGTTCTCGGCCAGCAACGGACGGGTTCTCGGCCGCATGGCCGGCATGCCGGTCGTCATGCTGACCACGACCGGGCGCAAGAGTGGACGGCCGAGGACCACCATGCTCACCAGTCCGGTCCAGGAGGGCGACCGCATCGTCCTGGTGGCCTCGTACGGAGGCGACCCGCATCATCCGGCTTGGTTCCTCAATCTCCAGGAGCATCCCGACGTCGACGTGGTGACGTCCGGGAAGCGGGCGTGCATGCGCGCCCGGGTGGCGAGCGCGGAAGAGAAGCAACGACTGTGGCCGCAGGTCACGGCTCGTTACAAGGGATACGCGGGCTACCAGGAGCGCACCTCACGGGACATCCCGCTGGTGCTGCTTGAACCGGCGGATGACATCAAAGGATGATGGCCCGCGCCCGCAACTCGCCGATCTCGGCGTCGGAAAGACCGGCCTCGGTGAGTATCTGGTCGGTGTGCTCGCCGACCGCCGGTGCGGGGCGGCGTTCGGCTTCTGACCAACCTTGCATGCGCGCCGCGGGACGCGGCTGAACGATCCGGCCCAGCGCCGGATGGTCGATCTCCTCGATGACACCCGACGCGACAACCTGGGGGTGGAGCCGCACCTGGGCCAGATCAACGACCGGCGCACAGGGAACCTGGTTGGCGGTCATCCGGTCGACGACCTCGTCGGTGGTCATCTCGAGCAGCCGCTTTTTGACGGCCCGCATGGTGTCGCCGCCGTGTTTCATGCGACCCTCCACCGAGTTGGTGCGCGCATCCTCCGCGACACCGGACGCCACCACCATTCCCTGCCATTGATCGTCGGTGAGGGTCACTACCGAGACGAACCCGTCGGCGGTCTTGGTCAACCGGAAGGAGCCGGCGACAGCCGGGACCTCGGCCAGGTCTTCCAAGCAGGTGTGGTTCATCATGCCGTCGGGCCAGAGGAAGTTGATGGCGACATCGAGCATCGACACGTCAATGGTCGTTCCGATCCCAGTGCGCTCACGGGCCAGCAGCGCGGCAGTGATGGCCTGAGCCGCGGTGTACGCCGTCGACTTGTCGACGATTCCATGGCGCACCAGATCAGGGTCACCGCCGCGGGGATCGGCTTGGCGGGCGGCGATCCCCGAAAGCGCCTGAACGCCATGGTCGTAGGCGGGTGCATGAGAGAGCGGGCCGCCCTCCGGGCCGAACCCGGTGATCGACACGTAGATGAGGCGGGGACGTCCACGGCGGAGGTCGTCGGCGCCAAGCCCGAGGCGCTCGGCCACGCCCAGCCGGAAGTTCTGGACGAAGACATCTGCGCCATCGACGAGCCGGAGCAGCAGCTCCCGACCATGGGGGTCCTGCAGGTTGATGACGATGGAGCGTTTGCTGCGGTTGAGGTTGGCGAAGTACGTCGACGTGCCGCCCTGCCCCATTCCGACGCGGCGAATGACCTCCCCGCCGGGCGGCTCCACCTTGACGACGTCGGCACCTTGATCGGCGAGCACCATCGTTGCCAGCGGACCCGACATGTTCATGGTCAGATCGACGATCCGGTAGCCGGCCAAGGGGCCGCCATCGACGCGTCTCGGCAAAGCCGTTGCCATCTCCATCCACTCCCTTGGTCGTCGGTGCAAGCTACCCGTTACTCGCCGGCAGCCGTGAGGCGTCCGATGCGGCGGCGCAGCGGTGTCGGTGTCGACAGCCAGCTGTCGGTGACGCCCTGGCGGGCCAGCAGCGAACGGATGCGTTCTAGGATGGCCTCACTGCGCAGCAGGGCGAAGACCTCGAACCAGCGGAGATCGACGAGCGTGCGTCCGAGCCGCTGTTCGTAGCCGGCGAGCGTGGTGGCTCGGTCAGGGAGCCCGGGCAATTCGGCCTCGCCTCCCGGCATCCGCCGCAGAGCGATGTACCAGCCCACGTCGAGCTCGGCCGGACCAATCGAGGTCATCTCCCAGTCCAGCACGGCGGCGGGCCGGAAGGCTTCGTCGAAGACGACGTTGCCCAGCCGGGCGTCGCCCCACAGGAGTGCCGGTGGCGGCTCGGGCTGCGGGCGGTGTTGGTCGCACCAGGCCAGCGCATCGGCCAGATCAGGCGCAACCGTGCCGTCGCCCGCCCACGTCAGATACGACCCCCACCACGCCACCTCCGCGGCCAGACCAACCCCTCCGGGCCGCGCCGCCACGCCCAACCCAAGTTGTCGCCAGTCCAGTCGGTGGATGGCCGCGAAGACATCCAGGAAGGCATCGTGCAGTCCGGTCTGCTGGTCGGGCGCGATGTCGTGTAGCCAACCCTGCTCCCAGTAGGGCGGTTGCTCGGCGGGGATCTGGCCGGCGACGCGAGGCATGAGCAGGAACGGCGCTCCTACCCACGCTTCGTCCTCCTCCCACGCCAGCGGTGTGGCCACGGGGATCCCGTTTCCGGCCAGTGTGGTCTGCACCCGAGCCTGGAGCCCCAGGTCGTACGCCGGGAAGAGCCCCTCGCCGGCCGGGGGCAGCCGGGCCACCAGCGACTCGCATCCATCGTCCGACGAAACCTCAACCAGGAGGGTCTGACTCGACAGACCGGCCGACGGTTGGGTGAGGGGCCCGACCCGGAGTTCACCGGCGGTTGGCCGCCCGGCCCGGAGCCAGCGTTCGAGCCCGGCTCGCACCGCCTCCAAATCTCGCTCCGCGCCGCCGACGCCGACCATTGACGGTCAACTTAGTGGGGTGCCTGCGCCGCCTGCGCCGCTACAGGAACGATGCCTCGGCCGTCAGGCCAGCGTCGGCGTCCGCGCCGGTGGCGATGGTCTGGGCGGTCCCCCATCCCACGCCGCCGCCCACCGGGTCCTCGACCCGCACGACCGTGTCCCGCAACTGATGGACCTGCCTGGCGACGGCCGGGTCGGCGCAATCCGCCAGGTGCTCGCCGTCCACGGCCAGGCGGCCGCGCCATTGGCCGTGCCACTGCCCTTGGTAACCGAGGTACAGGCCGGTGCCAAGGTGAAAGCCCGTGGCTGAGACCGCCTCGATGGTGACCGGGCGTTCTTCGCCGGCCTGCGTGGTGAAATGCAGAACCCCGCCCTCCAGGCGGCGGTTGTCGTCGCGGAAACGGAGACGGGGCACCAGGGCGGCGAACGGCTCCCGCCTCCCATCCGCGTGCTCGACGCCACCCTGGAATTCGACGCGGCTCCAGCCGCCCACGGCGTGGCGCTGGTAATACCAATGAAGCGCGTACCGCGTTCCGTCGGGTCGCTCACAGAGGATCGGACACCAGAGCACTGTCGTTGAAACGCCCTCGGGCTCGGCCCGGGGCGCGACATCGTCGACTGGCTGGCCGACCTGATAGCGCACCCCCCACGAATGGTCGCGCGTCGACACCCACGTGGCGTGATCGAACTCGACCCGATGGCCGTCCACCTCAGCCCATCCCGACGCCGTGCCGGTCTGGTGGTAGCGGACGATGTCGGTGTCGAGCCGGTAACCATCGCGGCTGCGGCGCACCTCGCGTTCCTCCACGGCGGGTGGCGTAACTCCCTCGAATGTCCATGCGAAGCTGATGGGCACCACGTCGTTCGGCTCGAGGGCGAAGCGGATGTTGCGAAGGGGAACGACCACCTCGTAGTGGATTGGACCAACCGCAGTGGCGCCGGCATCGGTGGCCAGCTCGCGGCTGGCCCGCACCGTCCATTGCTCGACGCCGCGGCTCACGCCGGCGCAAGCGTCCATAACGCCCCGATTGGGATACTTCCCGATCCCGAGCACGAGTTGTAGCGATCCGTCACGCGCCGCCGCCATGGCCCACGCCTTCTCGGTCCACGACCGATCCGCCTGGGCGACGGTGGCGAAGGTGTCAGTGATCTGATGGTTGAAGGTCTCATCGGCAGGAACGAGAGGCCCGAGGGAGGTCATGGCCACCACCTTGCCCGACGGCGTGAAGACACGCCGCTTCTACTGGGGCGTGAAGCCGGTGGCACACGATGCCCGGCCTCCAACGCCGACGGAGACCGGCACCGGGTAGGCGGCAACAAATCCACTCGTTGGAAATGTGAGGAGGGCATGGCCCGTCCCGTCGGTGCCGACGACGTAGCGCTGATCGCCAGTCTTGGTGTGCAGGGTGATGGTGGCGGAGGAGTTGGGGACATCGCTCGTGATCGAGATCGTGTCCGTGCTTCCCGGTTTGCTGCTGGGAGTGGCGTTGCCCATTGCGGCCGTACAGGTGGGGGGCGGGGTCGTCGGCGGCGGCGTGGTCGGCGGAGGCGGCGCCTTTGTGGTGGGCGGGATCGTCGGGCGCGGCGGCCGGGTTGACGCCGTGACCGGTCCAGGCCGGGTGGTGGTCGGGGCCGGCGCGACGGTCGGTGCCACCGTCGGAGGTGGCACGGTCGTCGATGGAATCGTGGTCGATACCACCGGGGTCGCCGTGGTCGAGGGGTCCGGCGGGCTGGTGACGCTCGAGGGCGTCGTGACGGTTGACGTGGTGACCGCCGCCTCGACGCGCGTCCTCTTCACGTCGGGTTGCAGGGTGATCGCCCCGACGATCCCCACCGCCAAGAGCACGATGACGACCGCGGCCAGCATGAACCACGGCCGACGCGGAAGTGCCTTCTCGGCTGGCACTGTTGGGTTGTCGGTCGCCGCTCTGCCCTCCGGCCGCCTCCGCTCCACCGTAGCGGGGGCGCCGAGGCCGCGCCGACCCCGCCGTCACCGCCCCTTGCTGATTTGCGTAGTCTGACGCAGCGTCAGATCGGGAGGCAACGCATGAAGTTCTGGGCGGCGGTGGCGTGGGTGGACCCCAGCCAGCTGATCGACGTGGCCAGAACCTGCGATGCCACGGGCTACCACGGGATCCTCGTCTCCGACCATGTCTTCTACCCGGACAAGCTCACCTCGCCATACCCGTACTCGCCGACGGGCGCACCCCTGTGGTCATCCTCGGCGCCGTGGCCTGACCCCTGGGTGCTCATCGGCGCCATGGCCGCGGTCACCACCGAGCTTCGTTTTGCCACCAATATCTACATCGCCGCCGCCCGGCACCCGCTGGTAGTGGCCAAGGCGGTGAGCACGGCCGCCGTCTTGTCAGACAACCGCGTCGCGTTGGGGGCGGGAGCGGGATGGATGAAGGAGGAGTTCGATCTGCTCGGCACCGACTTCGCCACCCGCGGCCAGCGTCTCGATGAGATGGTTGAGGTGCTGCGGAAGTTGTGGCGGGGCGGCATGGTCGAACATCACGGGACGCACTACGACTTCGATCGCCTCGAGATCAGCCCCGTCCCGACCGCCCCCATCCCCATCTACGGCGGCGGGCACTCGAGGGCCGCCGTCCGGCGAGCGGCCGGACTGGACGGCTGGATCGGCAACTCCTATCCGCCTGACAAAGCATTCGCGTATCTCGACCAGCTTGCCTCTGAGCGGGTCGCGACCGGGACGGCCGGCCGGGGCGATTTCGAGACGATTCTCGGAGTCATGGCCCGACCCGACGCCGACCTCTACCGGCAGCTCGAGGATGCTGGCGTGACGGGTGTCATCTGCGCGCCGTGGATGACGGGACCGCCCAGCTCGGACGAGGCGCAGCGGAAGGACACGTTCGCCTCGAAGCGGGACGCCATCGAACGGTTCGCAGAGCTGGTCATCGCCAGGATGGGCTGAAGGAGCGACGGGTGAGCCTCCTCGCCGGGAAGGTGGCCGTGGTGTCGGGTATCGGGCCCGGGATGGGCAGGGACATCTCCCTGGCCTTGGCCGCCGAGGGGGCCGACATCGTGCTGGCGGCCCGCCGACCCGAGCACATGGCGCCCGTGCAGCGTGAGGTGGAAGCTCTGGGCCGTCAGGTGCGGGCCATACCCACGGACATCACCTCGAACGAGGACTGCCGGCGTCTCGCCGACGAGGTCGGGGCGTGGCGTGGCTCGGTCGACGTGTTGGTCAACAATGCGTTCGCCGAAGAGGACTGGCGCGAATTCCACGGGTTCGACCCGGCCCGCTGGCGGCGAGCGTTCGACGTGAACGTGTTCGGAACGATGCAGCTCACCCAATCCGTCGTCCCGCTCCTGAAGGCGGCCGGAGGGGGTTCGGTGGTGATGATCACCACGCTCTCGGTGCGCAACGCCAATCCGGTTCTGGGTGGCTACGCGTCGTCGAAGGGCTCTCTGACCGTGGCGGCGCGGGCGCTCGCCAGCGAGCTCGGTCCGCACGGCATTCGGGTCAACTGCGTGGCCCCCGGCCACATCTGGGGTGAGTCGCTTCGGGTGTACTTCGCCTGGCTAGCCGAAAAGAGGGGATCGACGCCCGAAGCCGTGTACGACAAGATCGCCGCCATGAACGCGCTCAACCACATCGCCACATCGGAGGAGATCGCCCGCACCGTGGTGTTCTTCGCCTCTCACCTGTCCCGGGTTATCACCGGCCAGACCCTGGACGTCAACTGCGGTCGGACCCTCAGCTAGGAGATAGATCGATGCGGATCGTGCCGGAAGGCCGGCTCGTCTACGGCATGCAGTTGCCGATCCAGGCGCAGTCCACCATGTTCGTCGCCGAGTGGGAGAAGCAGGCGGGTGCGGATGAGCTGGCCGCCATCGCCGTCAAGGCCGATGAGTCGGGCTTCTTCTACATCGCCGTATGCGACCACATCGCGGTGCCGCGACGATTGGCCGGAGCCATGGGGACGACGTGGTACGACACCATCGCCACCTTGGGCTTCCTGGCCGCGCTCACCACGCGGGTCCGACTGTTGTCCCACGTCTGGGTGGCCGCCTACCGCCATCCCCTGCAGTCGGCCAAGTCGTTTGCCACTCTGGACCGGCTGTCCAACGGCCGGGTCATCGTCGGTGTCGGGGCTGGCCATGTTCCCGAAGAGTTCGCTCAACTCGGCATCGACTTCTCACAACGCGGCCGCATGCTCGACGAGGCCATGGATGCGCTGTCCGTTGCCTTGGCCGAAGAGTTCCCGGTGTTCTCGGGGAAAACATGGAGTGCCGACGACGGAGGCATCGGCCCCCGCCCGATCCAACGGCCGCGGCCGCCCATCTGGGTCGGCGGCTCCTCGCCGGCGGCGCAGCGGAGAGCGGGCCAGCGCGGCGACGGCTGGCTCCCGCAGGGAACACCGAGGCGGGACATGCCCGGTCAGGTGGCCGCCGTGCTCGAACATCGGCGGCATCACCTCGGCGACGAACCCATAGACATCGGCGCGATCTGCGAGTTCATCTACGTCGGAACCCCCACATGGGACGTGGGTCGGGGCGTCTTGAGCGGGAGCGCCGAAGCTATCGCGGCCAAGATCCGCGAGTTTGGGGCCATGGGCGTCAACCACGTGCAGGTCCGCTTCAAGGCGCGATCTCTCGACGAGCAGCTGGACCAGATGGACAAGTTCGGGGCCGACGTGGCTCCTCTCCTCAACGATTGAAAGGACAGCGGGTGCTGCTCACGGACAAAGTGGCCATCGTCTCGGGCGTGGGTCCAGGGTTGGGGAAAGAGATCGCGCTCGCATTCGCGCGCGAAGGCGCCAAGGTCATGCTCGGCGCCAGAACTGAGTCGGTGCTCGAGGACGTGGTCTCCGAGATCAAAGCCGGCGGTGGCGAGGCGGTGGCCGTGCCCACCGACATCGCCGACGAAGAGCAGTGCCGGCGCATCGTGGCGCGAACCCTCGAAGAGTTCGGCCGGATCGACTGCCTCGTCAACAGCGCCTACCGGCCGGATGTCTTCAAGCAGTTCGAGAAGGTCAACCTGGACGACTGGCGCGCCATATTCGAAGTCAATGTGTTCGGCACCCTGCAACTTACCCAGGCCGTGATCCCGGCCATGAAAGAGCAGGGCGGCGGATCGATCGTGTTCGTCAACTCGATGATCGTGCGCAAGCCGTTGCTCCGGCAGGGAGGATACGCGGCGTCCAAAGGGGCGCTACTGACTGCCGCTCAGGTCCTGGCCAAGGAACTCGGCCCCTACCGCATTCGCGTGAACTCGGTCGTGCCGGGATGGATGGATGGGCCGCCGGTACGAGGGATGTTCGATGCCATCGCCGCCCACGGCGGCAAGTCCGTACAGGAGCAGTACGACGACATCGCCGCGGCCATTCCCCTCGGCTTCATTCCCCTCGACGAGGACTGTGCCAATGCCGCGGTCTTCTTCGCGTCCGACCTTTCCACCGTCGTCACAGGCCAGACACTGGACGCCAACGGCGGCGAGGTGTTCGCTTGATGGATCGGAGCTACGCCGTGCTCGGCTGGCGGGGTTCGAGACCGGCGGCCGTGTAGACGTCGTCGATGACCGTCATGTTGGCGATCGAATCGGCGGGGGGAGTCAACGTGGGTTCGCCACGCAGTACGGCGGCGGCGAAGGCCTGCAACTGGTACGTGTAGGTCGCCTTGCCTCGAACCCGTTCGTGGGTCGTGCCGGCTGGCGTTCGCACGGTGAGCCGGTTGTAGTAGTGGGGCCCGGTCGGGTTGAATACCTTCATCTGACCGTCATCGCCGGTCACCCGAACCGCAATATGAAGAAGGCTCGAAGACCACAGCGCGCACGTCATACGTCCCTCGGCGCCTCCGGCAAAACTCAGGTCGGCGCGCATCCAGCGATCAACCCCCGGACTGGCCAGCCGAGCCTTCGCCGAGACGACCGTGGGCTCGCCACCGAGCAGGCGCTGCATGTGGATGGCATAGACACCCACGTCCATCGTCGCCCCGCCGGCCAGGTCCAACCGATAGCGGATGTCTTTGCGCCGCGGAAGAGGGATGCACATCCATGACTCGATCCGCCGGATGGGGCCGAGCTCGCTCCCGGCGACGATGTCGTGCATTCGTTGGGCCAGCGGGTGATAGCGGTAGTGGAACGCCTCCATGACCACCCGACCGCACTGCTCGGCCGTCTTGGCCACCTCCGCCGCCTCGGCCGCGTTAGCGGTGAACGGCTTCTCGCACAGGACGTGTTTGCCCGCCTCTAGCGCCCGTTTTGTCCAGACACCGTGGAGCCCGTTCGGCAACGGGTTGTACACCGCATCGATCTTCTCGTCGGCGAGCAGTTCGTCATAGCTCGAGTGGACTCGGGCGATGCCATGCTTCGATGCGAACGCGGCCGCCCGGGCCTGATCCCTGGCCGCCACGGCTACGACGGTGGTCTCGGACACGAGACGCGCCGGCTTGATCAGGGCGTTGGGGGTGATGCGAGCGGCGCCGAGCGTCCCGATGCGGAGGTGGTCCATGCTCGGCATCATCTACCATCCGGCGCCATGAAGCTTGCCCTGCAACTCGGCTACTGGTCAGCGCAGCCGCCGACCGATGCCTTGGAAAAGTTTCTCGAAGCCGAGCGCTTAGGTTTCGACACCGTGTTCACCGCCGAGTCCTGGGGCTCGGACGCGTTCACCCCGCTCGCGTGGTGGGGATCGCAGACGAGCCGCATCAAGCTGGGGACCTCGATCGTGCAGCTCTCGGCCCGCACCCCGGCGGCGACGGCCATGCATGCCTTGACCCTCGACCACCTGTCGGGTGGCCGGCTGGTCCTCGGTTTGGGAGTGTCGGGTCCCCAGGTCGTCGAGGGCTGGTACGGCCAGCCGTTCGGCAAACCGCTGGCCCGGACCCGGGAGTACGTCGATATCATCCGGCGGGTGCTGGCACGCGAGGCACCGGTCGCCAGCGATGGTCCCCATTACCCGATGCCCTACCGGGGCCCCAATAGCCTTGGGTTAGGCAAGGCCCTGCGCCCGATCGTTCATCCCCTCCGATCCGATGTGCCCATCCTCCTTGGCGCCGAGGGTCCCAAGAATGTGGCCCTCGCCGCGGAGGTGGGAGACGGGTGGCTCCCGATCTACTACGCCCCCCGGGTGGCCGACATGTACAACGGGTGGCTGGCCGAGGGGTTCGCCCGCCCGGGCGCCCGCCGCACGCCGGGGACGTTCGAGATCGCCTCCAATTGCCAGGTGGTCGTGACCGACGAAGTGGACCAGACGCTCGCGGCGATGAAGCCCATGTTGGGGTTCTACGTCGGCGGCATGGGCGCCAAGGACATGAACTTCCACAAGGACGTGTTCGTGCGCATGGGTTACGAGAAAGAAGCCGATCTCATCCAGGACCTGTTTCTCGAGGGCCGCCGCGACGAGGCCATCGCCGCCGTTCCCGATCGGGCCGTCGCCGACATCTCGCTGGTCGGACCGGAAGCCAAGATTCGCGACGACCTGGCGCAATGGGAGGACGCCGGCGTCACCACGCTCGTGGTTGGGGCGGGAAGCCTGGACGAGATGCGGCAGGTCGCCCAGGTGATCCTCGGCTGACTACATCTCGATGACGGTCCTGATGACGCGACCGGCCTTCATATCGTCGAAGGCCTGGTTAACGTCGCCGAGCTTGGCCCGCTTGGTGATCATGCCTTCGAGGTCGAGGCGGCCGGCGCGCCACAGACGGATCATCCGGGGGAAGTCGACGCGCACGTCGGCCGAGCCGTAGATCGTCCCCATGAGCTTCTTCTCCATAAAGAACAGCTCGAAGGCGTTGAACTCGATGATCTGATCCGACCGTCCGACGCCGACGATGCACGCCGTACCGCCCCTCCGTACCGCGTCGTAGGTGGCCCGGATCGTCGTCGGCAGGCCGATGGCCTCGAACCCGTAGTCGAAGCCCTGGCCCTCCGTGATCTCGGATGACACTGCACCGACGGCGTCCGGGGCCACGGCGTGGGTGGCACCGAACCGCTTGGCGTCCTCACGCTTCGATTCCACCAGATCTACGGCCACGATCTCCGCTGCGCCGGCCACCCTGGCTCCCTGGATGATGCTGATGCCGACGCCGCCGCAGCCAAAGACGATCACCGATGAGCCCGGCCGCACCTTGGCGGCGTTGATGGCGGCTCCGACGCCCGTCATCACGCCGCATCCGATCAGGGAGCCGATCTCGAAGGGCACGTCGGCAGGAATCTTGACGACCGCTTGATAGGGAAGTACCACCTCCTCGGCGAGGGTGCCCGTGCCCGCCATGCCCCACGCCGGAGCGCCATCGACCTTGAAGCGGGGCATCATGCCCGCCGTCATCATTACCGTGGTGCAAAGGTTGGCTTGGCCACCGAGGCAGTACACGCACTCGCCGCACGGGGGCACCCAGGCCACGATGACGTGGTCGCCAACGGCCACATTGCGCACGCCCTCGCCCACTTCCACCACTTCACCGGCCCCCTCATGGCCAAGCACGCACGGCGCCGGCTGAGGGATGGTGCCGTTCATCACCGACAGGTCGGAGTGGCACACGCCGGTGGCCCGGATGGCTACCCTCACCAGCCCAGGACCCGTAGCTTCCAGTTCGACGCCATCGAGAATCTCGACCTGGTCGTCACCGACATTGCGCAATACCGCAGCGCGCATGGCACTCCCCCTTCATCTCGGACCGGCGGAGATTGCAACAGCCAGCGCCATCACCGCAAACCGCCGTGATGGTGCTGCCGATTTGGTCGCTTTTCGCGAGGATTCTTGGGCGGTTGTGTCGGGCGCCGAGGCAAAAACGGGGCCACCAGCCCTCAACTTCCACCGCGCGTGGCGAGCCTTGTCTACGCTGCCGACCGTCTGGGGACCATGCCGGTCCCCGGGAGCCAAGCATCGGGTTGAGGGGGGCGGTTGTCCGGGGGAGAGCCAGTGTTCGGCGTCGCGGTATCGCGGCCGCCTGCGATTCGGCGATGGCGGCTGTGGCTCGTCCGGACATCGGTGATTGCGGCCGTGATGGCCGGCTCGACCGGCCCGGCCGCGGCGCAGATGGTGCATGGATCCGGACCGCCGGCGAGCGTCGTGTTCGGGCGAGGATCGGCCGCCGTGACGGTGCTGTCCCCCGGTCTTGGCCCCGCGTACTGGCTGGCCGGTGAAGACGGCGGAGTGCTCAGCTTCGGCGACGCTAGCTTCGCCGGCTCGCTGAGCGGGCAGGCGCTCGGCGCGAGGATCGTGGGCATCGCCGGCACGCCCGCCGGCAAGGGCTATTGGCTGGCCGGCGCCGACGGCGGCGTGTTCAGCTTCGGCGACGCCCCCTACACCGGTTCCGCCGCCGGCCAGAATCTGCACGCCCCCATCGTCGGCATCGCGGCCACGCCCACCGGCAAGGGCTACTGGCTGACCGGCGCCGACGGCGGCGTGTTCAGCTTCGGCGACGCCCCGTACCTCGGCTCCGCCACAACCGGCCAAACCCTGCGGGCCCCCATCGTCGGCATGGCCGCCACGCCCACCGGCAAGGGCTACTGGCTGGCCGGCCTCGACGGCGGCGTGTTCAGCTTCGGCGACGCCCCTTACGCGGGGTCCGCCGCCGGCCAGAACCTGCGGGGCTTCACCGTCGGCATCGCCGCCACGCCCACCGGCAAGGGCTACTGGCTCGCCGGCCTCGACGGCGGCGTGTTCAGCTTCGGCGACGCCCAGTACCTCGGCTCCGCCGCCGGCCAAAGCCTCGGCGCTTCGATCAGCGGCATCTCGGCCACCTGGAACGGGGCCGGGTATTGGTTGGTCGGGCGCGACGGGCGGGTGTTCGGCTTCGGCAATGCCGGATACTTCGGATCTCGTGGTGGGCGGTCCCTGCATGGCCCGATCGTCGGGATGATGTCGGCATTGGCCCCTCCCGTCTCACCGCCGGCGCCGACGCTCGACAACGGCCACGGTTACGACATCTCCTGGCCACAGTGCGGCGGGGCATACCCGTCGACCGATGTGAGCTTCGCGGTCGTGGGGGTCACCGGAGGAAAGGCCTTCACCGCCAACCCCTGCCTGGCCGATGAGGCCCGGTGGAGCCGCGGCGAGGGCCATGCCGGCGGGCTGTACATGAATCTCGGCGCACCCGATGCCGCTGACACCGCCGATCCGGCCTTTTCGTCGCGGACAACAGACGGCCACGAGGGAAGCTGCGACACCGGAGACGAAGGGTGCAAGTACGGCAACTTCGGCGGCGCCGCCGCGGACGCGGCCTGGAATCTCGCCGCCGCCCAGGGACTCAATGCCCCGATGTGGTGGCTGGACGTGGAGACGGGCAACACCTGGACGTCCGATGGACGCCTGAACGGGCGAATCATCCGAGGCGCGGTGGCGGCCCTTCGAGCCCACGGCGTGGCCGTCGGGTTGTATTCGACCGGGCTTCAATGGCAGACGATCACCGGCGGGCTGAACCTCGGCCTACCCGTCTGGGTTGCAGGCGCCCCGGACCCGGAATCAGCGGGCGGTTGGTGCGACGGCCGCGTGACGTTCAATGGCGGCCAGGTGTGGCTCGTCCAGGCTCTCCCCCGCCG
>JRHI01000411.1_pt1 | contig 46827 bp, 42 predicted proteins | sample 215371 | NCBI WGS metagenome assembly JRHI01 (sample SAMN02929681, study PRJNA255918) | sediment metagenome | biome: cave system; feature: Ice Cave; material: Sediment; isolation source: sediment from deep within a dark volcanic ice cave with no known source of... ... | reverse complement strand
GGCGGAGGGGGGGTGTCGGCGGGCGGCAGCGGGAGTATCGGGAACAAGAGGGGGAGCGGATCGGTCGTGAGCCTGCCCGCCTACGAGAACGACGTTCTTCACGCCCTAGCGGCGACGGGGGGGTTGCCGGGCCTGGATGCCCGGAATGAGGTCATCGTGCTCCACAAGAAGAAGACGGATCGAGGAGGCCCTTCAGGGACCGGGCTCTCTGCCGGGAGGCCGCACGCGCCGGGCGGCGCGCCTGACACGGACCTGCCACAGAATGGTCAACTCGTCCGGATCCCGCTCCGGGTGCAACCAGGGACCGAGTTGCCGTTCCGGCAGGAAGACACCATCCTGCAAACCGGCGACATCGTCTATATCCCAGGGCGCGATGGCGACCTCTTCTATACGGGCGGCCTGCTGCCTCCCGGCGAGTTCTTGCTCCCCCGGGACTACGACCTGGACGCGGTGACGGCGGTGACGCGCATCTATAACGTCGTTGCCGGCGGCATCGGGCCGAACGTCATCGGCGGCGGCACGGTCGGCACAACGACCCCCAGCTTACTGACCATCCTGCGCCGGACCTCCTGCGGGGGGCAGATCGCCATCCGCGTGAACCTCAACCAGGCCCTGACTGACCCCGCAGAGCGGATCCTGATCCAGCCGGGGGACGTCCTCATTCTGCAAGAGACGCCGGGCGAGGCGATCACGAACTACATCAGCACGGTGCTTCGCTTCAACTTCTTCGGCACGATCATTCGCCAGAGGGACCTAACCGGCACGGCGAACTTGAACCTGTTCTAGCGAGTTCCAAACGCCCTTTCTCGCCGGGGGGCTGGAGGGACCGGCAGGGGGACCGCCGGCGAGCGGCCTGGGCGGTGGGACAATGGCCCGAAATGCCCCGGCCCAGTGTCTCCCAAGGACTGGGCGCGGCCGACCCCAATTGCGTTGGCCCGGGCGCGCGCCTGCCGGCCGTGCCCGCCTTCGGGCCGCCTGGCAGCGCGCCGGCATCAGCCCGTTGCGGGCGCGTGCTACTTCATCGGCAACCTCCTTCGGCTGCACACGCACCCTCTCCCAGAACCGGGGACGGGATCCCAGTTGCTCCGTGGAGTTCTGCCTCGTTCAATCCACTCAGACTCCGCAGACCTGTCCGGCGGGCAGTCCTCCGGCCAAGGCGTGCTCCAGCTGAGAGGTGTCGGCAGACACCCACCTTGGCCCGCAATCGAGCCGGCCACGTGGAATTGCGCTGATCGCCGGCACAAAGCATCAACAATCTAGATAAATTCGGATATTTGAGAAAATCAAGAAATCTGTAAAGATTAGTTGCAATCTGCGGATTGCACATATATATTAATTCGAAACGAGCCCCATGATGGGTATCGGTAGGCGAAGGATCACCTCGACGGAGGTGGAGACACGGGGATGCGCCCGAGCCCAACGAAACATGCGAGGCTGATTGCTCGGCAACATGGCCGACACTCTCGGTTCTTCTCAACCCTCCTTGCGGTCTCCTGCAGCGTGATTCACGAGCTTCGGCCTCCGGCAGCTTGCCCTAGCTCGTGGGTGCCGTTCCTTCTGCGGCCGCCTTCCCAGGTCGGAGCGCGCGTTTCTTTGCCGGTGGGCTCGTTCGGCCCCAGCCTTATTATTTCTATCGGGTCGCAAAGTTGCGACCTTGCTTCCCTTGCCTTCCCGCACCCCTATCAGTACGGCTGGGCCTGGGATAGCCCATTCCCCGATCGCGCGAGTAGCTCCCCGCGCGGCACGCCGAGCCCGGGTGAAATTGCGCCCATCCCCCGATCGCGGGGGCAGCTGGAGTGATGGATGGAACGGTGAAGTTGCGAGGACAGGAATGAATAGGGCAATTGGGAGAAGTGCGGGAAGAGATCTTGGGCGTCAAAGCAAGGAAAACCTACCTGGTTCCCGCAGGCGGTAGGGTAGAGTAGTCCACAGCAGAGAAGAAGCGGTTTTGCCCCGTGTGAATGGAGTTCGCGCCTGAGGGGGGCCGGGGAATGGACCGGCAGGAGGCAGGACGGCCGCTGGCGCGGATGACGGGACGCGCATCCCACGGGGACGAAGTCCGCGCCAAACGGGGCTGGGTTCATGCTGTCCAGGGATGCAGGGTAGTTCGAAGGCCGGCAAACACATCCACGGTCGGCCCACCGTCAGCGTTTTTTGCCACTGCGTTTTCCTGCCACCTACCCCTGGTATTCCCCGAGGTGCATTGGCGCAGTGCGCCCCCGACAATGGTGTTGCTACCCGTCGGTGCGTTCCAACGGCTCGAGGACTAAAGTCCGGTCCCGGTCCGCAGATGTGACCCGCGACCTGTTGGCGGGCATCGGAGCGGCTGGTCCCGCGCAACCGACGGGGACGAAGTCTGGACGGGACGGCCTCACACGCATTCGCGAAGGCGGTTCTCGTTCCCCCAACCCACACTGGCGATTCAAGTCCGCCGCCTGACCTGGCGCGCCCAGTGCCCAGGCTGCCAAGCGGGAGTTTGGGGCAGCGCCGCCGATGCCTTTTGGCTTGGCCCGCGGCCCGGCCAACATGAGGAACTAACTAAGATGGCGACCACCGTGGACGGAACGCACGAGCATCCGGAACCGACGCCGGCCCGGGCGCCCGTGAACTTGCTTGTCGTCTTGTGGCAGCGGAAGTGGCTCGTCGGCCTGGGGCTAGCTGTCGGCCTTGTCGTAGGGGGTATCGTGGCCGCCCGGTCGCAACCCATCTACCGCTCCTCGGCCGAGGTGCTGGTGATAAAGAAGCGATCGAATGTCGTACCCATCGCTGGGGGCGACCCTTCCCAGCCTTACCTCGAAGACTACATGTCAACGCACGTGGCGCTCCTGAAGAGCCCGGCAATCCTGGAGAAGGCGGTCAAGAAGGGCGATCTGGCCGAACTGCCGACGTTTGCCGGACAGACCAACCCAGCCGCGGTGATCGCCTCCGGGCTGACCGTAACGCGGGACTCCGGCAGCAGCACTTATCGAACGACCATCGAGCTGTCGTACCAGGGACCCGTCGCGGCGGACACGGGCACGATCTTGCAGGCGGTAATTGACAGCTACCGGGAGTTCGTAGGGGGGGCCTACCGCAACGTGAGTCAGGAGACCGAGGACCTCATCAAGAAGGCTCAGGACGTGCTGAAAAAGGACCTGGAGGTCAAGGAGAAAGAATACCAGGCCTTCCGTGAGAAGGCGCCCCTGCTGTCGAAGAACAAAGAAGGCCTGAACGTGCATCAAATGAGAATTATGGAGATCGACGCGAAGCGGTCCGACCTCGTCATCCGCAAGGCGGAACTGGAAGGAAGGCTCAGAGCGGCGGAAGAGGCGCGCAAGTCGGGCAAAGGCCAACTTGACCTGCTGCTCCCGCATACCGAGCCCGGCTCCAAGCGCGAGGCGGCGGGAGAGCACTTCGGTGCCGAGGAACTGCTGGCCTCGCTGCTACACCAGGAGCAGGAACTCCTCGTGAATTACGCGGAAGATCACCCTAAAGTACGGGCCATCCACGACAAGATCGCGCTCGAGCGCAAGCTGCTGGCTCGCCGTGGTGTGCCGGCGGGAAGCTTGCCAGACGACAAGGACGGCGACGGGCTGTCTAACTACGTCGCGTCCGTCAAGCGGGAACTGGCCCAGAGCGAGGTCTCCGAAGAGTCGCTGAAAGCCCTGCTGGACACCGAACTAAAAGAGGCGAAGCACCTGGATAGCTACGAGGTCAAGGACCAGCGCTACCGCGGCGATCTAAGTCGAAGCCAGCAGCTGTACGAACTGACCATTCGCCGCTTGCAGGAGATCAACCTGGTACGCGACTTCGGCGGTTACGACGCCGAGGTTATCTCCCCACCGGCGCCCGGGCTCATGGTGGCTCCCAGCCTGATACGCATCCTGATGCTGGCGGTTGGCCTGGGGCTGGTAGGCGGGGCCGGCCTGGCCTATGTGGCTGATATGACTGACAAGAGCTTCCGCACCGCCGAAGAGATTCGTCGGCGGCTCGGCATGACGATAATGGGGCACATCCCGTTTGACACTGGCACCAGGGAACAGCTGTCGGCGAACGGCGATGAGGAAGCCAGTTGGCGGCCGGCCCACTCCCTATGCGTTTATCACCGTCCCAACTCCATGGACGCCGAGGCCTACCGTGCCCTGAGGACGGCCCTGTACTTCGCGACTCAGGGGGAAGGCCGGAAGGTCATCCAGATCACGAGCCCCAGCAAAGGCGACGGCAAAACCACGCTGGTGGCCAACCTGGGTATTACCATCGCCCAGTCCGGCAAGCGGGTGATCCTGGTGGACGCGGACTTGCGGAGGCCGCGCCTGGCCCGTGTGTTCGGACTCAAGAGTCTACAAGGCCTAACTTCGGTCCTGGCCGGCGAGGCCGACCCGACTGTCCTGACCCAGGAGACTGGGGTGCCGGGCTTATTCGTCCTTCCCTGCGGCCCGCGACCGGCCAACCCGGCGGAACTGCTCACCTCCCCCTGCTTCGGCAAGGTGCTCGCCGAGCTGAAGGATAACTATGACTATGTGCTGATCGATACTTCCCCCCTCTTGGCCGTGACCGACCCCTGTGTGGTGGCCGGGCAGGTGGAGGGAATACTGCTCGCGATCCGGGTGTCCAAGAACGGCCGGCCAGCTGCGGAGTGTGCGAAGGAAATGCTCCGGGGCCTCGGCGCCCGCGTGCTGGGGGTGGCCGTCAACCGCATCGGCCCAGAAGCGGCCCGGAACGGCTACGGCTACGGCCATTACTCCTATTACCACTACGACGACAATTACCAGGCCGAGGACGAGGCCCAGGCCCAGGCAGGCGGCGCAGCCAAGTCGCGGTGATTCCGGCCTCACCCCCCTAGCACACCTCCGGCGCCGATACACATGATCCCCCTCGTCGATATGCACTGCCACCTGCTGGCAGGCCTGGACGACGGGCCCAGCACGTGGGAGGATGCGCGGGAGATGTGCCGGATGGCCCAGGCCGAAGGCGTCCAGATGGTGGCGGCGACGGCGCATCAGAGCGAGCGATGGCGGGATGTGACGCCCGACCGTATCCGCGAAGCGGCGCGGCACCTGGCCGGGCTGCTGCGGGCCGATCGGGCCGCCCTCACAGTCTTCCCGTGTGCCGAGGTCATGGCCCACCCGGACCTGGAGGCGGCCTGGACGAGCGGACAGCTCCTCAGCGTCGCTGACCGCAAACACTACCTTTTGGTCGAAATGCCCGCGCGCACCTTCGTGGACCTGCGGCCGATCGTGCTGCGCTTGCAGCGGCAGGGCGTGGGGGTGATCCTGGCTCATCCGGAGCGGCAGCCGGAATGGCTGCACGAGGCAGGCGCGATCGAGGGCATGATCGCCTGCGGTTGCCTGGTGCAGGTCTCTGCCGGTAGTGTGAGCGAGCCGCGCAGCGCAGCCGACGAGCGCGCCCTGAAAAGCTGGTTCCGCCGCGGATGTGTTCACCTGATCGGGTCCGACGGCCACTCGCCGCGCCGCCGGCCGCCGCTCCTGGCGGCCGCCTACCGGCGGATCTGCCGCTGGGCGGGCCCCACCGCGGCCGCCCGCGTTTGCAACACGCACGGCCTCGCCGTCCTCCAGGGCAAGCCCCTCCGGCCGGCCCTGCCCGAGCCGAAACAGCCTTGGTGGTTGCCCAAACTCTGGTAACGTCTGGCGGCCCTCACCTCCCGCGCGCGGCCAGTCTTGACGCGCCTGGGCATTTCCCGAGCGACCCACAACTGGGAGTCTACGAGTCATGAGCAACCCGGTGTCGCAAGCGAACGGGGCCGGCATCCGCACCTGCACGACGGGGAAAGCCGAGACGAAGGGGGGGGGCTCGTACCCCGTTGGTCAACCGCCCGCCAGTTTGGAATACCACCCAGCTGAGGGAGGAACTTCTCGACAAGCTGCGCACCCGCCAAGCCCGCGTCGGGATCATCGGCTTGGGTTACGTCGGCCTGCCGCTGGCCCGCTGTTTCGCCGACCGCGGGTTCCAGGTTCTCGGCTTCGACGTGGACACCGCCAAGGTGGCGAAACTGCGGCGCGGCGAAAGCTACATCGGGCACATCTCGGGGCAAGCCATCGGAGAGATGGCCCTCCGGGGCTTCGAGGCGACCGACGAGTTCGGCCGGCTCGCTGAGGCCGACGCCGTCCTGATCTGCGTCCCCACCCCGCTGACCGAGGCCCGGGAGCCGGACCTCCAGTATGTGATCAACTCCGCCCGCGCCGTGGCGGCGAGCCTGCTCCCGGGACAGCTTGTTGTCCTGGAGAGCACGACCTACCCTGGTACCACGCGGGAGGTAGTCCGGCCGATCCTGGAGAAAGACGGGCTCGTCGCCGGGAAAGATTTCTTCCTAGCTTTCAGCCCTGAGCGGGAGGATCCGGGAAACGCCGACTTCTCCGCCCCGAGAATCCCCAAGGTGGTAGGCGGACTCGATCCGCACAGCTTGGAGGTCGCCGTGGCGCTCTACGGCCAGGTGATGAGGCGGGTGGTACCCGTGTCCAGCCTCGAGGTAGCGGAGGCGTGTAAGATCCTGGAGAACACCTACCGGGCGGTCAACATTGCGCTGGTCAATGAGCTGAAGATCCTCTACGACCACATGGGCATCGACGTCTGGGAGGTGATCGAGGCGGCCAAGACCAAGCCGTTCGGCTTTCAGGCGTTCTACCCCGGCCCAGGGTTGGGCGGCCACTGCATCCCCATCGACCCCTTCTACCTGACGTGGGTGGCGCGGCGCCATGGCCTCACGACCCGGTTCATCGAACTTGCCGGGGAGGTCAACACTGCCATGCCGGCCTATGTAGTCGCCAAGGTGGCCGACGCCTTGAACGACCACGACAGGCCGGTCAAGGGCAGCCGTGTCGCCCTGCTCGGTATGGCTTACAAGAGGGATGTCGATGATCCGCGCGAATCGCCGGGCTTCGAGCTGATGGAGTTGCTCCTCCGGCGGGGGGCAGTGGTGACGTACAACGATCCCCACATCCCGCACCTGCCGCGGATGCGCCACCATCCCGACCTGGACATGGTCAGCCAGCCTCTGACGGCCGAGTACCTGCGCGCCCAGGATTGTGTCCTGATCGTCACCGACCATTCGACCTACGAGTGGGATTGGGTCGTGGAACAGGCGCGGCTGGTGGTGGATACGCGTAATGCGACCCGAGGCGTGACACTGCACCGAGATCGGATCGTTTCCGCCTAAGAACCCCCACACCGCACCTTCGCCCAAAGGATTGCGATGAAACCGCGCTCGTCGTGCCGGTCAACCCTTGCCACGCCGGTGGCCAGCTGCTCCAGGGCCGTTCGCGTTGTCCGCGTCACAGCCCGCCTTAACGTCGGCGGCATCGCGCGGCACGTCGCATGGCTCACCGGCGCCCTCCCCGCTGCCGGTTATCCCTCGCTCCTGGTCACGGGCATCGTGCCGGCCGGGGAAGAGGACATGACTTTGTTTGCCGCAGCGCAGGGGGTCGAGCCGGTCGTGATTCCCGAAATGAGCAGGGAAATCTCGTTGAAGGACGTGCTCACAGTCTGGAAGCTCTACCGACTCCTACGGGCGCTGCGTCCCGATATCGTCCACACCCATTCCGCGAAGGCGGGCGCCGTAGGCCGCGTGGCGGGATTACTCTACCGCTGGCTCACTCCCGCGACCTTAATCGGAAAGCCGCGACGCTGCCGGCTGGTCCACACGTTCCACGGCCACATCTTCCACAGCTACTACGGGCCGTGGAAGACCGGGCTCTTTCTGCTCATCGAGCGAATCCTGGCCCGTCTGGCGACCGACCGTATCGTTGTCATCAGCCCGCGACAGTTTGAAGAGATTCATCGAACGTACCAGGTCGGGCGCGCGGAGCAGTTCGCGGTCATACCGTTGGGGCTGGACCTGAAGACCTACTCGGAGTGGCCCGCACGGCGCAACATTCTCCGATCCGAGTTGAGGGCCGGGGAGTCTGATATCCTGGTCGGCATTGTCGGCCGGCTGACGGAGATCAAGAACCACCAGCTCTTCCTACAAGTCGCCGCGCTCCAAAAGAAGGCCTTTCCCCGGGAGGGGAGACGCGTCCTTTTCCTCGTGATCGGGGACGGCCACCTGCGCCCGCGGCTGGAGCGACAGGCGGTAGAGCTGGGTCTGGACGGCATAGTCACTTTCATGGGCATGCGCAACGACCCGGAGGCCTTCTACCCGGCCCTCGACATTCTCGCACTGACTTCCCTCAATGAGGGGACTCCGCTAACGCTTATCGAGGCGATGGCCAATGCCCGGGCGGTGATCGCCACGGACGTCGGCGGGGTGGCGGACCTTCTCGGCGAGCCGTTGGGGCCAGGGGGCGCTGAAGAGGGCTATCGGGTTTGTGAGCGGGGCGTGCTCGTCCGGGAGGGCACTGCGAGCACCTTCTTTCATGGTCTTGATTGCCTGCTCCGCGACCCGAACTTGCGCCGCAAGATGGGCGAGCGCAGCCAGCATTTCATTGAGGAGAACTACTCGAAGGAGCGGCTCGTCAACGATATCAGACAGCTCTACGATGGGCTGTTGGGTCCGCAGGTATCTGAGGGTGGCGAGCAGCCCAGCGAGAGAGGTAATTCCGTCCAGCCTGCTGCCACGGCAGGGTAACTCTTGGAGGTGAAGCGTGCGTGTCTTGATCACCGGGGGGGCCGGCTTCATTGGCTCTCACCTCGCGGACGCCTATGTTGATCGCGGGGACAGCGTTCATGTGCTCGACGACCTCTCGACGGGCAGTGTGGAGAACATCCGCCACCTGAAGGGCCATCCCCGGTTCGGCTACACCATTGGCAGCGTCCACAACGCCGCTCTGGTTGCCGAGCTAGTGGACGACGCCGACGCCGTCTTCCACCTGGCGGCCGCGGTCGGCGTCAAGCTGATCGTCGAGAGCCCGGTGCGCACCATCGAGACCAACGTCCACGGCACCGAGGTGGTGTTGGCTCAGGCCTGCAAGAAGAAGAAGAAGGTGCTCATCGCCTCGACGTCTGAGGTTTATGGTTTGAGCGACCAGGTGCCGTTCCGCGAGGACGGCCCATTGGTGATGGGAGCCACGACCAAGGGCCGCTGGAGTTACGCCTGCTCCAAGGCCATCGACGAGTTCCTGGCCCTCGCTTACTGGCGCGAGAAGAAGCTGCCGGTCGTCATCGTCCGCCTCTTCAACACGGTGGGTCCGCGGCAAACCGGCCAGTACGGCATGGTGATCCCCACCTTTGTCAAGCAGGCCCTGGCCGGCCGGCCCATCACCGTGTACGGCGACGGCTCCCAGTCCCGCTGCTTCGGTTACGTCGGCGACGTGGTCGGCGCCCTGGTCCAGCTCATGGAGCATCCCAGCGCGGTCGGCGAGGTGTTCAACATCGGCTCCGACGAGGAGGTGACGATCGGCGAACTCGCGGAGTTGGTCAAGACGATAACGGGCTCGCTTTCCGAGATCGTCGTGCTTCCGTACACTCAAGCGTACGGAGAGGGCTTCGAGGACATGCCGCGGCGCCTCCCTGACATCTCGAAGGTGGGCAAGCTCATCGGCTTCCGCCCGACCCTCCAACTCGAGGAGATTCTTCAACTTATCATCGCCTACCACAGTCGGATGGTGGTGCCCGCCCGCCCCCTGGTGGCGGCCGAAACCTTGATCGGTCCGGCCGACGTCCGCTAGCGCAGCTGCATACGCCCTCCCCAGGAGAGACCTCCTTAACTGGTGCTCATGGCCCTTAGCCCCTACGACCTGCTGCCCGCCGTGGTGTCCTTCGCGCTGGCGCTTGCCTTCACCCCCTTAGTGCGGGCCCTGGCGTTCCGCTGGGGGATGGTGGTCCACCCGCGGTCAGACCGCTGGCATCGGCGGCCGACGGCCATGTTGGGCGGGGTCGCCATCTTCGCCGCTGTCGCGTCGGCCTGCCTCACCGTGGCACCCCGGCAGCCGCACGTCCTGCTGGTGCTCGGGGTTAGCGCCTTCCTGTTCCTGGTGGGGCTAGTCGACGACCTCCGGCCGCTGAAGCCGTACCAGAAGGTGATCGGCCAGATCATGGGGGCGGCTCTGGTGGTCTCCGGCGGGCTGGTCCTCCCCTGGACCGCCAACCCGGCGGTGAACGCCGCCCTGACAATCTTCTGGCTGGTCGGCATCACCAATGCCATCAACCTCCTCGATAACATGGACGGTCTGGCGGCGGGGGTGGCGGCCATCGCGTCGGCCACCCTGGTGCTGACCCTCGTCGATGCCGGGCAGACGGCCGAGGCCTGCATCGTCGCCGTCTTCGCCGCCGCGCTGGTGGGGTTCCTGGTCTGGAACTTCAGTCCTGCCTCGATCTTTATGGGCGACTGCGGCTCGATGTTCATCGGCTTTTTCCTGGCTAGCTCGGCCCTGCTGCACAACGGCGGCGGCCGCTCTCGCAGCCTACTCGCCGTGCTCGCCGTCCCCGTGCTCACGCTGGGCATCCCGATCTTCGACACCACCCTGGTGACCCTGCTGCGGAAGCTGGCCGGCCGGGCCGTTTCCCAGGGCGGGCGCGACCATGCCTCGCACCGCCTGGTCGCGCTGGGGCTGTCGGAACGTCGGGCGGTGTGCCTCCTGTACGTTTTGGCGGCGCTGGCGGGCGCGGCGGCACTGCTGGTGCGCCACCTGGAGTGGGACGTCAGCGTGGCCGTCATCCTGTGCCTTACCCTGGCCCTGACCTTTCTGGGGGTCTACCTGTCGCGTGTCAAGGTATACGGGGAGGGAGAGGCCGGCGGGTCGGCTGGCCGGCCGCTGGTGACATTCCTCGTCAACCTCTCGTACAAGCGGCGGGTCTTCGAGGTGCTGCTCGATGCCATCCTGATCCTCCTCGCCTACTACGCAGCCAGCCGGCTGGTCGTCGGGTCCCTTGCCGAGAACGGGGCGTGGGAGCCAGTCGTCCAGTGCATGGCAGTGCTGGTGTTCGTCAAGATGGCTGTCTTCCTGAGCCTGGGCGTATACCGGGGGGTTTGGCGGTACGCGGGCATCGCCGACGTTGTAACCTATGCCAAGGCGGTGGGCCTCAGCTCGGTCCTCAGCGCCGTGGCCCTGCTGCTGCTCCATTTCGAGTACCTGTCGCGGACGGTGTTCGTGCTGGACATGCTCATCTTGCTCACCCTGATCGGGGGAAGCCGGCTGGCCTTCCGCCTCCTCCGCCGGCTGCTGCCCGGGCCCGTTGCCCGGACGGGGCGGCGGGTGCTGATCTATGGGGCGGGCGACGGAGGGGAACTGCTCCTGCGCGAGCTCCACAACAACCGCAGCCTGGGCTACGTCGCCATCGGCTTCGCTGACGACAACCCGTTGAAGCACGGCACCGTCATCCACGGCCTGCGAGTGTTTGGCGGGAACGGGTCCCTGGCCGGTATTTGCAGGCAGCAGCGCGTGGAGGAAGTACTAATCTCGTCCACGCGATTCACGGAAGAACGGGTCGAAGAGATTAAGCAGGTGTGTCTGGCGGCCGGCGTCAATCTCAAGCGAATGTGCTTCCAAATCGAGCAGCTAACCGACGCCGGCAGCCGGTAGGGCAAGTTGGCGCCGCCATGCCACTTCGCTCCCGTGGTGGCAGGACCGAAACCCTGTTTCTGATTGAGCTTAACGATCACCTTGCTACCCTATCACCCGGTCTTGGTCTTCGCTTGAGGGCGTTCCAGCACCATGAACACATCCTGGCTAATAAACCAGACAATCCTGGTCACGGGTGCTTCCGGCACTGTGGCCGGCGGGCTGATCCGCGAACTCCTGCGAGGGAGCCCTCGGGTCATCCGCGCCTTGGATTGCCACGAGCACGGCCTCTTCCAGCTGCAACAGCAACTCGGCGACCTGCCGCAGATGCGATGGCTACTGGGCGACATCCGGGACGCCACGCGGCTCCGCCGGGCCATGGAAGGCGTGGACCTGGTCTTCCACTGCGCCGCGCTCAAGCACGTCTCCATTGGCGAGTACAATCCCTTTGAGATCGTGCAGACGAACCTCATCGGCCTCCAGAACGTGATCCAGGCGGCTATCGACAGTCGGGCCCAGCGGGTGGTCTTTACCTCAAGCGACAAGGCGGTCAACCCGACCAACGCCATGGGCGCCTCGAAGCTCATGGGCGAGCGCCTCATCGCGGCCGCCAATGAGATGACGGGCACGGCTCCGACCCGCTTCGCCTCGGTCCGGTTCGGCAACGTCCTCGGCTCGAACGGCTCGGTCGTGGACATCTTCCGCACGCAGATCGCCCGAGGCGGCCCGGTCACCTTGACGGACCCCCGCATGACCCGCTTCGTCATGGGCTTGCAGAAGGCGGTGCGGCTGGTGATTCGCGCGGCCGAGGTGATGGTCGGTGGCGAGGTCTTCGTGCTCAAGATGCCCGCATTACGGATCGCCGACCTGGCCCAGGTCATGATCCACCGGCTGGCTCCCCAGTTCGACCACCGCCCTGAGGACATCGAGGTCCGCCAGATCGGGGCCAAGACCGGCGAGAAGCTCTACGAAGAGCTGCTGACCGACGCGGAGGTGGCCAACGCCTACGAGAACGGCGACCTCCTCGTCTACCTCGGCGAGCGAGCGGCCTACGAGGCGGACCGGGAGCGGGCCTACCTCGACGACATGGAGCCGATCGAGCAGCAGTATCACTCGGGCCGCCTGCCCCTGATGGATCCCGCCCAGATCGAGGACTTCCTTGCGGACTGCGGCATCCTGCCCCCCGCGCTACGGGCGGAGGTGGTCCGGTGAAAGCCCTGGTCACGGGCGGGGCCGGCTTCATCGGCCGCTGGCTCGTCGCGCGCCTGCTGCGGGACGGTCACGAGATCCTGGCCCTGGACGACCTGTCCAATGGTCGGCGCGAGAACCTGGCCGAGTTCACAGGCCGCCCGGGCTACCTCGGCCTGGTCGAGGGCGACCTCGCCGACCGCGACCTGCTCGCCCGACTCTTCGCTGACCACCGATGGGACCGCGTCTTCCACCTGGGCGCGTCGATCCACGTGCAGCGTTCGATCGACGAGCCGGAAGTGACCTTTCGCAACGATGTGGATGGGACGTTCCGTGTGCTGGAAGCCTGCCGCGAGCAATACTTCCGCCTGAACGGGCTAGCCGTCGCCGACCGGCGCTTTCACCTGGAGGAAGCGCGTTCCCGGCTGGCGGATCGCCGGCCGCGGGTCGTGGTGATGTCTACCTGCATGGTCTACGCCCCGGCGAACGGCGGCGGCATCGCCGAGGATCACGCGCTGCGCCCGGCTTCGCCGTACGCCGCCAGCAAGATCGCCGCGGACAACCTGGCGCTATCCTACTTCCACGCCTACGGAATGCCGGTCACGGTGGTCCGGCCGTTCAACACCTACGGGCCATACCAGAAGTCCAACGGCGAGGGAGGAGTCGTGTCCATTTTCCTCAAGCGCGATCTGGCCGGCCAGCCGCTGCAGGTGAAGGGCGAGGGCACGCAGACGCGGGACCTGCTGTACGTGCAGGACTGCGCCGACTTCGTCGCCCGGGCGGCGGAGTGTGATGTGGCCGAAGGAATGGTACTCAACGCCGGGACCGGGCACGACGTCGCTATCCGCGACCTGGCGCGTCTGGTTGTTACGAACGGCAACCGGGTGGAGCACGTGGCACACGACCACCCGCAGGCGGAAATCGCCCGCCTGGTTTGCGACGCGCGCCGGGCCCGAGCCGTCCTGCGCTGGCAGCCGGCCATCCCGCTGGAACAGGGCCTGCGGCTGACGCGCGCCTGGCTGCAGGAGAATCGGTGGGCATGGTGACTCCCACGAACCAGGATCGAGTCCCCAGGTCATTGCCGCCTGCGGCGGAAGCGCCCCTGCCGTACGGCCGGCAGTGGGTCGACGAGGAAGACGTCACCGCGGTCGTCGAGGTGCTGCGCGGGGACTGGCTCACGCAGGGGCCGCTACTCGCCCGGTTCGAGGCGGCGCTGGCGGAGACCTGTGGAGTTCGGTATGCCGTGGCGGTCAGCAGCGGCACGGCGGCCCTGCACCTGGCAGCCCTGGCCGCGGGCGTCGGGCCGGGCGACGTCGGCATCACCAGCCCGATCACGTTTGTGGCCTCGGCCAACTGCATCGCCTACTGCGGCGGCACGCCCGCCTTTGCCGACGTTGATCCTGAGACGGTCACGCTGGACCCGGCGGCTCTGGACGAGGTCTGCCGGCGGCAGGCGCCCAAGGTCATCATCCCGGTCGATTTTGCCGGACAACCCGCCGACCTGCCAGCGATCGCGCGGGTGGCGCGCCGCCACGGAGCCGTCGTCATCGAGGACGCCGCTCACGCGCTGGGGGCCGCCTACGAGTCGGAGGGTCGCCCGTTTCGCGCTGGTTGCTGCGCCCACACCGACATGGCGACGCTCTCCTTTCACCCAGTCAAGCACATTACGACGGGGGAGGGCGGGGCGATCCTGACCAATGAAGCGGACCTCTACCAGCGGCTTGTCGAGCTTCGCTCGCACGGCATTACGAAGGAACCGTCCCGGCTGACCCACCAGGAAGGCCCCTGGTACTACGAGCAGCACGAACTGGGCTTCAATTACCGCATCACGGACTTCCAGTGCGCGCTGGGGCTGGCCCAGTTGAGGAAACTCCCCTCTTTCATCGAACGCCGACGCCAGCTGGTGGACCAGTACGCCCAGCTGCTCGCCGACTTGGTAGGGGAGGTGGATTTGCTGACGGAGACGGCAGGTAGGCGTTCCTCCTATCACCTTTTGGTTGCGCGGCTCCGGGGCGGTCTTTCCCGGAGGCGGCGCGTCTTCGAGTCCCTGATCGGCCGCGGCATTCGTCCGCAAGTTCATTACATCCCCGTGCATCTTCAGCCCTGGTATCGCCAAAAGTTCGGGTTCAAAGAAGGGCGGTTCCCGCGAGCAGAGGCGTATTACGCCGGCTGCATCAGTTTGCCGCTCTTCCCGCGCATGAGAGATGAGGACGCGGCGAGGGCGGCAACTGCACTCCGGGCCGCGCTGCGCGAGACTGAGGCTGGTTGATCCGACCTTCCCGCAGCGGGGACGAAGTTCCCGACTCGCTTTTCCGACCCAAATAGGGGTTTATGCATTCGATAGCAGACCAACGAGCACTGCCTCCCACCCAGGACGCGGAGGGACATACCCCCCCATCGCCGGGGGGGCAAGGCCACATCCTTCCCGAGGAGCCGGTTGTGAGGATTCGCCCCTCGCGCGGCTGGGTGCCACTCAACCTGCACGCTATCTGGGCCTACCGGGAACTTCTCTTCTTCCTCGCCTGGCGGGACGTCAAGGTCCGTTACAAGCAGACCGCGCTGGGCGCCGCCTGGGCCGTCCTCCAGCCGCTGGCCACGATGCTGATCTTCACCCTCTTCTTCGGGAAGCTGGCGAACATACCGTCGGACGGCGTGCCCTACCCGGTGTTCGCGTTCGCCGGCCTGCTGCCCTGGACGTTCTTTTCCAATGCCGTCACCAGCAGCGGCAACAGCCTGGTCGGCAGCGCCGGGCTGATCAGCAAGGTCTACTTCCCGCGCATGATTGTCCCCGGCGCCGCCGTGGCGGCCGGCCTGGTCGATTTCGGTATCTCTGGGGTGCTGCTCGCCGGCATGCTGTGCTACTACTCCGTGCCGCTCGCCTGGAGTATGCTCCTGTTCCCGGTGCTGGTGCTGCATACGGCGACCCTCGCCCTGGGGGTCGGGATGGCGGCCTCCGCCTTCAACGTACAGTACCGGGACGTGCGCTACGCACTGCCATTTTTCGTTCAGATGTGGATGTTTGTCAGCCCGATCATTTACCCGGCCAGCCTGGTCCCGGAGCGGTGGCGCTGGCTGTTGGACCTCAACCCGTTAACCGGCATCATCGAGAGTTACCGGGCCTGTCTCTTCGGGAAAACCATCCCCTGGGCCTCCCTTGGGCTGTCAACGGCCATCTCCCTGGCCGTGCTTGTTGGCTCCGCCTACTTTTTCAAGCGTATGGAAAAATCCTTCGCCGACGTCATCTAAGGATCCGATGCGGCCAATCATTACGGTTGAAGGAGTGGGCAAGCGGTTTCGGCTCGGCGCGGGCCGGAAGCCTTACTCCACGCTGCGCGAGTCCCTGATGGACGCAGCCCGCGCCCCGTTCCGCTGGGCGCGACGGAAGGCCCCGCGCACGGCCGACACCATTTGGGCACTCAAGGACCTGAGCTTCGAGGTGATGCCCGGCGAGGCGGTCGGTGTCATCGGCCGTAACGGTGCCGGCAAATCCACGCTGCTGAAAATCCTGTCGCGGATTACCGAGCCGACGGTGGGCCGGGCCGACCTCTACGGCCGGGTCGGCAGCCTGCTCGAGGTGGGCACCGGCTTTCACCCCGAGTTGACCGGGCGGGAGAACGTCTACCTGAGCGGGGCCATCCTGGGCATGCGGCGGGCGGAGATCCGCCGGCAGTTCGACGAGATCGTAGCCTTCGCCGAGGTCGAGCGCTTCATCGATACGCCGATCAAGCACTACTCCAGCGGCATGCAGATGCGCCTGGCCTTCGCAGTGGCTGCACAACTGGACCCCGAAATCCTGGTCATCGACGAGGTCCTCGCCGTCGGAGACGCGAATTTTCAGAAGAAGTGCCTGGGCAAAATGGGCGAAGTGACCAAGGGGGGCCGAACCGTCCTCTTCGTCAGTCACAACCAGGGGGCTGTCCAGAACCTGTGTACTCGGGCGGTCCTGCTCCACCAGGGCCGGTTGGAGTACGCAGGCGGCGTGGACGCCGCCTTCGACCGTTACCAGGCGCTCTCAGGCAACACGGCGGTGGGGACGGCGGACCTCACCTGCCAGCCGCGCGACCCCCGCTTCCAGCACCGCTACGCTCGCTTGCAGTCCCTGAGCCTGCTCGACGCCGCCCGCAACCCGACCGAATCCCTGGTCATGGGGCAGCGCTGTTATTTCGTGCTGGAGGCTGACTTCCTGCAGGCGGGCGACGGTTACGAGATCGGCCTGGCCGTGACCAGTTTCCACGGGGTGGCCGTCCACTATCTGATCTCCAACTGGGAAGGCTTCCAGACCATCACCCGAACCGGGCGGCAGCGGGTCGAGGCCTGCCTGCCAGCCGTTCACCTGTTCCCTGGCAACTATCAGGTATCGGCGTGGGTTAAGCAGCAGGGCTACATCCACGACGACGGTGTCGAAGAAGTGCTGTGCTTCCGGGTCGAGGAAGCGCAGTTCACCGCCGGCCCGGCGTACTTCAGCCGCTATTCGGCCAATACCCAGGTGTACGTGCCGACGGTGTGGAAATTCCTCGATGAACCCCGGTGACATAACGCGCGCCTCCCCCTCCGGTGCCCTATAGGCGCCAGTGGGTAGACGAGGACGCCGACGTCGAGCGCAGCGCCGCCCTGCGCAGGGCGCTCACTTCCGTCTGACTGCGGCCCCTGGGACGACGCCCACCCACGCACCACCACGCATGAGCCTTACCCGCCTTTTCCGAGCCCACACGCCGTCCGACACCGCCTGTGCGACGATCGTGGCGAACAGCCTACCGCCGGGAAGGAACGTTCTGGCCGTGTGTGCGGACAAGGCGTGCGTCCAGTCGGACGGCTACCTGGCGTGCATGCTGGCCGTCGCGCGGGCCCACGACTGGTCGGCCGTGGTGGACCTGTCCGGCGTACCGCTGAACCGCGTCCTGCCCGCGGAGGCTTCGGTCGGCAATCGCTGGCGGCGGATGCAGGAAACCCTGGGGTCGCTGGCGATGATGCGCCAGCTGCTCGCCCCCGCGTTCGGGCTCGCGGCGGGACCGGGCCTCGCCGGGGCGCTCGACGCCCGCGTCGATGAGCTGTTTTTCGCCTGCCTGTACCACCTGGACATCCAGGCCCTGTCGAAGCTGTTCCCCCGCGCCCGCAAGGTATATTACCCGCACACCTTCGACAGCTGCACCGAGGACGAGGCCGAGGCCTACGTCCCCTGGTGCGAGCCGGCCAACGGGCGGCCCGCGGCGCTGACGTTGACGGACCGGGTCAAGCGGCTGTTCTTTGGCGAGGACGCCGTCCCGCTGCGGCGCGTCAGGGTCAACGCGGCCTGCACGTTTAACAAGCCGGTCCCCTGGGCCCCCGAGCAGTTCCACCTCGGCGGGGAAGTGAACCGCTTCCGCATGGCGGCTTTTTTTCAGAAGTTGCCGGCAGAGGTCAGGCACTACTACGAAGGGCTGGCCGCCTGCTGTGGCCGGGCGACGGGGGGGACGGGCCTGCTGCTCCTGTCCCCCGAGGTGTGGTTTCTTTCGAAGGGACTCCAGCACGAGCACGTTCGGCTCGCCCGCCACTTGCTCGACAACGGCGCGGAAGCCCTTCTGGTCAAGCCGCACCCGCGCAGCGACACGGCGTGGGTGCAGGACATCGTCCGGCAACTCAGGCAAGAGCTGCCGTCGTGCAACGTGACCGTCATCGACGAGTTCTACTATTATCCCGTGGAGATCGTCCTGACCCCCTTCCGGCTCGTCGCGTGTGCCGCCCTCATGTCGACCTGCCTGGCGACCCTCGGGGCGATTTACCGCCTGCCGGCCTTCTGCCCGGTGTCCGTGCTCCAGCGGGCGTTTCCCGATGACTCCGAGGAGTCGCGTTCGGTCCGGCGGTGGATCGCGGAGTATTCGGAGCGCTACATCGCCTTCTAGCATCGGTTGACGGGCGGGCGCCGCCGCCCGCCCGTTCTGTTGCGTGCGACATCGCGGAGTGATTTCATGTCGATTGTCCCCCTGCCGAAGGCGTGGAAACTCCGAACGAGCGTGCTCTTGACGTGCCTCAAAGAGGACGCCTCCGATATGTGGCACCGGCGGCGGGCCCACGTCGCCTACCCGGGCTCGGCCGAGATCCTCGCCGACCTGCGCCGGAACGGGTGTCATGTGATCCGCGGCTACTATGACCGCGAGCGGTGTGTCCAGATCCGGCGCGCGATCGACGAGACGGTGGAGCGTTACCCGGACCGGCTCAACGTGGACGAGGAGCAGTCCGATCACCGCATCTGGGGGGGGGAAAACGTCTCCGAACTCATCAAGGCGTTCTTTGCCGACCCCGTGCTTCACGCTCTCGCCGAGGCGTACCTGGAGGCGCCGGTCCGGAACATCACGACGCTGGCGGCGAAGCTGGTGGCGACTCCCCGCAACGAGGGGTCCGGCAAGGGGTGCCATCGGGACAGCATGTACGAGAAGCAGTTCAAGGCGTTCCTGTACCTCTCCGACGTTGAGGAGGAGAATGGCCCGTTTCAGTATTTCATCGGGACCAACTCGAAGCGGAGCGTCCTGCAGACGCTGGAACTCCCTCACGTCGGCTCGAACCTCAAGCGGTTCGAGGGGCCGGCGTTCGATGGCTGGTGCGACGCCCGGAGGGCCTTCATCAAGACCATCACCGGCCGGGCGGGCGACGCGATCCTGGCGGACACCCGCGGTATCCACACCGGCATCCCCATCAAGTCCGGGGCCCGCTACGCCCTGACGAACTACTACGCCCCCGCGCACCGGTACGAGCAGATGCGCAGGATCTTTGAGCCCTACATCAAGTTCTGAACTGCACGCGGCCTTCTCCTTTCTCTTGACCGCGGTGGGTGGAATGTCGGAACAGCGGATCTACTTCCCGGGCCTGGACGCACTCCGGTTCATTGCCTTTTTCGTGGTGTTCCTGCGGCACGGCTTCGGGGACGCGCGGGGGGGGCGTCGACTTCGGCCCGTACCCCGTCGGGGCGTTCGTCCGGTCGTGCGTGCTCGAGGCCGGCGACATTGGGGTCCAATTCTTCTTCGTCCTGAGCGGATTCCTGATCAAATACCTGATCCTCATCGAGATCAACTCGACCGAGCGGCTCAACGTTCCCGCGTTCTACTTGCGCCGGTCTCTGCGGATTTGGCCGCTGTATTACGCGGTCGTTGCCGTCGGTCTGGTGCTCTTCTTCTACTTGGTGCCCGCCGCCGACGATCCGACACCGGGCATCCTGGTGTGCTTTCTTTGCTTCCTGAGCAACTTCAGCTCGATCGTGTGGACCGACGCGCCGATGTGGCTGGGGGTCACGTGGTCGGTGGCGATTGAGGAGCAGTTCTACCTGGTTTGGCCGTTGTTATTCGCGGCCTGCCCGCGGCGCTTCCACAGGCTGATCTTCGCCGCCGTCATCGTGCTCTCCCTTGGGTTCCGGGCCGTGTAACGCAACGAGCCGCTCGTCCTGAACCTGCATTCGCTGAGCGTGAAATCGGACATGGCCGTCGGTGGCCTCGCCGCCCACCTCGTCCTGAACAGCGCGCGGTTCAAGGAGTGGTTCGTCGGCCTCCGGCGGCCGGCCATTGTCCTCGCCTATGTCGTCGGCATCGCCGCTGTCATGCACCGCAACTACCTGTACGACGTGCCGACCACGTCGACGCTGCTGCTCCGAACGTGCTCGGCGCTGGTCGTGTTGCGGCGCGTCGCCCTGGCGTTGTTCTTTGCGTTCGTGATCCTCGAGCAGATCTGGAGCAAGCACTCGGTCTGCAAGCTGTCGCGGGTGCCGCTCCTGCCGGTGCTGGGTCGGTACACCTACGGCCTCTACCTGCTTCACCCGCTCGCGCTGCTGCTCGCCGGCTGGTGCCTCGGCACCGCGTACGGAGAAGTACCTGGAATTCGGCTTGCCCTGGCCGTGGGCGTGCTCGGCTTCGTGCTCAGCCTGCTGTTCAGCGTGGCGAGCTATCACCTGTTTGAGAAACTATTCTTGCTTCTCAAGAAGCGATTCGCCGTCGTCCAATCGGGCGCCGTGTGAAAGGGGGGCAAAGTAATGACGGAGCCTGCACCACAATCCGAGGCCGGGCGGCTGGAGTCGCTCTGGGGCGGGCAGTTCGGGGACGCCTACGTCGAGCGGAACGCCAAGGCCGGCGACGTGCGCGGCCCGTTCTGGCAATCGCTGCTGGCCGAGTTCCCGGTCCGCCGCGCCCTGGAGATCGGCTGCAACCTCGGCGCCAACCTGCGCTGGCTCGCCCAGGAGTTGCAGGCCGCCGAAGTTTACGGCATCGACGTCAACCAGAAGGCGATCAGCCAGCTCCACGCCGACCTCCCGACGGTCAACGCGCTGGTCAGCCCGGCCCGCGACCTGCCGTTCCGCGACGGCTGGTTCGAACTGGTCTTCACGATGGGCGTGCTGATCCACCAGCCGGAGACCACCCTGCCGCTGGTCATGGCCGAAATCGTCCGTTGCTCGCGGCGCTACGTCCTATGCGGCGAATACTTCGCCGAGCAGACGACCGAGATGCCGTACCGGGGCGTCAACGGCGCCCTGTTCAAGCGCGACTACGGCCGGCTCTACCATGAGCTGTTCCCGGACCTACACCTGCGGAAGCAGGGTTTTCTCGGCCGGGACCAGGGGTGGGACGATGTCACCTACTGGCTGTTCGAGAAGTCGTGAGGGCCAAGACGGCGGGGCGAGAGCGATCAGCCGACCGCGTCAGAGGAGGTAGTGAAATGAAGGTGGAACAAATCCGGCAGGACTCCCACGTCGAGGAGTACGTCCGGCTGCATGTCGACGACGTGAAGACGGTACTGGTTCACAGGGACAGCTTTGTGCGCGTGCCCTGCCCGGCCTGCGGAGAGAAAGATTCCACCCCGAAGTTCGAGAAGAGTGGTTTCTCCTTCGTCGAGTGTCCGGCATGTACGACCCTCTACATCAACCCTCGGCCGTGCGCCCGCCGGTTGACTGACTTCTACACTTCGAGCCAGGCGTTCGGCCTGTTCAATACGAAGATTTACCCCGCAAGCGAGGACACGAGGCGGAAATATCTGTTTGCTCCCCGGGCTCAGCGCGTCGTACAGCTGTGCCGGCAGTATCTCTCCTCGCCGCTGGAGACGATAGTTGACGTGGGTGCCGGCTTCGGCACCTTCTGCGAGGAGATCCGCCGCCTGCGAGTATTCAGCAGGGTCATCGCCGTTGAGCCTTCGCCCGGGCTGGCCGCAACGTGCCGTCGCAAGGGCCTGGAAGTGGTGGAGAAGCCGATCGAGGAAGCGCCGCAGATACAGGCGACGGTGGTGGTTTGCTTCGAGCTGATCGAGCACCTCTTCTCGCCGCACGATTTCCTCCTTGCCTGCGGCCGGGTGCTCGGGCCCGGCGGGCTGCTCATCCTCACCACTCCGAATATCGAGGGCTTCGACCTGCGCGTTCTGGGGCCGCTGTCGGAGAACATTGATGGCCCGGAACACCTGAACTACTTTAGCCCCGCCTCGCTCCGTCGCCTTCTGAACTGCTGCGGCTTCCGGGTGGCAGAGGTCCTGACTCCGGGCAAACTCGACGCCGAGCTGGTCCGAAAGAAGGCCCTCGCCGGCGCGCTCGACCTTTCTGCTCAGCCGTTGCTGCAGCACGTCCTAGTGGACGAGTGGGACCGGCTGGGCGGCCCTTTCCAGGAATTCCTCGCGGCTCAGGGGCTTTCCAGCCACATGTGGGCGGTCGCCCGGCGGTGCTTTGAGAAGCAGGGGTAAAGGTTTCTGGACGGATAAACCGTTCCCGAGTGTGCCACACGAGAGGAAAGCCATGGGACAATTGCCTGCTGTCGACGTCGCCCGCTTCTGGCGCGAAGGGTACCTGACCGTCAAGGGCATTTTCTCTCCGACGGAAGTTGAGGAGCTGCGGGCGGCCGCGTACCGGGAACTCGAAGAGGCTGAAGCCGGCGGCCACGCAGCCACGGCTTGGCACATCCGCTTCGCCAGGGGTGACCTGTTGAGCAAGAGGCATCTGCGGCACGTGGTCCTTGACGAGCGGATCCTGCACATTGCCGAACAGATCCTCGGCACACGCCCCGTCTACTTCGGAGACAGCAATTTTGAGATCGCCGGGGACGCCAGCCAGCAATGGAAAACCCCCAAGGGCGGCCACTGGCACAAGGACAACCGGTGGAACGATCGAACCGATCCAAACGGCCTCGACTGGCAGGGCCGCTACCCCGTCATTCGCTTCGGCCTATATTTGCAAGATCATTCCCGACATAGCGGCTCGGTAGCAGTTCGCGTCGGCTCCCATGAATTCCCGAATTTAAGCTCCGGAAAGGCCGTCTTCGCCAGTCCAGCCGCCGGTGACATGGTGGCCTGGTGTCTGCGCACTACCCACTCCGGTCACAGCGTGCGCTGCAGGCTCATGCCCGACACCAAGTTACCTGTGAAGGTTGAGTATCGGCTGCCTCAGTGGTTGTGTGTCCCGCACGAAATGCCGCGCGCCGCCCTCTTCCTGACTTACGGGGCGCCCGGTGAGCATATGCGCCGCTACGTGGAGGAGTTCGCCGGCCGTGCTGATAACGCCGAACACCTGCAGTGTTCTCGCTTCGACGCTACGGTATGGGAGTTGATCCGACGCTCGAACCTCGAGATCCTCCGGCCGACTCCCGAGTATGGCACACGCCCCTAGCCCACCACGACTCCGAGTTCCCCGGCGGGCCCCGCCTTCTGAGGGCCGCGCCGGGTGCGCGGATGGAGAGACGGCAACCATTGATCAGACAAAGCATCATAACCGCGGGCACGCTCGAGCCCGAGAAGCCGGGAGCGGCGGCCACCGCCGGCGGATGCGTGGACGCGCCCCGCGAATCGCCGGGCTACCGCGTGTTCGGCACGTTCCGCTTTCTGCTCGCCTTGATGGTGGTGCTGCACCACGCCCTGATCTTCGCGGAGCCAGACCTGGCGTTCCTGAAGCCGTGGGGCCTGGCGTTACCGGCCGTCCTGACGTTCTTCGTCCTCTCCGGCTACGTGATCGCCGAGGCCAACAGCACCTTCTACGCGGGCCGGCTGGGCCGCTTCCTGCTCAACCGCGTCCTCCGCATCGACCCGCCCTACTACGCGGCCGTGGTCGTCTCGCTGGCGCTGCACGCCTACCTGCTCAGGGACGCGGGCCGCCTGGTTGAGGGGAAGTCCGCGGGCGAAGTCTTCGCCGCGAACAACGTGGCGGGCAACTTCCTCGTCATGTGGGTCTGGTACGGCCTGAATTCGCTGGACCTGGCCCCAAACTATTACTTCGTCAAGTACGTCTGGACCGTCGTTGTCGAGGCCAAGTTTTACCTGGCCGCGGCGCTGCTGTACTTCGCCGCCAGCTGGCCCAGCCCGGCACTGCGGAAGTACGCCCTCGCCGTGGGCCTGGTGGCCCTGAACCTGCTCCACGTGGCCGGCCGGCTCCGGCCCCACCGCCGGCTGTTCGACTTCGAGTTCGTCCCGTACTTCACGCTCGGGCTGTGCGTGTATTACGCGGTTTAGCAGCGGAGCCGGCTCGCCGTATTCGGGACCGTCGTCACTGCCGCGCTCGTCCGCTGGCATTTCAAACGTTACGTGGCGGGCAGCGACCTCCACACCGAGGCGATCTGGTGGTTGTTCGCCGCCCTCTGCGTTGGGATGGGCGTCCTGTCGCTGGCCCGGGCTGGAGGGGTAGTGCGGCGGGTTGGCCGCTTCTTGGGCGACCTGACCTATTTGCTCTATTTGAATCATTTTGTCATCGTCGTGTTGTTTATCGCCTACGCCCCCAGAAACAGCAACGGCACCTATATAGTGTGCGTGGCGACGGCGGCATGATTCGCCTACGCGATGAACTTCCTCACCGAGCCGTTCACGCGCGCGCTCCGCGATCGGATCCGCGGCGTGAGGATTTAGGCGGCCGACCGCGCGGGGGATGAGTTGTTCAGACGAGTCGTCATCATCCAGGCCCGGATGACCTCCACACGCCTCCCTGGCAAGGTCCTCCTCGACGTGGCCGGGCGGCCGATGCTCGCGCAGCAGCTCCGGCGGCTCGCGGCCTGCACGGCGGTGGACGAGGTCGTCATCGCCACGACTTCTAACGTCACCGACGACCCGGTCGTCGACCTGGCGCGGCGCGAGGGGGTCGGCTGGTTCCGGGGCAGTGAGGAGGACGTGCTCGCTCGCTTCGTCGGCGCCGCCAGGCAGGCGAAGGCGGACGTCGTCGTCCGCGTCACTGCCGACTGCCCGCTGATCGACCCCGGCGTCGCCGACGCGGTCATAGAGGAGCTGACGGACCACGCCGCTGAGTGCGACTACGCCAGCAACGTCCTGGAGCGCACCTACCCGCGCGGGCTCGACGCCGAGGCGCTCTTCGCGGACGTGCTGGTGCGCATCGACCGCCTGGCCCACACGGCGGCGGATCGCGAGCACGTCACGCTCCTGCCGCGCTCGACGCGGCCGGACCTGTTCCTGTGCCGATCGGTCCGTGACGTGGAGGACAATGCCGATCTGCGCTGGACCGTGGACACCGAGGCTGACCTGCGACTAGTGCGCGAACTGTACGAGCGCCTGGAGTTGGGAGCCCGCGTCGTACCGTACCGCGAGGTGCTTGCCCACGTGCGGGCCCACCCGGAGCTGGGGGAGTTGAACGCGAGGGTTGAGACGTGGTCGCCGCCGTGACAGGCCACTTACTCATCCGTGCTGACGCTGGCCAGCACATCGGCACCGGTCACGTCATGCGGTCGCTGGCGCTGGGCCAGGCCTGGCGGGCGCGCGGGGGGACTGTCTCACTCCTCGGTTGCTGCGACAGCGACGCGCTCTGGCAGCGGGTTGCTTCCGCAGGCGTAACCGCCATCCCACTTGAGCGGCCGTTCCCCGACCCGGCCGACCTGCAGACGACGCTGGCAGTGCTGAGCCGACTGCCTGATTCGACGCGGACCTGGCTCGTCCTCGACGGCTACCACCTCGGCCCGGAGTACCAGCGAGGCGTACGGGCCGCCGGGAATCGGTTGCTCGTCATTGACGATGAGGCCCATTTGCCGGAGTATCACGTGGACGTGATCCTCAACCAGAATCTTGGCGCCGAGCGATTCCGCTACCGCTGTAACATCGGTACCCGGTTCCTACTCGGACCGCGGTACGCCCTGCTGAGGCCGGAGTTCGCCGAGCGACACGGCCGGCGGCAGGCCAAGCCATTGGCGAAACGGGTACTCGTCACCCTGGGAGGCAGCGACCCCGCAAACGTGACCCTCTTGGTCATCCGGGCGTTGCAAGAGTTTCACCGGCCCGACCTAGAGGCGGCTGTCGTCGTCGGTCCGGCGAACCCGCACGGCCAAACACTGAAGGAGGCGGTCGGTCGACCCAATGGGCCGATCCGGCTGGTGACATCAACCACCGACATGGCCGGCCTCATGGAGTGGGCAGACGTGGCAGTTTCCGCGGGGGGGACGACTTGCTGGGAGCTGGCCGCCCTTGGGGTGCCGTCGATCCTGGTCGTCATCGCCGACAACCAGCGGTCGGTTGCGGCGGCCCTGGACGCCGCGGGGGTGGCTCATTTGCTGGGCCCGGTGGCCGGCCTCGACATTCACGTGTTGGCCCGCGCGCTGGGCGATTTGCTCGCCGACGCAGACCGCCGGAGGGGCATGGCCGAGCGGGGGGCGAGGCTGGTGGACGGATCCGGTGCCCGCCGGGTCGCAGCGGTGCTCGCGGGGGGAGAGCCGTGACCCTCAGCCTAAGACCAGCAACGGCGCAGGACGCGAAGCTCATCTGGGAGTGGGCCAACGATCCGACCGTGCGAGCCCTTGCTTTCAATCCCGAGCCGATCCCGTGGGAATCGCACACGCGCTGGTACGAACAGCGTCTCGCCTCGCCCGGGACGCGCTTCTGGGTGCTTGAAATGGACGGCGGGCCTGCGGGGCAGATCCGTTACGACCGCGACGCTGACGGGCGGGTGGCGGAGATCAGCTTGTCCGTCGCACCGGCGCACCGCGGCAAGGGTTTTGGCGTGGAACTGATCCGGCGAACATGCGGCCCTGCCCTGGACGAGCTGGGCGTTAGGGTAATCGTAGCTTGGGTGTTTCAGGACAACCGGGCATCCCAGCGGGCCTTTGAGCGGGCCGGGTTCAAGAAGACCGGACTGCGGCCAGTTCGTGGTCAGGCCTGTTATCAATTCATCTGGCCGGCGGACGCGGCGGAGGCGGAATGACCAGCGCGGCGACCGACATGATCGAGATCCAGGGGCGGCGCATCGGGCCGGGCCAGCCGGCCTTCATCATCGCCGAGATGTCCGCCAACCACGGCCAGGACTTCGAGCAGGCCGTCGCCATCATCCGGGCCGCCAAGGAGGCCGGCGCCGACGCCGTCAAGCTCCAGACCTACACGGCGGACACCCTGACGATCGACTGCGACGCGCCCCCGTTCCAGATCCGCGGCGGGCTGTGGGGCGGGCGAACGCTGCACGCCCTCTACCAGGAGGCGTACACCCCCTGGGACTGGCAGCCGCGGCTCAAGCGACTCGCCGAGGAGCTGGGGCTGATCCTCTTCTCGACGCCGTTCGATGATAGCGCCGTCGATTTCCTCGAAAGCATGGCGGTGCCCGCCTACAAGATCGCCTCGTTCGAGCTGATCGACGCACTGCTGCTGAAGCGCGTGGCGCGGACGGGTAAGCCGGTCATCATGTCCACGGGCATGGCGACGCTGGCGGAGATAGACGAGGCGGTGACGACGCTGCGGGCGGCTGGCGTCCGCCAGCTCGCCCTGCTCAAGTGTACGAGCGGTTACCCGGCCGCCCCGGCCGAGATGAACCTGCGGACCATCCCGCACCTGGCGGAGGCCTTCGGCGCGCCGGTGGGGCTCTCGGACCACACGCTCGGCGTCGCCGTGCCGGCGGCCGCCGTCGCGTTGGGCGCCACGATCATCGAGAAGCACCTGGCGCTTTCCCGCGCCCTGCCGGGGCCGGACAGTGCGTTCTCGCTGGAGCCGCAGGAGTTCAAGGCGATGGTGGAGGCCGTGCGGACGGTCGAGAAGGCGCTGGGGAGGGTTCATTACGGGGTCAGCGAGCACGAGGCACGCAATCGGGGGTTCCGGCGGTCGCTGTTCGTGGTGCGCGACATCAAAGCGGGCGAGCTGTTCACGGCGCAGAACGTCCGCTCCATCCGGCCCGGGGGGGGCCTGGAGCCGAAGTACTTAGACGAGGTCCTGGACCGGCGCGCCGCCCAGGACGTGCGACGGGGCACGCCGCTGAACTGGTCGGACCTGGGCAAGCCGGCCGCCGACAACCACCGAGGACAAAAGGACTGATGAGCATCACAACCGAGTTCGATGTCCGTTCGATCGGCTTGCCCGCCGTCGAGCGGTTCACACCGCGCAGTGTCTCCGAGCATTACGGGGCCGACCGCGTCGCGGCCGAGTATTGCGGTATCCGACCGCCGTATCCCGTGCCGCACGGGCTCTGGGCGCATGCCTGGACGCAACATTACTGTGCCGCGGACCCCATCCTTAGCCGTGAGTACCTCAAGCTGCACGACGCTCGCCGGGGCCGGGACGACCTCTGGACGTCGTTGGCGGAGGCGGTTGACTTCATCCGCGAGTACGGCTGGACGTCGAAGGCTATCGGCCTGCCGGTCGTCTACCTCCCGGACAGGCCCGCCACACGACGGCCTGGGAGCCTGCTGGTCATGCCGGTTCACTCGGGCGAGCGGACAACCTTCAACTGGCAAGGGCAGGAATACGCCAAGACGATCCGCTCGATGTGGTCGAGCTTCAGCGACGTGGTCATCTGCGTTCACCCCAGCTGCCTGGTGAACGGCCACTGGGTGAATGAGTTCAGAGCCCAGGGATTCCCCATCGTCGAGGGGTGCCACTGGGCGGACGCCAACGGGCTCCGGCGCCTGCAAACTTTGCTCGGCAGCTTCGAGTACGTGACCACGAACGGCTTTGGCTCGCACATCGCCTACGGGGCGTTCTTCGGCGCCAAGGTGTCGATCTACGGCCGGTTCATCGAACCGGACTTCGAGGCATGCAAGAATGACTTCTGCTACCTTGAAGGGAATCGGTTCTACGAGTTGTTCTTGGATTCACATACCGAGCCGGTGCTCCGCCATCATTATCCATTCCTCTTCTGCCACCCCGCCGAAGCGACCGAGCGGGTGGCGTGGGGACGAAGTGAGGTGGGCTATCAACACAAGATATCGCCCCAGGAGATGCGGGACCTCTTTCGCTGGCGCGACGCGGACCTGCTTCGCTGGCGACTCGGCGGCCGACAGGTCGCCTGGTGCGGAGCGACAGCACGCCGGCTGGTCCCTGCGCCGGCGAAGCGCTGCATCAAGCGGGTCCTGGGGCTTGTTCAGGCTGGGCGCCGTCGAGCGTCTCAACTCTGCTAACTTGAAGCAAGGGTTGGGGGATGTAGCCGACACTCGGAGCGAGTCGGCTATATCCCCCAACCCGGGGAATTATTTCGGTACGCCAAAGTACCGAATGGCGCGCGGCGTCTCCTTCGGGTGGCGTGTAATTCATTGGCTGAGTACCTGGCCAATGGACCCTGCGAACGTCCGGCCAGACTTATAGGCATCCACCATGATCAAGTACTGCCGAAAATGCGTCATGCCGTCTACCAAGCCGGACCTCCGCTTCGACGAGAGAGGGGTCTGCGACGCCTGTCGCAACTACGAGCGGCGCGAGGCCATCGACTGGGACGCCCGCAAAAAGGAGTTGCTCCCCATCCTGGAGCGGTACCGCGCCAAGGGCCAGTCGAACTACGACTGCATCGTACCGGTGAGCGGAGGAAAGGACAGCACGACCCAGACGGTGCGGATGCTGGAGTTGGGGATGAATCCCCTCTGCGTGACGGCGACGACCGACAAGCTGTCGGACATCGGCCGGCGGAACATCGAGAACCTGAAGCTGCGGGGGGTCGATTACCTCGAAGTGACCCCGAACCCGGTGGTCCGCCGGAAGATCAACCGGCTGGCGCTCACCCAGGTGGGAGACGTCTCCTGGCCCGAGCATGTGGCGATCTTCACGATACCGGTGCGGGCCGCCGTGCAGATGGGCGTCCCGCTTCTCGTTTGGGGGGAAAACTCGCAAAACGAGTACGGCGGCCCGGCCGCCGCCGCGGAAAACAACAACCTGACCCGGCGCTGGCTGGAAGAGTTCGGCGGCCTCCTCGGCCTGCGCGTCTCGGACCTCATCGGCCAGGAGGGGATCGAGCCCAAGCACCTCATTCCGTACACTTACCCGTCCGACGCGGACCTGCAACGGGTCGGCGTCACCGGCCTGTTCCTCGGGTACTATTTGCCCTGGGACGGCTACGGGAACGCGCTCTTCGCCCAGGCTCACGGCTTCGAGACATACCCGAAGACGGTGGAAGGCTCCCTGGTTAATTACGAGAACCTCGACAACTGCCAGACGGGCATTCACGACTACTTCAAGTTCCTCAAGTACGGCTTCGGCCGAGCCACCGACCTGGCGTGCATGCACATCCGGCGCAGCCGGCTGAGCCGTGAAGATGCGATCGAGCTGATGAAGGTCCACGACGGCAGATTCCCCTGGTCGTACCTGGGCTGCCCGTTGTCGAAGATTCTCGAGGACATTGACGTGACGTTGGAGGACTTCATCCGTGCCTGCGATCGGTTCACCAACAAGAAGCTGTTCCAGTCTGACCCCCGCGGGAACCTCATCAAGGACCGCCACGGGAACCTCACGAAGGTGAATTACGACAACATTGACTGAGTCCCGGCGGCCGAGCCACTCTAACCCGGCGCCTCTACCATCTGCTGAACGGTGGGACTTCGAACGCGTCCGGTGCGGTATAGGACAGGACCCTAGCGTCAGAGGCAGTGGGGACCAGCTCATGAGCACTGTGGTCATCGTGGACTATGGGCTGTGCAACTTGGACTCCGTAGCGCGGGCCGTGGAAGAGTGTGGGGGCACAGCCCTGGTTTCCGACAAGCCGGAGGACGTGCAGCGGGCAGCCCGCATCATCCTGCCGGGGGTCGGCTCGTTCCCCGACGCGATGCGGAACCTCCGCCGGCTGTCGCTCGATACGGTGCTCCGAAAGGAGGCTGCGGAGAACGACATTCCCCTACTGGGTATTTGCCTCGGGATGCAGCTCCTGGCAACGAAAGGCTGGGAATTCGAGGAGACCCAGGGCCTGGGCCTTATTCCGGGCGAGGTCCGTCGGCTGGAGCCGTCCGGGGAAGACCGGCGCATCCCGCACATCGGATGGAATGAGGTGGAATTCGACCCTACCTGCCCACTATTTGAGGGAATCGACGCACGGCGCGATTTCTATTTCCTGCACAGCTACCACTTGATCCCGACCGACCCGGGACACGCCGTCGCGCGCACGCCGTACGGCAAGGGGTTCGCTTCGGCGGTCCAGAACGGACGTGTTTTCGGCACGCAATTTCACCCTGAGAAGAGTCAGAAGGCTGGCCTGCGCCTGATCCGCAACTTCCTCGCAGTCTAAGGGGCCTGCCATGCCGACCAAAGTTCGCGTGATGCCGACCTTGCTGTTCAAAGACGTCGGGCTCGTCAAAGGGGTTGCCTTCGATTCCTGGCGCAGGGTCGGCGCCGCTATGCAAGCGGTCAAGGTCTACAACATGCGGGAGGTAGACGAGCTGGTCTTCCTGGACATCACGGCGACGCGCGACGGCCGGCCGCCCGACTTCGCTACCGTGGACGACCTGGCCGACGAATGCTTCATGCCGCTGACGGCGGGCGGCGGCGTGCGAAGTAGTGAAGACGTCCGACGGCTCCTGCGCGTCGGCGCCGACAAGGTCGCGCTCAACACCGCGGCAGTCGAGAAGCCGGAACTTCTCCGCGAGATTGCGGAGCGGTTCGGTTCGCAGTGCGTGGTCGTGTCGATTGACGCAAGACGTCACGCCAACGGCCGGTATGAAGTGTTCACGCACGCGGGGACACTAGCGACGGGGAAGGATCCTGTGTCGGTGGCCCGCCAAGCGGAGGCCTTCTGCGCGGGCGAACTGCTGGTGACGTCGATCGACCGTGACGGGACCATGACAGGTTACGACATCGAGTTGACGCGCCAGGTGGCCGAGGCAGTCTCGATCCCTGTCATCGCCTCCGGCGGCGCCGGCCGCTATGATGACATGGTCGAGGCGATCGGCCAGGGGAAGGCGTCCGCCGTGGCCGCCGCCAGCATGTTTCACTTCACTGAGCAGACTCCCCTGGAGGCGAAGCGGCACCTCCGTCGCGCCGGGATTAACGTCCGGCTCTAATTGCCTCACACCAGGAATCGGGAAGCTGAGCAGCTCGCACCTGCCTCTGCAGAACACTCCGTCAGATCGGTCAGCCGGTTCGCATCCACACCGCTCCCGCCACCCAGGCTCGTCGGCATGAAACTAAGCGTCATCATCCCCACCTTCAACCGCCCCGAACGGCTGGCCCACACCCTGCGCCACCTGCGCGCACAGATGCTGCCGCCGGCCGAATATGAATTGATCGTCGTCGATGACGGCTCGACGCCGCCCCTGGTGCTGCCGCCAACCAACGGCGACCCGGCCTGCACGCTGCTCCGCTTCGACGAGATCCTGGAGCGCTGCGTGGCCCGCAACCGCGGCGCGGAGATTGCGCGGGGCGAGGTCCTCGTATTCCTGGACGACGACCTGGAGGTCGGCCCCGACTTCCTCGAAGCCCATCTGCGGGCCCAGGCCGAGTGGCCCGGGGCGCTCGTGGGCGGCAACGTCGTGCTGCCGCGCGAGGCACTGTCCCACCCCTTCGTTCGGTTTCGGCAGGGAATGGAGGCGAGCCAGATGCCGCCGGCCCGCGGCCCGACCACGACCAATGCCGTCGGCGCAGGGAACTTCTCCATGAGCCGCGCCCAGTACCTCCGCCTTGGCGGCTTTGACACCGGCATGGTCGGCATCGAGGACCAGGACTTCGGGTATCGGCACCTGGCCACCGGCGGGACCGTCGTCTACCTCCCCGAGGCGGTCGCGGTCCACTGGGACCACGCACTGACCATCCGCCCGTACTGCCTGCGGACGGAATTCGCGGCCGAGTCCGTCGTGCCCCTGGTCCGCCGCTACCCTGACTGGCCGGCCAATCGCCACCGCCACGAGGTCAATGGCCCGACTCGCTGGGGGCGCGAGCCACTCAGGCGCAGCCTGACCAAGGCCCTCAAGCGCTGCCTGGCCCTGCCCCCGGCGCTGGAGGTGCTCTTCGGACTTACCTGGCTGCTGGAGCGCATGGTGCCGTGGAGCCGGACCCTCGACCGAATGTACCGCCTGCTCATGGGAATCCACCTGCAGAAGGGATACCGGAAGAGCCTGCGGCGCCCGGGCGGGTTGGTCCCAGCGGGTGGGCCGGCCAAACCGCCTTTGTTCTCTCCGCAGGCGACACCCTGACGACTTGGACGGTTGGCCCGGTGATTTCCGGACGAGGTGTTATGAATGAGACGATACTGATCACCGGAGGAACCGGGTTCCTGGGCCGCCGGCTGGGCGCCGCCCTGAAGCACGACTGGGGTGTCGTCCTGACCGGGCGCAACCACAAGCAGAACCAGGTGGCCCAGGACGTCACCGGCTGCCGGGTCGTGGCCATGGACGTGACCAACCGCGAGGCGGTGCGCGACACTTTCGCCGAGGTCCGGCCGGCGGTCGTTATCCACGCCGCGGCCAGCAAGTACGTGGACGTCGCCGAGCGCCAGCCGATGGAGTGCCTCGACGTCAACGTGGTGGGCTCGCAGAATGTGGCCCGGGTGGCAATCGAAAAGGGGGTCGGGCTGGTCGTCGGCATCTCCACCGACAAGGCGGCCCCGCCGGTGTCGAACACCTACGGCCTGTGCAAGGCCTTGATGGAGCGGCTGTTTTGCGCGATGAACGGCAAGACCGCCACGCGATTCGTCTGCGTACGTCCCGGAAACATCCCCTGGTCTACCGGCTCGGTTCTGCCGATCTGGAAGAAGATGCTCGACACCACCGGCATCATCACCACGACTGGGCCGCACATGACCCGGTACCTCTCCACCGGATCCGAGGTGGTGGAGTTGGTGAGGACGGCCATCGCGCACGGCGACGAGCTGCAAGGCAAGGTAGTTACGCGCACGATGAAGGCCGTCCTCATCGGCCACTTGTTGGAACTGTTCGTTCAGCAACGGGGCGGCCGCTGGCACCGCGGCGAGATGCGACCGGGCGAGCGACAGCACGAGTTCCTGGTCGGCGAGCCGGAGCTGGCCCACACGCGCGAGACGGAGTTCGGCGGCGTCCAGCACTACGTCCTGGGCTCCAACGAGCCGGCCCCCCGGCCCCTGCCTACCCCCCTCTCCTCGGAGCAGGCGGAGCGGTTCGCGGACCAGGAACTCCTCGACATCATCGACAACCCGCCGCCGGAGGAAGCGTAAATGAGTCCCATCCGCCACGCGATCATCATGGCGGCCGGCCGCGGCCTGCGGATGACCCCGCTAACCGACGTCATCCCCAAGCCAATGGCCCCCTATGACGGCTCGACCCTGATCGCCCGCGGCATCGCCCGGCTGGCGCAGCGGATCGAGCACATCCATGTCACCGTCGGCTACAAGAAGGCCATGCTGGCGCAGCACGTGATCGAGCACGGCGCCAGTTCGGTCTTCAACACCGAGGGCAAGAGCAACTGCTGGTGGATCTACAACACGCTGCTGCGGCACCTCGACGAGCCGATGTTCGTGCTCACCTGCGATAACGTGGTCGATCTCGACTTCGAGTTACTCGAACACAATTACCGGCACCTCGGCGCGCCCGCATGCATGCTGGTACCGGTGCGGCCGATGCCGGGCCTGGACGGGGATTATATCTTCTCCGACGGGCCAGTGGTGACCCGGCTGAGCCGCACCGACCAGTCCGACGTCTATTGCTCGGGCGTGCAGGTCCTCAACCCGTGCCGGATCAAGCAGCTGACCCGGGAGGGGGAGAGTTTCTATTCGACCTGGGAACAATTGATGGCGGAGGAGAAGCTCCTCGTCTCCTCGATTTACCCAAAGAAGTGGTTTGCCGTAGACACGCTGGATCAGCTCGTCAGCCTCAACAGCAGTCCCCTTTGAGACGGCCGGAGTAGTCACAGTATCTCATGAAGCACGTTCTCCATTTTGCCCAGGATGACGACACGAGCGGCTACTTCCCGCAGCTGGCGCGCTGGCACGACCGCTCTCGCTTCCGCATGACCTTTGCCACGCTCGGCCCGATGGCCCCGTGGTTGAAGGAATACATGGAGGCGCAAGGCGTCGCGTGCCACAGCTGCGCGTGCCGCCGCCGAGCGGGCTATCCGCTCGCGGCGCTCCGATTGGTCCGCTTCTTGCGCCAGCAGCGCGTGGACATCCTGCACACACACCTGTTCGACCCCTCGGTGGTTGGGCTCGTTGCTGGCACACTGGCGCGCGTCCCCGTACGCGTCGTGACCCGGCATTACTCCGATTACCACACGCGCATCCACAAGCACTGGCACGTCCGGCTGGACCGACTCTGCACGCGGCTCAGCCACGCCGTCATTGCCGTATCCCAGCACACGGCCGAGCACCTGATCGACCAGGAGGGGGCACTCCCTGCGAAGGTCCATGCGGTCCTCAACGGTATCGACTTCGAGCGCGTCAAGCTATCCGGGCCAGATGTTTGGAGGCGCGTGCGCCGCGAGTTCGCAGCCGAGAATGCATACCTACTCCTCATCGTCGCCCGTTTGCACTCTGAAAAAGGGTACGGGTACCTTTTCCCCGCCGTGGCACGGCTGAAAGAGCAGCTGGATCGCCCCGTGCGTCTGCTGGTGGCCGGCCGTGGTCCGTTCGAGGAGGCCTACCGCGCGCAGGTGCGCTCTCTGGGCTGCGAAGAGGTGGTCAGCTTCCTCGGCTTTCGCAAGGACGTGCCGGACCTCATGGCCGCCGCCGACCTGGTGGTGTTGCCGAGCGTCGCCGAGGCGTTCGGCCTGGTGCTCACCGAGGCGCTCTATCTCGGCACCCCGGTGGTGGCCACCCGCGTCGGCGGCATCCCCGAGATCGTGACCGACGGCGTGGACGGCGTGCTCGTGCCGCCGGCCGACAGCGAGGCACTGGCGGAAGCCCTGGCCGGTCTGCTCCGCGACCCCGAGCGCCGGCGACGGATGGCCGGCGCCGGCCGGCAGCACGTCATCGACCGCTTCCGCTTCGAGGACATGGTCCGGTCCTATGAGGCCCTTTACGACCAGCTGACCAGCACCAATGGAGGACGGGCGGATGCCCGAAGTCTCGGTAATCATTCCCGCGTATAACGCATCGCATTACTTGCCGGCCGCGGTGGACAGCGTCCTCGGCCAGACCTTCCGGGACTTCGAGGTCCTGGTGGTCGATGACGGCTCCACCGATGCGACGCCGGAGGTGATGCGCCGCTACGGCCCGCCGGTACGCTACCTGCGCCAGGCCAACGGCGGCGTTTCCGCCGCGCGGAACCGGGGTAGCGCTGAGGCGTGCGGCCGGTACGTCGCCTTCCTCGACGCGGACGACGCCTGGCTGCCGCGGAAGCTGGAACGGCAGCTGGACGGCCTGGCCCGCGCGGGCGTGTCCTGCCGGGCGAGCTGCACCGCCCTTCACTTCACCTCGCCCGACCTTGTCCCGCTCGCGGTGTCCACCTGCCCGGGGCGGGCTTCGACCCTGGAAGACCTGCTCACCATCGGCAACGTCGTGGGCACTCCGAGCACCGTCCTGGTCGAACGCTCGCTCATCGACGAACTGGGGGGCTTCGACCCCGAAATGAGCCTGTGTGCCGACTGGGACATGTGGGTCCGCCTCGCGAGCCGAACCGAGTTCCTTCGCCTCGACGAGCCGCTCGTACTCTACCGGCAGCACGCCGGCAACATGAGCCGCAACGTTGCCGTCCTGGAGAAGGACAGCCGGAAAGTTCTGGACAAGGCGTTCAAGATGCCGGGGTTTGCAGGCCCCTTGCGTGCGCGGCGGCGGCGGCAGGCCCTGGCACACAACTTCATGGTGCTCGCCGGCAGCTACTTCCACGCCCGCCGGCCGCGGGACTTTGTGCGCTGCGCGGCCTGGGCTCTGGCCCTGGACTTCCGGCAGGGCGCCTACCTGGCCGCCCTCCCATTCCGCTGGCTGGAACGCCGGCACCCGCGACAGACCGAGGCGGCCACGTAAACCGACATGAAGCCCCCCACCAAGCAACCCATCCGGGTACTGTACGTCGTCTACTGGGGAGCGGGCGAGCCGCTCGGCCGTTCCCTGGTATTGCCCGCCGTCCGCCAGCTGGCCGATCTCGGCGTGCAGCTCACTCTGGTGACCTTTGAAAAGCCCGCGGACTGGGCCGACCGGGAAGCTGTCGAGAGAATCCGGGCTTCGCTCGAGGCGCACGACGTGCGCTGGATGCCGCTCCGGTATCACAAGTGGCCGAAGCCGGCGGCGAAGGCGCTCGACATCCTGCACGGCACGGCGACCGGCGTGCTCGCCCGGCTGCGCCAACGTCCCCACCTGATCCACGCGCGGACGTTCGTCGGCGGCCTGATCGGCATGACGCTGGCCGGGGTGCTCCGCCTGAAGCTCGTGTACCACAACGAGGGCTTTTACCCCGACGAGCAGGTGGACGGCGGCGTCTGGCAATTCGGGTCCTTCCCGCATCGCCTGGCGCGATTCCTGGAACAGCGCATGTACGCGCGGGCGGACGGGATTGTCGCGCTCTCGTATCGGGCCCGGCAGATCATCGAGAACCTGCCAGCCGTCCGCACGCGGCAGACCCAGACAATTGTCGTGCCGAGTTGCGTGGACCTGGAGCAGTTCCGCGGGCGGTCGCCGGAAGCACAGGCCCACGGGGACGGGTTACGGCTAGTCTACATCGGCAGCATCGGCTACCGCTACATCTTCGACCGCGTGGCGCGGTTCGTGGCGGTGGCTGGACAGGAGGTCGGGCCGATCCGCCTGCGCGTCCTGACGAAGACCGCGCCGGAGGAGGTCAGCGGCATCCTGCGCCAGAGCGGCGTGCCGGAGGGCACCTGGTCGGTGGCTGCCGTCCCCCACGCGGCTGTGCCGGGGGAATTGGCCGCACACGAGGCGGGCCTCTTCTTCCTGACCCAGGGCATCAGCGAGCACGGCTGTTCGCCGACCAAGATCGGTGAATACTGGGCCATGGGCCTGCCGGTGGTGAGCACGCCCAACGTCAGCGACACCGACGCGATCATCCAGCGCGAGCGAGTCGGCGTGATTGTCCAGGACCACTCGGACGCGGAGTACCGCCGGGCCGCGCGGGAGCTGCAGTCCCTCCTGCGGGACCCGGAACTCTCTCAGCGTTGCCGCCTTGCGGCCGAGACGCATTACGCGCTGGCGCCGGCCTGTGACAGACAGGTGGCGCTGTACCGCGCGATGCTCGCAAACCGCGACTTCGCCGGCACTGGCGGCACCCAATCCGGGGCCGCGGCGGGCTACACCGGGCTCGAAGATGGTCTCTCGGGGTGGCAGGCAGATCTTGAAGAGAAGATAGGCTAAGAAGTGGCGGCCGAAGGAAGCCCTCCGTTCCCACCTCCTCGGACTTAGAGCTGCCCAGCCGCTTCTCCCCGACGGTCCCGGATCACGATGGTTTCCCGACACAATGTCGCCCTGAAGCGGGCACGCGCCTGGCCGCCGTTCAACCGCGTTGCGACCAGTTCCGTCCGCTGCGTGCTCTCCGCCTTCGGCATCCAGTCTGAGTTCGTCATCCGACACCTGCACCGGGCTGGCACCGTCCGGGTGAGGCTGCCCAACGGCCGCACACTCCATCTCTGGTCCCGTGGCGACGACTGGGTTTCCAACCAGGTCTACTGGCGCGGCTGGAGCGGGTACGAACCCGAAAAGTGTGCCGCTCTTCTTTCGGCTGGCGACTACCGCGACCACGGTGCTGGACGTCGGCGCCTACGTCGGCTACTACACCTTGCTGGCGGCGCATGCGAACCCGAGCGCGTGGGTCTGCGCCTTTGAACCGCTGGCGTCGGTTCATACCCGCCTCACCCGGAACGTTGCCCTGAACGGGCTCGGAAACGTCCCCTGCGTCCCCTATGCCGTGGGCGACGTAGATGGTGATGCGGAGTTTCTCCACACCTCCTTCGAACTACCGACGAGTTCCAGCCTTTCCCAGGTTTTCATGGGCTCCGGCCCCGACCTGCGGCGCTCCACCGTCCCGGTCGTGACGCTGGAGCGGTTCGCCCGCGAGCACGGCCTGGGACGGATCGACCTCGTCAAGATCGACACCGAGAGCACGGAGCCGCAAGTGCTGAAGGGGATGGGCGCGATCCTGGCGCGGGACCACCCCACCCTGCTGTGCGAGGTTCTCGCAGGGCGCGGCAGCGAACAGGCGCTGGAAGACCTGCTTGCGCCCCTCGGATACCGCTTCTACCTCCTCACCCCGGACGGCCCCGCCCCGCGCACCCACGTCGAGGGCCACCCCGAGTTCCTGAACTACCTGTTCACGCCGCTCGGGCCAGAAGAGGTCGCACGTCTCTGAAGCGGGACGACACCGAAAGCGCTCCCGCCCCCCGTTCTCTTGCAACCGGAGGGTTTCTACCTTGTCCGCCCCCGCGGAAGCAGTCAGCGTGTTTGGCCCGTGTAGCGAACGAGGACGGACCTGTCCTGCCTGCGCGGACGCCCGATGCCGGGCAGCGGGCCGGAAGAATAGGTACACTCTGTACCTTTGCCGGCGCTGCGGCGTAACGTTCACTCACGAACGAGAAGAGGCGGAGGCGCTGCACGAACTCTACGACCATTACTACGACAGGGCCGGCTTTGAGCCTCCTGCCTTTGTGGTCGCCTCTCTGGAGCGGGTCGCCGCCTCCGTGACTCCCTTCCGGCGGACGAGCCGCTGGCTGGACATCGGCTACGGGGAGGGGGCGCTCCTGGACGTGGCCGAGCGCCGTGGTTGGACCTGTTACGGCACCGAGATCGCGCCCCAGGCCCTCCGCTACGGTGAGCGGCGCGGGTGGGTCGTGTCCGCCCGGCCCGACAACAACCCTCGCTTCCCGCTCGAGGGATTCGATGTTGTCACCATGATCGAGGTGCTGGAGCACGTGCCGGACCCGGACAGTTTCCTCCGGGCCGCTGCGCGCTGGCTGCGCCCCGGTGGGGTTCTGTACCTCACCACCCCGAACGGCAACAGCCTTAACCGCCGCCTTCTCGGGCTGTGCTGGAGCGTGTTCTCGCCGCCGGAGCACCTCACGATCTGGACGGCGCGCGGGCTGCGCTGGGCCCTGGCGTCCGCCGGCCTGCTTACCTATCGGATCCGAACCGAAGGGCTAAACCCAAGCGAGGTGCTGCGGCGACTCCGGCCGGCCGAGCGGGGAAAGGCCCCCGTCAGTCGGAACGAGGCCGGGCTGGAACTGATCCGCGTCTTCTCCCATACGCCGCTCCGGCGGCGAATGAAAGACGGCATCAACCAGTGCCTCAGTGTCCTGGGCGTTGGGGATAGTCTTAAGGTGTGGGCCCGGCGCGGCCGCACGCCGTCGGGGGATGGGTGAGAGGTGATGGCGCATCGCGATGGCCGGATTTCGGTTTGCGGACTCGTGCCGTATCCCCTGGACACCACGCCGAGCCAGCGGTTTCGGATCGAGCAATGGCTCCCCCATCTGGAGGCGGCAGGCGTCTCCGTGCACCTCCTCCCCTTCGCCGACGCCGGCCTGATGCGGCTGCTGTACCGGCCAGGGCGGTGGGCGGCCAAGGCGGCGGCCGTGGCGACGGCCTTCGCGCGGCGGGTCCTGGACGTGGCGACCACATCGCGCTACGACGCAGTCCTGATCCACCGCACCGCCTGCCTGGCCGGGCCAGCACTGCTTGAGCGGCTGCTGCCCCTCTTCGGCCGGCCCGTCATTTTCGACTTCGATGACGCCATCTTCCGCTTGCACACCACCGGCGTGAACCAGAGATGGGCCTGGCTGAAGTTCCCCGGCAAGACGGCGGCCCTTTGCCGCCTGAGCAGCCATGTGGTGGTCGGCAATAACCTTCTTGCGGAGTACGCACGGCAGTACTGTTCCTGCGTGACCGTTGTGCCCTCGAGCGTTGACACCGACTGCTTCCGCCCGGCCCCGAAGTCGGAACCGGGTCGCCGGGTCGTCGTCGGCTGGAGTGGCAGTTCGACCTCCCAGACCCACCTCGAGCTGTTTGCCCCAATGCTGCGACGACTGGCGGCGCTGCCGTACGTCGAACTGCGGGTCCACTCGGATCGGCCGCCCGTGCTTCCCGGCGTCGTGTTCGTCTGGCGGCCCTGGTCGCCGGCAACCGAGGCCCAGGAGGTGGCGGACTTCGACGTTGGCATCATGCCCATGCCCGACGACCCCTGGGCGCGCGGCAAGTGCGCTATGAAGGCCTTGCTCTACATGGCGGTAGGGGCCCCGGCCGTTTGCTCCCCGGTCGGCACGAACTGCGAGGTCGTTCGCCACGGCGAGAATGGCTTCCTGGCCGCCACCACGGAAGACTGGCTGGCCGGCGTCGGGGCCCTCGTCAAAGATCTCAGCCTCTGCCGGCGAATGGGGTCGGCCGGCCGGCGCACCGTCGAGGAGGGGTATTCGATGCGCGGCTGCGCCGCACGGTTCGCCCAGGTCATCCGGGAAACCGTCCCGGGCGCCACCAGCGGCGGGCGCAGGACCCTGTCTGGCCGCTCCGCGACGCCCCGATCTCCCGCCATCTTGCCCTCGCTGCCCCTTGCACGCGGGACCCAGACTGGTCTTCCCAGGTAACTCAATCACTTCGTGAGGACTTCCGCAGATGGTGAGGCAAGAACTCCAGAAACAGCTCGCCGTCGGACAGCACTCGCTCCAGGCCGGCGAGTTTGTCGAGCGCTACCGGCAGCTTGAATCGGACCCATATCAAAACTGCTTCGCCTACAGCCGGCACCGCCTGGACGCCTGGATCGGGCGCTGCCTGCCGCCACCGGGGGCCGGGCCTCGCCTGCTCGACGTCGGCTGCGGCACCGGCCACCACATGGCCCGGCTGCGCGCGCGCGGTTTCGAGGTGGCCGGAGTGGACGGCTCAGAGGAGATGCTGCGCGAGGCGCGGGCACTGAACCCGGGGGCCGGCGTCCACCACGCTGACGTCGAAAGCTTGCCGTTCCCCGACGCGAGCTTCGACGTCGTGCTTTGTGTCGAGGTGCTCCGCTACCTGCCGGACCCGGCCGGCTGCATCCGCGAAATGGCCCGGGTGCTGCGCCCAGGAGGTGTGTGCCTGGCCACCGCGGCCCCGCTGCTCAGCCTCAACGGTTACTGGCTGGTCAACCGTCTCGCCCACCGACTGCCGCTCGGTAAGTTAGTCCGGCTGAAGCAATTCTTTACCACACCGGGGCGGCTGCGGCGCCAGTTCATCGGGGCTGGGTTCGACCCGCCCGCCGTCCACGGGGTCTACTGCGGCCCGATCAACTGGCTGGAGCGTCTGGCCCCTACACTGCTGCCGGGAGTCCTTCGCCGCTGGGAGGACTGCGACTCCATCCTGGCCGACCTCCCGGTGCTGCGCCACGGGTCCAACATGTTCCTGGTTCACGCCGTCCGCCGCGGCTGAGGGAGAGGTCGATGGCGAAGAGGAGCCTCCCCGGGAGCGACTATGGCGTGTTCACGCTCAGCCTGGACTTCGAGCAGATCTGGGGGACGCTCGATCTGTTCGGCCCGGAGGGCTTTCGCCGGGCCTGTGAGGTCGAGCGATCTCTCATCCCGCGGCTGCTGGACCTGTTCGTGGAGTTCAAGGTGCCTGCTACGTGGTGTGTGCTGGGCCACCTGTTCCTCGGCCACTGCCCGTCCGGACTGGGCCCGAAGCACCCTGAGATCACTCGGCCGACACATTCCTGGTGCCGTCACGACTGGTTCGAACACGACCCGGGGGGCACGGAGGAGGAGGAGCCCGTCTTCTTCGGCCGCAGCCTGGTCGAGCAGATCAAGTCCTGCCCGGTGACCCAGGAGATTGGGTGCCACTCCTTCGCGCACATCATCTTCGGCGACCCCGGCTGCTCCGCTGCGGCCGCGGAGAGCGACCTCGCCGCCTGCGTGCGGGCGGCCTGCCAGGCGGGCGTCGAGCCGCGCTCGTTCGCCTTCCCTCGGAACCAAATCGGCCACCTGGGTGCCCTTCGCGCCCATGGGTTCACCTGCTATCGTGGACCGGAGCCCAACTGGTATGCCCACCGCCGCTGGCCGGATACCCTGAAGCGTCTGGCGCACCTGTGGGACGTGCTCACCGCCGCAGCGCCCCCCGTGGTATCTCCGGAACTTACCTCAGAGGGTCTTTGGAACCTCCCTGCCTCCATGATGTACTTCCCCATGCACGGGCTGCGACGGTACATTCCGCTCCGCCTGCGGGTGAGGCGGGCCACCAAAGGGCTGGACGCGGCCGCCCGCCGGAGGCGCGTGTTCCACCTCTGGTTTCACCCGACGAATTTGGCCGACCAGCCCGAGCCGATGTTCGCTGGCCTCCGGCAAATCTTGGAGCATGCCCGGCAGCTGCGCGACCGCGGCGAGTTGCAGTTCCTGCCCATGGCCGCACTGGCATCCTCTGCCGCGGAGTCTTCTTCCGCCCAGGCCGGCGCCACGTGACAACCCGTGTTCGGACCTGCGCCGCTGGGATGACGGGCCGGATACAGGGTCGAGGAAGCCATTCATGAACGTCATGGACCTTGCTTCGGGGCTGCTGTATTTCGCCGTATTTGCCGGCCTGGGGTGCCTCGCGCTGCGGGCGACCAGGAACCACCAGGGGACCCTGGCTTTCCAGACCCAGTTGTTTCTCTGGGCCATCGTCGCCCGTTTCGCGGTGTCCCTGCTGCTCTATCAGGCTGGGCTGATCAACGTTATCAAGGAAGAGGACGGCAGCGGCTGGGTCGTCGGGCAGGTGTGGGCGCAGAACTGGAAAGAGCAGGGGTATTCCGCCCTGGACGCGCCGTTCCTGTTCCTGCGGTGTTACGGGGACTTCCAGCGGGGCTATTACTACCTGCTCGCCGCCCTGTTCCTCGGCACGGGGTTGCCTGGCCGGTTGCCCGCCGCCGCACTCGACTGCCTTTGCGGCAGCTTCACAGTCGTCCTCGCCTACCGCGTGGCTCGCACCCTGTTCTCCGAGAAGGTGGCGCGGCTGGCCGGTTGGCTGACCTGCCTCTACCCTTCCCTGATCTTTTGGTCCGCACAAACCCTGAAAGAACCGGTGGTCATCTTTCTTGAAATGCTGGTCATCTACGGTTGCCTCCGCCTGAGGCAGTCTGGTTTCACGCTCCGGCAAATGCTGCTGGTTGCCATCGTCAGCGCCCTCCTGTTTCCGTTCCGGTTCTACGCGGCGTACATCGCCGGGGCGACGGCCCTGATCACACTTGTCTTGCCACGATACGGCCAGGGCAAGAGTCCCCTCGCTGCCGGGCTCGTTCTCGGTGCGGTGGTTCTGGTGCTCTTCGCCCTCCTGGGGAACCAGCTCCCGAAAGAAGTGCAGATGCAGCGCCTTGACGTGGATTACATCGCAATGCTCAAACATGGGAGTGCCTTGGGCCAGAATAGCGGTGTCAAGATCGATGCGGATCTCCATACAACGACGGGGATGGGTTATGCCATCCTAGTGGGAGCCCTGTACCTGTTGCTGGCGCCGTTCCCCTGGCAGTGGGGGGCGAGCTTGCGGATGACGCTGGTCGTTCCTGAGGTGGTCCTTTGGTGGGGACTCCTCGCCTACGCTGTCGTCCCGGGCTTGCGCCACGGAGTTCGCAACCGCTATCAGGATATTCTGCCGCTGCTGATGTTCCTGGGCGGCATGGGGCTGCTCTACAGCCTGACTTTCGGCAACGTGGGCCTGATCTACCGCCAGCGTGCCCAGCTCATGCCCTTGCTGCTGATCTTCGCCGCCGTGGGGATCGAATTGCGCCGATTTGCCCGAACCCGGGCGCGGCCCAACACCGGCGAGGCAGCCGGGCCGCCCGGGCACTCCCCCGGTGACCGGGACGCGGAACTGCGAGCGCGCACGCCCTCTTGATTAACCTCCTGCAGCCGCTGACCGTGTTATCTCTCCACCGGGCCAAGGAACAAAAAAAAGACGAAGCATGTGCGGGATCGCCGGCATTCTGGACCTGGGAGGGGGGATCATTGACCGGACCGCGGTGGAGCGCCTCTGCGCCCGTCTCGTTCACCGGGGGCCTGACGAACAGGGCTACTTCCAGGATGGTTGCGCCGCCCTAGGCCAGCGGCGGCTCAGCATTATCGACCTGGCGGGCGGACGGCAACCCCTGTGTAACGAGGACGGGACTGTTTGGGTCACCTTCAACGGAGAGATTTACAACTTCAAGGAACTGCGAGTCAGCCTGGAGGGCCATGGACACCGTTTTGCCACGGACAGCGACACGGAGGTGATCGTCCACGCCTACGAGCAGTACGGCATCGAGGCCGTGAAACAGTTCCGCGGCATGTTTGCCTTCGCCCTTTGGGACGGGCGGAGGCGGACGCTGTTCCTGGCCCGCGACCAGGTTGGCAAGAAGCCCCTCTTCTACGCGGAAGCTGGCGGACAGTTCGTGTTCGCTTCGGAACTCCAGGCCATCCTGGAACACCCCGGCGTCCGCCGGCAAGCGGACCCGCGGGCCGTCGAGGATTACCTGACCTACGGCTACGTCCCTGCCCCCCGCAGCGCGTTTCAGGGCGTTTGCAAACTGCCGCCCGCCCACCACCTGACGCTCGAGGTGGACAGCGGGGGCGGCGCCCGCGTGGAGCGTTACTGGCAGCTAGAGTACGGCCCCAAGCTGCGCCTGCGCGAGGAGGAGGCGGCCGAGGCACTGCTCGAGGTGCTCACCGAGGCGGTGCGCCTCCGCCTGGTCGCAGACGTGCCCCTGGGGGCGCTGCTCAGCGGGGGCATCGACTCCAGCCTGGTGGTGGCCCTGATGAGCCGCCTCTCCAACCGGCCGGTCAAGACCTTTTCCGTCGGCTTCGACGAGCGGGACTTCGACGAACTGCCCTACGCTCGCCTGGTGGCCCAGCGCTGGGGGGCCGAGCACCACGAGATGGTCGTCCGCGCCAACGCCCTCGAGATAGTCCCCACCCTCGTCCGCCACTACGGCGAGCCTTTCGCCGACTCGTCGGCGGTTCCCACCTATTATGTGGCGAAGCTCACCCGGGAGCGGGTCAAGGTGGTTCTCACCGGAGACGGAGGAGACGAGTCGTTCGCCGGGTACGAGCGGTATCTGGGTAACATGCTGGCCGAGCACTATCAGAAGTTGCCCTGGCTGCTGCGCCACGGGGTCCTGCTGCCACTGGCGTCCCTCGTTCCAAACGCGCTGCCGCGGCGCAACCGGCTGCGGCAGGCCAGGCGCTTCCTGGAGAAGGCCGACCAGCCCGCCGCGCGGCGATACCTGGCGTGGGTCGGGTATTTCACGCCCGAGCAGAAACGGGAGCTGCTCACCCCCGAATTCCGCGACCAACTCGCGGGGTACTGCGGAGAGGAATGGTTCGCGGAGCAGTTTGACGCGGCCCGCGCGGCTGGCGCCGAGGGTCTGGACACGCCCCTGGCCGTGGATGTGCGGTCGTATCTGCCCTATGACCTGCTGGTCAAGATGGACATTGCGACCATGGCAAATTCGCTCGAAGCCCGCTCTCCCCTCTTGGATCACAAGGTCATGGAGTTCGCCGCCCGCCTTCCGGCCCGGTACAAGTTGCGGGGGACGACGCTGAAGTACCTGCTCCGGAAGGTGGCGGGCAGCTTTCTGCCGCCCGAGACGCTGCGGCGCCGCAAAATGGGCTTCGGCGTGCCGGTGGGGCAGTGGCTACGGAGTGGTCTGCGGCCCGTGCTCGAAGAGGTTCTGCTCTCTCCCCGGTCCCTGGGCCGGGGCTATTTCCGGCCCCCGGCGATGCGGCGGCTGGTCCGGGAACACACGGAGGGGCAGCAGGACCACACCAACCAGCTGTGGGCCCTCCTATGCCTGGAGTGGTGGCACCGCGAATTCATCCCCTGACCCGCGGGCCAGCCTTCCCACAACCGATCAGTCTGCACACGGCCCTCCCCGCCGGGCCGCCCGTCACTGTCCCGTAACCGGGTGAGCCATGAACACGCCCATCGTATGTCACATGAATCTGACGATCACCGAACTGACAGGATGCGACCGGACCGGGGACTTTCTGGAGACGTTGGCCAGCCTCCCTACCGCGGGGCTGACACCAGCGCAGGCCGGGGAAGTCTTCCGTACCTGGCTTTGGTTCGGCATTCACCCCTGGATTGCCGGAGCGGACTAGCGGGTGGTCGACATGGCGTCGCCGCTGGCGGAGCGTGAGTTCCTTCACGGCGGCGCTTGGGTCGGTTATGTCAAGGACGCGGCCATGCACCGTGACTGCCAGCAGCCGGGCATTGGCAGCGTGCTAAATGACCGTGCGGGATTACGCAGCTGCCTCC
>JRHI01000410.1_pt1 | contig 46911 bp, 45 predicted proteins | sample 215371 | NCBI WGS metagenome assembly JRHI01 (sample SAMN02929681, study PRJNA255918) | sediment metagenome | biome: cave system; feature: Ice Cave; material: Sediment; isolation source: sediment from deep within a dark volcanic ice cave with no known source of... ... | reverse complement strand
TAGAGCGACTGTACAAATGCACCTTGAGCGCTTTTCAAACAGCCTCTCAGTAAACTTTGAGGCGTTCTTGAGCATTTTTGAACGTTTTGGGCTATACTCTATAGAGAAATGTCTATCCTTACAACAAGGAGCATAGCCAATGTTATTACGTGTGCATCTACATACCTTTCTGCCGCGTGTGTGGAGCTATAGCTTGGTTGCATCGCTCCTCATTCTCAGCGCATGTAGTCTTGGTGGCTCAACTGGCTCAACCTCAGTTCCGCAATATGCGAGTAATCCGATCAAGCATATTGTCTTCTTTGTCAAAGAAAATCGTACCTTTGATAACTATTTTGGCACCTATCCCGGCGCGAATGGCGCGACAACAGCGGTAGATTCCGAGGGACAAACGGTGCCTCTACAACATGAAAAGGATCAGATTCCTGATATCAATCATTCATCGAATAGTGCTATTATGGCATACGATAGTGGCAAGATGGATCATTTTGACTGGATATCTGGAAACAAGATGCCCCATCCAACTACTCCATATGCAAACAACAGTCTGACTCAGTTTACGCAGTCTGATATTCCCAATTACTGGAGCTATGCACAAAATTATGTGGTGGGTGACAATATGTTTTCGTCAGCGATGGGACCAAGCTTTCCTAACCACCTCTATACGGTAGCGGCGCAATCAGGGGGTGTGATCAATAATCCTGATAAAGGTGTTGGTACGCTGAGCAATGCGTCAAAAGGTTGGGGCTGCGATATTCCCAATCAAAAGGTGCAGGTCAAGCAAAGTAATGGGTCTGTCTCATTGCAAGAAGCATGCTTCAATTTTCAGACGCTCGCAGACGAACTAGATGTGAAAGGGTATAGCTGGCGCTATTATGCACCGCCAGCAGGTGAGGCGGGTTACATCTGGTCAACCTTTGATGCTATTAAGCACATCCGTTATGGCCCCGACTGGAAATATGTGGTGCCAACCGAGCAATTTATGACCGATGCGGCTCAGGGGAAATTGCCGACAGTATCCTGGATTGTGACACCCGCCAGGGTGAGTGAGCACGCACCGGCAAGTGTCTGTGTGGGCGAAAACTGGATGGTACAGATGCTGAACTCGCTGATGCAGGGACCAAATTGGTCTTCAACGGCGGTCTTCCTGACATGGGATGACTTCGGTGGATATTACGATCATATCGCACCGCAACAAATTGATGGCTATGGGCTTGGATTCCGTGTGCCGCTCCTCGTCATCTCACCCTATGCGAAAAAAGGTTATATTGATCACACACAGTATGAGTACTCATCAATACTGCGCTTCTCGGAGGATGAACTAGGGCTAGCAACGCTGACGGGTCGTGATAAGGGCGCGAATAACATGGAGTCAGCCTTCGACTTTTCGCAACAGCCGTGAGCTCCGCTCGTCTTGCAGCAACGCACCTGCAAGGTGGCGGTGCAGTATGAGAATCCGAATTACGATGATTGATGTATGTTGATGCGTATGGGGCGCCGTTCATGTGAAACGGGGGGCGCAATGAATGGCGCCCAATAGACATCAATCTAAGCGAAATGAAGAGCTTTTATGGCGGAAATACCGTTCGTCCCGTAGGGGCGGGGCGGCGTGGCGAGATGGGTGGGGACCCTTGCGGTCGCCCATATGCGCCACAGTTGCCCGTGATGCCCGTTTTCACGTGACGATGGGCGACCACAAGGGTCCCCACCACCCATCGCGCCGCCACCCCCGCGCCTACGGGACGAACGGCCTTTCCGTTACGCAAACCCATCCTTTCGCTTAGGCTGATGTCTATTGGGCGCAATGAATGGCGCCCCTACATTTGTAGTGAAATTGTCTCATCTCCTGCATGTACTGTGGCATCCCAGGTCACTTTGATCGCGTCTTTGACGCTTTGATGGGCGGGACAGCCTTCTGGATGGACGTGTAGAGCACGCTCTGTAGCTTCACGGTCGTCGAGAGGAATGGTGAGATCGTAGTGGACAGCGATGGACTCGATGCGGATGGTTTTGCCTATGCCGACGATACGCCCATCGACGGTGGCACTGTAGGAGGAACGGTCAAAACGAATTTTGCGCCCTGACAGGGCACCGGCAAGTGTGCCGTACATTCAGCCAGCGACGGCAGCAACGATGTGGTCAAGCGTTGATGCAATCGGTGGCCCCTCTTTGGCACCATAATATTCGCGCAATGCTCCCTGTACGCCATAGACGACAGGTTCTGGCACATCACCCAGATAAGCATTGCGATAGCCGTCCTTATAGACGAGACGGCTGTGAGAAACATACTCGAACGGTTCTGCCATATTGTGTTTGCTCCTTCCAATAGAGCGCAGAGTATTTCTCTGCTAAGAGCATTCTACAACATATGTCCCCTCACTGTATGCTCACAAGTATCTCCTGAACAATCTCCTCTGGCGTATTGTGCTCCGCATCAATATGCACCGCGAACTCTGGCCCTTGAAACGCTACCACACAACATTCGATGCGTTCATGTATCCAAGTGCGTGCCTCTGGTGTATGCTCGCGTTGAGCAACTCTATTGTAGAGGGTTTCTGCTGATGCTGTGAGGCAAACATGCAACAAATCAGGTTCTATGCTACGAAGTCCACTCATCACTTCATCAAAGTAGGGACGATGCCAGATGGTCATAGGCATGATAAGTGTGCGCCTGTAGGTTTCTTTGAGCAACTTTGCGGTTGTGACGACAAGTGTGCGCCACATGAACAGATCTTGAAAATCATCAAAATGATCGATGGGATGCACAATTTTGCTGAGGAAATAGCCGACCTCCTCTGGATCATAGAGTAGGCTGTTGGGCAAACGTTGTACGAGTAGTTCGGCTACCGTGGTCTTGCCAACTCCAAATGAGCCGTTGATAAAGATAATCATGCTTCACAAATCATTCCAGCGTTCAAGTGTCGCAACAACAAGCTGCGTCATATCCTCTATCAGAGTATCATGTCGGTCAGGTGCATCCAAGAACTCGCAGAGGCTCACGAGATCGAGCAATTTTGCGATCTTTTTCCAATGTGGGGGAAGCGTACCTCCGTTTTCTTGAAAGCCGTGGATGAATTGCTGCTCAAATGCAGGTGGATATTGTTGGTCGTGACGCAGCATGTTGCCAATATCGTAGAGTGGGGAGCTGGCAAAAGCAAACTCCCAATCTAAGACTGCCGCCACTTTCCAATCCGCCCGCTCTTGTCGTACCAGAATATTGATGCCCTTGAAATCTGAGTGTACTAGCGAGGCAATGCCTTCTATAGGGGCAAGGTACTCTTTGTTCATTGTAACGAATGCCCATAGGTGGTCTGTCAGTGCAGGTCCAAGCCTCTCTCCTGCTCGTCCGAAGAGGAAGTGTTCAATAGCACCGCGGCAGGCCGTGGCATCACCATGAAAGGGTTGCGCTATGGTCAAGTCTGGACCAAAAAAGCCCGATTGCGGAAAGGTGTATGTGCCAATGGTGGCGAGGGTTGCCCCAACATCATAGGCAACATTAGTGGTAGCTGCGATGTTGCTAGATGTAAGAATCTCGCTCAATAACACTCCATCTACCCAGCGCATGATGCTATAGGGTAACGGATAGTGTGTGCCGCTTGGGTCTGCATAGACTATTTCAGGTATGGGCACGCGCTCATGTACGAGTTGAAAGATATCCAGATCTTTTTGACCAGCGTTCCGATCTCGCACATAGAGGCGCAAGACAAAGCTCTCATTTATGCCTTCTATGCTGATTTTGTAGTTGGTATTGCAGTAGCCTGCTGTTAAGAGTTGCGCGGATGTGACCTGCTTTCCTGGGAAGGCCGGTAGGACCAGGGCGTTGAGTGTAGTTTGTTTGAGGTGGACGAAGTCGTGGCGTCTCTCCCAATGTTGCATAACATGTGCTTTCTGTCTATGTCTGCTTCCATAACACTGCTTCCAGAGATTACTAGCCTGCCAATCTTCAATCGACGAGGCGTGGTAGGGGCCTGCTTGATCGCGCCCGTTGTGGGGATCATCAATGTCGGCGATGTTGACCATGCCAGCGACGGGCGCGATCAAGCAGGCCCCTACCACGCCGTGTTCCTGCCCTGTTAATTGAAGATTGGGACTAGTAAAGGGCAGCAACAGGAAAGCTGGCGTTGATGCTAGCAAGTTCTACAGTATCGCTGGGCCCATAGATGCGAGCTTGATACACCATCCAACCCTCAGGCATCCGGTGAAACACCTCGATGGACTGCTGGTCAGTGGAGATGAGAACGTATTCTTCAAGGGTTGGCCATTGGCGATAGAGGGCAAACTTCTTGCCTCGGTCGTAAGCCTCCGTTGTATCTGAGAGTACTTCAACAATGAGACGTGGCGACTGTAGCATATAACTGTGCCCTTGATCACGCTCATCACATGTCACAGACGCGTCGGGATAAGTATAGCGCGTCTCAGATATCCGTACGCTAAGGTCCGAGTTGTAGACATTGCAGGGACTATCGCCGAGTGCATCCTCAAGAGCATGCACAACATTACTGCCAATACGGGCATGGTCGGCTGTTCCCCTAGCCATGAAGTATACTTGCCCATCAATGTACTCATGCTTGGCATCATGGCTATTGCGCTCTAACTCGCGCCACTCTTCTACACTCATATAGTGTGATTGCCTGTGAGCTACCATAAAAACCTCTACTAAAAAGCAAAGAACTGTTCGACATGGACCTCTGCGATTTCAGGTACCACCTTTGAAGGAAGCGTCGCTTTTCCTGTAAAGACACCGAGGGTTGTATATGCTCTGTTTGCGAGCGTCAATACCTCGACAGTTTGTGCGGCATCGTCCACTATCCAGTATTCCGGTACGCCAGCATTTTCGTACGCTGTATATTTTTTCCTTCTGTCAAAAGTAGCCGTGCTGGGTGAGGCAATTTCTATCACAAGGTCAGGTGTACCAACGAGACCTCGATGCGTAATTCTATCAATATGAGCATTCAGTACCACGAGTACATCAGGCTGTACGACAACACCTGGGACGAGCTGTACATCATAGGGAGAGATGCGAACTTTACCTAAACCCGCAAAGTGAATGTGTGCCATCAGGTAAAAGTAAAAATTCCCGACAGTATTCTGATGCTCGTCGCCCGGAGCTGGCACCTCATACAACACTCCATCGATAATTTCGTAGCGTTGTCCGTCATCGGGCAAAGCGGCATAGTGGCTGTATGTCCAGCGTCCTTGCTTGGGACTCGGAACGTGGTCTGCTGGTCTAACGACATCGAGTCGGTTGGAGGTCATTGCCATAATGCCTACTTTCTTACCAAGAGAAGGATATAGCTTACGCACTCGCATACTATCATATGTAGGCAAAAACACCATTTCTATTAAGAGTCGTGCTAGGGACGGTGGACGCGCTGAAGCTGGTCCCTACCACAGCATTGGGACGGCGGACGCGCTGAAGCTGGCCCCTACCACATCATCGAATGTTCCTTCAACAGCTCCAACAACCATTGCTCGTCGTGGATGGGCACACCGGCTTTTTGCGCTTTGGCGAGCTTGGAGCCAGCGTCTTCTCCGACGATTAGGTGACTGAGCGATTTGCTGACATTGGAAGCGATGGTGCCACCGAGTTTAACGATGGCTTCTTCCGCGTTGGGACGGGTCATGCTGATGAGACGGCCTGTGAGGAGGAAGCTTTGTCCGGCTAATGGACCTGTGCTCATGGCGCGTTGCTCGGCTTGCATGTTGAGTCCGTGTTGGCGCAGGCGTTCGAGCGGGGCACGGTTGCGCTCTTCTTGTAGCCATGAATAGAGGCTACGCCCAATCTCAGGGCCGATGCCAGCAACCGCGAGGATCTCCTCTTCTTTGGCTGCTAAAAGCTTGTCAATGTTTTCAAAAGCACCTGTAATGATCTGGGCCGTTTTCTCTCCCATATAACGGATGTTGAGGCCGAAGAGAAGCCGCCAGAACGGACGCTTTTTGCTGGCTTCAATCGCGCTGAGCATATTATCGGCGCTTTTGTCTTTGATGCCTTCTAGTGAGAGGAGTTGCTCACGTGTGAGGGTGTAGAAATCGTCAAAATGTTTGACGTAGCCTGCTTTGTAGAGTTGCTCACACATTTTCTCGCCGATGGTTTCGATATCCATCGCGCCACGCGAGACGAAGTGTTTCAGGCTTTCCAAGATACGTGCTGTGCACTCTTCATTGGGGCAATAGGCCATGGCTTCGTCGGGAATGCGGACGATGGGTGTGTTACAGATAGGGCAGTTTTCGGGAATGGAATAGATCTGCTCTTCGCCAGTGCGCCGCTCTATGACGGGTTTCACAACCTGCGGAATGACTTCTCCTGCACGCTGCACGAGCACCCAATCGCCAACGCGCAGGTCTTTGCGCTGAATATCGCCTTCGTTATGGAGGGAGGCGCGTGCGACGGTGACGCCACGAATGTTGACGGGTTCAAGGAGCGCCCAAGGATTGACGGAACCTGTGCGCCCAATGTTGACGCGAATGTCCAGGAGCTTCGTCGCTACCTGAATGGGGGGATATTTGAAGGCAATGGCCCAGCGTGGGTCGCGGGCAACCGTGCCCAGTTCTTGTTGTTGCGCAAAGTCGTTGATCTTGATGACCACACCATCAATTTCGTAGGGCAGGTTGAAGCGTTCTTTTTCCCACTTCTTGCAATACTCCATGACTTCTTCCAGGCTGTGCGCGAGTTGGATATGCGGATTGACGGAAAAACCCCACTCGCGGATATATGCAAGTGCACCCCATTGAGTATGCACATCGATACCTTGCATATAGCCAATCTGATAGCCGAAGAAATCGAGGTGGCGTGATGCGGTGATGCGTGCGTCTTTTTGGCGTAACGAGCCTGCGGCGGCATTGCGTGGATTGGCAAAGAGGCGCTCCTCGGCCATTTCTTCGTTGAGCTTCTCAAAGCTCTTGGTTGACATATAGATTTCGCCACGCACTTCGACTCTATCAGGGATGTGCTCGCCGCGCAATTTTTGTGGAATAGTACGAATAGTGCGTATGTTAGGTGTCCAGTCTTCGCCGACCATGCCATCACCACGCGAAGCACCGATGGTGAGTTTGCCCTTTTCGTAGGTCAGGGCCATTGCGAGGCCATCAATTTTGAGTTCACAGACATATTCGAAGGTGGCATTGGGCAAAATGTTGAGGGCGCGTTTATGCCATGCATATAGTTCTTCCTCGCTGCGTGCGTTGGCAAGGCTCAGCATGGGCACGGGATGATGGTGTTGTGGTACATCCTGGACAGGACCGGCGCCGACGCGCTGTGTGGGTGAGTCTGGCGTCTGTAGCTCTGGGTGCTCGCTCTCGATGCGTTGCAGTTCGAGCATTAGTCGATCATACTCGGCATCCGTCAATATTGGATTGTCGTTAACATAGTATTGATAGTTGGCCTCTTCGATCTGGTGACGCAAATTCGCCACGTGCTCCGCAAGTTGTGCTGACTCGCTCTTCTCCATTTCCTCAAGAGAAGGAGTGTCACCTGTGTTCTGCTCATTGATAGTGTCTTGAAGGTTGTCCGGCATATCTCTCTCTCCTGCTTTGTATTGGTCTCTCTTATTGTTGCTTTGCTATCTTGTTCTTTGTGCATGGCTTGATAGCGGAATGATTCTTTGGCTAAGCGCCACAGCACTTGGTCTGGCTGTCCACGTGAGGGAAACAAGAAGCGAAACTGCTCATCCTGGTAAAGACCTCCCATCGGCCTGGGCTTCTACTCTCTTCGTTGTCCCTCATCTTATCATCTTTCTGCAAAAATATGACGCTCACCCGATTAGGATAGTGTCATATACTGTAGTCTATCTCTAGTGTATACTATGCTCATTAGCTAATGGAGAAAGAGATATGGCATATATCTTATTTCACGCTGACTGTTTTGATTGGCTTGACGAGCAGCCAGAAGCAAGTTTTGAAGCGATTGTTACTGACCCTCCTTACGGATTGAAAGAATATTCTGCCAAAGAGCAAGCCAAGCTGAGAAATGGCAATCATGGAGGAATATGGCGTATTCCACTATAATCTGATAGACGACGATCATAAACCAGCATTTACCTGGATTATGGCTCTCCCCACCTTTGCCCATCTGATGGGTTGCTTTCATCTCAAGCCCTCGATCAGGACTCTCTAGAGGGAGCTTTGGGTTATAAAGATCAGGGTAGCTAGTGTCTTTGTTCTGTACAAAGTCTGACGTTTCTGCGATTGCTTTGGTGACTATGTGAGAAACTGCTCCACTGTAAATATTCCATTGAATATCTCCACTCTCAGGATTCAGCCCTATTTGGTTAAATATAGCTAATGCCTTATTCAGCGCTTGCTCCAGTTGATCGTAAGTAAGTCCTGTAGGAAGAGGCACAGTCCTATCGATATATTCGGGATTAACTGTGGGAACGGGTTTTTTCGTTGTCCCACTACTGATTTCTTCTGCCTCTATGATAAGAGAGCCTAACGTTTGGCCTAAGATAAGTGCAAGTTTATGTAATGTATCAATGGTTGGATTAGCTTCGCCACGCTCTATCTCTCCAAGCCTCGTTCGGTCAACTTCAGCTTCTAATGCAAGCTGCTCCTGAGAAATTTTGTGTTCTTTGCATAGTCTGTAGATGAGTTGTCCAAGAGCATGCTTAAACTCTCTATTTTCCATATCTTACTCCGATACGAAGCGAAATATAAAGTAAGCATAACCGAAGGTTATTAACAAAGCCACAGGATATATCCATCAAAACATATACTACTATCTGGTTTTGTATTAGAAATTTTTATGATGCGATGTAAATGTTGTTCGTATTACCTATGAGATGAATCTTCCTGTTGCCACATCTCAACAAGTCAGAAAGATATTACAATAAGGTAAGTATAAGTTGGGAACATAGATAGGAGGAGTAAGATATGAACCGAGAAGAACAGCACCAGCCTATAAGTGATATTCAGCGCTTGCAGTTCGAATTATTGCGAACAACACAGTATAATCTACTTGATGGTGAAAATGTCGTTCGTGATCTGATGAAGTGGCGTGATCTTTGGTACAGTGTGATTGCGACACGCTTCCCGCTTCTGAGCGGCCAAGAGGATGGACCGCATGCGGAACTTGCTCTTTTACGAACAACGCGTTGGAATAGTTGGCCCGTTGATACCCTCTACATTTGGACAAGCGATCAATTTGTGACGCAACTACAGGGCTTGGTTGAGGAGCGCTGGCAACCCAGCGAGACAGAAGTGCTTCTGCCTGAATCTATGGCGATGACCTTTGCTAATTTGTCTGATAAAGACAACCGTGTCCTATTTGTGTGGTGGGATTAATGAGCAAGAGGAAAAGCTGGACATACGGTATTGTCAAATGCCGTATGTCCAGCTTTTCCTCTTGCTCATTAAAAGTAATTGGATGATATTCCACCATCGACCATGAGCCATGCGCCGGTGGTCCAGGATGACTCGTCGGAGGCGAGGTAGAGGGCCATGTAGACGATGTCTTTTGCTTCGCCAAAGCGACCGAGGGGTATGCGATTGAGGCGCAAGTTACGGGCTTCGTCGCTGGTCCAGAGTACGCGCAAGAGCGGTGTTTCGATGGGACCCGGGCAGATAGCATTGCAGCGTATGCCGTGTGGGCCGTATTGCACGGCAAGCGACTTGGTGAGTGAGAGCAAGCCACCTTTAGAGGTCGTGTAGGCGTCCTGTGGCACGGTGCAGCCCATAAAAGCTACGAATGAGGCGATATTGATAATCGAGCCGCTACCCTGCTTGACCATGTGCGGAATGGTGTATTTGGAGCAAAGAAACGCACTTTTCAAATTGATGTCGAGGATGCGGTCCCAAATGGCTTCGCTAATGTCGATGACACTGCCGTCGTTTGAGGGCATAACACCCGCGTTATTGTAGAGAATATCGACGTGCCCAAAGGTGGCTATAGCGGCCTCAACCATATGCTGAACTTCGTCCTCTTTCGATACATCGGCGTGGACGAAGATCGCCTTCCCTCCTGCATTGCGAATGCTCTGGACGGTTTCTTCTCCTGCTTTCTCTGCTATGTCGGTGACAACAACGCTGGCACCTTCGCTTGTGAACAATTCAGCGGCTAGGCGACCCATGCCGCCAGCCGCGCCGGTAATAATGGCTACTTTGTTTGCTAATCGCATGAGTTTTTCCTTAAAGGTATCGTCGTAGGGGCCAGATGTATCGCGCCCGCTGTTGACATGCGCAATGTCGGCGGAATTGACTATTGCCACGACTGGCGTGATACATCTGGCCCCATACGCATCAAGCTAAGAGAAAGGAAGAGCTTATAGAGCGGAAATGCCGTTCGTGCCCGTAGGGGCGAGGAGCGTCTCCACTTCGTGAAGCCTATCCATTCTTCGCTTGATGCGTATAGGCGTGATAAATCTGGCCCCTACGATTGTGATCGTACAAGATCAATGTACCAGAATGGCTGACGTTTGCGCAACATTGGTTTGCTGCGTACTACGTTGCCGGGAATACTGTCTAGTATGTTGTATGCGAGTTCGCCTGTTAGCGAATTCACCATGTCGCCGGGGCTGTAGTTGAGCGTGTGTGTGGTGCGCCTACCAGTACGTTGTTCGCGTGTGTCAATAGTCATCATTGTCAGCATGGCTTCGCCTTCGTCGGCGAGAACCTCGGACCAGGGGTAGGTTTCGGCTAGGGGGGCGAAGATGCCACTCATGCCGTTGGCGCGTGTGCCCAGGTATGCTCCGCTCCAATTGGCAAGCGCGAGATAGACATTATGCTCGGCAGCTCGTACGCGCCAGATGAGGTAATGCGTGGGGTCATACTCAGCGGGGGCGACAGAAATGGGAAATGGAATGCTGCTTGGAGCCAGCCCAATCGGGTCGGGAAAGTTGAGTAGCGTAGGAGCACACACGAGGTCCGCACCTTTTCCAGCTAGCACACGTAACGTTTCAGGGAAGAGCACGTCATAGCCTGTCGCCAATCCTATGCGTCCTGTCGGTGTGTCATAGATAGGTAGGCCGAGATCTCCTGGTGTGGCCCACAAGCGGTCTTGCTCTGTGAGATGGAGCTTGCGATACATGCCATAGATGCCTTCCGGGTCAATCAGTAGCACTGTATTGTAGTAGTGTGTTGTTTGTGCCTCGTGCATTTCAACCTTGCGTTCGGCTACTCCGAGTACCATGCTAATTTGTAGGTCTCTTGCTAATGCGACCAAGGCATCAGTTTCAGGCCCCGGCACTTCGATGGCTCCTGTTTGGAAATGCTGAATGCTGTGTTGGTTGGGTACACTAGATATACTGCTTGCTTGAGTATCGGGAACTGGGCCGGGGAGCATTAATTCGGGTAGGACGAGGACATCCGGGCTGGCAGGGGCGCTATCATTCATGAAGGTTTGCAGCATGCCACGTAGCATCTCAAGTGTTTTCGAGTGCGGTTGCGGGGGTAGGTCTTGCAAGTTCGTCTGGACAATACCAACGCAAGAGAGTTGTCCTGGTGGCAGTTCGCCAAGTGTGTAGAGACTATGGTAGCGTAGCGGCTCCCAGAGATAGCTATTGTGCGTTAATTCCATGTATTCTTTGGGCACACGGTCCTTTAAGCGGTCTCCAGCCTCTTGTTGCTGGCCCCAGCGTTTGTCGCGGCTTTGTTTGAGATCAACTGTGCCATAAACAATGCCATCGCCATTGTCTAGATAGGATTGAATGGAGCCGTCGGGGTTGAGAATGCAGCTACCCCCGCTGAACTGGATGCCGCGCTCTCTACCGTAGCGGTTGGCGGCGATCATATAGACGCCGTTTTCAAAGGCACGTGCCATCCACCAACTGCTAGGGCTTTTCTCATCAAGCCAGTTAGTGGGGAAGAGCAAGACATCGGCTCCGTGTATGGCTGGAATCCGTGCGGATTCAAAGTACATGGCGTCCATACAAATGAGTGGACTCAGACGTCCTAATGGAGTATCCCACACTGGCATGCCCATGTCGCCATCGCGTGCCCAACGTGGCTCTGCGATATACGAGTGAATTTTGCGATAGGTGCCGACAATACCCTGTGGTCCAAGCAGCACGACGCTATTGTAGTAGACATTGGTAGTAGTATCTACTTCTGGTAGGCTAACTGCGATAAAGCAGTTGTAGTGTAGTGCCAGTTGCTGAAAACGGTTAGTAGTAGGGCCAGGGATGGGTTCTACATGTGGCGCGATTTCTTGGCGCGATTCCCAACAATAGCCAGTTGTCGCCATTTCTGGCAGCACGATGAGTCGCGCCCCATGGTTTGCGGCTTCTGCGACGAAGCGAAGCAGATCGCGAACATTTTTTTCTTTCTCGCCTAATGTGGAGTCATATTGGATAGCTGCGACAGTGTATGTGAAAGGTGACGATACGTTTGCTGGAAGCGCAGGTGTATTCACTTGTAGGCTCCTGATCTGCTCTTAGAAGAGAAAAGTTACGCATATCGATGCATGGCTACATTGCCTTTAGTTGTTTGCGACTCACGAATGTGGGCGCATTGAAGTTGTTACAACGATATCATCTAACTGAACGGTGGTCAAGTGGCATTCTAAAGGTACTTTTGCATGCGCATAGCCAAAATTGGTCATGCTCATACCTATTTACTTTTGTCAGGTTCTATGGTATCTTATTGCTCAAGATATATGCATATGGCGGAAACGAGACATGTCCCTACCCATCGGTAGACAGAGAGGAAGCACCGGCGGCTGAAAGTGCTCTTACCAGTAAGGAGAGGATACCCCTCGTGAGCCTGTACTGAGTCAGTAAAGTACACGGGCCAGCTACGTTATCGGCTGCGAAAGCGTGTTCTTCTTGTATAGAAGAGACGGCATGTGGCACGTTTTGCATGCAATGTTGCTACTTGTGCTGTCGCTGAGCAAGAGAAGCGGAAGCTGGGTGGAACCACGAAAAGTGTTTGGCCTTTTCGTCCCAATTGGGGATGAAAGGGCTTTTTTGTTGTCTGATTCAGTAGGGACGCCCCTGATGGGTGTCCGTCTCATCAAACGAGTTTTCATTAAGCGACAGCGGACACCCATCAGGGGCGTCCCTACTGGAACGAAAGGAAACATGGTATGTCAGTGGAACTTGAATTAGAAGAATCGGAGGGTTATACGCCGATTCAGCGCATGCGGCACTCCGCTGCGCATGTCATGGCAGAGGCTGTACAGGAAATCTTTCCTGATGCTCGCTTTGCTATCGGACCCGCTATCGAAGATGGTTTCTATTATGATTTCGATCTGCCGCGTCCGTTGACGCCCGATGACCTGCCCGACATTGAGCAGCGTATGAGGCGTATCATTGCAGGGAAGTATCCCTTTTTGCGCGACCGCTGGCCTCGTGAGAAGGCACTAGAGTTCTTCCGGAATAAAGGGCAACTTTATAAGGTGGAGATCATTGAGAATCTGCCGGATGAAGAGGTCGGCATCTATCAGCAGAACAACTTTCTTGACTTGTGCCGTGGTCCGCACGTCGAGAATACGGGGCAGATTGGCCTTGTCAAGCTGATGCGGGTCGCGGGTGCGTATTGGCGCGGTGATGAGCGGCGCCCGATGTTGCAGCGCATCTATGGCACGGCGTGGTTCACGCAGGAAGAACTCGATCAGTACCTGTGGCGTTTGGAAGAGGCACAGAAGCGTGACCACCGTAAACTGGGGCGTGAGCTGAAGCTGTTTGTGCTGAGCGAGGACCTACCAGCAGGTGTGCCTATGTTCTTGCCGCGTGGCGAGACGTTGCGCTACTTGATGGAAACGTATGTCCGCGAGACGCAGGAACGCTATGGCTATCAGCACGTGTGGACGTCGCACCTGGGCAAAGTACGTCTCTACAAAACGTCGAAGCACTGGTACACGTATCGTGAGAATATGTTTCCGATCATGAAGGGCGAGCAAGAGTTAGCAGAGGATGATGCTTACATACTCAAACCGATGAACTGTCCTCATCATATTCTGCTCTACAAGTCGCAGATGCATAGCTACCGCGAGTTGCCGGTGCGCTATGCCGAGTTTGCTACGCTCTATCGTTATGAGAAGGCGGGCACGCTCACGGGCTTAGCGCGTGTGCGTAGCCTGACGCAGGATGATGCGCATGTCTTTATGCGTCCCGACCAGATTCAGGAAGAGTTCGACAATGCGGTCAATCTCACGCTGGAGGTCTTTCAAACGTATGGCTTAACGGATTATTGGATTCGCCTCTCGCTGCGTGATCCGCAGAAGAAAGAGGATTTCATCGGCAGTGATGAGGTCTGGCATATGGCAGAGAACGCGCTGCGGGGTGCCGTTGAGGGCAAGGGCATTCAGTATGAAATCGGTATTGGTGAAGCTGCTTTCTATGGACCCAAAGTAGACTTTATGGTACGTGATGCCTTGGGGCGCGAATGGCAATGCTCTACGATCCAGCTTGACTTCAATCAGCCGGAGAACTTTGAACTTGAATATGTCGGTGAGGATGGTCAGCCGCATCGTCCGGTCATGATTCACCGTGCCGTGACGGGTTCGACGGAGCGCTTCATGGCAATGCTCATTGAGCATTATGCAGGTGCCTTCCCGGCTTGGCTCTCTCCTGTGCAAGCGATGGTCATTCCCATTGCCGACCGTCACCAAGAGTATGCCAATAAGGTGTTGGCGCAACTCAAGGCAGTGGGTATTCGCGCCGAGGCGGATAATCGCGGTGAGCGTATGAATGCGAAAATCCGCGATGCACAGATGCAAAAGATACCGTACATGCTCATTGTTGGCGATAAAGAGGCCGCTTCAGAAGCCGCTTCCGTGCGCCTACGTACGAATGTTGATCTTAAAGCTATGCCTTTGACGCAGTTTATTGAGCGGGTCAAAGGCATCATCGATACGAAAAGCCAGGAGTTGTAGAACAGATAGAATAAGAGCTAGTCGGCTCTTGTTCTATCTGTTCAGGTGAAGCTTATGCCAACCTGTTCACCTGCTCTAGTAGCTCTTGGCCTTGTTGAATCAACTTTTGGGCCTGGGCTACGTTGATCGGTTGGTTATGGAAGGCGGCAGCTTCGAGCATATCTGACATCTGTTTTGCAATGTCGTTGCGCTGATCAATGATTGCAGCAAGTTTGCTTTCGAGCTGGTTATAGGTGCTATCACCAGAAGCGTTACTCTCCAAGGCTTTCGTAGAGATCTTCAGGCTGGCGAGTCCGAGTGCTCCTACAGGGGCATTGATCTGTTTGAACACTTGTGCAAGCTGGGCTAAGGTGCCACGATTATCGCGTAGCGAGTCTGGTACTGCCCAGTCCTGAAGGGCTTCGAAGAGGACGCGGCCACTATGTACGTAGTCGTCTTTGAGGCCAAGCAGCGAGAGCAGAGTTGTGCGGGTGTCGGTGTGATCGGACCAGATGTTATCGTCAACGCCGAGGTGCTTGACTCCTGGCCCGACTATGCCAAGCCAAGTGGTATTGATTTGTGGATAGACATCTCCGTGGTTCCAAGCCTCAGCAGGAGGCTCTGAGATACACGGAGAATTGCAGTTGGGCACATCCGAATAGAGATAATAATTCGGATCGGCAAACATCGTGAATGTTGGCGTACGTGCTGGGTCTGCTGTAATCATATGGAGCAGTTTCATTTCCACAGGATCGGCCATGTATCTGGTGAGTGTATCAGTGTTGCCTGTGATTGGATTGACGGTGGTCAACTTACTCACTGCTTGCTCAAGGGTACGCGTGACGGTGGCGGTGCGAGACGGATTGCCATTAACATAGAAGACCGGGGCAGAGTCGGCATGCACCTTAAATGGCGTTGTCACATGTTGCTGAGTAGCCAGGAGGCCATTGAGGTTGCCATTGATTTCACCGATGTGGCTATAGGTGCAAGGAGTGGTGACACCATCGCAGCCTGCGGGACTGGGAGAGCTACCAACAAAGTGATCGCCTTCGTCGGCGGTGATCACGAACAGCGTGTTGCTGGACGTAATACCATCGCTTGAGAGTCGCTTGAAGAAACTGCCGAAAGCAGTATCATAGGTCTTGAGCTTAGCGACGTAGTCAGCCTGTCCTGGACCAAATGCATCGCCAGTGGCTGTGGATGCGTGTGCATCGCTAAGATAGGCATAGGTAATTGGGATACCATGTTCCTGCATAGATGCCACATAGGCAAGAGAGTTCGTAGGTTGCATGCCATCAAAACCGGGGAAGCCAATGTTCCCGTTGGAGTCCTGAATGACCTGCCCATCTAAGTTTTTCAGTGGCCCGCTTGGACTGATCTGTGGTGCAGCGTACTTATGGCCGAAGAGAGCATTGTAGCCTGCGTAACCGCCTGGCTCATCGGGTAGCAGGTCGGGTACACCTGTGTTAGTGGAGGCGCACAATGTGGCATTCTTTGCACAGTGGACAGCAACACCAACAAAGTCAGCAGCAGCTTTTGTAGCATTGGCTTTTGCTTCAGCTGCCTGTGGCGAGTTTGCTCCATACACTTTTGCAACGTCTATATTGGTATTTTCAAGCTCTATGTTTGCTGTCCCTACCGCACCTACGTTACAACCAGCACGAGTATATGGTACCCATGGTGCAGGAGCGTTTTTGCCTTGCGCATCGAGCATGGTATATGTTGTGTCGGTTTGTGACGATGTGGTTGGATCGAAAATGGGGTCGGTCCAGTAGGCGAAGGAAACGCCGAGGTTGCTGGTACCATTTGGATTAAAGTAACGATAGGTATTGCTGATTGGTTGGCCGTGACGATCACCATAGACTCCTGTGATTGAAGTCGTAATGTCGGTTGCCGTGTGCGCAATGAGTGGCGTGTGATGTTTCGACAGTAGCACTCCATTGTTTGTGATGAAGTTGAGCAAATTGGGCATCTGCTCAAGGTCAGAGGGAACGTTTGGATTGTCGCGCATGAAGTGGGTGTTGTCGAATTGAAGATAGATCATATGTTGGATGTTGCCATGCGCTGAGTTGAGCTGACAACTGGTTGCTGCCCGCGCAACGGGTAAGGAGTGCGAAGCTGACAGTGCGCTAAACCCCATCATTACTGATAGCAGCGTTGCCGTTGCTACGACACGCGTGAAGAGATACCGCCAGAGACCTTTCGTTCGGTCCATAAATCCTCCTCGGTGGAATACCAGAAATAGAACTTGAGCGACGTGGGACGGAATCCAAAGAAGCTTTTTTCACAGGTACGAGGCGTAATGTAATCCGTCAATAAAATAACTTCCCTAGAAGCACTATATCACAAAGAGGTTAAGAGAATTTTAAGAGATGGTGGCAATTCCTTATGATCTCTTGGACGGCGGACGACCACAAGGGTCCCTTCCACTCCTATCGCGCCGCCCCCGTCCCTACTATTTGCACTGAGTCCCCAAAAAGACACCTCTCATGTAGTCAGTCCTTGTACAGGTACGATGGTAAGGGTGATGTTGCTAGAAGAAGAGGGCAAGGCATTACCAAAGCCGGAGGTCTGCATGCTTACTGTGTGTATACCAGCCATTTTTTGTAGAAGCGACGAACTCTCTGCCTGTGATTTGCCAGCGATAGCCTGCGCGATGTGTTGTTTATCAGTATCACTGAACTGAAAAGCCCAGATGCTATCTGCTTTGACAGTTAGAGGAGCCGTGCCACTGCTATCGACTGTGCCTAAAATCGGTGTATCTGTATGTGCATTTCCGATTAAGGCGTAGTTAGTGCCTAGACTCTTGAGTGCATCGGCTTTGAGCAGTGTCACTGCCATAGCTTGCACTTCCTGGTCCATGTATGTTTCTTGCTTACAGGTGACTGTCACCTGTATCGTCACACTGGTTGCATGAGCGTTCACAGCAGGGTTAGGTTTCGCGGTAGGGGTACATTGCGGTGTGCCAATCGTCTTTGCATTTTGTGGAATTGCTTGTTGTACGCCCGCTTGGGTCTCACTGGTGAGTTGTTGTGTCATTGAGGTAGTAGCATTGTCTACATCACTTTGCTGCACGAAGGTATAATCGAAGGCGTCTTGTCCACCCGTAAAGTCTGCTGTGTTCTGGATGTCAACTGTTGTTTTAAATTGCTTCGTAATGCTATCGACAACATTATACGTGTTATTTATATCAAAGGCTGGTATATTACCACCAGGACCAGTGGCCTGGGCATGGGCTTTTATTGTGATTGTGGCACCTACCGCGATGCCAAATTGTTCATCTGTGACTATCTGTACCCCACTATTGCCCGATATGACTTGCCCCGATCCAATAGTGGTGTTTTGTCCGACATTACTAAACATGAGTGTACCTGTCGCGCTGGTTGCGTCTTGGTGTCCCTTGCCAGTTGCCGCCACTGTTTTTGACTGTGATTTGCTGGTAAAGGAGACGATATGTGCTGCTATCTGACCTTGTGTAGCATCGGGATTGCTTGCGACCACAGCGACAGAGTAGGTATTATGCACATGCTGGCTTTTTGGAGTAATCGTCACGACCGCACTTGATGCCGGTAGAAGTGTATAGCCGTAGACGCCGAGAGCTGATAGGCCGAGTAGCAGAAGAACAAGTAGTGCGATGAGGAGTGGTCTTCTGTTTTGGCGAGGTTGTTTTTGTATAGGCGCAGGCGAAGTTGGAAATTGTGGTGGAGCAGGCATGCCCCACTGCTCATATTGAGGTTGTAGTGTGTCCGTATTGCCCATATGGACCGCTTGCATTGGTTCTCTATATTCGGGTAGCGGTAAGACAACTTGTTCCTGCGGAGAATAGGGAGTGGTGATCGGTATGTTTTGTAGTGCTGTTAAAAATGCTTGGATGCTAGGAAAACGTTGCATGGGTTGTTGCGCCATTGCTTGCAGGATGGCTGCTTCAATAGAGGCGGGCAAAAAGGAATTGCGTTGCGTTGGTGCAATCGGTGGATGTGTGGGTGGATAGCCAGTCAATAGGACGTAGGCAATGGCACCGAGCGCGTATTGGTCGCTGAGCTTACTTTTATTGACTATGCTGCTCATTTGTTCGGGCGCGAGGTACGCATCTGCTGCGCTCTGCCCTCTACTGTTGGGTACTGTAGCTAGCAATGCTTCGAGAATGGTTGGTAAGCCAAAATCTGCGAGGAGGGCTTCTCCCTGATTATTGAATAGAATATGTTCGGGTGAAAGCTGACGATGCAGAATCATGTGCTGATGTGCATAGCCAAGTGCCTGCCCCATCTGCGATAGGATCGTCAACGCTTCTGACTCTGGAAATGGTTGTGGCATCTGTCGCTGTATACGTTCTTGTAAGGTTCCTTGTGTACTATACATATATTCTGTGACGATGTAGGGTGTTTCTCCAATAACGCCGGCATCCAGTGTAGAAAGAAGAAAAGGGTGACGGAGTCGTATCAGATCCTGGGCCTCTGCCATAAATGCCTGATACTCCTGCGCTGAGGCAAGACGTAAGGTGTACCATATGCGAATTGCTACAGGTGAACTTTGTGCCTGGAGGCTATCAGCCAAGTACACCTGACTGACTGCATCGCTGGAGAGTGGAGAGAGTATGCGATAGTTGCCGATAGAGCTACCTGGGCTAATCATTTGTGTCCCTCCTATTTGCTAGAGGTTTATGATTGCAGAGAATAGGTAATATATTGCGCTTATTGTAAGCTATATTTATGTATATATCAAGGCCCAGGGCTATTGTAATGTCGTAGGGGCCCGATTGATCGCGCCCGCTCGTGGGAATAGTCAATTCTGCTAACATATCCACTCCTACGAGCGGGCGCGATCAATCGGGCCCCTACGACGGATATTCTCTGCCTAGTTCAGATACTGATAGGCCGGTAACGTTAGGAACTCAACGAAGTTGTCGTCGGTGATGAGCTGGTCGATAATGGTCGCGGCTGTTTTGAACTTGCGCGAGGCCAATTGCTGTTCGCTCAAGCCCGCTTCGATCTTTTGGATCTCCTCTGCTGCTAGCTGGCGGAAGAGTTCAATGGTAATTTTGCGTCCATCTGTCAATACTCCACGGCTGTTGCGAATCCATTGCCAGATTTGTGAGCGCGAGATTTCTACGGTGGCGGCATCTTCCATCAGGTTGAAGATTGGCACACAGCCGGAGCCACGCAGCCAGGACTCCATATATTGCAGACTGACGCTGATATTGTTGCGCAATCCGGCCTCAGTAATAGTGCCTTCGGGAATAGCCACTAGGTCTGCCGCCGTCACATGCACATCTTCGCGCTTACGGTCGATCTGGTTGGGTCCCTTCATGACGGCATCGAATTCTTCCATAGCAACGGCAACAAGACCAGGGTGGGCTACCCACGTGCCATCATGCCCATCAGTGGCTTCGCGCTGCTTATCGGCACGCACACGATTGATGGCCTCTTCATTGGCCTTGGGGTCGCTCTTGATGGGGATTTGTGCTGCCATGCCACCCATTGCATGAATGTTGCGTTTGTGGCAGGTCTGGATGAGAAGCAACGAATAGGAGCGCATAAAGTGCGTCGTCATAGTAACTTGTGCGCGGTCGGGCAGCATATAATTGGCGTTATTGCGGAACTTTTTGATGGCGCTAAAAATGTAGTCCCAGCGTCCACAATTCAGCCCCGCTGAATGATCGCGTAACTCATATAAGATTTCATCCATCTCAAAGGTAGCGAGAATAGTCTCGATCAGTACAGTTGCGCGAATAGTACCCTGCGGAACGCTCAACATCTGTTGCGCTAGCACAAAAATGTCATTCCACAAGCGTGCTTCTAGGTGGCTCTCCATCTTGGGAAGATAAAAGTAGGGGCCAGTGCCCTTAGCGATGAGGCGTTTGGCATTGTGGAAAAAGTAGAGGCCAAAATCAAAGATGCCACCGGAGATGGGGGTATCATCGACCAAGACATGTTTTTCATTGAGGTGCCATCCACGTGGCCGTACCAGCAGAGTTGCAACGGTATCATGCAAGCGATATGCTTTTCCTTCTGGGCCAGTAAACGTGATGGTGCGCTCAATAGCATCGCGCAGATTGATCTGCCCCTGGATGGTGGTTTCCCAGGTGGGGGAATGCGAGTCTTCAAAGTCGGCCATAAACACCTTCGCGCCGGAATTGAGTGCGTTAATGACCATCTTGCGGTCAACGGGTCCAGTGATCTCGACACGGCGATCCATCAGGTCCGCCGGAATGGGAGCAACCGTCCAGTTGCCAGCACGGATAGATGCGGTTTCCGGCAGGAAATCGGGCCACTTGCCAGCGTCAAGCTCAGCTTGTCGTTGCGCACGTTTGGCAAGTAACTCTTCGCGTCTGCCCTCAAAAGCGCGTGAGAGTGTTGCCACAAAACTCATCGCCTCCGGTGTCAATATTCCCGCAAATTCAGGGGTGACTTCGGCTTGAATCTCAATGCCCTCTGTATATTGCGTCGTTGTCTGGTTTGTCATAGTCTAGTCCTTTCATATACAGGGCGCTCGCTGTATCTATGTGTTCTATTATATGATATCTGGTTCTTCATTGAGGAAAAAAATGAGGGTGTGCTCGCGTGCGAGCACACCCTCATTTTTTTCCTCAATGAAACTGCTCTTCTTCAGTAGAGCCTGAGAGTGCAGTGGTTGATGATGCGCCACCGGCAATCACCTGCGCAACTTCGTCAAAGTAGCCTGTGCCTACTTCGCGCTGGTGCTTGGTTGCGGTATAGCCGCGTTCCTCCATCGCGAATTCAGCCTCTTGTAACTGTGAGTAGGCCGCCATACCATGCTTTTTGTAGCCTAATGCCAGATCAAACATACTATAGTTAAGGGCATGGAAACCCGCCAAGGTGATAAATTGGAACTTATAGCCCATCTTGCTTAGCGTTTGTTGGAAATTGGCAATCGTCTGCGTATCCAGTTTCTTACGCCAGTTGAATGATGGCGAGCAATTGTATGCTAGTAGCTTGCCTGGATACTGTTCATGAATGACCTCGGCAAAGCGTTGTGCCTCTTTCAAATTGGGTTCCGAGGTCTCGCACCAGATGAGATCACAATAGGGTGCATAGGATAAGCCTCTAGCAATCGCAGACTCGATGCCGCTCCGTATTTTATAAAAACCTTCTGCGGTGCGCTCACCCGTCAAGAAGGGTTGGTCGGCGGGATCAATATCGCTGGTGATCAATTTGGCTGCGTTCGCATCGGTACGGGCGATAAGCACTGTTGGGGTACCTTCCACATCTGCTGCGAGGCGGGCCGAAACGAGATGTTTAATAGCATTTTGTGTTGGAATAAGCACCTTGCCACCCATGTGTCCGCACTTCTTTTCGGACGACAGCTGATCTTCAAAGTGGACGCCAGCCGCTCCTGCCTCAATCATGGATTTCATCAGTTCAAATACGTTGAGAGGGCCACCAAAGCCAGCTTCCGCATCGGCAATAATGGGGGCGAACCAGTACGTATCTAGGGCGCTATGAATTGAGCCCCTACCCTCAGAATGCTGAATCTGGTCGGCGCGTTGCAGTGCTTGATTAATGCGCTTTACCACGCTTGGGACGCTATTAGCAGGATAAAGGCTCTGGTCAGGATACATCTGTCCAGAGAGGTTTGCGTCGGCGGCTACTTGCCAACCACTCAGGTAGATAGCTTTGAGTCCCGCTTTAACCTGCTGTACCGCTTGGTTTCCTGTTAATGCGCCAAGGGCGGCTACATAGGGTTCACTCTGCAAGAGGCTCCAGAGGCGCTCTGCTCCTAAGTGTGCTAGAGTATGCTCGATCTGGATAGAGCCACGCAAACGCAATACATCTTCAGCAGTATATGGACGTTTGATGCCACGCCAGCGTGCATCGCTTTCCCAATCTGTCATCATATGAGCAACCTGTTGACCGTTCATCATGAGGTAATAATTCCCTTCCGCACTATCGTAAGAAGAGTGAAGTGCTTTGGTGGACGACTATTCCGTAAAGAAAGGATACCACGCATGGTTGTGAAAGGTCTATGGTTTAGCGCTAAAGGTTGTGAAGTTTATCATAAGCAAAAGGTTATATATGAAGACCTCGACTAATGAAAAGATGAGTGCTATACTCTTCCCTAGAGCAATGTTTTAGTAGGAATATATCAATTCTATACAAGCACGGACGAAAGGAAAATAAGCTATGCCGGACATTCGTTATGTCTGCCTCTCGGATATGCACCTGGGTGCCGATAATAGTGTCTTGACTACCATTCGGCTCAGCAATGGTGTGACTACTGATCCTGCAACTACTTCCCCCGTATTGAGCCTACTTGTAGCCTGTTTGCGCGAACTGATCGGGCACAATGAGAGTTCACAGAAGCCGACTCTGGTGCTGAATGGCGACATTCTGGAATTAGCATTAACTGATACCAATAAGGCGGCAATGGTATTTGAACGTTTCATCGAATTGGCCTTCCCATCTGCTGGTGAAGTGCTGTTTGATAAGCACATCCTCTACTTGCCGGGGAACCATGACCACCACCTGTGGGAGAGTGCGCGTGAGATTCTCTATGCCCAATTCATTGCTAATGTACCGCCCGGGGAGGAGCTACCTGCGCCCTGGCACACAACTGTTATGTTCGAGCCTAAGGCAGCACCAGAAGTCTTTTTGACCAGTCTGCTGCATCGTTATGCTCACCTCAAAGATGCTTCAATCTCTATGGTCTATCCGAACTATGCGTTAGCCAATGAGCAGCGGTGCGTCATTTTCAATCATGGGCACTATGTTGAGTCGATCTACTCCTTAATGACAACACTGAATACGATGTTCTTTCCTGATCGGAAACGACCGCGATTGGTCTGGGAGCTGGAAGCGGAGAATTTTGCCTGGATCGACTTCTTCTGGTCAACTATGGGTCGCTCTGGTGATGTGGGAGCGGACATCGGTCTCTTTTATAACAAAATGCAGGACCAGAAACAGTTCGAACGATTATTGGGAAATTTCGTTACGAGTTTCGTTGAGCAGAAGCGCAAAGCTATGTGGTTTGAGGGCGTCGAAGCAGGAGCGCTGAGGTGGCTGTTAAACTTCGTACTGAACCACATTGTGGGCCTGGAAAGAAATCATACAGAACACGAGTTGAGTCCTAACGCACTGCAAGGTCTTGCCTCTTATATGGAGGGACCTGTACTCGAACAGTTGCATGGGGAGCTTGGGCAAGGGCGGGCCATTCCACAGGTTATGACTTTTTTGTTTGGTCATACTCATAAGCCGTTTCAGCAGGCGCTGGCGTTTGCAGGCTATCCCGCGCCGATCAAGGTCTATAATAGCGGTGGTTGGGTCGTCGATAAGCTGCTACCCAATGCGATTTTCGGGGCGGCTGTATTGCTACTCGACGAGACATTACAAACGACCTCGCTCCATATGTATCATCAGTCTGCCAACGACGCCGAGTATACCGTAGCACTTGAGGAACTGCTCCAGCCAAATGAGCAACATAGTCCCTTCTATGAGCACCTCAAAACTCTTGTGAAGCCAAGCAGCGATCCCTGGAAGAGCTTTTCCTTGGCGGTAGCCGAGGCTGTGCGTGTTCACGAGCAAGCATTGCAGATAAAGATTCAGTCCCAGCTGTAGGGCCTTCAGGCTCAGGAAGAATAGTACCGTCAGTCTGAGAACAACGGACCTTTTGAAAGGCAGTGATATCATGGACGAATGCTGCTGCGAAGCGAAGGGGTGTTCTATGCCCGGAACCATTTGTCCAGCTTGTGAGCAGTGTCTCTGCTGGCAGCATCGATACAAATCTTCCTGCGAGACCTGCCACAAGTTCATATCTCATCGGTCCTTCGAGTATCAACTTGGTCGTCTCGTAAGCATTGGTCTCAGCGTGTTGCTGTGTGGTTTCCTCTTCCTTTTCTTGCCAGACGACACAGACGGAGTCATCATTCAGCTGGCTATTCTACTCCTCATCGCTGGTTCTCTGCTCTTCTGGCTTGGCTTGCTCGCACATACTTAGGGCTGTTACAACAGCCCTGAAAATTCCCTACCTAACCTCTTGACAAACCCTATTTTTCTCGGTTATACTTTGGAAAACGTTTACCAGGAAAACGTTTTCCAAATCTCTCAGATAAATAATGAGGAGGAGTTTTCTATTTTTCCTGTTGGTGAAGGTAGTTTTTGTAGTGTGTCATGCTGAGATAGTTTGGCTGAAGCGGAGTCACAGTGTTGTCTTTCACGATGCCTTCCTCTATTAGAGTTATCGACAACGCGAGAGGAAGATCTATTCTCAGGCTATGAAGCCTGGAGGAGGGATACCATGTCTCAACAATCCAATACGAATGATGCTCACATCAACGATGTCAACTCTCATGCTACTCCAAACAATGAAAAGGAGAGCGGTCTCTCGCGGCGGAACTTCCTCAAGTATTCAGCGGGAGCAGTTGGTGCAACGAGCGTTTCTGGCTTTCTTGCCGCTTGTGCGGCTGGTGGTTTTGGTGGAGGTAGTAGTAGCAGTGGTGGGGGTGGTGCCGTCACCATTAATTTCTGGGATATGGCGTGGGGCAATAATTCGTATTTCGATGTTGGTAAGCAGCTGGTGAATGATTTCAATAATAGCCACAGGGGAATTAATGTCGTCTATCGTGGTACTCCTTGGGCAAACTGGTATCAGACCTTCACCACTGCGCTCGGTTCGGGCACCCAACCAGACATTAGCACTGGTGCTTCATTCATGGGTGCGCAGTTCTCTAGCACAAATAATGTTCTTCCATTGGATGATCTTGTGGACCAAGTCAAGAAGAATGGACAGTATGACGACTACTTGCCCGGTGTTTTTGCGCCAATGCTGTATAAGGGTCATACCATTACATGGCCCTGGGCGATTGATATTCGTATTCCTTTTTATCGCAAGGATATCTTCCAGCAAGCAGGGGTGCAGGTTCCGACGACGTGGGCTGAGTTGAGAGCAACTGCCAAGAAGCTGAGTGGAAATGGCAAGTATGGGCTGGTGGAATCGGGAGCGGATAATATCACCGAGCATGTTTTGGAGGCGTTGATGATTAATAACGGTGGTGGGTTGTTTACGCCAGATGGAAAGCTTGACTTTGCGTCTAATGCTCTCAATATGGAGGCTATGCATTTCTTCGCTGACCTTGTGAATGATGGATCGGTTGATCCTGCGACAACTGGCTATCAAAGTGCAGATGCCATTCGCGCTTTTGGCCGAGGTGATGCCGCTATGATTATTGGTGGCCCCGGCTGGACGTCACAGTTGGATGCCAGTGTTGTGAATAATGTGGACCTCATTCCTCCTCTTGCCAGTCCACATGGTACGAAGGGAACACTCTACTGGGTGAACAACATCATCGTGTATGCGGGCACGAAGCATCCCAACGAAACCAAAGAGTTCTTGCTATGGTGGGTACAGAATAACAAGCCGCTGTGGACGAAAGGCGGAAGTGGTCCTCTGCCCATCCGTTCCTCCTACTATCAAGACCCTCTTTTTAACACGCCGATCATCCAAGCTATCAAGTCGCAGTATATTCCGATTGCCAAATCGGCCAATGCGCAGGCAAATGAGGTCTTCCCTGTACTCAATCCGCTGGATGGGGATGGCACGATGGTGACGTTGGGACAGAACCTGTTGGGCAAGAAGGATTTTAACACCTCGATCCAGACGGCACAAACAGGTTTAGCAAAGGTCGTAGCCAACACCCCTGGCTAATGCATCTTCTTTGATGGTGAGGGAGACAATGCCGTCTCTCTCACTGCTTTAGATGCGCAAGAAAGGAGTACCTCCGTGAGTGTCACCCCCTTGTCCAAAGAATCTAGCAGCTTGGTGGTCGCTCCCTCGCCATCGCGACGTAGCGGGCGCCGTCTTGATCTGCTCCCATTTCTGCTCCTGTTTCCATCTATTCTCTTGATCGTCCTGATTATACTATACCCACTTGTGACGGCTCTGCTCTATAGCTTCCAGAACGGGTCACTCCTCGCTTCAGGGACCTTTGTTGGACTACAAAACTATCTGGAGAATTTCAGCGACCCTGAGTTTCTGTACTCGCTCGGCTTTAGTGCGGTCTTTGCCATATTCAGTGTGGCAGGCAGTTACCTGCTGGGGTTGGGATTGGCCCTTTTGCTTGTCCAAAGCTTCCCGTTGCGTGGCCTATTCCGCGTTTTGCTGATTATTCCTTGGATTCTGTCTTCTATTGTGACGATTGTCAGTTGGCGCTGGCTGATTCAGGATCAGCACGGTACTATCAATGTGGTGCTGGGCTGGTTCCATCTCGGCCCCATTTTCTTCTTGAGTGACACCCGTTGGGCGGTGGTCTCTGTCATTGTGATCAAAATCTGGCGTAGCTTTCCCTTCATGATGATCTCGCTGCTTGCGGCGCTACAAACCATTGATGCGAATCTCTACGAAGCGGCGCGTATTGATGGAGCCAACCGCTGGGCGGCCTTCCGCAGCGTGACTTTTCCCAGCATTCAGAATATCTCGATTGTGCTCTGGATTTTGATGACGGTCTGGAGTGTTAATGACTTTGAGACACCTTTCTTGCTGACGCAGGGCGGCCCTTCTAATGCTACGGAGAGCTTGATGATTCTTGCGTATAAGGATACATTTGCACGCAACTCGGTTGGGACAGGCTCAGCAGTGGCATTCATTTCGTTGATTATCTTGATGATTCTAGCAATCGTGATGATGCGTTTCAGAAATCGAGAGTAATAAGAGAAAGGAGCGGCCCTTCTGCTATGGAACAGACGTTGAGTGAAGCCCAGTCCTACACGAGGACACGTCGTGCCACCAAAACGGCGAAAGCAGTGCAGAGGAATGCAGGAATCAAGAAGTGGCTACTGTCTTTGTTCGTACTCCTTCTAGTGCTCATTCTTGACTATCCCATTTTTACCATTTTCTTGAATGCGTTTCGGTCAACGGCGGAAATTCTTTCCACGGCCAATATCATTCCGCAGCATCCGACGCTCGCAAACTTTGTCTATCTGAACGACCGTACCAACTTCTGGGGGTTCTTCACCAGCAGCATGATTGTGTCCATTATTGGCACAGTTATCAGCATTCTCTGTGCTGCGGGGGCTGGTTACGTGCTTTCGCGCTATAATAAGCGTACGGTAGTGAGAGGTTACTCACGTGGGTTGATGATGGTACAGATGTTCCCGCTGATTCTGGCTCTGATTCCCCTGTTCATCATTTTCAAAGATGTGGGGTTGGTGAATACCTACTGGTCGGTCATTCTGGTCTACACAGTGCTCAATTTGCCTTTTGCGACCTGGATGTTTGAGGGTTTCTTTGATGCGATTCCACGGGAGCTGGAAGAAGCGGCTTATGTGGACGGGTGTTCACGCTTTCGGGCGCTCACACGGATCGTGTTGCCGCTTTCGGGGCCAGGGACAGCTGCAGTGACCATCTTCACCTTTCTACTGTGCTACAACGAATACCTGATTGCGAATATCTTTCTGCGCGACCCTGATACGATGACGATTCCGGTGGGTATTCAGATGTTTATGGCGCAGTATTCAACTGACTGGGGGAGCCTGATGGCGGCGGCTTGCTTGGCATCTATTCCCACGATTGCCTTCTTCCTCTTCGTGCAGAAATATATGGTGCAAGGCGTCGTGGCGGGAGCTGTCAAAGGCTAGCCTCGTTGTCGATCGGAATAAAGAACGGAACAGGAACAATGACAAAAGTGAAAGTAGGGCTGGTTGGATTAGGTGAAGTTGCTCAGGTCATCCACTTGCCCATTTTACAAGAACACTCAGATCAGTTTGAGGTTGCGGCCATCTGTGATATTTCACAGGAGTTGCTTACCGTGCTGGGAGAGCGATATAACGTTCCCATCGCACATCGTTACATCGACTATCATGAGATAGCGGCACAGAGAGATCTGAACGCGATTCTGGTCTTGAATAGCGATGAGTATCATACTGATTCTGCCCTCGCCGCTCTTCAACATGGGAAGCATGTTCTGGTTGAGAAACCCATGTGCCTGACACGTGAGGAGGCAAAAGCGATTCTCAAAGCGCGTGACGAAGCAGGTACACAGGTGATGGTGGGCTATATGCGCCGCTATGCTCCGGCCTTTGTGCAGGCTATTGAGCAGGTACATGCGCTTGAGAAGATCAATTATGTGCGGGTACGCGATATTATTGGGCAGAATGCCCAATTTGTGGATCAGTCTAGTGTGGTGTTGCGGCCAAAGGATATTCCACCGGAGGTGATGCGCAATCGTGCCGAGCGTGCGAGCCAACTGGTGAAGGCTGCTATTGGTGATGCTCCTGCGCACTTGGTGGGCACGTATCGGTTGTTGTGTGGGTTGAGCAGCCATGATCTCTCGGCGATGCGCGAGATGCTAGGCATGCCCAAGCGGGTCATTGCGGCGCAGCAAGCGGGTATTTTTCTGAACGTTCTCTTTGAGTATGAGGGCTTCACGGTCTCCTTTGAAACTGGTATTGATCATAACCGCCGCTTTGATGCCCATATCACGGTGTATGGTGAGGCGAAGGAGATTCGTGTCCAGTATGATACGCCCTACATTCGCCAGCTACCAACGCGGCTGTTTCTGACTGAGACGCAGGGTGAGGTGTTTGAGGAGCGTGAGTTGCGACCGACCTTTACCGATGCTTACACTATAGAACTGCTGCACTTCTATGAGGTTGTCATGAACAATATTCGGTCCAAGACTTCAGCTGAGGATTTCCTGTACGACCTTGATCTCTTTGAGATGATTATCAATGCGTTACGCACGTAACATTGTAAAGGAGATGAGGTGCGAGTATGGAACAAAAACCACTCAATATTGCAATCGTGGGTTGTGGCAATATCGCCAGAGCCTATGGAAAGACATTGCAGCCCTATCCACAGCTGAAATTGTTGGGGGCAACAGATCACATTCTCAAACTTGCTGAGGACTATGTTGCCACTTTTGGCGGAAAGGTCTATCCTTCCCTGGAAGCGCTTTTAGTCGATGAGGAAGTCGATCTGGTTATCAATCTGACCATTCATAAGGCGCACGTGGAGGTGATTACGAGGTGTTTGAATGCTGGTAAGGATGTGTATAGCGAAAAGCCCATTGCGCTCACTTCAGAAGAAGCGTGGAATTTAGTAGCGTTGGCGAAGGAGAAAGGGTGCCGTTTTGGCTGTGCGCCTATCACAATACTAGGTGAGGGACAGCAGACGGCATGGAAGGCTATTCGCGATGGTCTGCTCGGCACCGTGCGTGTGGCCTATGCAGAGGTCAATTGGGGGCGCATCGAGTCTTGGCACCCAGCTCCTGGTCCTTTTTATGAGGTTGGTCCGCTCTTCGATGTAGGCGTCTATCCTCTGACTATTCTGACGACGATCTTTGGCTCTGCACGCAGTGTAACCGCTTTTGGGAAGGTATTGTATCCTGATCGTGTCACCAAAGAAGGCGTTCCTTTCCACATTACGACGCCTGATTTCTCCATCGCCGCCATCGAATTTGCCAATGGCGCGGTGGCACGCCTGACGACCAATTTCTATGTAGGTTTTCATAGTAAGCAAGTACGGGGGATTGAATTCCACGGTGACAAAGGTTCGTTGTTTTTAAGCGATTGGCACAATTTTAATGGTACAGTGGAGTATGCTGATTTTGGCGGTACGTGGCCTAGCCCTAACACTACATATGAACCGCTTCCGTATGTAAAACAGCCCTATACTGGCAATGTGAAAGAAGACCCTCATGTAGGCGTCGAATGGAGTCGTGGGGTGTTAGATATGGCTGAGGCTATGAGAGAAAACCGTCCACAACGCATCGCTGGTGCGCAAGCTGCCCATGTTGTAGATATCGTGTGTGGCATTGAGACGGCGTTTCGTGAAGGATGTCGTGTAGAAATCACCTCGGAGTTTCCGCAGCCCGCACCTATGGAGTGGGCGAAATAGCGATAGATTTTTGAAGAGGAGTACAGAACCTATGCCCGATGTAGAACACCTGCTGAGCCAGATGACATTGCCAGAAAAAGTTGCAATGCTGGCTGGTATGAATGACTGGTACACGGTCCCAGTGGAGCGGCTGGGTATCCCGTCCTTAAAAATGTCGGACGGCCCCAATGGTGCTCGTGGTGCTGGCGGCTTCACAGGTGGTGTGAAGGCTGCCTGCTTTCCGGCAGAGATTTCGCTGGCCTCAACATGGAACACTGCCTTGCTTGAACGTGTTGGGCAAGCATTGGCGCGGGAAGCGAAGATGAAGGGCGCTCAGGTGCTGTTGGCGCCAACGGTCAACATCCAGCGCTCGCCACTGGGTGGGCGCAACTTTGAATGTTTCTCCGAAGACCCCTTCCTATCGGCTCGCTTAGCGGTGGCGTACATCACAGGGTTGCAGGGCGAAGGAGTGGGAGCTTCGATCAAACATTATGTGTGTAATGACGAAGAGTTCGAACGCTTCAGCATCAGTTCGGAGGTGCGCGAACGACCGTTGCGCGAAATTTATTTGCAGCCCTTCCAGACAGCCGTACGTGAGGCCCATCCCTGGACTATTATGGCTGCTTATAACCTTGTGAATGGCATTCCTGCTTCAGAAAACTCCTCGTTGTTGACCGAGATTTTACGCCATGAGTGGGGCTTTGATGGAGTGGTGGTGTCTGACTGGTTCTTTTCGGTCAAGAGTACCGCTGCATCCATCGATGCCGGGCTTGATTTGGAGATGCCATCTCCAGTCTGGCGTGGTGCGAAGCTCCTCGCCGCCGTCGAGCACGGTGAGGTTGCAGAAGCCGCTCTTGATACCAGTGTCCGCCGCCTGTTACAGTTGCTAGAGAAAGCGGGCCGCTTTGAGCATCCAGTAGCGTTTTCAGAGCAGGACACCGATCTGCCAGAGCATCGTGCATTGATTCGGGAAGCCGGAGCAGAGGGTATCGTCCTGCTCAAGAACGAGCAGGATATCCTGCCGCTCCAACGTGAGCGGCTTAGCTCGATTGCAATGATTGGCCCCAACGCCCAGGTGGCACAGATTATGGGCGGGGGAAGTGCCCAGGTGAATGCACATTATGCGATTACACCTTTCGATGGTATTACAGCCAAGGTCGGAGACTCTGTCAAAGTGCGTTACGAACAAGGCTGTACCAATTTTAAATTGGTGCCTCTCTTAGAAAGTGAGCGGCTTCTGGCAGGCACAGAGGGAACAATACATGGATTGGCTATCACATATTTCAACACACCTGATCTTGCAGGTACACCTATCTTGCAGGAAACACACCTGAAATCGGCGCTATCCTGGTTCGGGGAGATGCCTGCGGGAGTCAACCCGTCCCAATTCTCGCTTCGTGCGCTTGGCCGCTTTACACCTCTGGATACGGGGGCCTATACCTTCGGGCTGATCAGTGTAGGACGTAGCCGCCTCTTCATTGATGAGCGAGAGGTGATTGATAACTGGACGCAGCAGACACGTGGGGAAGACTTCTTTGGAATGGGCAGCACGGAGGTCCAGACAACGGTGCAGCTAGAGGCAGGACGCACATATCTGCTAACACTCGAATTTACCAAGAGTGAGACGAAGCAGCCGGGTGTTGTCCACTTGGGTTGTCTTCCACCAGTTCCTGCGGATGCCATCGAGCGTGCAGTACGTGTTGCAGCAACTTCGGATGTAGCCATCGTCTGTGTGGGTTTTGGTGGTGAATGGCAGACCGAAGGCTTCGATAGACAAAGCTTGGCCTTGCCTGGCAAGCAGGATACGCTCATTGAGCAAGTAGCAGCAGCGAACCCGCGCACCATCGTGGTACTCAACACTGGCTCACCTATCACCATGCCTTGGCTCGACCAAGTAGCGGCAGTGGTGCAGGCATGGTATCCGGGTCAGGAATGCGGTAATAGCATAGCCGATGTGCTCTTAGGAGATATCAACCCTTCAGGTAAATTGCCCCAGACCTTCCCGTTGCGTCTGGAGGATACTCCCACCTACCTCGACTTTCCTGGTGAAAATGGCAAGATTTACTACGGAGAAGGGCTGTTCGTCGGCCATCGCTACTATGAGAAGAGAAAAATCGTGCCGCTGTTCCCCTTTGGCTTCGGTCTCTCCTACACCACCTTCAGCTATAGCCCGCTCTCATTGAGTTCACGCGAGATTAGCGCGGATGATATCTTACAGGTATCAGTCGATATTACGAACACGGGGCAGAGAGCAGGTAAAGAAATCGTGCAGCTGTACGTCCGCGATGAGCAGGCAAGTCTGCAACGTCCGGAAAAAGAACTGAAGGTGTTTGCTAAGGTGCAACTCGACCCTGGTGAGCGCAAGACGGTGACGCTCTCGTTTGCTCGTGATGCGCTTGCCTACTACGATGACTTGACCCACGAGTGGGTTGCCGAAGCGGGAACGTTCGAGATCCTCGTGGGGGCATCCTCACAGGATATTCGCGCCAACGCCACATGTACTCTCACAGCTACAACCCGCTGGCCCTCTTGAAAAGATGTAGGACAGCAGTTCAGGATTATGCTAGAATACTAGCAGGGGAGCGCTGACACCAGCACTCCTCTGCTAGTATATAACGCTGAGAAACAGTGGAGCATGAGGACACTGTAGGAAAGAAAAGCATGACAACTATCCGTGATGTAGCAAGCAAAGCCGAGGTCTCAATCGCGACCGTATCACGTGTCGTCAATGGCAATCGCCCGGTTCATCCAGACATTCGAGATCGTGTGTTAAAGGTGATAGAGGAGCTTGACTATCGACCGAATTTTCTGGCACGGGGACTGCGCCATCAAACTACGAGCATGATTGGCTTGATTATTCCTGACAACTCCAACCCTTTCTATGCCGAAGTCGCTCGTGCCATCGAAGATGCAGGCTTTGCCGAGGGCTATAGTGTCATCCTTTGCAATTCGGACCTCTCGCAAGAGAAGCAGCAAGCCTACATAGACGTGCTCTTATCGCATCAAGTAGATGGTATCATCCTTGTTGATATCGAAAATTTCATACCCAAAGGTCTAGAGCGTATTCTGGCTGAAAATGTCCCCTCAGTAATCACGAATAGAGATACACTGATACCTACTATGGATCAGATAATGGTGGACAACCATCAGGGCGGGTATCTAGCAGGGCGCTATCTGCTCCGTCTACACCACCGGCGTATTGGGTGCATCAACTTGATCGATCCTCGTGCTTACGAATCACCTCGTATTGCTGGTTTCAGGCAGGCATTGAGTGAAGACGAAATCGAACTGACAGCGGAGGATTTTGCATTAGGGAATGGGCGTTACGAAAGTGGATATAAGGCCATGCAGGATCTCTTGCAACGACGCCCCGATCTCAGCGCTGTCTTTGTCTTTAATGATTTGATGGCTCTCGGGGCCATCAATGCGCTTCGTGCTCAAGGAAAGCGGGTCCCCGAAGATATTTCCATTATTGGCTTTGACGATATTCTCTATTCTGCGACGTTTGAACCTGCTCTCACCACGATAGCACAACCAAGTGCTGCTATGGGACAGGAATGCATCACTCAATTACTCGCACGTATTCAGCAACCAGAGAAGCAACCGACGCACATCATACTGCCAGTAGAGTTGATTGAACGTTCCAGTTGCCGATGTTTAGCAGTGTCGTAGCACGCTGACAACCTTCATGTAGTCATGAATTGTAGTATCTCTTTTGCCAAACCCACTTAGACAGAACGTCTCTTCTCTCTGAAAGAATACCACAAAAAACTCATGAAAAACACTTCTGGATAATGTGGTCGAATCGGATACTCTATACTTCACAGGCGCGAAACTAAAAAGAGCTGCGCCCATATTGCTTTTTTATCGAGCACTGCAGAAATTTCTGCAGTGCTCGATAAAAAAGCAATATGGGCGCAGCTCCTAGCGAAAATGTGCATGTTCATTTTCTGCACTTGATGCGGGCTTCTTGCACCATTTCGCTAGGAGCTTAGTTGTACCTCCTGTTGCTACTCAGAATGTTTTAGAATGTCTCAACGGTTTTCATGCGTTGTCGTTGAGGAGGGCTAGGGTAGTGCTGTCGGATCGTCCTATCGCCAGGACCGTCCCACTGGGCACAGCCGCAATCGCTTTGAGGTCACTGAACTGTGAGCCGGTAGGGACGGGGACTGCAACAAAGCTCCACTGGGTGCCATCCCAGTGCTCAAGTGCGAGACTAGTGCCGCCGTTGCTGTTCACCGCCCAGACATCGTTGCTTGCGACTGCAGCGACGCTGCGTAGATCGCGAGATGGCCCCGAGGCGCTGGCGACGATGCTCCACTGCGTCCCGTTCCAGTGCTCGATGAGAGGCAGAGTCGGTGAGAACCGCGGTGTGGCAGTGCTCGAACCGACGCCCCAGATGTCGTTGGAGGAGATGGCTGTCAGACTGTTGAAACCTGCAAAGGAGTTGCTGACACCTGGAGCAGAGACTAGGCTCCAGCTTTGACCATTCCAATGTTCCAGAGTCACCGAACCGACGGAGCTTGGTCTTGTGCCACCTGCGGCCCAGACATCTGTTGACGAGATCGCTGCGACAGAGACGAGGCCAGTAAAACTCGGGTTCGTAGGGTTAGCCACGACACTCCATTTGGTGCCATTCCAGTGCTCGATCAGAGCATCTCCGGCGCCACCCGCACTTGTGAAGTGGCTACCGACTGCCCATATGTCGTTCGCTGACACCGCGCTAATAGCAGCGAGTTCATCGTTGATGCCGTTCGTATCGGTGCCGGCTGCCACGGCACTCCATTTGGTGCCATTCCAGTGCTCGATCAGTGGTTGGTTTGTGGTCGAGTCCAGACTATTGTTCCCCGTGCCAACGGCCCAGACATTGGTGGACGAGAGGACCGCCACCGCTGTGAGGATATTGATCACAGTGAATGGACTAGGACTCGGCACGACCTGCCAGCTCTGACCATTCCAGTGTTCGATCAGGGTGAATCCCTTGGAGTTGGTGCTATTGGAAGTTGCGCCCACTGCCCAGCTGTTGCTTACCGAACTGGTGCCAACACCAGAAAGAGTAGGAAAGGTGCCAGGGTTGGCAGGTGGAATGAGCCGGAACGTTGTTTGTGCATATGCAGTTCCTGCTATTCCGACCAAGAAGACTACTGCTATCATCAGAGGCAAAAGCCGCCTGATCTTGTGAAAAACGACAACAAAGGATCTCATGTATTTTCTTTCCGTTTCTCTGTTAAGAAGAAGGTATTCAGTCACTTCTCCCTAAGACCGTACATTCAGAGCCTATCCGAATAACTTGACAGCACGAAAGGCGACCAAGCCATAGGCAAAATGGACAAAGGCGCGTTGAAAAGAGCTTCCATGCGGAAGTATACTCGATGTCCAGACTGTTGGGCGTGTGTCTCAGGTCATGAAAAGTGGCACGGCTTTGGATGGTCAGAACCTGGGTTGATATGACCAAGGTCATAGGACCAGCGACAGGGTGGGTATGACCAGCGACACTGGTGAAAGCGCGGAAAAGGGTATATACTCTGAAGAGACAGCCAATACGTTTGACTATGTTTTGAAAGGCAACACTATGGGAGCAGAGCAGACCCAGAGGAAATGGGTCAAGCTGATCGTCTTTACTTGTGCAGGGGGAGGCTATGCTTCTGCCATCATTACCGCTAGGCACCTGACCCTCGCTGGTGTGGTTCTGCTGACAGCGACCACCCTTGCATGGCTCTTGCTCTTCCATTTCCTGTTTAGGACGCAGCGGGCACCCAGCCTTTGGGGAGCGAGCGTGTTAACGGTCTGCGCCTGCCTCACCGTTCTAGCGGTGTTTCTGGGCATGGGCTGCGATTGGCTCCTGCTCGTTACTATCGCTGGCGTGATCGTCATGTCCTCCCCGCTCTTCTTTTCCATCATTGCCTCGCTTGCGCTCTGGCTGGCCTCTGCCCTAATGGTCTTCGTCGCGAGTGGCGCTCTCAATTCCACACAGTTCAACCTGTTCGCTGCCTTTCTCTTTGTCCTGATCTTTACCTTTACCCTGCGCCACTTCCTGCTGGCACGTACACAGATGCAGCACCTAGTGACCACCTTAGCACACTCCAAGGCAGAATTGGAGGCAGCCCACCTCTAGCTTCAAGCATACACGGCCCAGGTCGAGGAGCTATCGGTCACACGCGAACGCAACCGCATCGCACGTGAGATCCATGATACCCTTGGGCACCACTTGACGCTGCTGGCGGTGCAATTGGAGACCGCCACACGTCTAGAGGAGCGTGGCGATCCGAGCTTGCACAGTGAGTTGCTGGAGGCACGGCATGTAGCCAAAGAGTGTTTGGCGGAGGTACGTCGCTCGGTGTCGGCGTTGCGACCTGCTGAGATCAACACGGGCGTATTTGATGCGACGCTCCAGAGGCTCGTCTCCGAGTATGTGCAGGTTCACACAGACGTGGAGGTGTCGCTCGATCTGGAGGAGGCGACGCATGCGTTAAGCCCCTTGTTGCGTGCCACTCTCTATCGCTGTGCTCAGGAGTCCTTGACGAATATTCGCAAGCACGCGCAGGCCACGAAGGTCTTGCTGCGGTTGCGCACTGAGGAGCAGCAGGCGGAGCTAACCGTGCTTGACAATGGTCAGGGCAGGGCATCCCAGGCGGAGACACATCCATCTGGTTTTGGCCTGCTAGGTATGCGCGAACGAGTGGTGCTTCTCGGTGGGAGGATGCAGGCAGTGGCTGAACCGGGACGAGGCTGGCGGGTTGAGGTGGTGCTCCCACGTGGAACCGAGGTCGAGCAGACGCCATCGCGTCCTTCGTCTCTCATCCTCTCCAGAGAGTCCTAGCCGATGGCAAACCCCATTCGGATTATGATTGTCGATGATCAGCAGCTACTGTGCGAAGGCTTTCGCAAGCTGATCGAACTCGAACCAGACTTTGAAGTGGTTGGGATGGCAGGCTCCGGCGAGGAGGCGCTGGCCCTAGCGGAAGGTCTCCAGACGACGCAGTGTCTGCCGGATGTAGTGCTCATGGATGTGCGCATGTCACACATGGATGGCATTGCGGCGACCGGCATCTTTCGCGAACGCTGGCCGGGTAGTCGCGTTGTGATTCTGACCACGTTCGATGATATCGAGTTGATCCAGGCAGGGTTGCAGGCGGGAGCGCTGGGCTACCTGCTTAAAGATATTTCGGCAGAGCAACTCGCGATCACCATCCGCGCAGCAGCACAGGGCCAAGTGCTGCTCCATCCCGAAGTCGCAAGCAAAATCTTTGCGCTGCTTCCGCCTTCTGCCATTTTGCGGCCCTCTCCTGCTCAGACGGTCCCTCCGCCTGCTGTTTCGGCGAGCAGCGACGTGGAGCAATTGACCGAGCGGGAGCGAGAAATCCTTCTCATGGTTGCCAGGGGCGCGTCCAACAGAGAGATCAGCGAAGCGCTCTTTATTACGGGCGGCACGGTCAAAAATCATCTGAGCAATATTCTGAGTAAGTTAGGTGTGCGCGACCGCACCCAAGCCGCGCTGAAAGCTAGAGAGATTGGCATGCTCTGAACATCTCTATCCCTAAGGAATTGTTCGGTAGCATCACACTACCGCGTAATTCTTACAAACTTGGGGGAGAGAGCCTCAATGCTTCATGCCTCATCCACCCCAAAAGTGAAAGAATCACCTACCCCTTGGATGGTGCCTGATAGCTCACGCTACCAGCTTTATGCATCGCCTCTATCGTCTCTTGAACGGTGAGGAGCTTGGTCGTCTTCGTTGTTTTGGCGTGTCCAGGCGAGAGGGCGGCAAGGACAATGGCTGCGGCTGCCGTGTCATCGGGAGCCTCGAAGATCACTAAGACATCGTATTCCCCAAAGCAGTAGTAAAAGCTGATCTGCTGACCACCAAGCTTCTGGATCAGTTCAGCCAGGCCGACGCTTCGATCTTGAGGGTTTTTCGTCATCGATGCCCACGCTTCAGGGGTGTAGGCAGCTTGGAGCATGTAGAGTGCCATGAGAGTTGCCTCCTTTGTAGCTTGTGCTTGCTCTTCTTAGGAAAGGTGACGTGATAGTTGAGCGACGACAGATCAACAGAACAACGATGAGATGTGCAGAAATTGAGGTAGCCGTTAGCTAGTATACACGAAAATACACCACGTATGCAACAAACGAGCAGTCTTTTTCAGGGCAATCGCATCTAAATAAACTCATCACCAGAGATGAATTGACAAGGAGGTGATAGAATAGGTCGAAAAAGCTGGAGAACACGACATGGAAAAGAACGACCTGCGCAACCTGGAAAGCTTTTTTGCGTATGTAGAAGACCCTCGAATGGAGCGAACCCGCACTTCACCGATTGAGGGATATCATCATTCTGGCGATCTGTGGAGTCCTCTGTGGAGCAGAAGGATGGGTAGAAATCGAGGAATTTGGGAAGGCAAAGGAGGCATGGTTCACGGAGTTGCTCGACCTGCCCAATGGGATTCCTTCCCACGATACGTTTGGGCGGGTTTTCGCCCTCATCGACCCTAAGCAGTTTGAAGCGAGTTTTATTGAGTGGGTGCAGGGGATCAGCCAAACCGTCAAAGGAGTGATTACGATAGATGGAAAGACGCCACGTCGTTCGCATGACCATGCGACAGGCAAGAAAGCACTACATATAGTGAGTGCGTGGGCCGTGGAAAACCGCTTGGTGTTAGCTCAACTAGCCAGCAGCGCGAGAAGTCGAATGAGATTACGGCCATCCCCGTCCTCTTACGACAGTTAGCCTTGGCTGGCTGCATTGTCACGATTGATGCGATGGGAACGCAAATCAAGATTGCTGAGCAGATCATTGACCAACAAGGCGACTATGCCTTGGCGCGTCACGCGACAATCAAGGAAACCTGTATGAAGAGGTGAAAGCGACCTTTGCTTTGGCGGAAAAAGATGGCTTTGCAGGCCACCACTGGGAGTCGGCTCGGCAGGTTGAGAAAGGTCATGGTCGGCTGGAAATCAGAGAGTGTTGGACTATGAGTGACCCTGAGATCTTGGCGTATCTTGACCCGCAGAGGAAGTGGAAGGGCTTGCGAGGAATTGGGGTAGTTCGTGCAGAACGGCGCATGGAGCAAAAGACGACGAAAGAAACTCGTTACTTCTTACTGAGTTTTCCCTCAGTCAAAACGTTTGCCTCCGCCGTCCGAAGCCACTGGGGAATTGAAAACAGTCTGCATTGGGTGCTCGATATCGCTGGCGCGGGAAGATGAATCACGTGTTCGACAAGGTCATGCTGACGAAAACCTCGCGGTCCTGCGCCACATTAGCCTCAATCTCTTGCGTCAAGAAAAGTCTTCTCGTGTTGGCATTCATGCCAAGCGTCTCAAAGCAGGCTGGGACAACTCCTATCTCTTGCATATTCTGGATGGGGTTATTTAGATGCAATTGCCCTGCCGTCTTTCCGTCTTTTTCACGCACACGATTGATTGGTTGGCATTCCCCTTTCTTCATGGGCAGAGGCGAGAACAGAGGGAGCAAGAGCGAAGTTCCATCCTTGTGGGTCTACCCTCACCCCTTCGTGACAATGTATTGTCAAGTTGGCTTCGATTGCTGCGCTTAGCTTTGTATAAGGTGCTGTTATACGAACCTCAGTTTGAATATGCTTATGTCTCACAAAACGGTCGTTTGATGAGACTCTCTACCAGAAGAGACGTTCTAGAGGAAATTGTCAACTCCTGAATTACTTGGTGTAATTGCGTTATTCTTGGTGTATTCATATCAGTGGTAGTAGCTAGTCTCCTGTCCGAAATCGATAATTCGGTATCCAAAATTACGGCGCATCCCAGACCTGTACCGTGTGATGATCACTCCCCGAAGCGATACGCTTGCCATCAGGCGACCATGCCACCGCTTGCACACTATTAGAATGCCCACCATAGGTGTAGACATGACCTCCATCGACTGCATCCCACACCTGTACCGTCTTATCATAGCTTGCCGAAGCGATACGCTTGCCATCGGGCGACCATGCCACTGCAACCACGACATCAGAAGAATGCCCCCGATAGGTGTAGAGAGGATGTGGTAATATGAACCAGGCAACTCCACCACCCACTACTGCCAATCCTCCCAGTCCTATCAAGACCGCACGTCGTGAAATTTTCCATCCCAGAGTTTGAGGCTTTTCTGCGCTTGCAACTTCGGGAGGCTCTTGCCAGACTGGACCCTTTGGCTTCACTACTTCAGTTGCTGCACGTGTCTCCTTTGCATTTGTATGCACTTCAGCCTGTTGAGACGGCTTGTTCTGGGAAACTGCCAACTGTATAGGCGGTGACTCAGGTTGAGATGGGGTAACTACTTGTGTAGGCGGCAACTCAGCATGTGGCGAGGTAGCGACCTGTGCAGGTGGCGGCATCTGCTTCGCTCTTGCCGTTGGTACATTAGTCTGATCTGGCTGTGGAGTTATCACTTTCGCTTGAGACTGAGCCGCTATATAGGCTTGTTCCAGGGCGGTCGCGAAAGCCTGTATATTCCCAAAGCGTTTATGTGGATCCTTTTCAAGAGTCGTCAGTACCACCTGCTCGACCTCTGGTACAATCGTCGGCACCATCTCACGTAAAGCAGGAGGAAGAATCAGCATATGCTGGCTGGCGATCTCCATAAAGGTTCCTTCAAAGGGCCGTCTTCCGCACAACCATTCATACACGACAATCCCCAGTGCATATTGATCACTGGCTAAATGGGGTTTGCCCTGGATCTGTTCAGGGGCCATGTACTGAGGCGTACCAACCACCTCTTGGGTGCTTTGAAGTGCAAGCAGGGCGATACCGAAGTCACTGAGCAAGATTTCATTGTGCTGACCTACCAGCATATTCTACGGCTTGATATCTCGATGAATTACCTTGTACTCATGGGCATATTGCAAAGCAGCAGCAACCTGCTTTATATAGTTCACGATGGTAAGGAGCGGAAGTATAGTACCTCTGGAATGACGCTGCCGCAGGTTTCCATTGGGTGCATAACCCATGATAAGAAAGGGAGTACCCTCTTGTATATCAAAGTCAAGGACACGCACAATATGAGGATGCTCCAAGTGAGCAACAGTACGGGCCTCTTGTTGGAAGAGTTCCACTTCATCCCCTTCTGCAAGTCGGGTATGCAGGATTTTGATAGCAGTCTGCGTGCTGAGGCGCACATGTTCACCTAAGTAGACCTCGGCAAAGCCCCCTTTACCCAGCAAACGGATGAGGCGGTAGTTGCCCAGTTGCTGTCCCACACGGTCGGCCATTCGCGCACCTCCACGGGAGAACAATGTTCACATTATTAACACGATGATCTCATATGAGAAGTCAAAGCAATGCAGTCAAATATTAAAAAAGAAAGAGCGTCTTTTCCAAGGGGAACTACACATACTATACGCGATCTCACACACAAATTCAATCGTCAATCCTCAGTTCACATTTCTAAAGACTCATCAATTTATTTTTCAATAAGCAGGAGAGATAATACTAAATACCTCAGATACTAAATACCTCATTTTGAATAATTTGGATCTCAGAAAACGCTGGTTATATGGTATGCTGTTTGGTAATGCTAAAGTAACCAACGCTATGTGCAAGTTTCTTTGTGCAGACGGTGGCGGTGAGGGGTAGGAGGAAGGAAAATGGAGATTCCTCCAAACCCTGCCAAAGGGTGCTTTTGGAACTGAACACCTGATTCTCCGTCAATTTAAACGTGCCTGCTTGCTTTAAGTAGAGCCAGAACTGCATTAACAGGAATCTTCTCCTACTTTCATCAAGAAGAGTGGAGAGGTGTTGACCCGAAACAACGGAAAGGATGGGGTTCTATGGAAAGTACTGGAAGAGGAGACAACGTGCGAGAGAAGCGAGAACGTGACGATCGCATCCTTCCAGAGACACGTTGGCTTGCAGTTTTCATCATTCCCTTTCTCGTGGCTGCCTTCATACTGCTGTACGTTTGGCCTCAGGATACAGATAAACTGTTCGCCTGGACGATCAAACCCTCCATGACTCCAATGATGTTAGCCGCTGCCTACTGTGGAGGTATTTACTTCTTCACACGTGCGGCTCTGGCGAAGCGATGGCACCTGGTGAAACTGGGCCTATTGCCGGTGACTGCCTTTGCGTCATTACTGGGGATTGCCACCCTTTTACATTGGGATCGTTTCAATCATAGTCATATTTCGTTCTTCACATGGGCGGCACTCTATTTCACCACGCCCTTTCTCGTCTTTGCTGTCTGGTTACGTAACCGGATGACCGATTCGGGTAGTGCTGAGCCGAACGAAGTGATCATCCCGCAAGTGATACGTCTGTTTATCGGTGTTATCGGTGTGATTACGCTTGCTGTCAGCTTGCTGCTCTTCCTGCAACCAACTCTCATGATACGTCTCTGGCCCTGGATGCTGACCCCCCTCACCGCTCGTGTCGTGGGAGCAATGTTTGCACTTCCTGGCGTGGTCGGATTGGGTATAGCGCTAGAGCAACGATGGAGTGCCGCGCGTATTATACTGGAAGCTCAGGCGTTCTCAATAGTGATGATCCTGATTGCCACAGTACGTGCTTGGAGCGACTTCCAGCAGTCGAATCCGATCACCTGGCTCTTTGTTGGCGGGTTAAGCTTTCTGCTCGTCGCACTTGCCGCACTCTATGTCAGTATTGAGATTCATCGTCGAAACGCCGTAAAGGGGCACTCACTTAATGCGTAGTGGATCACCCTCTGCTCCTGCACTTCTTGAACAGAAGCAGACCCCAAGGCGAAAGGAGGCCATCTATGGGAACGCTCCGCTTACCGCCCGAGGTTGAGGCAGTGTTTCGTGAGTTTCGCACCTGCGAGTTTACGAGCGTGAACCGACAAGGACAGCCGCTGACCTGGCCCACCGAGCCTTATTATGATGTACCCGAGGGCAGACTCATCGTCACAGCCTCGATCGCTTTTCCAGTCAAGGCATATAACGCCCGCCGCCACCCCCAGGTAGCGGTGCTCTTTTCCGATCCCACCGGCGCACCGCTCAGCGACCCTCCAGCCGTACTCGTTCAGGGAGATGCCACTGTCACCGAACTGGTCGACGATCCTGCCTGGTCCTACGCGATGTTCAAAGAATCTATCCTCCGTCAGCCCCGCACGCGCAGCTTCGTGAGCAATCCCCTGGCCCGCTGGTTGTTTACTTTCCAGTTTCAGCGCCTAGCAATTTTCGTGCAACCCAGGCGTATTCTGGTCTGGCCACGAGGCGACACGAGTCAGTTCCCCACCGAACTGGAGGTGCGCTATGTGGAATAAGTCACTCATTGCTTGCGCCCGGACTTACCCCAGTGGCGTGCTGGCCGTCGTCGAGGACTCCGGCTACCCCTTCAGTGTACGTTGTGTCGTGGAGTTCGACGATGCCCGTGAGCTGATCCTCTTTCCCACGCCACCCCCGGATATGGTTGGCAGACAGGGATTGGCCTGCCTGCTCTTCCACCGACACGACGCCGACCTGGGCGGGCAACACGAATTGCTGATCAAGGGCGAACTCCGCGAGGAAGCAGGCATCCTTACCCTGCACCCGGAGAACTTTCTCACCGGCTCAGGACGCCAGGACACCGACCGCATGCCGGTCGCCGGGTCGCCGCTGGACATCATCCGGTACATGCTGCTGGGGCGGCGCAAAGTACGCGAATATCTGGCGAAGCGCGGGAAGCCCTGGTCGCCGCGTCCCTGGGGAAAGATGCTTCGCTACCTGGACGACCCCTGAAGCACTGCTCCGGGAGTGGCTATCCAGCAAGGAAGAACAAACGTCGCATTCCTGTGTTTCTACGTATTCCTCATTGTCTGCCCTCTTTCAATCTCGGGTCTGTTCTCTTCTCATCTCTGTGTTCCCACCGATGGAAATATGTGTGGTTTCTCAACATACTTTTCCCGATTCTCAGAATAAAAAGACGTTGCATCATGGCAGTTTAGATGCAAAAGTGGCAAGCTTCCTGAGAAACGACAATATGCCGCGTGTGGGATATACTCGTTCTAGGCTTATTGAGCCATACGAGTGCCGGTCCTTCGGGAACGGTGGCAGGAAGAGAAAGCTTCAAACAGCTTGTTTCAGGCTACCTCAGTGCTTTTCCCGACCTGCACGATTTTGTATGCTATAATTAGCACAGGTTCGAGATGAGTTTATTCGTTTACAAAGGGGATCGGTATGAGAAAAGCAGCAGCTCTCCCTGCTAATTATGAGCAGTCTCTGGCCGTGGAAACTGACGCCGCTGACTGCTCGTGCTCTGGGCGGGTTATTTGCGCTTACCAGTGCTGAGGAGGTGAGTATTGCGCTCGATGCCCAGTGGAGCGCTGCTCGCATGTCACTGCAAAGTCAGCTCATCGCTCTAGCCGCTATTGATCTTGCTATCGTCTTCTCATGGGGCGATTTCAACCAGGTGAGTCCATTGACCTGGGTCTTCGTCGGTGGTTTGCTCTTTCTCTTCGTAGTGCTAGCTCTTCTTACCGCCTGGTTTGAGGTACGGCGCCTGAAGAGGCGGCGAGAAGTAACAGGATAATGATCGTTCCCGCGTCCTCCAACCGTCTGCTCATCCAGGAAAGGAAGGAGGAGTTGAAAGAAGGAGCATGAGCAATGTCCGATCCAGTACCCGGCGCCTTCCAGCTGCCGAAATCGCCTGGTCATAAGAGGCCGCCAGGCCCTCGTGGTCATGTGCTGTTTGGTAGCGCGCCTGATATTCAACGCAATCCCACGCAGGTGTACCTTGCACTGACTCGTCACTATGGCGATATTGTACGCATCCGTTTTGTTCTCTGGCCCACCTACATGGTGTTTCACCCGGATGACGTGAAGCATGTACTCCAGGACAATCATCAAAACTACAACAAAGACGTGTACACCTACCACGCGCTGAAACCATTTGTCGGCGAAGGGCTGATTACGAACAATGGTCAACCCTGGCTGCGTCAGCGACGCCTGATACAGCCGGTCTTCCATCGCAAGCATCTTGCTACGTTCGGTACCCTGATGTCCGATGCTACGGTTGCTATGCTCAAACAATGGGAGAGCTACATACAGCAGGATCAGCCACTGGATATTGCGGCGGAGATGATGCGCCTGACCCTCCAAATCGTTGGCCAGGTACTCTTCCATGTTGATCTGAGTGACCAAGCAGCGCAGGCAGGCCAGGCCTTTATGACGCTCAATAAGCTACTCTCGGACTATATCCATGCTCCTTTCCCACCCCTGAGCGTTCCCACGCCCCGCAACCGTCGCTTGCAGGGTGCCCGCCATGCGCTTGACGCTGTAGTGGATGGGATCATTACCGAGCACCGCTTGCAGAACGCCGATACGGGCGATCTACTCGCGCGGCTACTGCTCGCGCGGGACGAGGAAACGGGAGAAGGCATGAGCGATCGACAGGTGCGAGACGAGGTAATGACACTGCTCTTTGCAGGGCATGAAACCACTGCCAATGCCCTCTCATGGACCTGGTATTTGCTTTCTCAGCATCCTGACGTTGAGCAACGCCTGCGTACCGAGTTGGACGAGGTGCTTGGCGGTCACCTGCCAACCATGGATGACTTGCCCAACCTGCCCTACACAAGAATGGTTCTTGAGGAGGCGATGCGGCTCTATCCGCCTGCTTGGAGCTTTGGCAGGAAAGCCATCGCTAGCGATAAAATCGGTGGCTATGCTGTTCCTGCAAATACCTGGGTCTGGCTCAGCCCCTTCGTCACGCACCGCCACCCAGCGTTTTGGGAGAATCCGAAGGTGTTCGATCCTGAGCGCTTCACCCCCGAAAAAGTTGCTGTTCGCCCGCGCTACGCCTATTTCCCGTTCGGTGGTGGCCCGCGAATGTGCATTGGCAGCCATTTTGCCATGATGGAGGCGCAACTGATCCTGGCTATTGTGGCGCAAAGCTATCGGTTACGCCTGGTTCCTGGTCACCCGGTCGAACCCGAGGCGCTGCTATCGCTGCGCCCTCGGTACGGCTTGCCGATGACCATCCAGGCTGTCAATTAGACTTTGTGCCTTGTTCAGGCTTGTGTCTGGTGATTACCCATATCTGGAAGCAGAGGAGATGAAAACTTTGCTGAAGTCTAGTGCAAGCTATCGCCTCTCTTATTGACAGCCAACCAGAGTGATACTATTATCCCAGGGTCACGAAACTCAAAGGTTCTCACACTCGAAAGGAGAGTTGAGATGAGCGAGCAAAACCACAACAGGCATTCAGACCTCCATGAGGAGTGCTCGACATCCTCTCGCTTGCCTGATTTGTCTCACATCCGTGCCTACTACGACGAGACTTGGCTGGATTATCGGATGCTCTGGCTCAATCCGCACAATCGTGCCATCCACTTCGGCTATTGGGATGAGCACACCC
>JRHI01000409.1_pt1 | contig 47120 bp, 45 predicted proteins | sample 215371 | NCBI WGS metagenome assembly JRHI01 (sample SAMN02929681, study PRJNA255918) | sediment metagenome | biome: cave system; feature: Ice Cave; material: Sediment; isolation source: sediment from deep within a dark volcanic ice cave with no known source of... ... | reverse complement strand
GCCTTTTTAGCCTCATATGGATCAGATTATCCTTATATCAAAACATCAGTAAAATCGCCTGATATTATGATATAAGGATAAACACATCCATATGAGCGTCGGAAAAGGCCAAAATGGCATCAAAAAGCCGTTTTCATAGCACAAAACCTACCGAAGGAGTTGCAACGTGAATCTCTTGTACTGCACATGCATCTTCTGCGCCTCCGTATTCTATGAAAGAAAGGCACAGGACGGCACTATTCTGAAAGAAACGTGTGTATACCTTGCCTTTTTAGTCTTATTATAGAAGAGCTTATCCTTATATCATCATATCAGTAAAATCGGGGTGTATGAATTCGTTGTAGGCAATCAAGCGGCATATTCCTCTTCCCAGAATGAATCATAGGCGTCATTGAGAACAGCGGTGCGCAGGGGCAAAAGGGCATCGATGCCCTCGGGAGTCCAGCGCATGCCGGAGCGTTTGGCGCGCGTGCTGACGATGGTCTTGCAAGCGGCCTCGGCGATGCCACTGCCGATGTGCATGCGCTGGGCGCGGAAGAGCGGATAGCGCATGCGCTGGGCGTTGGTGGTAAAGTAGTCCACTGCCCGCTCTGGGATACTGCGCGCTTGTCCTGGTTCCGGTGGAATGGGCGGCAACGCCTGGATCGCGCAGACGAGCGCTTCACTCTGCCCTTGCTCGAGCAGCGAGCAGGCGTGCGTGGCCCAGGCTGTTCCCACTACGGTGCCGCGTCCAAAGACGGCGTGAGCCACGTCCCACACATGCTCTTTGGCATGATAGAGATCAAGGATTTGCACGGCCCCTGGAAAGTGTTCGGCCACCAGATTCCAGATCCACGGCGCGCCGTCGCCCAGCACGACCACCTGTTTCGCTTGCTCGAGTCCGCCATCCAGCGCCAACTGGTAGAGCAACCAGCCAAAGCCACCTTTGGCGGTGCGGCGAGCCACATAGCGCATACTGTCTTCTGCTGGCGTATCCACATATACGCCAGGGGCCAACGCTGACCGTTTGGATCCCCGCTCTGCACGAAACACCGCTCCCGCTTTGATCTCACGATACACGTCGCCTTTCCGTTGCACTTCCTCTTTCTCCATCGGCACGCTGCTCCGTCGCATGCGGGCCAACACGCCATCCAGTTCGATAGACAGCCGCTCAATCGTCTTCTGCGGCTGCTGCGCGCACGGCTGGCTGCGTACTTGCTTTGCCTCGGCCTCTAAGGCCATCACTTGCTGGTCTTCTTTAGCCGCTAACGCTTCTCCCACCGGACGCATCAAGTTCAAGGCTTGCCGCCCGCTCATGCCAATTGGCACAGTGCGGCATATGGTCTGGGCTGCTTCGTCGAACGTGAGGCGCGCGCTCAGATAACTGATGTGCTGGTGCACCCCAGGGGKCGTGCGCTGCTTGTCCACGCCCCACAGCACATCCGCAGGCGCTTCTCCATGCGTACAGGCGTGCTGCTCTTCCGCTTCTTCCACATGCAGGCATTGATAGTACGCACGCACAAAGCTGACCGGGCCAACCAGCGTAATCAGTTCCTTGGGCCGTTTTCCCACCAATCGTTGCATATGCCCGCAACTCCCCTGCCGCCGCGCCACCGGACGCTGCTCGCGCAGCCGACTGTTGAGTACTCCTTCCATCAGCTTTCGGCCTATGGCTTGACTGCTCTTGACCACCTGCTTTTCCACGTGCTTCAGTTCCCCTTCCGTCATCTGGCTCACCTGCTTGAGAAAGGTTTCCAACTCCTCTTCCAGCGCTTTGCTCAGTTCCCTTCGTATCTGCTCATTCGTTTCCATTCGTGAGTCTCCTCTCTGGTTGATGCTTTTTTGTCCAGATGAGGATACTCCTTTTCCCCTTGCTTGCCTACAACTATTTCATACACCCTCCAGCCTACCCCATATTTACCTTCGAGCATTCGTAGCGTATGATAAACATAGCCGATTTACATCAAGAGACCTTCTGATAGATAGGAGAACAGTATGACAGAAGATGCACAGGCAGCATTGTTGGGGCGACTGAGGAAGAAAAGCCACGAGGAGTTGCTTTTTGTCGTGGAACAGCTCCTGGAACGCAAGTCGGATATAGGGCCGCTGGTAGAATTGCTCATTGAACTTCCATTCCCCAATGCGGGCCAGGCTGGGAAAACACCTGGCAAGGGGAATAGTTGTACACTTGATCTTTCTAGCATCCGCAAGCAGTTAGAAGCGGCTTTACGCTACGCGGGCGGAGGGTATAAGTCCGTCTATTTGATGGCAGAAGAGTTAAGTCGGTTGTGTGGGATAGGCGATGATTTTGCGGAGGCCGGAGAGTGGGCCAACGCCCAGACGGTGTATGCCGCGATTACTGGGGAAACTATCGCACGATACGATGAACTGGAAGATGAGTGCCAGATAGCCGAGGTGATTGACGATTGTACAGATGGTCTGGCAATATGTCTGGACACGCAACGTGACCTGCTGGAGGATAAACGACTGAGCGATGCCGATCGTGAGGAATTGCTGACCGCCCTGTTCGAAATCTGGAGGTTTGAGCAGGATTATGGAGGGATCAACACGGATGTCGTAGATACTATTGCGAGTAATGTGACGAATGATGAACGCAAGCTGGTTGAGGGATGGCTCCAGCAGGAAATACATGCATACCAGGAGAGCAATCGGCGCACCCAGGGTCTGGAGAGTTTTCTCGTGAAGTTAACATAAGGGACCTGGAAAGAAGAACTGGGCCAAAGAGCGATGTAGCGGGACGCTGAAGCCTTGCTTGATCTTTGCAGTGTTAGAGGAGTAGCAGCGTAACAATGGCAAATAAGAAAAAGAAGACTGTGACGCAGCTGGGTAAACAACCCCCGCTTTACCGCTTCTTTCTCAATCCGTATCAGGACGTGCGGTTTACGAGTTGCCCGCAGTGCACAAGCAAAATGCATCAGAGGAAACTGCCACTGATGATCCATGTGGATCCGATGCAACTGCTCTCTCTGAACAAGACGTGTCGCTACTGCCCCCACTGTGATCTGCTGATTGTTCACCAGGACGATGTGGAACATTTCCTTGCATCTTTCTTTATGGAACAAAAGCCAGAAGTCATTGGCAACGATTACCTGGTGATTGGAACACTGGATAGGGCAGTATGGAAGCGTGGAACGCAACAACACATGACCGTGCAGGAGATGCTAGATGCATTGCATGATTTCAAGGAAGTCGTCACGTTCAAACTGACAGGGGGTTGGGTAAGAGATGAGACGAAGCTTTCTGCAAAAAAGTGAGGGAGTGGAGTATGAGCAACACGCACACCTGCAAGCATGATGTTCTGATACGAGCATATTTGAACGTTGGGAAGAACTATGAAGAGTAGAAATTGGACCATCGGCGAGAGCGTCGTGGTCAAACCGGGCGTCACAGACCCCGACACGGGTCGCGATATCGGTGGGTGGCAGGGACGCATCAGCACCATTCTTGACGAGGCGGAGATCCTGTCGATCCGATGGGATAGTCTCACGCTCAAGAGCATGCCGCCGGCCCTTCTCGCCTGGAGTGAAGAAGAGGGACTGTCCTGGTCAGAGATGAACCTGTCGACCGAAGAAGTGGAATCTGCAACAGCACGTGACACAGAGGACGATGTGGCTGCGGCCACCGCAGATCTTGAGTCCCAAACAAGCTGGCTCTATCTCGGGGGAGAACAAGGCAAGCGGATTCAAGCGATCGTGAACAGGGCAGCGGGTCACAACGAGTTGGCGGTGTTCCGGACCTGGCATGCCTACCTGGAAGAGCACCTGGTCTTCCCGTTTGCGGCCACCATGGAAGAATATCAGCGTGGGCAGGTTCGTCAGGGCGCTCGGGTTACCGTGCTGGCCATCACCTTCCTGGACGAGACCTATGGCACCATTGTGGCGGTGAAGCACAAACATGGAGTCAATGAACTTCCCTTGTGTGATCTGAAGGCCACTGAGGCGGATACCGAGACGCGGCAGTTGGTGGAGGATTACGCTGTGTGGTTTGCCAATCGCTAGGAGAGAAACACTGATGGACATATTCGATGCGTTAGCGGGTCCTGATCTGAGCTCCCTCGATCCGAGTGGAGGAGTCCTGGTCATCACGATGTATTGGCGACCACGATCAGGAGATCCCAATCCAGAGCAGCCAGGAGAGAAACTCTCCATCTTGAGCTATCTGCCGACCAATGCCGATGAGCTCTGCCCCTGCGGGAGTAGCAGCTCCTTTGGAGCCTGTTGCCAACCCCTGCCATATTGGCGACCAATTTGCCCGAATCCGGATATGCAGGGTTACAGCCTGATGCAACCGCAATCAGTTCGCTTCACGGCTATCCCCGCCAATGTAGTGTACGCATTCTTGCAGGATGATGAGCGGCTCTATTGCGTTGAGGATACATCGCAGCGGGCGTTCTGGACTTATTGGGGAGACCCGGCGTTTGATACACCACCCTATGGAACCCTGTGCTTTGGAGACCTCGAACTGCAAGAAGACAACACCTTGTTCGTCAGCGGGCTCAGTGATGCTCGCATGGAAGTGTTGTTGGACCTGCTGAGCCCGCTCAAGCTGGGCACTCCAAAGATACAACGGGATGCATTTCCACGCCTGGAGAAGCCAGGCAGGAAAAGGCCAAAAGGGAAACGCCGACGCAGTCTTCTGGAGGGCTAGCCCGCCTGCCGTCGAGATATCGTGGTGCGACCCAGTCTTCCGCATCAAGGAGTTCGATGCGCTCTACCAGCACGTCAAGGCGCCAATTGTCGCCAAAGTCGTAGTCGTAGCGAAAATGCATCCCTTCGGTTCGAAGCACATCGCGCACTAATGTATGGCGGTCATGCTTGATCTGGATGCCCTCGTCGGCATACTCGGGATCTGGCTCGCCGTACAGCACCCCGCCAATCGTAAACAGGTGTAAATGGTAGTTCTCCCACCCCATCGCTAGCTATGGTTGAGGGATGGCTAGCGAGGTATGTTTTATGAGCGACATTGAGACGTACGATGCACGAGTACGAGCTATTCGAGCCTACAACCAGCCTCTCCTAGATGATTTTGAGGCCTGGCTTGAGCGATCGGGCTTAAGCGAGAAAACGGTCGAAACCCACGTCGACAACATCAACTTTTTTACGAACTATCTTGTTTATTATGAGCCGTTGAAAAAGCTTGATGAGGCCACGAGCGGTGATGTCTGGATGTTTTTAGTGGATTGGTTTCCCCGCAAAGCGTTGTGGGCTTCTGTCACGAGTGTCAGGTACTATCTCGCCTCATTCAAGAAGTTCTTCCGGTGGATGGGAGAAACAGGTCATGTCTCTCCCGAAACCGTTACCGATGTGCTGGATACCCTTAAAGAAGGGCGAGACGAATTTCTTTGGGATTATGAAGGGCTGGGCACGACTCCCTTTCACTATCGTGAGATGATCGCCCGGCTGTTTGCAGCACATGGTTTTGTCGAATACCTGACCTCCGAACCGAATATTCGTATGGACCCCGCGAATATCCTGGTGGCTCGACTTGGCAACCATCTTGATCATGAAAGTATGAAGCGATTTTTCCAGCGTTTACTCCAGTCAGAGACACTGCCAGGGCTTTAGAAAGGAACATGGAGATGAGTGATGACTCCCCGTGCCTAAAGGCGAGGGGCTTCTACGGGCTTGCACCGATGGTATGTCATCCCATACCGTTGAAGTGTTTCAGTTCTCACATAGAGGTGATATGCGCTGCTATGCTCAAGCGAACTACACACGATACAAATCACGCTAGTGCTTTTACCCAGGCGAACGATTTAGCCTGGAACCAGCAAACACTATTCAGTTGTTGAGTGTGCGATGAAACTAAGCAGTATGATAGCACTGATGAGAACATCTGTCACTGACGATATGGCTAGGTTTCTCTCTGTAGAAATTGGCAGGTATGTCCCTGTAGAAATTGACAGTATACTATCAAGAAAGAAGTCTGCCTGCGGGCAGCGCGGCATTCATCCCCATGTCACGATGACAGGGGCCTTCTGCTGCACGAAGGTAAAGGAGAAGAGACACGCGAAAGAATACTGGCAAGATCGGCCCAACTCTTCAATCGCCAGGGCTACTTTGGCTCGTCGCTCGCCGACATTATGCGTGAAACCGGGCTGGAGAAAGGGGGCATCTATAACCATTTCTCCAGTAAAGAACAACTGGCCCTGGAAGCGTTCGATTACGCGTATGGACTGGTTCAGCAGCGCGTACGCCAGGCGCTGGCGGGGAAACTGAACGCCATAGAGCGTCTCCAGGCCATCGTCTCCGTCTTTCAAGGGATTGCAGAAGACCCCCCGGTTGCTGGTGGTTGCCCGATTCTCAACACAGCTATCGAGGCGGATGATGCCAATGAGGTGCTGCGAGACCGCGCGCGAGCCGCCATGGATAATTGGCGCAGCACCATTCAGCGCATCGTGAACAAAGGCATAGAGCGCCAGGAGATTCGTGCTGGCATCAACGTTGACGAGGTGGCGACGATCTTCATTACCACGCTCGAGGGCGCGATTATGCTGAGTAATCTCTACAAAGACTCCATACACATGAACCGTGCCGCCAATCATATCGTGCGTTATATTGAGACAATCAAGCTACTTTAAGCACCCAACGCCAAATATTTGTGAAAATCAGCAGGTAGAGAGCTGAACATTGCAAAATAAAAAGGAGTGGCTTCGCGAAGTCACTCCCTCTCAAAAGGTTGTCGAGCTACAAATGCGGTATGCCCATAGCTGCCGTGTAGATGTCCTGGTCGTTCGCTTTAAGACCATTAGGTTCAGTGAACGTGCAAATTCGTGGCGGCACGCCGGGAGCGCCTGTGCCCGGGCAGAGGAGCAAATCCGGACTGCGGGTATCCATCCATACAGGATGGGCTACATCGTCAGCCGCGGAAAGGCCGGTATAGTCGCCGAAGAATACACTGTTTCCCAGGGTATCAGGGAACTGCGTCGGGAGCGGCATGCTCGAAGACGTCACACGTGCCGTGGCGAATTCAGTGTAGGGATCATCTACGCCAGATAGTGTAATATCCATGTTACCAGTAAGCTCATCATTGCTGTAGTTGCGGTCATAGTAGGAGGTCGCAAACTTCCCTGACTTCGAGAAAGCGGCCCACTGCCACCACTGATCAGTGGCACCAGAATTGGGGCTGACGCTCGTGAGCTTTCTCGGGTCTGTAGTGGTTCCGGTGAAGCTTGTTCCACCATTTTTCGAAACGCTTACGAGAACATCATTGTTGCAGGCTCCTGGCGTCTTCACACCCGTATACAGGTTAATGCCAGTGGTGCTAGAAAAACCTGCTGGGACGCACCCATTCGACCCGTTAGAGTGGGGGTTGATGTAGGAACCGAAGGTGACTACTACCTGCTTCGGATTAAGCGGGTTAACCGCACCAGAAGGATAGTTAGCGGCACGGAAAACTGAGTTTTGGGTCTTACCCTTCTCAGGAACACAGGCACGGAAAAGATCCTGCCCACCCTGATAGGTAGCACAGTCGGGGAGATCGTAGTAATTTCCTACCAACACAGGGGCGCTGAAGGTTTTGCCACCGTCGGTTGACTTCGCGATCAACATCTGATTGTGGTTATCATTTGGCCCATTCAATGAGTTATTGTAGTTAGCGTAGGTGACGTAGAGTGCTCCATCAGGGCCGGTGAAAGGCTGCGAGAACTGGTTCTCATTGCAGGTGCCGTGAGGAGTCGGAAGTCCATACGTGTTCGTGCAAAGTGGGCTCGTAGTACTAACTACGACACGGTGGCTAAAGGTCTGACCATAATCATTTGAGTACGATTCATAAATGTAGCCAGTTCCATCAGCCGCAAACTCTGTATAGGTATCATAAATGCGATCCTGGAAAGGACTACCTTTGTGATTGTCGACGGTCATGAGGGGCTTGTCCTCTAAGGGAAGACCTGTCGGGCTACCGACAACGTAGGATTCAATGACAGGATGACCTGGGAAATTCCAGGATGCGCCGGCATTATGAGTTGAACGGAAGACGTATACAGCGCTTGACTGATCCGGATTATTCGTTACGCCGTTAGGCCCACGCATGAAAACCTGGCAGGACATGTAGGCATTTCCCTTTGTGTCCCAGGCTACCGAAGTGTCACCACCAGCTTGCCAATACTGGCGCGCAACGCCGCCAAAGGCTGTTCCACGAGTGAAGCTCATTGGGACAGTGGTATCGGCCCAATTCTGGCCGTTGATCAAACTGAAGGCGCCATAGCAATTACCGTCGCCCCGACGGTAATCGTTGTCGCTAGCGACGATGTGGGCGGGGTTGTTGGGGTCTTGCGCAATAGAGGTTTCATTGTTCGCCTGCGCGCGCCCCTGAAGATCTACATCAGTCAAATTCAGGCAGTCCTGATTGACCTTGATATTGTTCCCCCGGTTCAGAGGACAGCCATCATCACTGCTAGGAAAATAGTTTCGAGGCTTCGTAGCAGTGCTGCTCGCAAGGTGAGAGTCGAATTCGGAAGATAAGAAGCCGGAAACGAGCCGCTTTTGGATTTTGTTAAGGCTCGGGGCACCCAGGGACTTTGCATTTGCATGTCCAGGGCCAGCACCTACTCCGAAGTATGCCAGGGCGCCGGCAAGCAGCAGCAGAGTTATAGCCGTTGCCGAAATAGCGATTCGTATCGCTCGTTTGTTCATAGACACCTCTTTCATAAGGTAGTTGAATACGGAGACGACGTCGTTGTCAGAACAGATCATTCACCAGATTAAGTATTGCAGAATTGATAGATGTGGAAAAGGTGAAGGGGGTTGTGATCTAGTTAAGATTCGGTTGTGCTTGGCACAAATGTGCCTATTTTTCAAGAGATTTCTATTTGAGATTTTAAAGCACAGCCCAGTTGCTTACTTAGCAGGTAGAGAGCTACTACAATACACAACAGGTGCACGTATTTCGCCGTTGGAGTAGATAAGAAATGTGCCTACTTTTTGGTTGCCTTGAGGGAGAACATCAAGGGCACAAGCTGGCGCTTTTGCTCGTCCTTGAACCTGCTCCAGCCATCTTCTCCCGTCTCCATATCCAAAAAATACTGCCAGCCGCAAAAAGGAAACTCGTGCAAGAAATCAATGGAGAGACCCTCTGAAAGAAGCGCGTTGAAAATATCGCTCAAGCTATGATTCCAGCCGTACTCTCAACTTTATGATACAACATTAGCTCATCGAATCTCACTGATGTGCATGTTTTTGAGTGGAACTCTCACTATGGTATTATGGTAGAGTAAGGAGAGAATGAATATGAATGAACAAGAGGAAGAGTACGACCATTATCGCCAATCTGAATTGGATGAGCCTACCACATCTGCTCATAGTAATCGCTCGCGCTACTTTTTCGCAATGATGAGTTTTCTCATTGCACTTCTTTTCCTCAGTACCTATCTCAACAACTTCTATGATCTCGTTTCCGGTTGGCTTCTCTTGCTCGGCACTTTCGCCTTTGGAGCCTTGGGAGTATTCTTCCTCTGGCCGAATAGTGTATTGAATCGCACAATGAGCACAGGGAGTAACTCCTCGAGCAGCGAAGGTGAGAATAGCTTGAGAGAAGCTGATACAGTTGACAGTTTTGTAGAAGGTGAAGATGCGGACGAGGGTGAGTTGAGTTCGTTCGAACTGCTGGTAGAGGAGGCGCTCAGTTCTATTCCTACTGCGTTTCACGAGAAGATGGAAAACGTACTGGTGCAGGTGCAGTACGAGCCAGACGAAGAGGTGATGCAGCGCGTGGGAATCAAAGTAGGATACACGCTCCTCGGACTCTATGAAGGGGTGCCGTTGACCTCCTATGGCCAAACGAGAGTTCCGCACCCGGAGGTCATTACCATTTATCAGCACTCGATTGAAGCCTATTGCCAAGGAGATCCTGACCGCATGCGCGAGCAGGTGCGGCATACTGTTCTGCACGAAATTGCTCATCACTTTGGCATCGATCATGAGGAGATGCCTATATGGATCCAATGAAGCTATAATGTGATATTACGCCTTCATTGCGCCGGTCCCGTATATCCGCACATCCCTACTCGTGGAGAGTTCACTACCGGCAAGAGCATCTCTTCGCCACACTTGTGTTCCTCGGCGCACGCGTCGCACAACCAACCTTCACCTTCGTAGATACATTGGGAGCACACCTCGGTGGCAGGTTTGCCGCATACCTGGCAAGCAATGAGCGGCGCCTCGTTTCTCGCGAGCACCTGGATGGACTTTCCCTTCGCCGCTCCCTCTCGCTCTGCTATCACCTTCAAGCGCAATTCCGTTGTCGTACCGAAATCATACTCGTGGAAAAATTGCTGCCCTGGACTCAGAATGCCACCCACTTGCACTCGCATGCTTTTGTCGCCGAATTCCGAGTCTGGATAGGAGGCGTAGGAAACTCCGGCAAGCTCAAATTTACTCAGGTGGCCACAGCACTCCAACCAGGTTCTCCGGAGAAAATCATCCAGGGTTTGCAGCGTTGCCTCCGCGGGGAGTTCCAGGTGCATCCAATACTGTTGTGGTTGATCGCGCCCTTCCACCAGGAGATGCACTAACCTGGTTGGCTTTGTTGCTTTTCGGCTGCCTGAGGCGGCAGCCACCGTTCTTTGGGCGCATGTTTCCAGGTGCCTTGTCATCGCGGCTTTACTAAAAACGCCCTGGCAGAACTGACATGTCCCTTTTGAGGATGTCTTGCTCATCTTCCATTCCCTCCTTATTGATTGGTTAGGCTCCTTTAATCCTGTGATAGAGAGGGCGACCCCAAGGGCATTGCCCAGTGAGCCAGGGCAACGGGACGAGGGCGACCATCAAGGCCCGCCACGCTCTTATCCATCGCCCTCGCCCCTATGGCACTCGGCCTCTTGCCTGCCTTTCCAGCTTCGGTTGATGCCTATTGGGCTATACCACGAAGGCACTACGCCAGCCAGTTCGTCTATAGCCCTGTTCAGGCCTCTCCTCTCGATCCTTCTTCGCTCATATCACGAAGGCTCTCCCCTTGCTCATTGGTCAGCGCGCGTCGTCGCTCTTCCACACTCGTTAGTCTATAGCCTTCCTCGGCCACCTGTCAATAACCATGAGCACAGCCTGTTCACTGGTTTTCTGCAGGCGGTGAATGCTGGGGAGTAGTAGGGGTAGGCTTGCCTGTATATTCTTTGAGAAACTGCACAGCAACCAGAGAAATTGTCGAGAGCAGGATGATGTAGAGGGCAATCAAGGTATAGGAAGGGGCAGCGGCGGCAAAGCCACCACCGAATGTTTTGGAGTTCGCCAGCAAATACGTCGCAATGATCGGTGCTGGTCCACCCGCCGTAATCGATGCCAATTGATAGCCCAGTGATGCTCCACTGTAGCGGAGCCGGGTACTGAAGCGCTCCGAGATGAGAGCCGCTTCCGGCCCATACAACCAGGATACGCAGACCCCAAACGAGAAGATGATGGCACAGAGTTGTAGCAGCGGGTTCTTTGTTTGCATAAGAAGGAAGTAGGGGAAGGCAAAGGCTGCCATGAGGATTGTGCCAAGCGTGAACCACAACTTCCGCCCAACGTGGTCCGAGATGAGAGCAAATAACGGCATCAAGGCAAGCCCCACCAGCGAAGAGAATGCGAGACCGGTGTAGACAGCACTTATATCCATTTTCACCACCTGCACGGCATAGGTGAGCACAAAGGAGGTAAAGATATAAAAGGAGGCGGTCTCGCCCGAACGCGCCAGGGTGCACAGGAGAATTTCGCGCCAGTTGTAGCGGAACACATCCAGAATGGGGGCCTTCGAGATATGCTGCTCGTGTTTCACTTTCGTAAAGGAAGGAGTCTCCATGATGCGCAGCCGAATGTAGAGGCCGACAATCACCAGGACGGAACTCTGTAGGAAGGGGATACGCCATCCAATGCTTTCGAAGGCATCTCCGGGGAAGAGGCTCTTAAAGAGCAACACGCTCAACGCGGAAAGGCCCAGACCTATGGCTACACCCGTCTGCGGCCAACTCGTCCAGAAGCCACGGCGACGGTCATCACTGTACTCCAGCGATAACAACACGGAACCGCCCCATTCTCCGCCCAGTCCGATCCCTTGCAGAAAGCGTAGTAGGGAGAGTAACAGAGGGGCAGCAAGGCCGATGCTCGCATAGCCGGGCAGAATTCCTATCAGAATCGTTGCAATCCCCATGAGCAGCAGGGTTGCAGCAAGCGTCGCTTTCCGCCCAATGCGATCCCCAAACCAACCGAAGAAGGCTCCACCAAGCGGGCGGGCGACGAAACCTACAAAGTTGGTACCAAACGACGCGATGATGCCAGCAAAGGGGTCGAGTTGTGGGAAGAACACCGCGGGAAACACCGTCACGGAGAGGAAGCCGTAGAAAAAGAAATCAAACCATTCGATGGCAGTACCGAGCGTGCTGGCACTGATGATCGGCAGCATATACCGTAACGTCACGGGAGTCTCGGGAGTCTCGGGGTTTTCCACGGTATGCACGCGAATGGTTGCCATGAACGATCCTCAATGATGCACATTAACTTTTACATGCTGACTTCTTTATGCTCACTATAGCCGGAGTAATGAGTGAAAATGCATTATCACGTTCCAGGGTTGGATCTATCAGGGTAGGTTACTTGTGAAGGCTCCTGGGAAGCGGCTTCGTACCCGTAGGGGCGGGCGTGGCGTGGTCGATGGGGGTGGACGCTTGCGTCGCCCTGGTGGGAGGATCTCCGACCCCTACAGGACGATGGGCGACGCAAGCGTCCCCACCCCACATCCACACCTCTCCCGCCCCTACGAGACGATCCCCCTTCCCAATTGGCCTTACAAAAAACCTACCCTTTGCCGTCAGTCGGAGGCCGCAAGCACGGCGGGTTCGTCGGCACCGGTTACTGTATACGCCTCGGTACTCGAGATATCGGCATGTGTCAGTTCCTTCAGACCCAATACCGACAAGAACGAGATCACCGCGAGGATGATCATGTAGAACGAAACTCCTACCCATGAACCAGTGCCAAAACCGACAGTGACCCCACTCAGGCCGAGAGCTGTGAGGCTCGTCTTTCCATTGAGCAACAGCACGGCAATAATTGGGGCCAGTCCTCCGGCAAAGGGAGCCGCAAGCTGATAGCCCAACGAGGCGCCGCTATAACGCGAGCGCGTGCCGAAACGTTCCGCGATGAGGGCGGCCTGTGGGCCATACACCCAGGCATGGAAGACGGCCAGCGAGAGGATGACGGCCAGCGAGAAGAGCACTACCGACCCGGTATTCATCAACAGGAAGTAGGGGAAGGCAAAGATAGCCATCAGGACGGCCCCGATCAGATACCAGATGCGCCGGCCAACGCGGTCGGAAAGATAGCCGAAGAGTGGAATAGTGAAAAGCTCTATGACAGCAGCGATAGTGATGCTGTTCAGAACAAGCGCTTTACTCACCCCTATCTTTTCCACACCATAAGTAATCACAAAAACGGTGAAGAGGTAGAACGGCGCCTGCTCGACGAAGCGTGCCCCAGCGCTGAGCAAAATCTCGGGCGTGCTGTGACGGAACGCATCGATGATCGGCGCGGATGCCTCGTGCTTCTGGTTCTTGACCGCCGCGAAAAGCGGCGTCTCCAGGATACGCAGGCGGACGTACAGACCTACAGCAATGAGTATTGCGCTAAGCAAGAACGGGATACGCCAGCCCCAGACGAGGAAGTTGCTGCCGGTAGTAGCAGTGACGATGCTGACCACAACGGTAGAGAGGATCAGCCCGATAGGTACACCCATCTGCGGCCAGCTCGCCCAGAAGCCTCGATTGCTCTTGTGACCATACTCAAGAGCCAGCAGAACGGAGCCGCCCCATTCACCACCGACGCCCAGCCCCTGACATAAGCGCAGGAGCGTGAGAATGAGGGCCGCGGCGACACCCCAGGTGGCATAGCCGGGTAGGATTCCGATGATAAACGTCGCGACACCCATCAACATGAGGGTTGCAATCAGGGTGGACTTGCGACCAATTCTGTCACCAAGATGACCAAAGAGCGCCCCACCAAAGGGGCGAGCGATGAAGCCGACAAGGAACGTAAAGAGAGCCAGGAGCGTGCCGACAAACACATCAGACTTTGGGAAAAAGACTTTCGGGAAAACGAGGGTCGCCATTGTGCCATAGAGGAAGAAGTCGTACCATTCGATCGCAGTACCAAGCGTACTTGAGAAAATAACCGGTCCCATTTTTTGCTGTCCTGCATTAGCAGTAGCCATTGTTCCCTCCAATACTGACCAATAAGGCCGATGTTCTAAAACTTGACGCGGATGAAAAATGATCAAGTTGGAACACACTACAATTTCCTTGTATTCAAGACGGATGAGTAGCTACTCTCATTCTACCCGACGGTGTGTAAATTTCCCGTAAACGGAACGGGAGAGTGTGTAAACAAATATATAAATGTTTTTCATAGCTCTACATTTGCTCAATCCGAGCATTGCATTCCATCGATGTATCAGGCATACTAAAGAAAAAGGTTCACCAATTGCTCCTCGCGAGGATTGCCATGCTGAAAATACTGGATCGAAGCATCACCCTACAGCTACTCCTCTTCTACTGCCTGTTCATCATCCCTCTCATCCTGGGTGGTTTTGAGTTGTATATGTTTCAACATAACGCCTTACAGCAGAGCGCTCAGCGAGCTGACCTGGGACTCGCGAGAGCAATAGCGCTTGAAGTCGAGTCGAATGTACGCGCTGCTATCGAAGAAGATGTAGATTTGTCCAAAAGCCAGGCGGCCAGCCAGTTGAACCTACACCAACTTGGCGCTACTTTTGCTATTGCTAAGCTCTCCTATCCCGATATCAGCCTCTATTTCGTCTGTAATACATCTGGCAACATACTCATCAGCTATCCCGCCAGCCCCAACGCTATCGATCAGAATGCCAGTCCCTGTAACTCTTTCCGGCAAGCATTGCAGCAAGACACGCCGTTTATCTCGCCAGGCAGGGTGAGCACCATCACCGGAACGAATGTTGTCTCTATCGCCACTCATATCACTGGTAGCCGGGGACAATCCATTGGTATCATGATTATTAACCTATCTTTAGAGCAGTTTACCTCTCATCTCTTGGTGGTACGACAGCAATTGAGCAGCAATGACGAGGTACGCATCTGGATTGTAGATGAGGAAGGCAAATCACTGGCCAACACTGAGCGTGTTCCTTTACAAACAAACCTGCTCGCTTCTTTGCCCGGTCTGAAAAACGCGTTGCGGGGAGAGCAAGGCAATCTCATTGCGCGCGAGCAGAATCGCGACTGGTTGTATACGTATCTCCCTATTGCAGGAACGCGTTGGGCAGTGATCGTGCAACGGCCAACCGATGTCACGTTCGCAACGGTTATTAGTTTTCAGAACAGTTTGATTATTGCGCTCGTCATGCTGGTTATTGGCGCGAGTTTCTTCTGGTTTGTCTTGCATGGCTGGATGGTGGCGCCCCTTGCGAAATTAGCGCAAGCCGTCAAGATGATACAGCCCGCTCAAACAGAGAAGGTCACTGATAGTAAACGCCTGGTGCGGGAACGAGGTCGCAGCGATGAGATCGGCAACTTAATCAACGCTGTTTCCACCATGGAAGACGAGATACATTCCTTGTTTCGTAAAAGTGATGAGACGAGCCAGGCTCGACTGCACACGCTGGACGCGATTATGCGCAGTACGGATGAAGGGGTGCTTTTGGAAGACCCAGCTGGACGCATCGTCTATGCCAACTACAATTTCACGCAATTTGTCGGTATCTCACCACAAGAAATACTCCCCGATTCCTTCGATGAGAAGTTGGTAGCGGAAAAACTGCTGGCTCTGATCGAGGATTTGGACGCCTATAATGAAGCGATCCTGCATGCCGAAGATGGCCCATCCGAACTTGAATTTCAGGTACGTGGCTACTATAATCAAGTAGGCCAGCTGGTTCCTGGCCAGCGTGATATCCGCATGCGCCTCTTCCGGGTGCGCGACCAGGCAGGTCAGCTCATTGGACGTGGCAAGGTCTTCCGTGATGTAACGAGGCACAATGAAGCGGAACGGGTCAAGAAGAATTTGCTCGCGATCGTCTCTCACGAACTTCGCACTCCTCTGACATCGATAAAGGGGTACGCCAGCAGCCTTCTGGAGACCGATGTCGAACTTGACAATGCTCTACAGGAGCACTTTCTCCGTCGCATTGTAGAGGAGAGCGACCGCATGGCCGACCTTGTGACAAGCCTGCTGGAAATGTCGCAACTCGAAGCCGGAACGCTCAAGCTCAATCCGTCCCTGTACCGTCTCGAAACGCTGCTTGAACAGGCGATACCCTTAGATGAACGGCAGCGCATGTGTGTGAATATAGCTGAAGCATTGCCACTAGTGTATGTTGATCGACGGCGTGTCGAGGTGGTGCTGCGCAATTTATGGGAAAACGCCCGCCATTATGCTGGATCGGACGCCACCATCGAAATTTCAGCTCGCTGCGAGCGCGATCAAAGCGATGGTGGCTTGTACGTGAGCGTCAGCGATAATGGCGCAGGTATCCCTCCTGAACTCACCGAGCGCATCTTCGACCGTTTCTACCAGGTTGACGGAGGAAGGAAACGGAGCAGCGGTGGAGTCGGTTTAGGATTGGCCATTTGTCGCGGCTTTATTGAGGCACATGGCGGGCGTATATGGGCAGAGAACCGCACAGACGGCGTAGCGGGTGCCGTATTTCATATCTGGTTTCCCGCGAAATTACTGTACACGCGTGATTCCGAGCAGAGTACCTTTGAACTACGCAACGTGTTATAAGCGAGGTGGAAGGCGGTTGGCATATGCCACATGAGAAATACATTTTAGTTGTAGATGACGAACCAGGCATCCAGGATTTCATCCGGCGAAACCTGGAATTACGTTCGTTCAAAGTATTGCTCGCCGACAACGGGCTTGAGGCGCTGGCTCAATTCGATCGAGCGGACGTTGTGCTGGTGATCCTGGATATCATGCTGCCGAAAATGGACGGCTTTGAGGTATGCCGTCGCATCCGGCAGAAAAGCACTGTTCCTATTATCATCCTGACGGCCATGGGAGAAGAGTCCGATAAGATAGCGGCCCTGGATCAGGGGGCAGATGACTACCTGACCAAACCCTTTGGCGTAGGTGAACTACTGGCACGGGTGCGGGCAGTACTGCGTCGTAATCACTGGACCGAAACGCCCACCTCCGAAGGCACCCTGCGTTTTGGGAAGCTAGAGATTGATTTTGAGCAGCGCTTAGTCTGGCGCAATAGCGAACTCGTCAAATTATCGCCCACGGAATTTTCGTTATTACAAGAGTTGGTGCTACATCCAGGCAAACTATTTACCCACGAAGCATTACTCAGGCGTGTATGGGGCACAGAGTACCGGGACGAGACCGAGTATCTCCGTGTCTATGTCGGGCGCCTGCGCCGGAAGTTAGAAGACGATCCTTCCAAGCCTGTTCACCTTTTGACCGAGCCAGGCATTGGATACTACATGGTAAAATAGTTCACCCGATTACTCTTGTATAGGTCTCAACAATAATGCTGCTTGCTTCCTCTTTACCTACAAGCTGTTCTAACGCCTCCTGGTGCTGTCCCAGGGCGTTGTACTTCTGCTCGATGACATTATGGGAAGCAACGGCGGCAAAACCGTGCAGCGCCAGCCGCATGGCTTCGCACTCAAGTTCAATCTGCTTACGCAGTCGCGCAACCTCGCTCATAATCTGCCCCTTCGTTGCCGGTCTAACATAACAAAGTATACCGTTTTAGCGGTACCCTATATATAGGTAACTACTACAATACGTACCATTACAGTGGGATTGTGTCAAGTGGTCATGTTTAGTATCATGGGTTCATCGATTAGCGAAGGGTAGAGAAATATGAGACGCTTGCGCGTAAAAGAAGTCGCACAGGCTAAAAGCTTCACGATGGCCCGGTTACAGAGGGCTGCTGACATCAATCTCAAAACGATTCAGGCGATCTGGCACGATCCGCGCCATAACGCATCGCTGAATACACTGGATAAAATAGCGAAGGTTCTCGGCGTTCCCGTGACCGAGTTGATAGAGGATGTGCCGGAAGATACGCAGTCGGCGCTCAAGAAACCTAAGAAGGTGGCTGAAGATAGCAATACTTATCCCACAGAAGACTCTGCTGGCGCATGAGCGGTGGGCCTTTGGAATATCTGGGGCGCTCACAAAAGTTCGGGGCTCGTTGCTCGTTCAAGGAAGGTGAGACGAACGAACGCGTCGTGTGCCGAATGACCGCACATATCCTCGGAGGGACGCAACTGGTTGCACACTGCGGGGCGATCCGGCTTGCCGAAGAGTTGGCAGCGATTGTCCTTTGTCAAATGAATGCAGCGGACTCCTGGCGGTTTGCCATGTGGCATTCCCGGCAGCGCTGATGAAATGGACGGAGCGATACAACACGCCCCGCAACCAACCCTACAGTCCATGCGTCCGCTCCATTACTCCGCGAGAATTTTCTCGACAACCTGCTTGAGCATATCGTACGGCTGCGCTCCCACCACAAGGTAGCGCTCGGCAAAGATGAGCGCGGGCACGCCACTCAAGCCATATTCACGCGCCAACTCGACATCGGCTGATACTTGTGCGTCGAAGGTTGGGTCTGCCAGAACATCAGTGAAGTTCTCGGTACCGAGGCCGACTTGCTCCGCAATCTCTTTCAACACGTCTGTAGTATCGATCGAGCGGGCTTGCTGCCAGTAAGCTTGCATGACAGCTTTTTGGAAAGCGGCCCCCTTCTCTTGCGCTTCGGCATACTTTTCTGCAATGAGCGCGGGACGACTATTGATACCGCTTGGGCCAACGTTCAAATCCAGGCCATATTGTTCGCGCGCCTTCTTGAGCAGCATTGGACGCGCCGCCTCGATTTGCGCCCGGTACTGTGGTGGCATGGGTGGAGATCCCGCGGGTCGAAGTTCAAACGAACGCCAATGAACGTCAATATCATAGTGTTTTTCAAGCTGCTCCAAACTGGAGGCTACTAAAAAGCAAAAGGGTCAAACAAAGTCGGACCAGACATCGATACGAATAGCCATAATTACTATGCTCCTTCTTTGGCCGTCATGATAATATCGTTGATTTCCTCCACTGACATCGGCTCGATATCAATGCGTTCACCCTCGATGGTCACGAGGAAGATTGATTTGTGGCTCAGAGCGGCTGTATCGGTGTGCAAAAAGTCGTGGAGCACTCTGGCTACGCCTTCAGCTGCTAGCTCCGCTCTCTCTCCGCTCTTGCCAACCTCAATAGCGATCAGCGCGGGAGCCGTGTGGTCCTTTGGCTCGACCAGGTCAACATTCACGTCGTGGATGTGTTTTAGCTGGTGTTCGAGGGTTCTGAGGTGTTCCTTTGTATCGGAAGTGAATTCAACGGTGACTGTGGTATCCATACTTGTTTCCTCCTATGTTCTTTTTTCTATTCTTTTGTCCCTACATGCACCGCCACGATGCCCCCGTTCAAGCGATAGAAGCGCACGTCGCTCCAACCAACCTCCTCCATTAGCACTTGCAACGCTGGCGCGGTAGGAAAATTTGTCAGAGAATTGGGCAGGTAGTTGTACTCTTCAAAGGCTTTGCCGATGATCGAACCGAATAATGGGGCCAGTTTGTAGAAGTAGAAATGGAAAAGGGAACCGAAAACCTTGCCGGGCGGGTGACTGACCTCCAGGCAGATGACGCGCCCTCCCGGCCGCACGACGCGCAGCATCTCGCGAAATCCCTGCCGGATATCGGTTACATTGCGCACGGTGAAGGCGGAGCAGCAGCCATCGACGCTGTTATCCGGCAAAGCGATAGCTTCGGCATCGCCAACGCGCAGTTCAATCTGATCCTGTAGCCCTAAACGGGCTACCTTGGCGCGTCCCAGTTCCAGCATCTCCGGTGTAATATCCAAGCCGATCATTCGTGTTCCCGGTCCAGAGCGACGAATAACGGCAATGGAGAGATCCGCTGTGCCAGCACCGAGATCAAGTCCGAGTTCGCCTGTTCCCAGCGCGAGGTAACGGGCAGCAAATGCGCGCCAGCGTCGATCCAGCCCGAAACTCATTAAGCGATTCATGGGATCGTAAATACGAGCAATGCGTCCGAAGAGACGCTGCACATAGGGGCGTTTGCCGCCCGTCTCGCGAAATTTTTCTTCTAACACTGTTTCAGTCATGTCCTTCGTATCCCGTCCTCTTATCTCTGTAACTTTCTAGCCGATACTTCCTCTCATCGCTGCTGAGCTTATCTAGACGCTCTAGCGTCGTTGCAGCGATGGATTTCAATGTGATCCACCATTCACATGCCAAAGGATCTGGCTAGCGCTGCCACGGCAATGCCGAACGCCAGCATCACGCCAAATTGGAGGTGAAGCTGCGATGTTCGCTTGATGCCAATGACAAACGCTTTGCGGTCCGTTGCGCTCAGTACCGAGCGTACATTGCTAAAGGCCAGGGGAAAGGTGATCCAGACCGCCAGGCTATAGAGTGGGAGCAAGCGGAGCAAGACAAAAAGCGTCACTGCTATGTAACTGCCTAGTAGGAGAAAGGCATGGAAACGCTTGCCAAAGACCTGGCCGAGCCGCACGGGCAGCGTCCGTTTATGTACCACTAGATCGTCCTGATAGTCGCGTACATTGTTCATGTTGAGAATAGCCGTGACCAGGAAGCCGACTGGCACGCTGGCAACAAAGGCCGCCCAGGACCAGCGAGGAAGCTGGACATAGTAGGCTCCCCAGGTCATCAAGAAACCCATCGCAATGTAGACCAGGATGTCTCCAAGTCCACGCGTAGCGAACTTGAAGGGACGCGCGCTATAGAAATAGGCTATAGCCATACCTGCCAGCCCAAACAGGATAATCGCGGGACCGCTGGTATAGATCAGCACCATGCCGAGAACAGCGGCGATCGCAAAGCTGCCAACACCCCCTACGAGTACCTGCACCGCCGTCATTTCGCGACGAAAGATCACCGTAGAGGAACCCAACGATGCGACGGTATCAAGCCCGTAGCGGTGGTCAAAGTATTCGTTGAAGTAATTGGCACCGATCTGTAGAAAGAGGGATGAGAACAAAGCTGCCAGGAAGGTCACGAGCTGAAAGGTACCATCGTAGGCCGCCACCGCTGTCCCTACTAATACTGGACTGACGGCCGCGGTCAACGAGAAAGGTCGCGCGGTCTTGACCCAGACTTTCCATGAGACTGCCGGATTTTTAGCTTTTCTATCTGCTTGAGTATCCTTCAAGCTATTTTCTTGAGTATCCATATCTTTCACCTACCCCTACTACTAGTGCGGCATCCTATTATACACCGCCAGCCAGTTTGTTGCGATCTCTATCTGCGCCTGTTGCAGGGAAATTGCCCCTGAACATACCTGGGCGTGCAGGTAATTCTCGACTTGATCTTTCTCGTGAAAACCGGGCTTGGGACTGGCAAGCTCGGGCCAGAGGTTCGAGATATCGTTTGAGCCGCCTAGTTCCAGGCTGACAAGATGATCAACCTCGTACTGACCAGGCGAGTGGTGCGCTATACCGTACTCGGCGTATACCTGGCTCTTCTCGCTTGTTGGCACATTACGTACCGCGCTGGAGTATCCTGATTGGCAAATGGCATCTTTCGTTCCAGTTGCCAGGAGAGCACCAGGTGTACAGGCCGAATCAGCCAGTCCGTCGTGTGCCATGCATCCGGAGGTTTTGGTTTGCACCCCCCAGTGCGGTACACCCCCAGTCGTACCCGCCGTAGGGGTATTCGGCAGGGCTATGGTTATCGAACTACAGCCACTGAATGCGATCGTTAAAGCTGCGAGCAATCCAAGCAAACAAATGAATTGTTTCATGATTCCTCTTCTCCTTTGTTTTGAAATCTCATCTATTCTACACGTAGAGTATGTTCTCACTCGGATTGCAGCACAAGCCAGCTCGCGTCAAAATGGTGTGTTTTTAAATCCGCCGATTTTATCCAATAGTACAGCATGCCTGAGTTACCCCAACGCATCCCTATGTCATCACCGGTGTCTACTTGCAGGAGCAATTGCCAGTCCATGGCGCCTTTTGCTAGTGCAGTCGCCTTCGGGTCGTCTGTATCGGTCACGCCATTTGAGGCAAGCTGGCATTCCAGACGCATATCATCCTGGATGGTATCAGGGTTACCCAACAAGCGGTGATGCTGAGTGGCGCGGTCGGCCTGATCGGGAAATGTTGAGAGCAGCGTCTCATATTTCTTTTGTTCATCAGCTGTCCAGTCCAGGTTGGGTATCTCAAGCTGTGGCTGCTGAGATAACGTCATCTCGTTTGCAAAGCCCAAAAAACAGGCTTTGAACTGGCTTGTTGCCGGAAGCTGGGCCGGTGCGGAAGTGCGTTGCAGCTTGCTAAGGTCGCCATCCTTGCATAGAACTTGCCAACCTCCGCGATCAGCTGGGTCCGCGCCAAAAGTCTGCTGCTGCGCATCGTAGAAAAACCAGAGCATCCCGCTTTGGGGCAGCACCTTGTCGGTATCATACAGGCACACTTCATCGAGACGTATTTGCGCAATAAACGACTGTGGCAGCCCCTTCAACTCTGGCCACGTTACGTCAGGTGGCAGATCGGGAACGCCGCCAAGCTTCGAGGCTCCAATGTTGATGAGAGACTCATCGGCCTCCGTGGCTAAAAGTCGGATCGACTGCCGCGCCAGCCAATCAATATCCTTTATCACACGTGCTAGTCCTGCCGCGACGAATGCGGCTTGAAGACTTGCTTTATCCATGTACTACTTGTACTCCTTTCGGTATCTCTGTTTCATTGTACGATTACTCTTAATACGCATGAGAATAAAATTTCGTGTTGAACGCTTCTCTCCTCCTGAAGAGTGAATTATATCTCATGTGCTCTCCACCTTCTGCAAGAAAAGAACTGGCTTCATCTTACGTATGCTTATCCTAAAAAATTGTTGAGGCAGCCTGAAGATACGTAATCGAATACGTTGTTTTACGGATGTGTATCCCCGGTTAGCAAGGTAGACTTTGTATAGTGCGGAGTATACGCTTGCGAAATGGTAGTAGCGACAAGAACACAGCACCAGCAAAGAGTACATTTATGATGAAAGCACTCGAAAGGATAAGCGGCACGATGAATAAGCCCAGTGCCAACTATATAGAAAGATGCTCTGACCTCCAGGATGAGCCTTCTGATATATCCGTTCCTGCATCCCTGGTCTCAGCGCCTCCATTGAGTACAATGAAACTGCCAGCGCTTGTAGAGCACTGCATTGATGAAATGAACAAATATCGTCGTGGAGAAGTACCTGACGATACATATGGTTTAGAACTTTTTCGCCGCGCTATGGTAGAGTGTGACAATGATTCGTGGATATGTTTGCAGAAGTGCTTCGGCGAGATCGTCCTTGCGTGGTTGCGCCGCCATCCCAGAAGAGAGGAAGCCTACCGTTATGATAGTGAAGAGAACTACATGGCTCAAGCATTTGCGCGCTTCTGGCAGGCAACCAGTTGTCATCGGAAGCTGGCATTTCCGACGGTAGCTGCCGCTCTACAGTACTTGCGCGCGAGTTTGAACGGCGCCGTTCTTGATACACTGCGCGGCTACGGGCGGTCAAAGGAGACGCCACTGCCAGAGCCAGGTTTCCTGGAGGAGCCATTGGTGGAAGAGCCTGAGGAAATAAGCGAGTTGTGGGAAGTTATTCAAAGTTTACTTCCCCACCCTCGCGAGAAGCGCCTGGGGTACCTGCTCTTTTACTGCGGTCTGAAGCCCAGAGATATTGTTCGTTACTGTTCTCAAGAGTTTAGCGATGTGCGGGAAATATACGCCCTTCGTCGCAATATTATGGAGCGTCTCATGCGCAACGCGGATCAAATTCGCTGGCGCATGGGAGTCGAAGGGGCAGACGTCTAGCGTCGTTGCAGCGCAGCATTACAATACGGAAAGCAAAGCACGACATTCGTTTGAAATAATACAAAGAGGAGACTAATCTATATGGCAGAGAATATATCACTTGGTACACCTGACCACATTGGCGGTCCCAGGGTTCCTGTTGTAAGTCCGCAGCTCATGGACTTTGGCACCCTTAGCCGAGGGAGCAAGAAAACGGTGCAAACCGTAGTTGCGAACACGAATACGAGTTTGTCAATGAATTGGAGCGCGGACGTGGGAGGGGCAACCTGGTTGTCGTTGGATATTAACCATGGAACGATCAAGCCTGGTCACCAGCAGCTAGTCAATGTGACGGCTGATAGCAGCGCACTCTCGCCAGGGAGTCATACCGCTATACTGACGATACGTTCTAACACGGGTACTACAACTTCACAGATCTCTGTAGTTGTAAACTGACTGACGACATATAAACGGGCGTCAAACTGCATGAGGAGTGCTTCGATTTGAAGCGCTCCTTCCTTTGTTTTCTCTTGTACATCACAATCCCCTCGCGTATACTGTATTTCTACGAGAGAAATGAATCAAGGGAGGCAGACATGCCCGAGCGCGCTAGCAATCGCGTAGGACAGCAACTAGGCAATTACCGCATACTCCGTCTTTTGGGACGGGGAGGCTTTGCCGAAGTCTATCTCGGAGAGCATGTTTATCTTCACGCCCACGCCGCGCTCAAAGTGCTCCAGGTCGTGCTCAATGACGAAGATATTGACAACCTGATGGTAGAGGCACAGACACTTGTTCGCCTGACCCATCCCCATATCGTGCGCGTGCTCGATTTCGCGGTTGAAAATGGCATTCCCTTCATAGTGATGGAGTATGCTCCCAAAGGAACGCTGCGCAGGCGCCATCCTCAAGGGTCGCGCCTGCCTCCTGAGACCATTCTTCCTTATGTACAGCAAGTAGCTTCCGCTTTACAGTATGCCCACGATCGGCGCTTGATTCACCGTGACGTCAAACCAGAGAACATGCTACTTGACTCTCAAGACCAGGTTCTGCTCTCTGACTTCGGCCTGGCAATGCTCAACCCACAAACAGTTGACAACAGCACCCATAAGATGGCTGCTTCCTTTGTAGGTACAGCATCCTACCTGTCACCTGAACAGCTGCAGGGGAAGCCACAGCCAATGAGCGATCAATATGCTCTTGCTGTCGTAGTCTACGAGTGGCTCTGCGGCAAGCGACCGTTCAGTGGTTCTCCTATCGAAATTGCGATGCAGCAGATCTCGGTACCTCCTCCATCACTGCGCGCGCAAGCGCAGAACCTTTCACCAGCGCTCGAGGAAACCGTACTGCGCGCGCTCGCCAAAGACCCGCGACAACGTTTTGCCAGTGTGCAGGATTTTGCAATCGCTTTTGAACGCGCTTGTCAAGACGCTGGGCACTCGGTCTCAACCGTTTCTACCTCTACAGGTACAGGAGGCGAAAAATCCCAGTACGCTATAAAACCAGAGCCTATATGGAAAGTGCCGACGACCTTTACGCCGTTGATTGGGCGCGAACAGGACGTAGTCGCTCTATGTGAGCTACTGAAGCGTCCGGAGGTTCGCCTGGTAACGCTGCTGGGCACTGGTGGGATTGGGAAAACGCGCCTGAGCTTTCAGGTTGCTAAAGAGATGCGTGCACACTTCGCCGATGGTGTCTGTGTTGTTCTCCTGGCGCCTGTGACTGAACCCGACCTGGTGATTCCTACCATCGCGCAAGAGATGGGAATCCAGGAGATAGGCGGACAACCCATCATTGAATCGGTGAAGGTCGCGCTGCGAGAGAAGCACTTGCTCCTCTTCCTGGATAACTTTGAGCAGGTTGTGGCAGCAGCTCCGCTCATAGAGGAGATACTGGCGGCCTGTCCTCATGTGAAGATAGCGGTGACGAGTCGCGCTGTGTTGCACCTTAGAGCAGAATACGAATTCCCAGTGCCGCCGCTGGGGCTGCCCAACCTCAATCAATTACTAGAGAACGAGGCGCTGACCGGGTATTCCGCGGTCGCGCTCTTTGTGCAGCGTGCCAGAGCCGTCCTGCCCACGTTCCACTTGACAGAGGCCAATGCACATATTGTCGCGGAGATATGCGTGCGCCTGGATGGGTTGCCGCTGGCGATTGAACTGGCTGCCGCGCGCACCAAGCTGCTACCGCCCCAGGCCTTACTCGCGCGCCTCACCCAGCCTCTACAAGTACTCACTGGGGGAGCGCGCACGCTGCCACCACGACAGCAAACACTGCGCAGTGCGCTCAAGTGGAGCTACGACCTGTTAGAGCCGGAAGAACAACAGCTCTTCCGGCGGCTCACCGTCTTTGTCGGCGGCTGGACGCTGGAGGCCGTGGAAGAAATGGGCAAACTCATCAATTCAGCAGAGAATAGTAATCTTTCTACCCTCGACGGTGTGGCTTCTCTGCTGGATAAAAGTCTGCTGTTACAGATCGAGCCGGAGGGGGAGGAACCTCGCCTCATCATGCTGACGACTATTCGCGAGTATGGGCAGGAATGTCTGAGAGACAACGGAGAAACTGAGATTACCCAACGTGCCCACGCGCACTATTATGTAGCACTTGTCGAGGAGACTGAGCCACACCTCAAGGGAAAGCAGCAAATTCAGTGGTTGACGCGCTTAGAGATCGACCAGAAGAATCTGCGCGCCGCGCTGGCATGGCTTATCGAACACAAGGAGACAGAGTTGGCCTTGCGCTTCTGCGCGGCACTCTGGCACTTCTGGTACCTGCGCGGTTATTGGAGCGAAGGACGGCGCTGGTTGGAAGCAGCGTTGGGGCAGCCACAAAAGACTGCTGCTAGCCTTGCGCGAGCCAGGGCGCTTTGTGGCGCTGGGAATCTGGCCTACTACCAGGTTGACGACGCTGCGGCGCGCCCCTTGTTGGAGGAGAGCGTGACTCTCTGTCGCTCTCTAGGTGACAAAAGAGAACTCGCCAATGCCCTGGGCGCGCTAGGCGTGTTGATGCAGGACCTGGGAGATTTTGAGTCCGCGCGACCGCTGTTAGAGGAAAGCGAAACCCTTTTAAGAACGTTGGGAAGTAAGTGGGAGCTTTCCAATTTGCTGCGCAAGTTGGGGCAACGAGCACTACAAGAACGCGCTCCCAAACGGGCGAAAACGCTGGCTATGGAGGCTCTCACACTCGCACAAGAACTGGGTGATAATTCTCTCATCGCTACGACATTCGCTACTCTGACGAATATTGCAGCATTGGAGGGTGACCTTGCACAGGCAATTGCTTATAACTCGCAATGCCTTACGCTTGCACGAGAGTTGGGCAACAAGTATCTTTTAGCGATAGCGCTACAGAACTTGGGCTACTTCGCGGCGCTGCAAGGCGATTTATCGCAAGCGGCAAGCGCCCGGGAGGGCCTGACGATCATGCGGGAGTTGGGCGAAAAGGCCTTTATCGCTATTGCGTTGCACAGTGTGGGATACGTCACTACACTGCGAGGCAATCTTATAAAAGCCAGTGCATTGTTTCGTGAAGGCTTGACCCTCTCTCAGGAAATCAAGAACGAAGCTGAGATTGGCTGGCATCTCTTTGGACTGGCCTTAGTAGCTGTAGCTGAGGGTCGGTACTGGCGGGCGGCACACATGCTCAGCGCGGTAGAAGGACGGCTAGACATCAACGCGGATATGTTCAATGTCGAACGCGCTGACTACAAACGGGCCAGGCAAAATGTGCGCACGCATCTAGGTGAAAAGGCTTTTGAGGAGGCACGGGTCAGTGGGCGTACTATGGCGCCAGAACAACTTTTGACCCTGGAGGAGCAGGCTAGCGTTCACAAGAGAGAAGTGGCGGTAAACCATGCGCCCGCTCCCGTCTACCCTGATGGGTTGACCGCGCGCGAGGTGGAAGTACTGCAGCTGCTGGCACAGGGCTGGACCGATACGCAAATTGCCGAGCAGCTGGTGATCAGCCCGCGCACCGTCAGCACGCATCTAACCTCCATCTACCGGAAGATTCAGGTTACTACCCGCAGTGCAGCCACACGCTATGCGCTGGAGAAGAAGCTGATGTGAGGCTTCGAGTAGGGTAGATGGCCAGATCACAACCGCCAAGGTCATCCTTTCTACTACCTCGTCAACTCCTCAAAACGATCGATATCCCCTCTTACAATATTCAGGCTTGCCCGCCAGAAGTCAGTCGAGTGGATATCGATGCCGAATTGTGCTGCTAGCGTCGCGGCATCCGCCAGGCCCGTCGAAGACAGCAAATCATCATATCCCTGCTTGAACTTCTCGGGGTCTTGTTGATATTGCGCGTACAGGCCAAGACCAAAGAGCAGGCCGAACATGTAGGGATAGTTGTAGAACGAGGACTCTGTACTGTAATAGTGGGGCTTCATGGCCCACATATACGGGTGTAATACGGACTCATCCAACCCGTCACCATATGTCTCGCGCTGCGCCTCTAGCATCAGATAATTGAGTTCATCAATGGATAATTCACGCTGTTGGCGAGCCTCAAAGAGGCGCTGCTCAAAGAGAAAACGGCTGGTGATATCGACCACCACCTGGCAAGAGCCTTGTAGTGACGCCTCCAGGATCATGATCTGTTCCTGCTTATCCCCCTTGCGCAATGTCGCCTCGCGAATAATGGTTTCGCAGAAGATACTCGCCGTCTCCGCCAGAGTCATTGGCGTATCTTGTTGTAGCAGCGTGCGGTGCGCCAGGTTGAGGTTGTGATAGCCATGGCCCAATTCGTGCGCGAGGGTACTCACCCCGCCATAAGAGGGTTTATAGTTGGCAAAGATGCGTGACTCATCCTTGCGCAGCGGTGTGCAATAAGCTCCATCAACTTTTCCCGCGCGTGGCTCGGCATCGATCCATTGTTCGCGAAAGGCCCGCGCCGCGAAGCCTGAGAGCCTGGATGAATAGGTGCCGAATTGCTCAATGATGAACCTGGCTGCTTTATCGTACTCCCATATTTTATCGCTCTTGCCCACAGGTGCGAACAGGTCGTACCATGCGAGTCGAGGTAAACCCAGTACACGCGCTTTGGCATGGAGATAGCGCCGGAAATCGGGGAAAGACTCACGGGCTGCTGTCAGCATGGCATCAAGCGTTGCGCGATCGATATTACTATTAAACAAAGATGCCTCTAGTGGGGATTGCCAGCCGCGTTTCCTCGCCAGTACATTGACCTCGCCCTTGATACTATTGAGTGCTGCTGCCAGGGGAACCGCCGCCTCTTTCCAGCCAGCTAGTTCGGCTTCATAGGCGCTTCTGCGCACATCGCGGTCGGCCTCATCAGCCATGTTGCGGACTACACTCATGGGGAGTTCTTGGATCTGACCATCTACTTTCACCGGCACCAGCAGCTGCGATGTTACATCACTATGCAACTTGCCCCATGCAGTGCCACTGCTGACATTCAGTTCGGAAGCCAGCGCTTCTTCGGCAGGGGTCATCAAGTGTGCGGCGCGCAATTTTGCTTTTCTTAACATATAAGCATGTTCGCGCGCAACAGTCGAGCGGTCAATCAACGCATCTACATCCAGCGAACCAATCCAGGCTGCGAGGCGCGTGCCAAGTTGCCTTAGCGTCACCAGGGACTTTTGTAGCTCACTCATTTTTGCTTGCGCAAGGCTATCATGTGTATTCGTAGTGATAAAGCACATGATATACGTGCTCAAAGTCGAGGTAGCTTCCAGCACCGCGTTAAAGCGCTCAATGATGATCTCAAAAGTCTTTATCGTTTCACCGCTTTGCGGAGCAGTCGTTTGCCCCTCGATGTAGCGCGTATCGAAGAGATGAGCAAGTTCATCGATACCCTGCACAACGCTTGAGTAGCCTCGCGCAAATTCATGCGATTCCATACTGGGGTAGACGACAGTCATATCCCAGTGAGGCAACGTGCTGACAATATTCATAATAACCATACTCCTTTGTAACATCTGTATACCCCCTGTCTCGATTCGTTCGCAGGAACATGACAAATACACTTGATCTCGTTGCCGGCGGAATCTTCAACGTACCTGACCTGGCACATGAGGTCAGGCTACTTCCCTCAGTTCAGCAGGCTTAAAATGTCTATTCAAGTAATAAGACGATAACATGCTGTGTGCCAGGCGTGGAAGGCAATTTCTCCTTAGGGGGTAGTATCGCACAGAGTTAGGGTAATGGCAAATTCCCTGCTCGTAACCTGTAGGGGCGCCATTGATTGGCACCCGCCTGAAGTGCTGGTGCAGGGCCATCCGGGCGCCAATCAATGGCGCCCCTACAGCTATCAGCGACAAATAAACTCGACCTCGTTCCCATCGGGATCATCGATGTACATGGTCCGACTAGCGAGGACAGGATGTTTGCCGTCTCGCGGTTCATACCCAGCAGCGACAAATGCCGCGTGTTGGGTATCGAATGCTTCTTCTGGAAGTTCCAGAGCCAGGTGGTGAAGCTGGTAACCTGAAGGTGCAACTTTCACCATTTCTGTTTTGGGCACCAGCACGATCATCTGCGGAATACCAGCGTTGCCTTCGCCCACCTTAAGAAAAACGTTAGGAAGTGTGGATGGCGAAATGACTTCCAATCCCAGCAAGTCACGATAGAATTGCAGCGATCGCTCTTTGTCAGTTGCCCAGAGCACAATCTCAGAGATACCTACGACATATTTCATGACAGCATATCCTCCAAACCAGCGCGACGCGAATGTCAAAATGGCGCATTTTCATTGTACATCATTTTGCTTGTGCTTCTGCACCCATTCCTGGCCGTGCAGTTTCTTACCGATCATTGTATAATTTAAACTACATTTTTCCTTACCCGTGGAAGTTTTGCATGCTATATAGTTGAGGCAAACAAAAACACAGCCTCCCTGCCTTCTGCTTGACAGCAATGATGACAATCGGTATAGTAGGCTTGGCTGATTGTACGCTTCTACACGCCTACAGGTAAGGACAGGTCATTACAATGGCATGGCTGTCTCTATCTTGTTTGCGTGTCCAGGATACATTCATTTCATTCATTCTCTTTTATGTAATAGATTAAACATATCAGGCGGAACTTGTTTACCCCAGCAACTACGTTGCCTCTGGGTAAGAGATCATTTTTGCATCATCTCTTTACAACTTCGCCTGTGGGCGACCAGGTTGTTGAAGTACCGCTTCGATTGAACAGGCGCCCCATATAGTTGGAGGTAAGACCGACGTGTCGCCAACAATAATCGTCTTAGCCCTTGTAGCAATTTTGGCAATTTTGGCAATAGGGGCCGGTATGGCTCTTCGAGCTGGCTATCAATATGGGCGAGAACAAAATAAAGCGCACTATGAAGAACTTTTACTTGCTGAAAAGGAAGCGAACGAGCGCAAACTTCTAGAAGTCCAGGCACAGCAACGTGAAGCTCTTCATGAAGCGCGCGATGAAACCGCGCATTTACGTACTACTATGGAACGTGAAAATACGGAGCGGCGTACTGAGTTACAACGCCAGGAGCGACGCATCCAGCAGAAAGAAGAGTCTTTTGACCGCAAGGTCGACGCGCTTGAACAACGTGAGCGTAAGCTTGCCGCGACTGAACGCCGTCTCGAGCAGTCTCAGGAGGAGTTAGCGAAGCTCAAACGCCAGCAACTCGGCGAGATAGAGCGAATTGCGCAACTGTCAGTCGAGCAGGCACAAGAGTTGTTGCTCTCGCGTATTGAAGATCAGGTTCGTACAGAAGCTGCCCATCGCGTGCGCTTGATCGAAGAGCAGGCGCGCGAAGAGGCGGATACTCGAGCGCGCGAGATCATTACCCTCGCTATTCAACGCTGTGCATCAGACCAGGTGGCCGAAGCGGTCGTCTCGGTTGTACCCCTGCCCAACGATGAAATGAAAGGGCGCATCATCGGACGCGAGGGTCGCAATATTCGCGCACTTGAGGCTGCCACCGGTGTTGATCTCATCATCGATGATACTCCAGAGGCTGTGATTCTTTCCGGTTTTGACCCCGTGCGCCGAGAAGTTGCGCGCCTCGCCCTGACCAGGCTTATTCTCGATGGACGCATCCATCCCACGCGTATTGAAGAGGTTGTCGCCAAAGCAAGGCAGGAAGTGGATGCTATTGTGCGTGAAGCAGGTGAACAAGCCGCTATGGAGGCCAACGTTCATGGCCTCCAACCGGAACTGCTTAAAATTATCGGACGGCTGCATTTCCGTACGAGTTACGGACAGAATGTGCTGGCGCACTCGGTGGAAGTTTCGATATTGGCGGCGACGATGGCTCACGAGCTAGGTGCCGATGTCAATGTCTGCAAGACAGCCGCGCTGCTGCATGATATGGGTAAGGCTATTGACCAGGAGGTCGAAGGACCTCACGCCATCATTGGTGGTGAAATAGCGCGTCGTTTCGGCAAATCCCCCAAAATAATTCATGCGATGGTAGCACATCACGCGACCGAGTCCGAACCCCAATCGCTGGAAGCGGCCATCGTACAGGCGGCGGACGCGATTTCAGCGGCTCGTCCTGGCGCTCGGCGTGAAACCATCGACCTGTATATCAAGCGCCTGGAGGCACTTGAGAGTATCGCGAACTCGTTCACCGGCGTGGAAAAGTCGTTTGCCATCCAGGCTGGTCGCGAGGTTCGTATCATCGTTAAACCTGAAGAAATTGACGAGTTTGCCGCGAATCGCCTGGCCAGCGACATCGCCCATAAAATCGAAGAAAACCTTGACTATCCTGGGCAGATCAAGGTCTGTGTGGTTCGCGAAACTCGCTCTGTTGATTACGCCAGATAGCGCAAATACTCTATTTGCCTATTTTAGAAAGTGAAAGTGTCTTTTATTATGCCCAATTATATTGATCTGCATACCCATTCAACAGCCTCGGATGGTATCTATTCGCCGACAGAACTGCTGCACCGCGCAAAAGATATTGGGCTACGCGTAGTAGCATTGACCGATCACGATAGCACTGATGGACTGCTTGAAGCCACGCAGGTGGCCAGCAGGCTGGATATCGATCTCATTCCTGGTATCGAAATCAATACAGATGTGGCTGGCGGCGAAGTGCATGTCCTGGGGTACTTTCCCGAATATGAGCGACCGGCATTTCAGGCCGTACTCAAAGTGTTGCGCGACGCTCGCGAGCGACGCGGACAGCGCATGGCCGAGCTTTTGAATGAACAGGGCATCGCGGTCTCCTGGGAGAGGGTACGCGAAATTGCCCAGGGGTCTGTCGGTAGACCACATGTTGCCAAGGCACTGTTGGAGGCAGGGTACGTCAAGACCATCGGTGAAGCCTTTGATACATATATCGGCAAAGGCTGTTACGCCTACGTGCCTCGCTACAGGCTCACGCCAGTTGATGCTGTACGCCTCATCGTTAGCGCCAACGGCCTACCTGTCATCGCCCACCCGGTCGAGCTTCCCGGGCTTGCAGAGCTTCGTAACTGGCTACCAGAGTTGTGTGAAGCGGGTATGGTCGGCCTGGAGACCTACTATGGCCCCTACACGACCGAAGAGGAACAGGCCCTACGCGCTCTTGCCGAGGAGTTCCATCTCATCCCCACTGGCGGCACCGACTTTCATGGTCCTGGCATTCATCCCACTCCCCTCGGCGGCAGGCCCGTTCCGCCTGAAGCTGTCGAGCGCCTGAAAGCCGAGGCGGCGAAGCGGCGCGGCAAAACGCCTCCCTCGTTCGAGCTACCTCCTCCCGTCGAGGAAAAATAAAAATATGCAGGATGAGCTATTTGTGCCTCTGGCACAAATAGCTCATCCTGCATATAAAACCTGTTACCGCAGCGTCTCTCTTCTTCCAGCGTCGCGCCAGCGGTTCACCGTTTCATCGGCTTCTACTGCTGGTCGCCTGCGTAACTTTTCGGCCTCGATGTGCTCATCGGTCAGCAGGCTTCCTACAAGCGCTGCTATCTGCTCAGTGGAGGGAGGAGCCTCGCTTTCAAAAGCGGACTCCAAAGCATCCCCTTGCTTCGGCTCCAGGGCATCCCTTTGCTTCGGCTCCAGGGCATCCCTTTGCTTCGGCTCCAGGGCAACCGCAAGGGTTGCCCGTACATTTTGGGTGTCCCATTCTTCGGCTACAAAATCAGTTGAGAGGTCGCCAGCGATGAAGCGTGGGTGGTGCATTAGCCAGCGTGCGAAGGGAAGGGTTGTGCGCACGCCGACAATCTGGTACTCCGAGAGGGCGCGCCGCATGCGTGCGATTGCCTGGGAACGATCTCTGCCCCACACAATGAGCTTTGCCAAAAGCGGATCGTAGAACAGCGGCACCTGCAATCCCGCATAAAGGCTGCTATCGACACGCACTCCGGGACCCGACGGCTCTTGTAATGCCTGAACGGACCCCGTTGCTGGCAAAAAGCGATTCTCTGGATCTTCCGCAGAGATGCGGCACTCGATCGCGGCGCCGCGAAACACGATATCTTGTTGGGTGAATGAAAGAGGAAGGCCAGCTGCGACACGGAACTGCTCCTGCACGAGATCAATACCTGTGTACCATTCTGTTACAGGGTGCTCGACCTGAATACGAGCATTGACTTCCAGGAAATAAAATGTGCGATCTGGCCCCAGCAAAAATTCCGCCGTCCCAGCATTCACATAACGAATGGCCTGCACCAGGCGCACAGCCGAAGAGCTAATCTGTTCGCGCAACTCATCATCCAATACAGGTGAAGGAGCTTCCTCGATCAGCTTCTGGTGGCGCCGTTGTATACTGCACTCTCGTTCGCCTAAATGCACGACATTGCCATGAGTGTCAGCGATGAATTGCACCTCGATATGACGCGCGGGAGAGACAGCTTTCTCCATATAGACGCGTCCATCTCCAAATGCACTTCTGGCCTCGCTGCGCGCGGTGCGCAGGGAAGAGAGCAGGTCTTTGGGATCGCGCACAAAGCGAATGCCTTTTCCACCTCCCCCGGCTGCTGCCTTGAGTAAAACGGGATACCCCAACTGTTCAGCAGTCTCCGCGAATGCCGTGTCATCTCCTTCGTCGGTCATCGCGCCAGGTACAATTGGAACGCCCGCTGCCTGCGCGGTTCGACGAGCAGCGGTCTTTTCTCCCATTGCACGCTGCGCCTCTGCTGAAGGTCCAACAAAAATAAGACCTGCAGCTGCGCAGGCATCAACAAAGTCGGCATTTTCCGATAGGAAGCCATAGCCAGGGTGAATTGCCTCTGCCCCTGCATACTGCGCGACTTCGATGATTTTCGGAATGTGCAAATAGCTCTGGGATGCTTGAGATGGACCAATATGATAGGCTTCGTCAGCCATACGCACATGTAAAGCGCTGCGATCAGCGTCACTATAGACGGCAATAGAGGTCAATCCCAAATCACGACACGCGCGAATGATCCGCACAGCAATTTCGCCTCTATTAGCGATAAGGACCTTTTGAAATGGCCACGAGGAAGCAACAGAGGAAGTAACAGGGGCGGGTGCAAACGAATTCATGGATGCTCCTTCCCAGCGCTGATAGTTCTTTTGGTGATAGTATAGCATCATTGATCACAGCAAAACCAACCCAAACCAGACCCAAAAATCTTGCTCTGCTAGAAACCTCTTTGTGCAACAGCTTTTCTTTTTATTCATACTAGGAAAATCAGGTAGTTTCACTACCCAAAAGTGTTATTTTCTGCTGAAGTGATGTACACTATCTTAGGAGTAATGTTCCCGGGGGGGGTCTTTGTCATGCCATCGCTGTTGTTCAATGGTTATTTGGAAGAGCGCACAAGTTACGTGAGATCGCGTGCTGCTTGAGAAGGGTTTGAAGTTGTCATGTTAAGATTTTTTAGCAATATCCCTATTTTCCGTCGCCTCTTCATAGCGTTCGCAGTAGTAGCGGCAATACCAAGCATTGTGATTGTATTGCTGGGCAACTTTTATCTTACTTCGCTGAATAGCCACAGTCAGGCAATACAAACCAGTTTTACCGCCCAGAGTATCGCTTCTGAACAACTCAGAAACCTGCAACTCATGAACGCGCTCACACAGACACGCCACGATCAACTCATTGCCAGTTTGAGTGGCAATATGAAAGATCCATCGCTGTCTACCTCAAGAGCGTCGATAAGCACGGATATAATACGTCGCCAGGCAGACTTCAGCCAGGCATTAGCGGATTACAAAAACAACTATGAGGTAGCTGATTCCAGCAATATGAGCAGCGTGCGTGCCAGCTTATTGAGTGAGAACCCCGCAGCTGCAACGCAACTCATTAACGATCAACAGGCGGCGATCAGTAATGTGGTTAACAAACAATGGCCTGCTTATAAAGCATTACAAAAGAATGTGCTAGACCAACTCCAGGCATTGGATAATGCTCTGCGCCAGGGTAAGGTGTTTACTGCAGCTCAGAAAAATCAGGCTTTCGCGGATACCAGCACAACGTTGCTTCGAGCCAACTCTGCCTTTACTGATCTCAGCAATAGCTGGCAGCGTGTAGCTAATGACGCGGTGGGTATGGGTAAGTCCGTGACGGCTACCGGGACTTCACAAACACAGCCTATTCTGATATCGACAACTATTGCGGCCTTCTTCATCATCCTTATGGTTCTCGCTACTGGATTTGTAGTGAACCTCACCATCACACAACCTTTGCGCCAGTTGGCTACACTAACAAGGCGTATCGCTAAGGGTGATACTAGCGCCCGCGCACGGATGGCGGGCCGAGACGAGATCTATCTTGTTGCGACCTCTATGAACAATATGTTGGACAACATTGTACGCCTCATTCAAGAAACACAGGCCCAGCGTGATAACCTACAAGCGCAGGTCGAAAAGCTGGTCAGTGAAGTCAGTGGCGTTGGTGAAGGAGACCTTAGCGTACAGGCAGAAGTTACCGCCGACGCACTCGGCGTTCTGGCCGACTCGTTTAACTACATGGTGGAAGAGTTAGGAAGCCTGGTGGTGCGTGTCAAGACTGTCGCCCACGAGGTCGAGAGTTCAACGACAGCGATCTTCGACCGCCTGACGCAACTGGTGGAGACAGGAGACATTCAACTCAGCCAGATCTCTAGCGCTGCCGTAGAAGTGGAGCACATGGCCGATTCAAGCCACCAGGTAGCTGACCGCGCACAAGTCCTCTTTACCGTGGCTCGTGACGCGCGTCAAAGCGCGCAAGGCGGACGCGAAGCAGTGCAGCAAGCTGTTGAAGGTATGGGACGTATCCACGAAAACGTGCAGGAAACCTCCACGAAGGTACAAACACTTGGTGAGCGCTCGCGTGAAATCAATAATATCGTCGAGGTCATCTCTGGTATTGCACATCAGACGAACCGCTTAGCACTTGACGCCGCTATCCAGGCGGCTATGGCTGGTGAGAATGGCAAAGGCTTCGGGGCAGTCGCGGCAGACATCCGCCGCCTCGCTGAACGAGCCAAGGATCAGGCAAGTATGATTGGACGCATCGTTCGCGGCGTCCGTGAAGAAATTGGGGCAGTTGCTGTTTCCATGCAAGATACCGAGCGAGAAACATCCTCAGGAACCAGGCTTACTCAGGAAGCAGGTGTTGCTCTGGAATCCATCTTCTCAGCTGTTGAGCAGCAGGCCAGGGAAATTGAGAATATCAACCAGATGGCGGCACAACAGTTGCAATCCTCGAGCAATGTCGTGCAAATTATGCGAGGCATTTCAAGCACAACACAACAAAGCACGATGAGCACCCGCGAAGCTTCTCATAACATGGAACGTTTGGCACGTCTGGTTGAACAGTTACGCGCATCGGTAGAAGCCTTTAAGCTGCGCGAAAACCAGGGGTACTACATTCCCCCAACCTCAAATGTTAGTGCCACTCCGGTGAATGACCAGGATAATAATCTATCGGTCAGCGGCATCTTCCGTACTGTTACCTCAACCGCTCTTCCTTCAGGTATGAGAGGACAAAATGCTTTGCCACCAGGACATACCACTGGTCCTTTCGCACCCTTCTATCCAGTGACGCCCAATCCACAAGATGGAGAATGGGAAAGACAACAAATGCAGCCACGGCCCGAAGAACAATGGTATGGTGAACAATATAATCAGCATACAGGCAACGGCAGCAGAAACAGGTAAGTTTCGTAGAGAGACAAAAACGAGGTAGTCCACTTTATATGGACTACCTCGTTTTTGTCTCTCTTTACGATTTATCTATAACTATTTCGTTATAGATAGCATCCATATCCCCTATCCGATTTCATAGACTTTCATCATGAGAGCCTGTTAGACTTAAAGTAAGCAAACAGTATCGATGACTCTTACAAAAATGTAAGAGTCAGCAATTTTCTATCAACGAAGATGAGACGCTTTTCAGGAGGCTACCAATGATTGCACAGCGAACTATGATCACAGAAAATAGAACTAAAGACGATGGTGCCGCGGTTCGCGAGGCCATGCGATTACTTTCATCGCAGCCCTCAACACAGCGATGGGTCTGCGAAGTATGTGGTATGATCCATTCTGAAACTGCGCCTGTTGAATGTGATAGCTGTGGATCGCCAGCACTCGTGCAACATCTTGACTCCACCCGCGAAATGAATAGCCACTGGTAATCTATATCCAGGCAAGCAATTCGAGCTTTGCCCCTAGAAAAAGAGATACCCATAAAGTCATGCACTGCACAGCTTATGGGTATCTCTGTTCTTAGCAGTTGAAGTCTAATCGTCATTAATGCCTTTGACGTACCGACTCGTACAATATAATTCCTGTCGCCATAGCTGCATTCAAAGACTCCACACTGTTCGCCAGGGGAATAGAAATTGAGAGAGTCGCCAATGCTCTGGCCTCTGCTGATGGACCTTGAGCTTCATTGCCGATAATGAATGTGAAAGGTGCCTTTAAATCCTGCTCGTAATAGATATGTGGACTACCAGCTTCAGCCAATAAGACGCGTGGACTATCGGCACAGTGTAGCGCCATCCTCTCCGCGATAGTCTCCCACGAGAGATTTGTCTCAATCGGTAAAGCAACATGCGCACCTGCCGCCGATCGCAGGACCTTGGGATTAAAGCAATCAACACAGTTAGCAGTCAGTAACACCTCGTGGACATCAGCAGCGAGGGCCGTTCGCAAAATAGTGCCCATATTGCCAGGATCAGCAAGATTGTCGAGAACGAGGAGAACGGGACGCAGCGCCGGGGTACGTTTTGCGTATATTTGTGATGGCTCGAATAGTGCAAGAGGTAGCACACTCACCACGCCCTGGGATGTTTGTGCGTCACTCAACGCATCCATCACCCGTTCACTCACCTCTATCAATTGATCGTCAAACAAACCCGTTGTATGTACAAGTTGCTCAAGCAGCGCTTTTCCCTTCGTCGTGCGTTGCAATAACCCTGGCTGGTAGTACACCTCTTGTGGCACGATACCGGCATGTAACAAGGCTTCAAGAAGGTGTGGCCCCTCCATCAAGAAGAGGCCGCTTTTTTTGCGGCCTCTCGTTGTATATAAGTCTGGCAATTTGCTAACGCGTGGATTATGAGGGCTAGTAATGAGCATTGGCTCTCAGCCTTACTTGATCGTCTCCAGGGCGGCCTTCACCAGGGTACCAAATGCTACCTCATCGTGGACGGCCATCTCGGCGAGAATCTTGCGATCGACGTCGATGTTGGCTGTATGGATCGCGTGCATCAACTTGCTGTAGCTGACGCCATACATACGTGCAGCCGCATTGATACGGGTAATCCATAGGCGGCGCATATCGCGCTTGCGAGTCCGACGGTCGCGGTACATATACGCCATCGAGCGCATCACGGATTCATGTGCTGGACGGAAAAGACGTTTACGTGTACCACGATGGCCTTCAGCCATCTGTAAAAGTTTTTTATGTTTCTTGTGTGCGGCTACGCCACGTTTCACTCTGGGCATCGTTAATCCTCCATTCGATTCTTTTTACATGACCAACAAATTAATAGGCATAGGGAAGGAGACGTTTCATACGGCGCGTATCACTCGCGGGCAGTTGAAAGTCTTTATCCATCGAACGGACGGCCTGAGGTGACTTATTGCGGCGCAGGTGGTTTAAGGCAACCTTGCGGCGCATCATTTTACCGGTACCGGTAACTTTGACGCGCTTTGCCATAGCTTTGTGCGTTTTCAGTTTCTGCTTCATGACTCTTCTTTCCATATTCATATACGGGGTGGAGGCAATTTTTCTGTAAATCAAATGCTGCGAATCTGTCTGCTTGAGCGCACAACTAACATATGAGCTAGCGCACAATAGGAGAGAGGCAGTGTGGGTGGCGATTCTTGCCCTGCAAACTCATTTTCAATCCCACAAACACGTACTCTATTGAAGGCGCAGAGAAGCCTTTGTCCAGAGCACATCCCCGTTGCGTGTCGATTATAACACATCTCGCATCCATTGGGCAATAGGAGAAAACATTACTTACTTCCATTACTATTATGAGACCCGCCACCGTCTCCACTACCGGAATGCTGTCCACCGCTGCTATTACTGCCACCACTGTGAGATGAGCTGCTACTTCCTCCGCCGCCACTATGTGACTTACCTCCACTACTGGTCGTAGTCGCGCTACTGCTACTCCCAAAAATGCCCGTTGGGTCTGAACAGGCAGTCATCGAAAGCAAAAGCATTGCTCCAAGCAAGACAAGTATCATCAATTTCAACATAATCATTTTCATCAATTGCAATTTCATTATCATAGATAACAGGTGTTTCCTTTCAAGGCTCTTTGCATGAAATTCAGTATCCTGGTCCTGGTTAGCCGTATCAGAGTGAACCATACCTATTTTAGTACATCTTCTCCCATCGCATAGTAGATAGAAAAAAAAGAGTACTATATAACTACCTACTCGCATCAAGCAGCTCATACTTCTCCAAGGTTGTAAGCTCTTCTTCAAAAAATTCCCCGTAGTATATCTTGATGAACAAGAGGATACGATTATGTATTCTGAGTATTCAGCCATTCCTCCATTCGCATAGTGAACTCACTGTTGTCATAACCGGCAAACCGCCCGTGACGGTATACATCGCTTCGTTGAACGTGGTACCAATCGGTTTCTTCGCTACTGCGAACACTGGGTGAGCCCTTCCATCTGATGAGATAGAAGTTGAGATGTAGTCCCCTACCATGCGACCCTGGGTCGTGTTCGCCAACCAGGTCGTCTTCATCGGGCCAGCAAGCTGGATGTTTGCCGTCCAGTGGGCGCCACCATCGGTGGAAGACGAATACCCGACATCAAGCTTACAATTGGAGCCACAGTTCGCAACCGGGAAGTAGTAGTAGGTCACCGCAAGGTGAGCACTACTTCCAGAGGTCGACTTGTCGACGGCAAAACCAGGAATAAAGTGGTCGTTACCACTATTCACAGGATCACTTGCAACACGCTGCATGGCTGACCCCGGAAGTGGCCCACCCGATATTGGAGCTCTCTCCATTATTTATTGATCTCACGCAAAAAACCGCTCAACGCCTACAGGCAGGTCAGGCACGATCCGTGATGGCAACGTTTGCTCGCCACGAAAAATGCCCAGCGAACGATACTCACCTGCCTCCAATACCAGTACCTGAATAGTGCTGGTTTCAATGTTGGCAATCCAGTATTCCTGCACTCCAGCCTGAGCATACTTCTCATATTTAATTACGCGATCATAAAGAGCCGTGCTGGGAGAAGCAACCTCAACCACCAGGTCGGGCGCACCTACAATTTTTTTCTCTAACACTTTATCTAAGTGCGCATTCAGCACGACCAGGACATCTGGTTGAAACACATCTCTGGGTGATAGCTGAACATCAAAAGGAGCAACACGCACTTTGCCCAACCCGGCAAACTCGACATGAGCAAGCAAATGATACGTAAAACGCGCTACCGCATCCTGATGCGATCCATTAGGCGAAGGAGCCATCACAAGCACTCCATTCACAATTTCATAACGATGCCTATCATCAGGCAAGGCTGCATAATCGTTATATGTCCATGAGCCTTGCTCAGGTCCCGGCATCCAATCAGCAGGTGTTGCTACTGATAGTCTTTCACTTGTTGCCATAGTAGTCCTGCCTTTCGTGTATAGGAAAGGAGCTAGTATTACTTAAAGTAAACGCAATCTAACCTTACCATACTTTTTGTTCTATGCCAATCTCTAATGAGAGCCTTAGCCTAAAATTGACAGCAATGCCCATGACTACAAGCGGTTACAGGCATACACCAGCGCACAAAAATGGTACAATTGAAGCATATTGTCGTGTTCAAAAGAGACCCAGAAAGGCAGGAAAGCTATGGCAATGGACATTAAACATCGTTTGACGCAGGAGCATACGCATTGTCGCTGGGATAATAGTATCGCGCCCCTGGCAACGGTTGAGCCGGGGGATGTCGTTGAACTGGAGACCAAAGAGGCCTCCGATGGACAGATCGTGCCAGGGTGCAGTACTGATGTTCTCGCCACATTGGACTTTAGCGTCATCCATCCGCTGACCGGTCCGGTTGCGGTCGTAGGGGCCGAACCGGGCGATATGCTAGAGGTCGAGGTGCTGGATATTCGCTCCAAAGAGTGGGGCTGGACGGCAATTATTCCCGGCTTCAGCCTGCTGGCAGACGAGTTTAGCGAACCTTATTTGAACGTGTGGGAACTGCATGAAGATCACGCCTATTTCAAACCGAACATACGCATTCCCCTGGAGCCGTTCTGCGGTGTAATGGGAGTGGCGCCAGCCGAGCCAGGTTCGCTGGATACCATTCCGCCGCGCCTGAACGGGGGCAACATTGATATTAAGCAGTTGGTGAAAGGCTCAAAGCTCTTCTTACCGGTATTGCATCAAGGGGCGCTCTTCTCGCTGGGCGATGCACACGCTGCTCAGGGAGATGGTGAAGTCTGTGGAACGGCTATCGAGGGGCCCATGGTGGTGACTGTGCGCTTTGGCCTGCACAAGGGTGTGAGTATCCCTGAACTGCAGTACACGACGCCTGGGTCCGCGGTTGAGAAGGCGAATAAGAAGGGCTATTATGTGACGACGGGCCATAGCCCCGACCTCTTTGTGGCGGCGCAGAAGGCTGTGCGTAACATGATTGCTCACCTGACGAAGCACTATGATCTGACGCGGCCCGAAGCTTTCGCGCTGTGTAGTGTGACGGTGGATTTGCGGGTGAGCGAGATTGTCGATGCACCGAACTGGCTGATATCGGCGTTTTTGCCGCTCGACATTTTTGAGTAGGGGAGATTTTCTGTGGAGCGGGTTATCCCTGGTGATAACCCGCTCCACAGAAAAAACTGCTTGACGTGACTAGTGCAGTATGATATCATCGTCGCACCGGGTGACTAGCTCAATGGCAGAGCAAGCGACTCTTAATCGCTAGGTTCAGGGTTCAAGTCCCTGGTCACCCACCCCAAAACTCCTTTTCACAAGAGGAGTTTTTTTATGCCTCGTATCCTGTTTGCCTTGAAGTTTTGAAGGGTGATACAATGGGGGCGTAGTCTGGAAGCCACAGGATAGATAAGAAGAAGATGCATCATAACCCGACAGTGACCCCTTCTGGTAAAGAGTTTGATCGACCTGATCTCTATATAAATCGAGAGCTAAGTTGGATCGAGTTCAATCGCCGTGTTTTTGAAGAGGCAAAAGATAGCCGCCATCCACTATTGGAGCGCGTGAAGTTTCTCTCTATTTTCGATTCGAATCTCGACGAGTTTATTATGATCCGACTGGCGGGACTCAAAGACCAGCTCGCGGCACATGTGATTTCTCTTAGCCCGGATGGCTTATCCGCCGAGGAACAAATGGCTGCCGTACGCCAGAGACTGACCCCGCTTGTGCGGGAATTCCATCATTACTGGCTCAATGACTTGATTCCTTTGCTGGCGAAGCAGCATATTCATATATTGAATTATGAACAATTGAATAAAGCGCAGCGCACCGCGATGCTCTCCTATTTTGAACGCGAGATTTTTCCAGTATTGACGCCTTTGGCGGTTGATCCGGGACATCCGTTTCCACATATCTCAAGCCGCAGCTTGAATCTGGCAGTCGCGATTACTGGTGAACGCTTTGCGCGTGTGAAAGTTCCACCGACTCTCCCACGGCTCGTGCCTGTACCTGTTTCGGAGGAGAATCCGCAAACGATGGTGTACGTGTGGCTTGAGCAGGTCATCGCCGCCCATCTGAATATGCTATTCCCGGGCTTTGATGTGTTGGAATCGTATCCGTTCCGCGTCCTGCGCGATGCGGATATTGAATTGCAGGAGGACGAGGCTTCTGATCTGCTGGAGTCTATTGAACAGGGGATACGCGAGCGCCGTTTTGGCTCGGTGATTGACCTGGCCGTTAACCCTTCGATGCCGCCACGTATTCGCAGCTTGCTTGTCGATAACCTGGAGATCGCCGAGCATGATGTAACGGTGATCGATGGTCACCTTGGCCTGGCTGACCTGATGGAACTGTACCAACTGGAACGCGCTGATCTGAAAGATCCATCATTTACACCGCGCCTGTCGGCGGCATTGCGCAAGGAGCAGAATCTCTTTACAGCTATTCGCGAGCGTGACATCTTGATGCATCATCCCTACGATAGCTTTAATTCGGTGGTAGATTTTATTAGTGCCGCGGCACATGATCGCCAGGTCTTAGCTATTAAACAAACGCTGTATCGCGTTGGATCAAACTCACCGGTCGTCAATATGCTGTTGGAAGCGGTAGAGAATGGCAAACAGGTGGCGGTTCTGGTGGAGCTTAAAGCACGTTTTGATGAAGAGAACAATATTGAGTGGGCCAGGGCGCTGGAGCGAGCGGGAGTACATGTTGTCTATGGGCTGGTGGGTTTGAAGACGCACGCGAAGGCAGCCATGGTCGTGCGCAAGGAAGAGGAAGGCCTGCGCTGCTATGTGCATCTTGGAACGGGCAACTATAATGCAACTACCGCGCGCATCTACGAGGACCTGTGCCTGTTTACCTGTCGCCCAGACATTGGAGCTGATGTGACGGAGCTTTTTAACATGCTCACGGGTTATTCTCGTCAGCACGAGTACCGCAAGCTGCTAGTGGCTCCTATTGGGCTGAGACCCTGCATTGCAGAGCGCATCGAGCGAGAGATACGGGTGCAGCAAGAGCATGGCAGCGGTCGGATCATTTTCAAAATGAATGCGCTAGTCGATCCGGAGATCATTCACCTGCTCTATCGTGCATCGCAGGCGGGCGTGAGCATTGACCTGATTGTGCGCGGCATGTGTTGTTTGCGCCCGGGGTTTCCCGGAGTGAGTGAGAACATTCATGTCAGAGGACAGGTGGGGCGCTTCCTGGAACACAGCCGCATTTTCTACTTTGGCAATAATGGCAACGAGGAGATTTACCTTGGAAGCGCGGATATGATGCAGCGCAACCTTGATAGCCGCGTTGAGACGCTCTTTCCCATCGAAGACCCTGTTTTGCGTGAAGCCATTCGCGATACTGTGCTCCAGTCCTACCTGGCTGATACCGTCAACACGCATGAATTGCTGTCGGATGGTACCTACGTGCGGGTACAGCCCGAGCCAGGCGAGCCACTCTTCGATTGCCAGGCCTGGTTTATGACGCATCCTTTGCTYGAGCCTGAATCAGACGACAATGGGGTTGGGATGAATGTTTTCCCGCCGGGAGCGTAGCATCCGGGAAGACTGATGAGAAATGGGGGCAGGGGCAGCAGGGCAGGGGCAGCAGGGCAGGGGCAAGCCCTGCCCGTACATTTTAATGTAACTGCTGCTCCTCGGCGGTAGCGAGAGCGTGCGTAATCATGCGAATGACGCTCCCTATATCCATTGGTTTGCGTAACTGATAGATGCCGCGCCGTTGTAGCTCTGCAACTGGTAATGTAGCGCTCATCATGATTGCTGGCACTCCATGAGTCTCTTTTTTCTCCTGGAGAAGATCGTACAGTTCTATCCCATTTACCCCAGGTAATCGATAATCCAAGAGCAACAGGCAGGGATGAATTTGTGGAGCTTTCTCCAGTGCCTGAAGACCATTTGAAATAACAGCCGAATTATAGGGCGTCTCTTCTTCAATTAATTCCTGAAGAAAATTCCCGATATCAGCATCATCCTCGACGATAAGGATTGTGGCGCTACGTGGACTCTGTGCTGCTGGCGGTATGACCTCCCTTGGCATGTTTTCCTCTACCTCCTACCTCTATGTATGCTGTAGTTGAGTTAAATACGTACTCGTATTATATCTTAGTGTAACGTTCAGCGAGGATAATCGGTTACGCATAACTCATATGGTATACGAATCTCCATGAAAAAAAGACTCGCCTATCTCGTAGTACAATAGAGGTGCCAGGAAAAATGCCGATTCGTTGGAATAATAAGAACAGGAAAACCATGATAAAAGCACTTATCTTCGATTTTGATGGACTCATAATAGATACTGAGATGTCCTCTTTTCAAACATGGCAAGAAATTTACGAGGAACACGATTGCCAGTTGCCTTTCTCGACATGGGCCATCTGTATAGGAGGTTCGATTGAGCTATTCGACCCATTTGAGTATCTTGAGCAGCAGATCGGTCGTCCTGTTTTGCGCGAAGAGATTCGTTTACGCCGCCGCCTACGGCATGTCCAAATTGTTGAGGAACAGCCTGTATTGCCGGGAGTGGAGGATTATATCTTGAGCGCAAAGCGCCTGGGATTGAAGATCGGCCTGGCCTCCAGTTCGAGGCATGAGTGGGTCGATACCCATCTCACGCGCCTTGGCCTCATTGACTATTTCGATAGTATCAAGTGCTTTGACGATGTCACACAAAGTAAACCTGACCCAGAATTGTATCTAGCCGTGCTTGGTGCGCTCGGTGTCCATGGCCACGAGGCAATTGCGTTGGAGGATTCGCCCAATGGCGTTATCGCAGCGCAACAAGCAGGTATTTACTGTGTAGCCGTCCCCAATCCTGTGACCAGGCAGCTATCTCTGGAGCACGCTGACCTTTGTCTTTCATCCCTGGGCGATGTTTCGTTGGAGCACCTACTTGAAAAAGTCCAGCAAGGAGCAAAATCTTGACGGTGTTCAGATTGTACTTTTGCTTGAATTTTACGTAATTATTCATAGGCAGAGATTTCACGTAACACTATTGAGCGCCCAGTTTGATAAAGTAGGACAGTACAAAAGAGGAACAACAATGATAATCGTTTTTATTGTGATAGCTGTCACGGTGATAAGTATCATAATACAACTTGCTAGTCATCGAAAAGATAAATACCAACGCGTCTTTCGCTCCGTTTTTTATCGCACTCAGGAACGAGGAAAAGGGGCCTGGGGTCTCGGCCCCTGGTATTACGGCGCGTGGGATGTCGGTGAAAAATTGAACAATGAGATATCGGCAGGGAAACGCAATTACTCTCGTGACACCTCCCTACGGCTAAAGCCGAGGGCTTCTACGGTCTT